>Ga0180008_1000253_pt1 | contig 51776 bp, 39 predicted proteins | sample MM_PW_MetaG_FD_121121 | JGI IMG/M metagenome (GOLD analysis project Ga0180008, IMG submission 121121) | Groundwater microbial communities from the Aspo Hard Rock Laboratory (HRL) deep subsurface site, Sweden - MM_PW_MetaG | ecosystem: Environmental > Aquatic > Deep subsurface > Groundwater... | reverse complement strand
GGCTCAAGGGCTACCGCCGAATCTTCTCCCGGTTCGAAAAGCTTGATGCGATGTTTCTCGGCTTTCTCAGCTTCGTGCTCGTGGTCGATGGGCTTCGCAGTTTGTGTTAACAGGCCCTAGCCATGACCCTCTCATTGCCTGGCAACACGTATGACGGTCTTGCGCTGTAGAACTCTATTTTGTGAGGCCTGAGAGCACGGTTATCGTTGTTGTTGTGTCTTGGGTACGATTTGATTTTGGCGATGACACCATGTCCAAATCGATATGTGTTTGAGCAGTTGGAGAGTCAGCTTTATCGGCAAAGTGCCTGCGAGCGCCAGTGATTGCTTGGTGATGCAGTGCAGCTTTGCGGTAAAGAGCTGGTCGGAAGTCGTGCTGTCACAAAGCTGTCAGGGATGGGCCAATAGGATCACGCCTGTCGCGTTGACCGGGCCCACTCCAGGCCTCGGGCCAGCGCAGGAAGGATTGTCCCGATGATCACGCGTCAAGCGCCCCGCTGTGGGGTGCAGGCTGAACTCGTCCCTGTTGTTTCGGTTGCCGGTCGGTCGGTGACGGGTTCGGTTGCACGCGTGGCCCATGTGGGTGGTCGTGTGGGCGCTGGTGCGGGGCGCCGTGCGGGCTTCACGCTGCTCGAGCTGCTGGTGGTGCTGGTCATCATCGGCCTGCTGGCAGGGTATGTGGGGCCGCAATTTTTCAAGCAGATCGGCAAGTCCGAGAGCAAGACGGCCACGGCGCAGGTCGATGCCTTGAGCAAGGCCCTGGACCAGTACCGCCTGGACACCGGCCGTTACCCGAGCACCGAACAAGGCCTGGGCGCGCTGTGGGTGCAGCCTGCTGGCGAGACGCGCTGGTGGGGCCCCTATTTGCGCAAGGCGCCGCCCAAGGACCCATGGGGCCGCGACTACGGCTACCGCGCACCCGGCGAGCATGGCGAGTACGACCTGTTCTCGCTGGGCAAGGATGGTCGCGAAGGCGGTGGTGGCGAAGACCAGGACATCACCAGCTGGTGAGTGCAGGCCTGCCGATGAACCGCCCCATCCAACCGGCGCACGCTGAGCGTGGCGCGACGAAGCAGCCCTGGTGGCAACAGCCATTGGCTCGGCGCCAGGTGGCCTTCCCACGCCGCCTGTTCTGCCAGGAGCTGGCCGTGCTGCTGGACGCCGGCATCCCGCTGTTCGAGGCCATCGCCACGTTGCGCGAGAAGGAGTCGTCGCCCGATGTGGCGCGGGTGCTGTCGAGGCTGAACATGGCGCTCTCCGAAGGTCGCCCTTTGGCGCAGGCCATGCGCGAGCAGCCCGAGGCCTTCAGCACGCTGTTGATCGCTTCCATCGAAGCCAGCCAGCGCACCGGCCAGACGCCGCAGGCGCTGCGCCAGCACGCCGCTTACCTGGCCTGGGTGACGGGTTTGCGAGACAAGCTGGTGGGCGCGGCCATCTACCCGCTCATCCTGATCTCGGCCAGCCTTTTGGTGATGGCCTTCCTGACCGTGTTCGTGGTGCCGCGCTTTGCCGAAATCTACGAGGGCATGGGTGGCGAGCTGCCGGTGCTGTCGGGCTTGCTGCTCAAGCTGGGCACGGCGGTGGGGGCGCACCCTTGGCGGTTCGTCATGGGGCTGGTGGGCTTGGTGGTGATGGCCCTGGCGGCTTGGCGTTCGCCCTCGGTGCGCGCCGCAGCGGCCGATCGGCTCTGGCGCACGCCGGTGATCGGGCCGCGCTTGCGTTTGATCGAGCTGGCTTCGCTGTACCGAACGCTGGGTTTGCTGCTGCAGGCCGGCGTGGCCGTGGTGCCTGCGCTGGAGGCCACGCTGGAGCTGGTGGGCCCGTCGCTGCGGCCCTCGTTGGTGAGCGCACGGCGCAAGGTGCAGGAGGGCACGCGCCTTTCGGATGCGTTGCAAGCCAATGGCCTGTGCACGCCGGTGTCGTTGCGCATGATCCGCGTGGGCGAGCAGACCGGCGAACTCGGCCCGATGCTCGAGCGAGCCGCCACTTTCTACGACGAAGAGCTGGCGCGCTTCACCGAGTGGGTGGGCAAGGTCATCAGCCCGGCGCTGATGTTGATCATGGGCGTGTTGATTGGCGGCATCGTGGTGCTGATGTACCTGCCGATCTTCCAGGTGGCGGAGCAGATCCAGTGAACGCCCGACTCCAGCCTGAGCAAGGCGCATCGACGCATTGGCCACCGGCTGCCCCTGAGGCGGAAGGACCGGTCGCCCAGGTGGTGGCCGAGGTGGCGGCCGACGCCATGCTGGCTTGGCAACCCGACTGGCGGGCCTGGCCGCTCAACCGCGCCCTGCGCCTGAAGGTGGTGGTGTTGCGGGACGGGGCGGGTGCGGCTTGGGCCTTGGCGAGCGATGCCTCGGAAGCGATGTTGCGAGAAGCGGTCAGCCGCGCCGTGGCCGCGCCGGTGCGCTGGCGCGAGGTCGACGAAGACACGCTTGGCCTGTGGTTGGCGCGCGGGGAGCAGGCCTTCGAGGCCCGGGGCACCTTGTTGCCCATCGCTTCGGCAACGGACGCCGCCTCAGGTCAGGCTGGCCAGGCCCTGTCGGTTGACACCATTTCGCGCGAGAGCAGCCCCGTGGTGCGCCTGCTGGACGCCACCTTGTTCGACGCGCTCAAGGCCCAGGCCAGCGACCTGCACCTCGAATCCACCGCGCAGGGCATGGTCATCCGCCACCGCCTGGACGGCGTGATGGTGCACGTGGGCGACATCGGCTCGCGCGAAGTGGCCGAGCAACTGGTCTCGCGCCTGAAGGTGATGGCCGAGCTCGACATCGGGGAGCGCCGCCTGCCGCAGGACGGGCGCTTCAAGCTGCGCGTGCAGCAGTCTGCCAATGCCGGGGCAGACGGCGTGCGCGAGGTGGACTTTCGCGTCTCCATCATGCCCAGCAGCTTTGGCGAAGACGCGGTTCTGCGCATCCTCGACCGCTCGCGCCTGGCGGCCGAGCAGCAGGCGCTCAGCCTAGAAGGCCTGGGCTTTGAAGCCGATGACGCGGCCGTGGTGCGGCGCCTGGCGCGCAAGCCTTACGGCCTGTTGTTGGTGACCGGCCCCACGGGCAGCGGCAAGACGACCACGTTGTACGCCGTGGTGCAGGAGATCAACGACGGCGCGGACAAGATCATCACCATCGAAGACCCGGTGGAGTACCAGCTTGGTGGCGTGGTGCAGATCCCGGTCAACGAGAAAAAGGGCCTGACCTTTGCACGCGGTTTGCGCAGCATCCTGCGCCACGACCCCGACCGCGTGATGGTGGGTGAGATCCGCGACGCAGAAACCGCGCAGATCGCTTCTCAGGCCGCGCTCACCGGTCACCTGGTGCTGTCCACCATCCACGCCAACAACGTCTTCGACGTGGTGGGCCGCTTCATGCACATGGGGGTCGACCTGTACAACATGGTCTCGGCGCTCAACGGTGTGGTGGCGCAGCGCCTGATGCGCAAGCTGTGCACGCATTGCGCCCAGCCTTGTCAGCCATTGGCCAGCGACTTGCGTGCCGCGCAATTGCCCCTCGACGCCAAAGGCCGCTTCATGCGCGCGGTGGGCTGCACGCATTGCCGTGGCACCGGCTACCGAGGCCGCCAGGCGATCGCCGAGATCTTGCTGATGGACGACACCTTGCGCGACCTCATCGTGGCCCGCGCACCGCTGACGCAGGTCAAGGCGCACGCGCGCGCCAGTGGCACGCGGCTGCTGCGCGAAGCGGCCCTGGCCGCCGTGCTGCGTGGCGAGTCCACCATCGACGAACTCAACCGCGTGACGCTGGTCGAATGAGCGCGCCCACCCACATCCCTGCAACGGCCGAGGTGGTCGCCTTCTCGTCGGCGCGTTCGGGCGTGTCCAGGTTGCTGCGTCGCTGGCGTCAGCGCGTGGCCAGCTGGCGCCGTCCGCTGGCCTTGATGTTGCCGGCCGATGCGCAAGCAAGGGGTGGGGCCCATGCGATCACCGAGCTCACCCAGGCCTTCGATGAATGGGCTGCGGCCCATGCAGGTGCGGCCGTTGAGCTGTCGCTGTCGTCGCACGTGCTGTTGATGCTGGCCGATGGCGACCTGACCGATGCGCAGGCCTTGCGCGAGCGGGCAACCGAGCGTTGGGCGCACTACCTTGATTTGCCAGCTGGGAGCTTTGACACCGACTGGCTGGTGCGGACTTCCTTGGACGAGGTCGCGGCACCCGTGGCCGTGGCATGCGCTGTGCCGAGTGCGCTCGCCCAGGGTCTGCAAGCGGTGGCGCGTCGACATGGCCTGGCCTTGCGCGCCCTGCAGCCCTGGTGGGCCGGGTCCTTGGCCAGCGCCTGGCGGGATCTGCCGCCACCCACCGATGGGCAGGCAACGCGCCTTTGGGTCTGGCGCGAAGGGGCCTGGCAGACCCAAGCCCGGGTGAGCGCCGAGTCGGGGCGATGGGTGTTGCGTTCCTTGGCCTTCGTGGCGGCTGACCCGCTGGATCGCACCGAGGCGGCAGACCTCGTGTTCGATGCATCGGACATCGCTCATGTGGGCGGTGCAACTGAAGCGGCCGATGCGGCTCAAGCGCTCAGCCAGCAGCCGTTTGCAGCTTGGGCCGGCTGGCGCGGCCGGGCTGATCAGGTGGACTGGGCCGAGTCGCTGAATTTCAGCGGCCCGCGCGTGCGCACGTCCTTTTGGTCCTGGGCTTTGCTGGCCCTGGGGGCCATCGCGGTGGTGCACGCCATGGACTTGTCCTCGCAGCTGGTGGACAGCGAACAAGCCACCCAAGCCGAGCTGAGCAGGCTGCAGGCGCACGCCCGGGCCAAGCCAAGCGCCGCGGCCGTGTCGTCGGCGGATCAGGCGGTGAAGGTGTCATCCCAGGCGCAGGCGCAGGCGCCGGTGCTGCAGCCAGATGGCTGGCGTTCGGCGGCGCAACTCGCGGCCTGGTTGGGGCACCCATGGGCTGCTGCGCTGGATCACGCCGACGCCACGGCTCACCAGCGCGGCATCTCGCTGACGGGTTTTCAAGTGGATTTGAGCGCATGGGGTGCCCGCGCAGGGCAGCCGCTGGCCTGGCGCCTGCAGGCGGCCGTGCCCGATGACGCCACGGCGCTGCAATGGGTTCAAGAGCTGGGCCCGCAAGCCGAGTTGCAAAGGCGCGATGCGCTGCCTCAGCCGGTGCCCAGCGAACGCGGGACGCTGTCCTGGCGCATCGACGTGAGCTCGGGCGGAGGGCAGCCATGAGCGCTTCCACACACGCGTCGCCGATGTCGCCATCGCCAACCGATGCTGCGGCGGCTCGGGCTCGGGCGGTGCAAGCGCCCCGCTGGTTGCGCCAGTTGGGCTGGCCCGGCCTGATGGGCGCCGCGCTGCTCTTGGCCTGCGCCTGGTTCACGCAACTGGAGCTGCCCAGGCGCCACGAGGCGCTGGCGCAGGCCGAGTCCGATGTGCGGCGCCTGCGGCACGGGCTCATCGCTCGGGCCACGCCAGGCAGCGCGGTCGCCTCAGAGGCCGATCGGCGTAATGAGCCGCCTAAGGCCTGGGCCAGCCTGTGGTCGAGCCTGCCCGATGAAGGCCAGCGCATGGCTCGGCAGGCGCGCGTGCTGGACTCGGCCGCGCAAGTGGGTGTGCCCTTGCAGTCAGTGCAGTGGCAAGGCGAAGCCGTGAAGTGGCTGGCACCAGCTGGTGCTGACACCGCGACCAGCGGCTTGTGGCGCCAGCGCATGACCATGCCGGTGCAGGTGCCATACCCCGCCTTGCGCACCTGGCTCGATCGCCTGCAGCGCGAGACCGGGCTGACCGTGGACGCCATCGACATCCAGCGCAGCGACGTGCAGTCCGACCAGGTGCGTGCGCAGGTGAGCCTGTCGCTGTGGTGGCGGCAGTCGGCGTCATCGCTGAGGGGAAAGGCGCCATGAGGCCCCCCTTGCTGATCGCCCTGGCGGTGGCGCTGGCTGCGACCTTGTGGTTGCAGCAGGGCGAAGAAGACACCGGTGACATCCAGGTGGCCGAGCGGCCGCGAGCAGGGGCTCGGCCTGAAGTTCGGCCCGAAGTCCGTGACACCGAACCCGCAGCCACGCAAGCCTGGTTGGTCGATCGCGTGCAGGCCCTTCAGGCGCAGCGCGTGCAGGTCGATGCTTTGCCGCCGCCGAGAGCCATGAGCGCGACCACCCCATCGGCCTGGGCTGCGGCCGTGCCGCCTGCGCCGCCGGCACCCAGGCAGGCGCGAGCCGTGGACGCCGCCCCCGTGGCACCGCCCTTTCCGCACCAGTGGGTGGGCCGCTTCGATGACGACGCCATGGATGGCAAGAAGGCCCTGCGCCGTGCCGTCATCAGTGGCCCGGTTTCCACCTGGGTGGCCCGCGAGGGCGATGTCATCGAAGGGCAGTGGCGCGTTGACCAGATCCAGGAGCGGCTCATGCGGCTGACTTACCTGCCGCTTCAGCAGAGCCAGACGGTGGCCATGAAATGAACATGCGTGACTCCATTTTTCCGATCCTGTTGGCGGTGACGCTGCTGGCAGGTTGTGCCGGTCCTCAGGCCTTGAGCGAGGCCGATGAACTGGCCCGGTTCGGGCAACACGAAGCCGCGGTGCAGCGCCTCGAGCAAGCCAGCTTGCAGGACCCAGCCGACGCCCGCCTGCGCCTGGCCTTGATCCAGGCCCGCGAGCGGGCGGTGAACCAGCTGCTGGCCCAGGCCCCCCAAGGTCGCAGCGACGAGAGCCAGTCGGCTTTACGCGGCTTGCTGGATCGCCTGCAGGCCGTGGCTCCGCAGCACCCGCGCACGCTCGCCTTGCAGGCCGAGGTGCAGCGCAGGCAGCGTCACACGCTGCGACTGGGCGAGGCCCGCCAAGCCATCGAAGCGGGGCGGCTCGATCGCGCCGAAGCCACCTTGCGCGAGCTGCTGGCCGAAGACGCAGGCCACCCCGCAGCGCGTGACCTGCTGGGCGACATCGAGTCACGTCGCCAGGAGCAGGTGCGCCAGCAGGCCACGCTGACGCTGGGCACGGGTGTCAAGCCCGTGACGCTGGAATTCCGTGAAACCCCGCTCAAGACGGTGTTCGAGGCCCTGGCCCGCGCGGCCAACCTCAACTTCGTTTTCGACAAGGATGTGCGGGGTGACGCCAAGACCACGGTCTTTCTGCGCAACATCTCGGTGGAAGAGGCCTTGCGGGTCATCCTGAGCACGCAGCAACTTGGCCACCGCCTGCTCAACGAGAACACGGTGCAGGTCTTCCCGGCCACGCAGCAGAAGAACCGCGACGTGCTCGAGACCGTCACGCGCACCTTCTACCTGGTCAACACCGACCCCAAGCAGGCCCAGGCCCTGGTGCGCACCGTGGCCAAAACGCGCGATGTCTTCATCGACGAGCGCCTGAACATGATGGTGGTGCGCGACACGCCCGAGGTCGTGCGCCTGATCGAGCGCCTCATCCAGGGCCTGGACGTGGCCGAGCCCGAGGTGGTGCTCGAGCTCGAGGTCATGGAGGTCTCCAGCAAGGTGCTCGACAAAGTGGGCATCGACCTGCCCGCCTCGGCCTCTTATGGTTTGCCTGGCGCGGTCAGCACGGTCTCGTCGGCCAGCGGCCTGAGCTGGCTGGTGCCCAACCCCGTGGCCGTGGCCAATCTGCGCAGCACGCGCGGCAGCAGCAACATCCTGGCCAACCCGACCATCCGCGCGCGCAACCGCGAGAAGGCCAAGGTGCTGCTGGGTGAAAAGCGCCCGGTGTTCACCACCACGTCCACCGCCAACGTGGGCGTTTCTGCCTCGGTCACCTACCTGGATGTGGGCCTCAAGCTCGAGATCGAGCCCCAGGTTCAGCTCGACAACGACGTCACCATCAAGGTGGCGCTCGAGGTCAGCAGTGTGACCAACGAGGTGACCGGCCCGCAAGGCTCGATCGCCTACCAGATCGGCACGCGACAGGCCTCGACCACGCTGCGCATCCGCGATGGCGAAACGCAGATCCTCGCCGGCCTACTCAACGACAGCGAAAGCCGCACCTCCACCGGCTTGCCCGGCCTGCACCAGATCCCCGGCCTGGGCAAGCTCTTTGGCACCGACATCGACACGCGCGACAAGACCGAGGTCATCTTGCTGATCACGCCGCGCATCGTGCGCAACGTCATGCAACCGACGTCGACCGCGGGCTTCCTGCCGTCGGGCACCGAGGCGCAACCGGGCTTGGCGCCCTTGAGCCTGCGACCCGGGGCCAAGGCCAGCACGATGCAGGCGCGCGGCGGCATGTCGACCTCGCTGTCGGCCGTGCAAGCTGGTTCGGGTCGATCGGCGACGCCCGCTGGCGGACCGCAAGAAGGCATCAGCGGGCCCGAGGTCGTGATGTCGGGCGCTTCCTTCCAGGTGATGGTGCACAACCCTGGCGACCAGCCGCTGAGCACCAGCGTGCTGGTGGATGCCAGCGTGCTGAGCATCGTGGCGCCGGGTGGCGAGTCGGGGCGCATCGCGCTGACCGTGCCCCCGCGTGGCTCGGCCCCTGTGATGCTGCGCGCCCGCAAGGACGTGCGCTCGTCCGACACCGAGGTCACGCTGGACTCGGGCGGACAGCCCTTGCGCCTGAAGGTGCGCGAGCCGTCTTTGGCCGACGCGGGTGAGCCTCAGGATGCCGGTGCGGGCGCGCCCCCCGATGCAGCGGACGCAGGCGGCCCGGCTGGATCGCAGCCTGATCGCTGAAAGCTGTGCCCATGCGCAGATCGCCCCACCACACCACGGCCCAGCGGCGATCAGCCCATGCTGGCTTCACCCTCATCGAGATGGTGGTGGTGGTGATGATCGTGGGCATCCTGGCCAGCGCGGCCATGCCCTTGGCGGCGCTGAACAAGCGCCGTGGGCAGGAGGCCGAGTTGCGCCAGGCCCTGCGCACGCTGCGCATGGCCATCGACGAACACAAACGCGCCTGGGACACCGGGCGCATCGAGAAAAAAGCCGACGCGTCGGGCTACCCCACCAGCCTGGATGCGCTCGTTCAAGGCGTGCCGGACGCCAGCAGCCCGACAGGTCAGCGCATCTACTTCCTGCGCCGTTTGCCGCGCGACCCCTTTGCCGACCCACAGCTGCCCGCCGCGCAGACCTGGGCCACGCGCAGCTACGCCAGCCCGCCCGATGCGCCCGCTGCCGGGGCGGATGTGTTCGATGTGGCCTCGCGCACGCCGGGCGTGGGCCTGGACGGCCAGCCCTACCGGCAGTGGTGAGGAGCGATCGCATGCGCCCCGCAAGACGCCGAAACCGCCATCGCGGCTTCACCCTCATCGAGCTCATCGTGGTGCTGGCCATCGTGGGTCTGCTGGCCAGCATCGTCGCGCCCCGCTACGTGCGCACGGTGGACAACGCCCGCGAGGCTTCGCTCAAGACTTCGCTCAACGTCATGCGCGACGCCATCGACAAGTACGCGGCCGACAAGGGGCGCTACCCGGATTCGCTCGACGAGATGGTGCAGATGGGCTACCTCAGGCAGGTGCCTGAGGACCCCATCACCGGTCGCCGCGACAGCTGGCAGATGTTGCCGGCCCGGGCCGACAGCGCCGTGCCGGGGCAGGTGGCCGATGTGCGCAGCGGCGCTGCCGGGCGGGCGCAGGACGGGCGGCCCTACAGCGCCTGGTGAGGTTGGAGGGCCGGCCCATGCACGTGCTTCGACCCACCCACCAGCACGCGTGCGCTCGCGTTAGCATTCGCGTTCGCACGCGCCAGGCCGGCTTCACCTACCTGATGCTTCTGTGGTGGGTGGCGCTGTCCGGCCTGATGCTGGCGGCCATGGCCCAGAGCTGGGTGCTGGATGCCCGCCGAGCGCGCGAGGCCGAGCTGGTCTGGCGTGGCGAACAATTCCGCCAGGCCATCGAGGCCTACGCCAGCGTGCCGGTGGGAGAGGGCCAGTCGCAACTTCCCCGGCGGCTCGAGGACCTGCTGGAAGACCGCCGCAGTGGCGAATTGCAGCGCCACCTCAAGCGCATCTGGCCCGACCCCATCACCGGGCGCCCCGAATGGGGCCTGGTGCGAGAGGGCGATGGCATCACGGGGGTGCACAGCCTGTCGGCGGCGCGCCCACTGAACGCACCCGAGGGCGTGCTTCGTTACGAGCAATGGACTTTTGTGCTGGGCCAACCCCAGGCGATGCGCCCCTGAGCCGAGTGGAGGTTTCGTCAAGAAACCGTCACGGGCGGTCCCTAGACTGCTGCGGTTCACCCCCACACACCATGACGACCACAACCATCGCCCCAGACCAATCGGAAGTGCTCCTTCGCGTCATCGAAGCCGCTCCGCAGGTCTGCCGCCGGCACCAGTTCTTCGTCTGGACCCAGGGCGACTTCCAGCGCTGGTTGCCGCACAAGCTCAGCCTGTGCGGCAGCTACGACCGAGATCAACGCGAGCTGGTGTTCGATCTCTTCAACAGCCTGCCCATGCCCGACCCCGTGACCCGCGCATTGCGCGATCGGCGCAGCGCGCTGGTGTCGGCCGCGTTGACGAGCTGGCAGCGCGGCCGCGGCCAGGCCGTGGTGCTGGACATCCGGCAGTTGCCCGCGCATGACGCCCTGGTGAGCGAACTCGTGGCCCTGGGCTATGGCCGCTTCATCGTTCACGGGCTCACGCGACCGGGGCGCCCTGACGAGGTCGAGAGCGTTTTCCTGTTTGGTCAGCCAGGGCCGGATGCCGACGACAACGCCAGGCAAGCGCTGGACATGCTGCTGCCTTGCGTGCACCTGGCCTACCAGCGCGTGTGCGTGACCGAACGCCAGATGAGTCAGTCTCGTCCTGGGGCTTCGGCTGCGATCAATGGCGTCGCTCTCAGGCCCTCGCCCATCACCGAGCGCGAACGCGAAATCCTGGTCTGGGTTCGCGACGGGCTGAGCAACCAGCAGATCAGCGAGAAGCTGGGCATCAGCGCGCTGACGGTCAAAAACCACGTTCAGAAGATCCTGCGCAAGCTGGGCGCGGCCAACCGCGCGCAGGCCGTGGCCAAGGCCATGAGCATGAACGCGCTGGGTGCGGCGAACTTCCACCTGGGCGAGTCCTCGGTGTGATCCGTTCGGCTCATCGGTGAGCCGCCATGGTCTGCCCGGCTCACGGGGAACCACCGGGTTCGATCGCACGCATGTCACACGCCCCCAACACACTTCGTGCAACTCGGGATCAGGTTGTCCATGGGCCTGAGTTAAACCCACAAGTTCTGCCTAACCTTGAACGGAGAGACCCCAATGAAACTGCAACACATCGTGGCCGCTGTGGCCCTGGCCGCTTCCGGCACCGCTTTCGCCAACGTGCTGGACCCGCTGGCTGCTGGCGGCCTGGGCGGTGAAATGTCCCTGACCGTCTACAGCGCCCAGGCTCAGGCCTCCGTGCTGATCGACACCGGCATCATGCTGGCTGACTTCCGCAGCCTGTTTGCCACCGGCGCCAAGGAATACACCCTGGACCTGGGCTCCAACGCCGCCTTCAACAACTTCCTGGCCCTGGCTGGTGACGCCACCGACATCCGCTTCACCTTCTTCGGTGGCGACAACTCGGGTCCTCAGGCTGCTGCCCGCACCATGATCACCACCGTGAGCGGCGACGCCACGGCCGTGACCAACGGCAACATCGCTGATTCGCTGAATCAGATCAAGTTCAACTACCTCGATGCCGCGAACCTGAAGCCGGCCATCAACCCCACCATGGGTGGCGAGGCCAACGGCTCGCTGCTGGCCCAGAAGGGCACCGACGGCAACGCCTACTTCCTGGAATTGCTGGGCTCCACGTTCCGCGGCAATTTTGTGGACACCAGCGCCGCCATCGACACCTCGGTGGCCATCTATGACTTCGTGCGCAGCAGCACCAGCTCCGGCATCGGTGCCACCGAGTCGGCCCTGATCGGCCAAGGCGGCGGTGCTGCCGAAGCACGCCTGACCAAGAACGCCGCTGGCGCCTACGTGTTCAACGTTTCGGCCATCCCTGAGCCCAGCAGCTACGCCCTGGCCCTGGCCGGTCTGGCCCTGGTCGGCGCCGTCGCTCGCCGCCGCGCCGCCAAGTGATGCCCCAAGGGGGCAAGGCCTGAACTTGCCCTCGCTTCGATCCCGGGCCTGCGCCCGGGGTCCGCTCCTGCCCGCTCCTTGCCCAACCCTCACGAGGTTCTCATGAAACTGCGTCTTCTCTCGCTGGCTGCCATGGCCGCTTTCGTTGGCCAGGCCCACGCCCTGACCCCCGCCCAGATCGACACCGCTCGCGCCGACGGCAGCCTGCTGGAAGTCACCATGTCCGGCGCCACCGCGCTGTCGGGCACCATCGGTGGCCTGTTCACCCAGAACTGCAAGTCCGGCACCCAGGACATTTACCTGAACGACGCCGCCCTGTTCTCGGGCGAAACCGTCAACGGCAACATCGTCAAGGCTTACAGCTGCGAGCTGAACGCCACCAACGACTTCGGCGCCGCTTACGCCAACAAGAAGGTGCTGTTCCAGAAGTCGGACCAAGGTGGTTCGGGCAACGGCGTGTTCCCCGTTGCCACCAACAGCCTGATGCCCTTCCTGAACGTCAGCGCTGCCACCTGCAATGCCACCACCAAGGTGTGCTCGACCATCTCGCAAAAGCGCCCTGACGGCGGCGTCTCCGACGTCTCGCCCATCGGCTTCAACCCCTCGGCCAACCGCCCCCTGAGCCCCATTGACTTCTCGGCCAACGCCGACGTGTCGAACAGCGACTTCCAACAAGTCCAAGGCGTGCTGCAGACCATCTTCGGCCTGGCCATCAGCAACGAGCTGTACACCGCCCTGCAAACCGACCAAGCCACCACCGGCCGCCCCGTCGTGTCCAAGGCCGTGATCGCTTCCATGCTGTCCAACACCTACAACCCTGAACTGGGCTGGGCCCCGTTGTTCCGCAACGCCGCCAACATCAACGGCAAGACCCAGATCAACATCTGCCGCCGCGTCAACGGCTCGGGCACCCAGACCTCGGCCAACCGCTTCTGGCTGGAGTACGGTTCCAACGTCGACGGCCTCATCCCCGCCGACAACGCCAACAACTCGTTCTTCCCCAACGACTTCAACAACGCCAAGCCTGCCGACGACCTGCTGATGATCTACGAAGGCTCCACCACCGGCAACGTGCGTGACTGCCTGGCCAAGGCCAACGACAACGGCGCTTTCGCCATCGGCCACGTGTCGCTGGAAAACGCACCGACCGCCAAGTGGAAGTTCGCTGCCATCGACGGTGCCGAGCCTTCGCGTGACAACGCCAAGCGTGGTTTCTACGACTACGTGTTCGAGTCGACCGTCCAGGTTGCCAAGACCGGCAACTCCGCTGCTGGCCGCGCCTTCATGGTCGAATTCACCAAGGCTGCTCAGAAGTCCACCAACCTGAACGCCCTGAGCGCCAACAACCAGGCTGGCGTGATGACCCTGCCGTTCGCAGCTGACTGCCCTGCCACCTTCTCCTTCGTGGCCGCTGGCACCGCTGGTGAAACCTCGGTCAACAAGTTCTGCGGCCGCGTCAGCCGTCCGAACCCCTCGAACGCCCTGGTCATCGTCAAGTGATCGGTCTGAGGGCCTGAGCCCCGCAAGGGCTCGCGTTCTCCCAACCCGGTGCTGCCTTGTGCAGCGCCGGGTTTCTTTTTGCCTGCTCGCAAGCCATCGTTCTTCGGGGCCATCTTGGCGTGACCACCCAGGTGGGGGGTCCCTGGGCCGTTCGGACCATGGGTTTCCACGGCCCTTTCACGGCGCGTCGCCACACTCGCGCGCACCATGCCCCAACGCCCCGCAGTCCCCTTCGCAAGCCGCCTGGCCATTGGTCTGATGCTGGCTGTCATCGCCTCATCGCCTTCTGCCCAGACCGGTGCTGAGGCAGCACCTGAAGCCACCGAATCGAGCCAGGGCGCGCGCTTTGACGTGCTGGAGTTCGAGGTCGATGGCAACACCGTGCTGCCGGTCGAAGCGGTCGAGCGCGCCATCACGCCCTACCTGGGCCTGGGCAAGGCCTTTGCCGATGTCGAGGCCGCGCGCGCCGCACTCGAGAAGACCTACCAGGACGCCGGCTACGTCACCGTGTTCGTGGACCTGCCCGAGCAAGAGGTGTCCCAAGGTGTGGTGCGCCTGCGCGTGCTCGAAGGGCAGATCAGCCGCCTGAAGGTGACCGAGGCCAAGTACCACGACCCCGGTCTCATCCGTGAGCGCGTGAGCGAGCTGGCGCCGGGCAAGGTGCCCAATTTCAACGTGGCGCAGGCCCAGCTGGCCGACCTCAACCGCACCGAAGATCGCCGCGTGCAGCCCATCCTGAGCCCGGGCCCCGTGCCCGGCACGGTCGAGGCCGAGCTCAAGGTGTCCGACAAGCTGCCGCTGAGCTTCACGGTTGAGCTCAACAACCGCCAGGTGCAGTTCACCGACCCGCTGCGCCTGCAGGTCATGGGCCGCTACGGCAACCTATTTCAGGAAGACCACACGCTGTCGTTCATCGGCATCGTCACGCCGCAGGACCCCAAGCAGAGCAAGGCCTTTGGCCTGAACTACCTCATCCCGCTGCCCGAAGGCAGCTCCTGGCAGGCCTCGTTGCTGGTGTCCGACAGCTCGGTGCAGCCGCTGGGTGGCACCAACGTGGTGGGCAAGGGCTTCAATGTGGCGCTCAAGCGCACCTGGGGCCTGCCGGCGGGGCAGGGCTTCTATCACGGGCTCACGATCGGGCTCGAATACAAAAACACGCGCGAGCGCATCAACGCGGGCGCAGACGGCAGCACCTTGTCCAGCCCGCTGCGCTATGCCCCTCTGGTCATGGACTACAGCGCCACCTGGGTTCGCGGCGAGCAGGTCACCACGCTGACGGCGGGTGGCACCTTTGCGCAGCGCCGCGTGGCGCGCCGCAACGTCGATTGCTTTGGCCAGGAAGACCAGTTCGGCTGCAAGCGCGAAGAGGGTGACGGCAGCTTCGCCGCCTTCCGCGTGGACGCGACCCACACGCACCCCTTGCCTGCTGGCCTGTCAGCCCGCTGGCGCCTGGGCGCGCAGTTTGCCAACCAGCCCCTGGTGGGCGCCGAGCAGTTCTCGGTCGGTGGTTTTGACACCGTGCGCGGCTATTACGAGGCCGAGATCCTGGGGGATTCGGGCTCGCACCTGGGTCTTGAAGTGTCAGGCCCCAACTGGGGTGGCGGCAACGATGGCTCCTGGCGCGGTGCCTTCTCCGAGTTGCAGGCCTACGGCTTTGCCGAAGCCGGCCGCATCAGCACGCAGAACGCATCCGACGGCAGCCCCACGCAGGTGGCGGGGGCGGGCCTGGGCTTGCGCTTGAGGATGCCCTCGAGCCTGGCCGCCAGCGTCGACGTGGCCTGGCCCCTGAAGACCACCACCGCCACCCAGAAGGGCCACCCCCGTGTGCACGCCCGACTGATCCACGAATTCTGATCGCCCCCCCGATCTCCCCGGTCACCCCCGTTGCATGAGGCCCGCCATGGTTGTTTTTTTCCGCGCCTTCGTTCGTCGTCGCTCCGCTCTGCGTGAGGGCCGCCGTGCAGCGTTCACCCGCCGACTGAAAGCCTGGGCGGGCATCCGGCGTGATCGCCGCTGGAGTTTGCGTCCGCTGGCGGGTGCGGCGACCTGTCTGTTGATGGGGCAAGCCGCGTGGGCGGCACCGGACAAATTTGTGCTGCCCGTTGACTTGCAAGGCACCCGCACCATCCGCGGCAAAACCTTCAGCTTCCAACCGGCGGGTCAAAACAGCAAGCTGGGCCCCAAGGTCGAGTTCCGCGATGCCGATGGCAAGCTCCAGAGCGTGTCGATGAAATTGGTGCAGACCAGCAAGGCTGGTTTGTACAGCTGGTCGTCCTTCGACATCGGCTCGTCAGCCACCTTCGAAATCGAGACGCCCGGAGCGGGCTCTTCGTCTTTGCACCGCGTCATCGGCAGCACCAAGCTCAGCGAGGTCTACGGCACGCTCAAGTCCAATGGCTCGGTCTACCTCATCAACCCCAACGGCGTGATGTTCGGTCAGGGCGCACAGGTCAACGTGCAGGGCCTGGTGGCCAGCACCTTGAACATCTCGGATCAAGACTTCCTGAGCCTGACCGACCTCGACAACCGCACCACCCCGGTTTACGTCTGGGAAGACCTCAGCGGCGAAGACACCCCGGTCACCTTCGACCACCCGACCAACTACGTGCGGGTGGCCCCTGGCGCCACCATCACCACCCCGTCGGGTGGCAGCGTGTTCCTGATGGCCCGCAAGGTCGAGAACGCCGGCACCATCAGCACCCCGGGTGGGCAGACGGCCCTGCTGGCTGGCGACGCCGTCTACCTGAAGTCGCCGGACAAGGAAGCCAAGATCTACGCGTCCGAGGTCAACACCAGCCAGCCGGTTTTGCGCGGCTTCCTGTTCGAGGTCCGGGGCAACGAGGGCGAAGCCAGCAACCTGGGCACCATCCTGACCGAACGGGGCAACACCACGCTGATGGCCAACACGGTTCGCCAGGGTGGCACCATCCGCGCCACCACCAGCGTGCAGGAAAACGGCTCGGTCTTCCTGCTGGCCCGATCCGGCACCATCAGCGACGACACCACCCGTGCCAGCACCACGGGCACGCTGGTGCTCACCAGCGGCAGCGGCATCGAGATCACGCCCGACAACAGCGTGACGGCAGGTGGCTCGGTCAAGATGACGCAGTCTCGCGTGGAACTGCAGGGTCAGACCATCTTGATGGAAGGCCAGGTGCGCAACGCGCAAGGCCAGGTGGTGACGCAAGGTGCCAGCATCCAGGCGCCGGCGGCCAATGTGAACGTGCGTGCCGAGACCACGCCGAGCTACAACGCCATGGCTGCAGAGCCGACCTATGTGTCCGGCGCAGCAGCCGATGGCGCACGCTTTGTGATGCAGGAAGGCGCCCGCATCGACGTCTCCGGCACCACCGACACCACGGTTTCGGTGGCACGCAACTTCGTGCAGACGGAGCTGCTGCGCAATGGCGACCTGGCCAGCAACCCCTTCTTGAAAGACGGCGAGCTGCTCAACAAGAAGGTGGTCTACGACGTGCGCAGCGCGCCCGCCGTCATCGAAGCCGCCACCCATCAGGGTTACAAGGACTCGATCCAGACCACGGCTGGCGAGCGCATGGCCCAGGGTGGCCAGGTCAACATCGTCTCCACGGGCGCCGTGCTGATGCAGGGGGGCAGCCAGGTGGACGTCTCGGGCGGCAAGGTCACGTTCACCGAGGCGGTGGTGGCCCCCACGCGCCTGCTGGGCGCCGACGGCAAGGCCTACACGCTGAACAACGCGCGCACGGATGTGCAGATCGTGGGCGTGTCGGGTTACCAGGACGCCGACGCCACCCGCTATGGCAACGTCTACCAGGGCCAGGCCAACCCCACCAAGGTGGAAGCGGGCTACACCCAGGGCGGCAGCGGTGGCGGCTTGATGGTGCACGCTCCCTCCATGGTGCTCGACGGCCAGGTGCGCGCCAACGTCATCCAGGGTGAACGCCAGCGCACGGGTGTCGATGCCCGCGCCAGCCTGGCCACCATGAAGCTGGGCCTGGGCGTGCTGAGCAACCTCGTTGGCGGCCTCACGGTGCGTGCACCTGGGGCGTCGGCGCCTGCGGTCGACTGGAGCAATCCGCTGACGGCGGCCTTGCCGGATCGCAGCAGCGTGTCCGTGGACTGGTTCAATGCCAGTGGCGCGGGCGACATCACCGTGTCCACCCAAGGCGGCTTGAAGATCGAGGACGGTGCCAATTTCACTTTGCAGCGGGGCGGCAGCCTGACCCTGTCGGCAGCCGGTGAGGACGGCATCTACCTGGGCGGGGACATCAGCGGGGCTGGGGCGTCGGTATCGGTCACCACGAAGTCGGTTTTTGGCTCCCCGCCGTTTGCGGGTGGCATCACGCTGGCGGCAGGCCGACGCATCGACGTCGCCGGTGACCTGGTCAACCAACGGCGCGATGGGGGCCAGGCGGGCACGGCTGTCGCGGGCGGCAAGGTCACGATCAGCTCTGCCGCAGGCCTGGACCTGCAGGCCGGCACGGCCATCGACGTCTCGGGCGGCGCCACGGTGTCCACCACGGGCGGCATCACCGGCACGCGCGCTGGCAGCATCAGCCTGGCGGCCAACTCCGAAGCCAAGGATCAAGGTTTCAAGGCGGTCGAGCTGGGTGCCAGCCTGCAAGGCCACACATTGGCCGGCACCACCACCAAGGCCTTCAACGACGTGGGCGACGCCAGCACGGGCAAGCTGACCCTCAAGGTCGGTGAGGTCGACATCGTGGGGCCGGACGCCCCGGCGCTGCAAAAGGGCGCGGCGATCGACGGCTTCGTGCTGGGCAGCGGCTTTTTCAACCAGGGCGGCTTCAGCCAGTTCGACATCGACGGCGTGCGGCGCCTGACGGTGGACGGCAGCGCGCGCATCAAGCCCCAGGTGGCGCAGTGGCTGGCCAAGTCCAGGCTGCTGAACGCCGCGACCGGCAGCAAGCTGTCGGCCAACGTCAGCACCGTGGTGCAGGCAGACAACCTGGCGCCCAAGCGCAGCCTGGCCTTGCGTTCATCAGGGCAGGCCGATGTGGGCGACGGGCACCTTCGCCTGAAGAATGGCTCGCAAATCGACGTTGGCCCTCGTGGCAGCGTCACGCTGGCCGGTGGCCAGAAGCTCGAGGTAGAAGGCTCCGTGCGCGCGGCAGGAGGCAGCATCACCACGCAACTGACCGTTGGCTCCAGCCTGACCGATGTGGACCTGCGCAACCAGGGCACTTACCGCTTCGGCGCGGAGGCGTTGCTGGACGTCTCCGGCACCACGGTGCTGTCGGCCACCAACACGGGCGGGCAGAGGTTTGGCACCGTGCTCGACGGCGGCAGCATCCAGATCCTGGCGCCCACCAGCTTGATCGCGACCACGCCTGTTGTGTTCGAGCGCGTTCAAGACGCGGGCGGCCAGGTGATCAAGCAGGCCACTTTGCTGGCCAATGGCACGCAGGACGTAATCGATGTCCGAACACAAAACAGCCAGGGGCAGGTGCGTGTTCAGCGCACCACCGTGGCGTCGAACGGCGGCAGCATCGCCATCAACGTGGGCGCCCAGGGCGCTGCGTTGGCGGGCAGCTATCAGGCCAAGGCTGGCGGTGCTGGCGCCCAAGGCGGCGCGCTCAGCGTGAGCATCACCGATGGCGGCAGCGCCCAGAACCCCATCGCAGCCCTCGAAGTTCAGCAGGCGCTGGCGCCTCAGGCCGTGCAAGCGGGCAAGGTCGTGGTTTCCGCAGACATGGTCCAGGCAGGCGGCTTCGCCCACCTCAAGCTCAAGTCCAACGACGAGATTGCCACCGTGGGCAATGTGAACCTGTCGGTGCAGGGCGACATGACGCTCGACTCGCCCGTCCTGGCTGCACGAGGAAACAGCCAGGCCGTGCTGGCCGCAGCAGGTCGCCTGGCGCGCACCAACACCGACCAGGTCATCGGCGCGCAGCGCGTGGCCACGGGCGGGCAGGGCGGCGTCACCCTCCGTGGCGCCGTGGTGGACCTGTCCGGTCTCCAGGTGACGCAAGGCATCGACCAGTTGACCCTGCAGGCGCGTGACGAGATCCGCTTTCACGCCATCAGCCAGTCGCGCAACACCGGCAGCCTGAACACCGGCGCCACCCAGGTCACGCTGGACGCCGACCAGGTCAACGTCGCCACGGCCACCGACTTCAGCGTGCAGCTCAGCGGCGTGGCCACCGATGGCAACCGCCTGACCATCACCGGCGGCAACCGCGCGGCGCCTCTGCCGCTGTCCGCAGGCGGCAGCCTGACGCTGGCGGCCGACCACATCACGGTGGACGGCGTGGTGCGCGCCCCCTTCGGGCAGATCACGCTCAAGTCCAAAGACATCACCCTGACCGAGAACGCCGACCTGTCGGTCTCGGGCGCGGGCCTGTCGGTGCCTTATGGCACCACCACCGAAGCCGGCACCAACTGGCAGCTCAACGGCGTGGCCATCACCGCACCGCCCGCCAAGACGGTGACGTTCGACGCCGAAGGCGGCGAGCTGTCGGTTGAATCGGGCGCGAAGGTGGACCTGTCGGCTGGCGGCAACCTGCTGGCCTGGGAGTTCGTGCCAGGCCCAGGCGGCTCGTCCGACATCTTCCATGGCACCTACGAAAGCGGCACCTTCGCCGTGGTGCCCAGCGTCAAGGGCCTGGGTGGGGTGGATGCTGGCCTGCTGGCCGGCTCGGGCTTGAACAGCAGCGTGCTCGAGACCTCGGCCACGCGCACCATCACCTTTGGTGAGGGCGGCCCCGTTCCGGCGGGCACCTACACCGTCCTGCCTGCACGTTATGCGCTGCTGGCTGGTGGTTACCTGGTGCGCCGCACCAGCACCACCACGCCTTTGAACTTCGGTGACGCCCTGACCCTGGCCACCGGCGCGGTGCGCGTGGGGGCCACCATGGGGAGCACGGGCGGCGCCTTGTCTTCGACCCCGGCCACCTTCGAGGTGATCAACCGCGAGCAAGCCCTGCGCTTCAGCGAAATCAAGACCACCACCTTCGACGACCTGGTCAACGCCAAGGCCGCTCGTCAGGGCGTGGCGCCTGCTCGCCGGGCCGTGGACGCGGGCACCCTCAACATCGCCGCGCAAAAGATCAACCTGGAAGGAGACCTTGCTTTCGACCGCCTGGCTGGCGGTCGTGGCGGCGAGCTCAACATCTCGTCCAGCAAGGTCCAGGTGGGTGGCACCTTGAGCGAGGCTCAGGTGGCCGCGAAAGACACCCTGCTGCTGAACGTGGCCCAACTCAATCGCACCGGGGTGGACTCGCTGTTGATCGGCGGCCTGCGTTCGAGCCAGGCTGCGGACGGCTCCAGGTTGATCGACGTGAAGGCCAAGGAGGTGACGCTGGCCAATGACGCCAGCAACCCGCTGGCCCTGAACGACGTCATCCTGGCGGGCACCTCGAAGGTGACGGTCAACGCCGGGGCGGCGCTGAGTGCGCCCGAAACCAACCAGGCCAACTTCGTGGCCGAAGACAGCACGGCGCAAGGCAATGGCGCCCTGGTGCGCGTCAGCAGCGAAGCCCAGGTGCAGACCCGTCGCGTCAGCACCGAAGGCGCGCTCATCGACCGATCGGCTGGTGACGTGAGCGTGGGCGCGGGCGCCGTGCTCAAGGGCGGCACCGTGGTGGTCGAAGGCACCCGCAGCACTGCCTTGGACAAAGCCAGCAGCCTGCAGGCAGACAGCCTGACGCTGGGCGCAGACCGCGTGGTGCTGGGCGACGCAGACGTGGCCACGACTCCAGGGCAGGCTGCGCCGCTGCAAGTGGGCAGCGCCCTGCTGGCCCAGCTCGCACAGGTCGATCGCCTGACCCTGAGGGCCTTCGGCGGCGTTGAGCTGCAAAGCGGGCAGAACCTGACCGTTCAGCAATCCCTCACGTTGGACACGCCGGAGCTCAAGCAAACGAGTGGTGCGACCAACAGCGTGACCGCCGGCTCGCTCAGCCTGCGCAACACCAGTGGTGCGACAGGCTCGGTCCAGGGTGGCACCGCCACGCTGAACCTGAACGCCACCGGCGCAGGTGGCCAGGACGGCCACATCCACTTCGATGACGGCATCGTGGCCACGCAGGGTGCGGGCCAGGTGAACCTTGCTGCGGCCGGCAGCGTGGTGCTCAGCAGCCGCCGAGAGGTGACCACGGTGACACTGGAGGGCGATCCGCTCAACTACGCCGATGCCACCGGCGAGATCGCTGACGACGGCACGCAGTTCGCCACCGTGAAGGTGACCAACCGGGCTGTGGCCTCGGGCCTGCAGGCCGACGCCACCGTGAACGTGCGAGCGCAGTCCGTGACCACGGGTCGCGGTGCCGTGGCGCAGATCAAGTCGGGCCAGGGGGTGCTCACCGTCGAGCAGGCTGTTGCGCCTGGTGCGGCGAACAAGGCCGGCGTGGGTGCGGGCGGCCAGCTTGAAATTGCCGGCGCCTCGGTTCACCAGCAAGGCCTGCTCGAAGTCAGCTCCGGCGCCATCAAGCTGGAAGCCAGCACCGGCGACGTGACCTTCTCATCGGGCTCGCGCACCCTGGCCGACGGCAGCAGCTGGCAGGTCGATGGGGTGACGGTGCCCATCGCAGCTGGCCTGATCCAGGCCAAGGCTGCCCAGGGTGGCATCGACGTCCAAGCGGGTAGCCTGTTGAGTGCCTCGGCGCCATCGGGCCTGGCGGGCGGCGAAGCCGGCGACATCCGACTGCTCGCACCCAAGGGCGAGGTCAAGGTGGCCGGCGACATCCGCCTGCTGTCGGATGCCAACCAGCGTGGCGGGGCCTTGCGCATCGACGCACGCACCGCGCCTTCGCTCGATGGCCTGGTGGACCGGCTGAACGCTTCGGCCCAAGCCGCCGCCACGCAGGCAGGCCAGGCGACTGCGCGCGCCAACGCGTCTCGCGCCTTCGACCTGCAGCAGCGCGACGGCCAGGACATCACCCTGTCGGCCGGCAAGAAACTCGTGGCCCAGGACGTGCGCCTGGTGGCAGACCGAGCTGCCGACGCCAGCTCGGGCGGCAACGTCAACATCCTGGGGCAGATCGATGCCTCGGGCAGCACCGGCGGTCGCATCGCGATCAGCGCCGCGGGTGACCTTGACATCGGTCAGGACAGCACCCCTGATGGCCAGGCCCGTGCCTCGCTCGATGTGTCTGCCAAGGGCGCTGCCAAATCGGGGGGTGACATCACCCTGGCCAGCCGCTCGGGCGCGCTGCGCCTGAACGAGCAGGCCGACGTGCGCGCCTCGGGCGGCGCGGCAGGTGCCGATGGCAGCCTGACCTTGCGCGCCGGTGTGCGCGAAGACGGCGCGGCCGATGGCGACCAAGGCGTGGGCAACACCCGCGTGGCCGCCATCCAGTCCACCTTGACCGGCGTGGGCACGCTGACCGTGCAGGGCGAAGAACGCACCACGGTCGATGACCTGTCGGCCCAGGTGCTGACGGACGCCAAGGCCCGCAGCGAGGCCTTCCAGCAATCGGCAGCGGCCCTGGACACGCTCAACAAGGTGGCCAACGGCAAGTTGGGAGCCTCCGCCGTGGCCAAGGTCCAGTCCGCCCAGGTGCTGCAGTCGGAGGGCGACCTGACCTTGTCAACCGACTGGAACCTGACCGAGCTGGTCAAGGAATCCAGCGGCAGCCAGTTCGTCGTCAAGCCCAGTGCCCTCACGCCGATGAGCCTGAGCATCGTCAGCGCGGGCAACCTGAACATCCAGGCCAGCCTGTCGGGCGGTTTCGTCAATGTGCCGCTGCCCGGCACCGCGCAGGCATCTGCCGCAGCCAACACCACCCTGTCGAATGCCATGAAGGTGGGCGCAGCCGACCTGCCGTTGATGGCCGGCTCGGACATCACCCTGGTGGCTGGCGCCGAGCTGGGCAGCGCCGACGTGGCGGCCACCGCAGCGGGCACCGCGGCCGATGTGCGCATCGGTGACCCGGCTAACGAGCCCACCTCGGCCAAGCAGGTCTTCGTGCGCAGCACCACCGGTGACCTGCACTTGGTGGCATCTCGCGACGTGGTGCTCGAAAACGACCGCGCCACCGTCTACACCACTGGCCTGCTGGCCAGCGCCGAGCAGGTGCCCGGCGCCGAAGGCTTCGGCAGAGGGAATGCATCCAGCCCCAAGCTTCACGCCAGCCTCATCACCCGAGGCAACGGCGTCAACACGACCCGTCAATTGCCCTTCATGCTGGGCGGTGGCAGCGTGAGCCTGCAGGCCGGTCGTGACCTGCGCACCCAGAGCGTCGGCAATGCCAGTTTCGTCAGTGACTGGACCTTCCACAAGTCCGATGTGAACGCCGACAAGAGCCAGTCCTGGTGGGCGCGTTACGACCTGTTCGACATGGGCGTGGCCACCTTTGGCGGGGGCGACATCATCGCCCGCGCGGGTGGCGACGTGGTGGACATGGGCTTCGTGACCGCCACCAGCGGCTACAAGGACGACGCTGGCGTGGTGCGTCGCTTCGGCGGTGGTGATGTCGAGGTCAGCGCCGACGGCAACATCGCGGGCCTGCTGGCCAAGGTTGGGGGCAGCACAGGTCGGGTCGATGCCGGACTCAACATCGAAGGCACGGCATCGCGGGGCGCGGCTTCGCTGTTCTACGAGAACACGCAATTGCAGGTGCAAGCTGCGCAAGATGTGCTGGTTGACCTCATTACCGAGGCGGGGCTTCAGAGCTTGGGTCAGACCACAGTGGATAGCGCTCAGAACTCAAGTGGCCTTGCTGGCTTGGGACGCAACGCATCGTTGAACCTGTTGTCTGCATCGGGGAGCGTTGCGATCAACAACGTCATGCCGCCAAATGTGGACTCCTCCGGACATCAGACGGCTTCGTTGCTGCCATCGAGCACCTTGATTGCTGCACCCGGAGGCAGCATCAACGCGGTTTATCTCAACCAAATGCCGCAGGCCGATGGTGCCACCTTGAACGTGCTGGCAGGCGCAGACCTGAAGGCTTCTGGCGTCAACGTGTGGGCAGAGTCCCCCTTCGGTGAAGGCATCTATTGGAGTCCCAAGGGCGGAGACATTCTGGGGGACTTCTCTGTGCAGGACAATACGGGCGCCGGTGACGCCCTGACCCCAGGCAGCTTCGAAAACGCCCGCCGCGAACCCGTCCGCCTCATCGCCGAAACTGGCGACGTGACCCTGCGCGCCGAAGTCGGCGACGCCACCCGCATCATCGCGGGCGGCGACGTGAGCCTGCTTGGCCTGCTCGTGCAACAGCAAGACGGCAACGAGCTCTCCCTGGTGCAGGCAGGTCGCGACCTGAACATCATCGGCACCACCCGCGTTCGCGGCCCCGGTGACGCCTTGTTCGTGGCCGGCCGCGATGTCAACCTCACGGCCGCAGACGGCATCGACACCAACGGCAACCGCGAAAACGGCGCCTTGCCGGAGGGCAGCGCCAACCTCACGGTGATGGCCGGTGTACAGCCTGGCACCAGCGATTTCGGCGTGGCCGAGCAACGCTTCTTCCACCTGCTGGGTGGCGCGGGTGTGGCCGACCGACCGGCCGACCTGTATGCCCAGTTGCTGGCGGCTCGAGGCGGTCAGGCGGTGCCGGGGCTGGATTCGGCGGCTGCACAGGCGTTTGCCGGCCAGGGCTTTGCCGAGCAGCTCGTCGCAGCCCGCGACCTGGTGGGCGCGCAGGCCTTCGAGGCTGCCGTGCTCACCTACATGCAAGGGCGCGACGCCAAGCCTGATTTGAGCACCGCACAAGCCCTGGCGGCCCTGGCCAACGTGCCCCAGCGCGAACAAGCCGCGCTGCTGGGCAGCGTGCTCGCCCCGGCGTGGTCCCAAGCCGTGGCACCCGAGGTGCAGCGCAGCACGGCCCTGGACATGGCCAAGGCACGTGGTGGCGCTTACGCGCTGGCCTTGTCGGAGTACCTCAGGCTGCGCACGGGCACCAAGGACCTGGGCGACGCACAAGCCCTGCAAGCCTTTGAGCAATTGAGCACGGAGCAGCGCCTGCTCTTCACCAACCAGGTGCTCAAGCGCGAGCTGACCGTGGCTGGCATCAATGCCACACAAGAAAAGACCCCCGACGCCAAGCTGGACGCGTACCAGAGCGGCTTCAACGCCCTGGCCACCGTCTTCCCGGGCAGCCAGGACACCAGCAGCCTGCTGATGGGCGCCAGCAGCATCAAGACGCAGCAAAACAGCCAAATCAACGTCTTCACGCCGCATGGGGGCATGAACGTGGGCCGATTGACCGGCCTGGCCGATTCGGCTGCTGCCGCCAAACTGGGCATCGTGACCACCTCGGGTGGCGACATCACCGGCGTGGTGCGCGACAGCGTCGAGGTCAACCAGTCCCGCATCTTCGTCGTCGAAAACGGCGACATGCTGCTGTGGGCCTCGTTCGGCAACATCGATGCAGGCAAGGGCTCGAAAACCGTCACAGGGGCCCCGGCTCCGGTGGTCCGCGTCGTCGATGGTCGACTCGTGGTCGACACCACGGGGTCCTTCTCGGGCTCCGGCATCGCTGCGCTGGACCCTGACAGCAAGCTCTACCTCTTCGCGCCACGCGGCGAGATCAACGCTGGTGAGGCCGGCATCCGCGCTGGTGGCGCCATCACCCTCGATGCCCCCACCATCGTCGGCGCCAACGACATCCAGATCGCCGGTGGCGGCAACCTGGCGCCGCCGCCCACCGTGGGCAACGCCGCCACCAATGTCGGCAGCCTAGGTCAGTCCGCCACCGCGGCGGGCCCGAGCCAGGCCGAATCGCGCGGTACTTCAACGCCCAAACGCCGACTGCTGCTCGACTTCCTGGGCTTCGGCTCGGACAAGGATGAAGACAGCGAACGCGACGACAAGAAGAAGTGACGCGAATCTGTCGTGATGCTGTCACGTGAAAACGCAAACATGCCGGGTTTGTCCGTGATCCCGACGGACCCGGCGGTGTGACACCTCCCCTGAATTGAATTGATCTGGATGACGCCAACCATGCGCAAACACCTTCTGTCCCTTCTTGCTGCCGCCGCGCTCATGCCCGGCGCCGCCCAGGCCTGGTGGAACGCCGACTACACGCAGCGCACCAAGGTGGTCCTCAACACCACCGCCGCCGGCGTTGAAACCAAAGAAGCCCTCTCCGGTGTCGTCGTGCCCGTTCGCCTGCACTCGGGCAACTTCGACTTCCTGGGCGCCAAGCCCGATGGCGCAGACCTGCGCGTGGTCGCCGCCGACGACAAGACGCCCCTGAAGTTCTGGGTCGAGCGCTTTGATGGTGCCAACGAACTGGCCGTGGTCTGGGTTCAACTGCCCAACACCCTGCCGGGCACCGACAAGAACGTCGTGCACGTCTACGCCGGCAACGAAGCCGCCGCCGCCGAAGCCACCAGCCCCGCGCTCTTTGATGGCGGCATGGCCGCGGCCATCACCTTCGCTGGCAAAGCCGGCGAGCCCGCCGCCGACGCATCGGGTCAGATCGCATCGTCAGGCCCCGTGGTGCGCGAGGTCAACGGCCTGATCGGCGTGGCCGCCCGCCTCGATGGCGAGCCGCTGCAGTGGTCTTCCGACAAGCTCAAGGCCGCCGGCAGCGGCCCCTACAGCGTCAGCCTGTGGTTCAAGCCCGAGGCGCTCACGGGCACCTTGTTCAAGCAAGGCGCGCTGAGCCTGAACCTGGACGGTGGCAAAGCCTTTGCGCAACTCGACGCGGTCGTGGCGTCCGGTGGCGAGCTGCCCCCTTCGGCCTGGGCTCACCTGGCCGTCACCGTGGGCAACGGCAAGCTCACGCTCTACATCAATGGCGCACAAGCCGCACAGGCCGACGTGCCCGCTGCGACCACGCCCATCGAAGGCCCGGTGTCCGTGGGCCAGGGCCTGAGTGGCCTGGTGGACCAACTGGAAGTGGCCGCCACCGTGCGCAGTGCCGACTGGTTGAAGTTCGCCCACGCCGCACAAAGCGCAGACGCCAAGCTGGTGCTGGCCAACACGCAGACGCCTGACACCGCTGAAGCGGGGGAGGCCCACGAGCAAGGCCACTTCGCCATCCTGGTCGACAACCTCACCGTCGACGCCTGGGTCGTCATCGTGATCCTGGCCGTGATGTTCGTCATCGCCGCATGGGTGATGTGGGACAAGGCCGTGTTGGTGGGCCGCGCCGACAAGGACAACCTGAAGTTCCTGGAAAACTTCCGCAACGCCCGCGACGTGCTCGCTGTCGAGACCTCCGGCATGAAGCACTCGCAGCTCGCTCGCCTGTACCAGGCCGGCCTGCGCGAGCTGAAAAAGCGCGAGGTGGGCCAAGCCGGTGCACCCAAGCTCTCGGGTGCCTCCATCGACGCCGTCAAGGCCGCGGTCGACGCCGACCTCATCCGCGAAAGCCACACCCTCAACAGCAAGATCGTGCTGCTGACCATCGCCATCTCGGGCGGTCCCTTCCTGGGCCTGCTGGGCACCGTGGTGGGCGTGATGATCACCTTCGCGGCCATCGCCGCAGCGGGCGACGTCAACGTCAATGCCATCGCCCCCGGCATCGCGGCGGCCCTGCTGGCCACCGTGGCCGGCCTGGCCGTCGCCATCCCGGCGCTGTTTGGCTACAACTACCTGGCCGCCCGCATCAAGAACATCTCGTCGGACATGGGCATCTTCGTCGACGAGTTCGTCACCCGCGTGGCCGAAACCCACGGAGCCCGCTGACATGGCCGGTGACGTCAAAGGCGACCTGCAGGCGTACGACGACATCAACGTCACGCCCATGCTCGACCTCGCCTATGTGCTGCTGGTGGTCTTCATCATCATGACGACCGCCTCGGTGCAGGGCGTCAAGGTCAACAGCCCGCTCACGCAGGCCGCCAACAACCTGGCCAAGCCGCAGACCAAGGGCATCACCATCACCGCCGACGGCCAGGTCTACCTGGACGCCTACCCCGTCAGCCTCGATGAGCTGCAAGCCAGCCTGGCCCAGCACAAGGCTGCCAACCCGGCGCTGCCCGTCGTGCTCAAGGCCGATGCCGCCGCCCAGTACGACAAGGTCATGCAGGTGCTGGAGATCGCCAAGCGCCTGGACATCACCGAAATCGGCCTGGCCACCAAACGCGCGCAATGAAGCAGCGATGCAGTGAAAGCAGGCCATGCAAGTCCAAGACGAAACCAAACCCTACGACAGCATCAACGTCACGCCGATGCTCGATCTGGCCTACGTGCTGCTGGTGGTCTTCATCCTGATGACGACGGCGTCGGTGCAGGGCTTGAGCATCAGCATGCCCAAGCCCAGCAACACCCCCAGCACCGAAAAGCACGACCTCAAGGTGGTGCAGGTCATGCCGGGCGGGCAGCTGCTGCTCAACGGCGTGCCCGTCACCGTGCAGCAACTTGAAAGCGAGCTGCTGCAAGCCAAGCAGCGCGACCCGAAGATGAGCGTGGCCATCAAGGGCGACGCCCGCTCGCACTACGCCGAGGTGGTCACCGTGATCGACCTGTGCAACAAGCTGGAGGTGTCCATGGGCCTGGTCACCTCGCGCATCGGGACCTGAACATGTCGATCAACGCTTCCAACGACGACGACAGCAAGCCTGGCCTGACGCGCTTCATCGTGCCTGGCGGCATCGCCCTGGGCCTGATCGGCGCAGCTGTGCTGGTCCACAGCCTCATGGGCTCGGGCCCCGCTGCACCCAAGCGACAGACGGTCAAGATCGCGGTGCTGCCCGACACGCCCCCACCACCGCCTCCGCCCAAGCCGGAAAAGCCGCCCGAGCCCAAGCCCCAGGACAACACCCCCCAGCCGCAAGACCAGCCCAAGCTGGCCGAAGCCCCGCCCGAGCCCCAACAGCTGAAGATGGAAGGCGCCGCTGGCGACGGCCCCAGTGCCTTCTCGGCCGGCAGCGTCAGCAGCGACTACAAGGGCGGCGCCATCGGTGCTGGCAACGGGGCCTCAGCTCCTTCTGCGGGCGATCGCGCCAAGTTCAACTTCTATGCCAAGAGCGCACAGCAGGTCTTGCGCGCCGAACTCGACCGCACCCTGGCCCGTGACGTCATCCGCCTGGGTGCCCGCCTGCAGATCTGGATCGATGCATCCGGACGCATCGACCGATACGAGGTCAAGGGCCTCAGCGACGCCGCCGCACAGAACCAGGTTCGTGCCGCGATGCAGGACATCAGCAAGGGCTTTCGGCTCGTGCCACCCGCAGGCCTGCCTCAGCCGCTGGAGATGCGCCTGTCCGTGAACCCGCTCAACGGTTGAGTGCCCACCTGAATCACCTCCCTGAACGATTGATCACCATGCCTGAAGTCATCTCCACCCGTCGCCTCGGCATGAGGCCCATCACCGTGGCGGCGGCCTTGCTGTGCGGCCTGTTGTCTGCCCCGGCCGTGGCCAATGAGCGCGCCGAACTCGAGCGCCTGCGCGGCACCACGCTCAACCTCATCAAGCTGTTGGTCGATGGTGGCCTGCTGTCTCAGGAAAAGGCCGAGCAACTGCTCAAGCAGGCCCAGCAGGACACCGCACCCGCCGACGCCGCAGCGGCGCAGCCCGCAGCCCCCGCGTCTGCCACGGCTGCGGCACCGCGCGGCGGTGTCATCCGCGTGCCCTATGTGCCAGAGTCCTTGCGCAACCAGATGCGCGACGAGATCAAACAAGAGGTGCTCAACCAGGCACGCTCCGAGCGATGGGGCGAGCCGGGTGCGCTGCCGGCCTGGGCACGCCGCATCAACTTCGAAGGCGACGTGCGCTTTCGCCTGCAGTCGGAAGACTGGGACCGCCGCAACGTCTCGGCCGCTGAAGGCGAAGGCCTGGCCTTCCAGAACGACGCCGCTTACGAGGGCCCCATCGCCTGGTCGCCTGACCTGACCAACACCCAGGACCGCCGCGACCGCATGACCCTGCGCGCCCGTTTCGGCCTGACCAGCGACCTGGCCTTCGGCTTCAAGACCGGCTTGCGCCTGAGCACGGGCAATGCGCAAGCGTTGTCCACCTCGCAGACCCTGGGCGGCAGCAACGGCAACTTCAGCAAGTACAGCGTGCTGCTCGACCGCGCCTGGATCCAGTGGACGCCGCACCAGCCCGACGTCACGGCCACCGTTGGGCGCTTCAGCAGCCCCTACTTCGGTGGCGACCTCATCTGGCCCGACGACATGAACTTCGATGGCGTGGCCGTCAAAGCCACGCACGCCTTCAACGACGCCAACAAGGTGTTCGTCAACGCCGGCGCCTTCCCGCTCAGCGAGTTCCAAAGCGACGCGGCCGATGCCTGGCTGTATGGCGCTCAGGTGGGCGCCATCTTCAAGCCCGACGCCAGCAGCCAGTTCGACATCGGCCTGGGCTACTACGACTTCAACAACATCGAAGGCAACTTCGACCCGATGTACCGGGACACGGCCAACACCTTCAGCGCGGCCGACAAGAGCTACCTCTCCAGCGAATACAAAAAGGCCGTTCGCCAGCGCGGCAACACGCTCATCCGCATCAACCAGCCGGTGGCTGCTGCGGGTTCAGCCACGGCGGTGGCGCCCGTTTGGGGCCTGGCCAGCAAGTTCAGGCCCTTGACCTTGAGTGCGGCCTACAACCACCAGGGCTTCGAAGGCCTGAGCATGCGCATCAGCGCAGACTTCATCCACAACACCGGCTTCAGCCAGGCCGACATCCGCCGCCGCGCCCAACCCGGCGCCAACATCGACTTGGCCAAAAAGACCAACGCCTGGCAAGCGCGCGCGCAGATCGGCTCGACCAAGCAGGAGCTGCTGGGCGACTGGTCGGCCTACCTTGGCTGGCGCCGTTTCGAGCGCGATGCCTGGGTGGACGCCTTCACCGACACCACCACCTGGCAACTGGGTGGCACCAACTACGTTGGCTGGACGCTGGGCGGGGCCTACTACGTGGGCCCGCGCACCTCACTGGGCCTGCGCCTGACCAGCACCCGCAACCTCACCGACGGCCGCACCGAAACGCTCAGCGACGGCGCCGAGGTGCCCAACCTCAGCAGCATCCGCCAGCGCGTCGACGTGCTGCAGGTGGAGCTGAACTCGCGTTTCTGATCGGAGCCTCGACATGAACGCACACCCACATCACACCGCGATCAGTCGGTGGCGCCCTGGGCTGATGGCCGCCCTGGTGCTGGCGTCCTGCGCCATCGCCTCACCAGGCTGGGCGCAGGACAAAGGCAGCCGCGAGAAAGAAGCGCTGCGCCGCGCACAGCTGGCGCTGCGGGCCGCACAGGACGAGGTCGCCACCTTGCAGCGCGAGCGCGCGCAATGCGCCACCGATCGCGAAGCAGCGCTCAAGGACAAGGCCGAAGCCCAGAAGTCATCGGGCTTGCTGGCCAGTGCTCAGGCGCAGTCGCGCCAATCGCAAGGGCGCGTCAAGCAGCTCGAGGGTGAGCTCGAAGCCGTGCAGCAGCAACTGGCCGAGGCCAAGGCGCAGCAGGCCCAGCAGGCCAAAGAGCTGGGTGAGGGCCAGCGCAGCCTGCGGGCTGTGCGCCAGTTGCTCGAAACCAGCGAGCAGCGCCAGCGCGTCCTGCAAGAGCGCAACCAGCAGCTCTACGACACCGGTGTGGCCGTGGTGGAGATGTACCGCAGCCGCAAGCCAGCCGAGACCGCGGCACAACAGGCGGTGGTGCTGGGCTTTGGCCTGGTGGACGTCGAGAACATCAGCGAGAAGTGGCTCGACCGGCTCAACGCGGCACGCTTTCATCAACAGGACCGCCTGCCGCCGCCTTGATGCCTGCGTGACAGCTGTCGGTGTGCGCACCATGAGCCCGCAAGTCGGCGCACAATCACCACATGCCAGTCACCTTCAAATCCCAGGCCACCGGCAACCTCGTGATGCTGTCGGCGCACGCCGAGGCCCTGTTGAAACTGCTGGGCAAGACCGCTGCGCAGCCCGGCATCCTCGAGGTGGCCGACATGCCGCACGCCTTGTCCACCTTTCGCTCGCTCGACCCCGATCAGCTGCCTGACTCGCCTGCCTCAACCGATGCAGCCCAAGCGGTTGAGGGCACCCATGCCGCCGACGCTGAACGGCGCCAGGATGACAAGCCCCCCGTCGGTTTCCAGGACGAGCCCGTCAGCCTGCGCCAGCGCGCCGCGCCCTTCATCCGCCTGATCGAACAGGCCCAGGCGGGCAACAAGCCCATCGTGTGGGGCGTCTGAGCCTTCGCGTCTGAAAAACCCGCTCTTGTGCGGTGCAGCATGGCTGGTGCATGATGCCGTCATGACCGACGCCGTCACCCGACTCATCGCGGTTCGCCATGGCGAAACCGCCTGGAACCGCGAAGCCCGCATCCAGGGACACACCGACATCCCGCTCAACGACACCGGCCTGTGGCAGGCCGAGCGGGTGGGCGCTGCGGTGGCGCAGGAAGCCATCGAGGCCATCTACAGCAGCGACCTGCAGCGTGCGCACCTCACGGCCCAGGCCATTGGCCGCGCGGCCGGGGTGGCGGTGCGGCTCGAAGAGCGCCTGCGCGAGCGCCACTTCGGCGAGCTCGAAGGCCTCACCCACGAAGAGATCCACAGCCGCTGGCCGGATCAGGCTCGGCGCTGGAAGCAACGCGACCCGGCCTATGGTCCGGTCGGTGGCGAGACCCTCACCGAGTTCCATGATCGCTGTGTCGGCACCCTGGTGCGCCTGGCGCAGCGTCACCTGGGCCAGACCATCGTCGTCGTGGCCCACGGTGGCGTGCTCGATTGTTTCTACCGCGCGGCCAACGGCATTGATCTGACGGCGCCGCGCAGCTGGACCATCGGCAACGCCACCATCAACCGGCTGCTCTACAGCCCGGATGGCCTGACCATGGTGGGCTGGGCTGACGACGGCCACCTGGCCGCCAGCGGGGGCGCGCTCGACGAGTCCTCGGACGGCGCATTGGCCCCAGCCTGAGGCGGGGCTTTTCCGCCCGCCTTCACAAATCCTCTGCCATTTGTGGGTACATTGGCAGGCTAACAATTGACTAGGCAAGTATTTGTCGAGGTGAGCATGGCGCGACGTTTTTGCATGTGGGTTTCTCTGGTGGCTGCTGCCGCCCTGTTCTCGGCTTGCAGCAAGCAGGAGGGTGGTCAGCAGGCGGCCGCCGGTTCGGCGCCGCCAGCCTTGCCGGTCGGCGTGATCACGGTGCAGCCCGGCGAGGTGCCCCTGATGGCCGAGTTGCCGGGCCGCCTCGAAGCCCTGCGCACCGCCCAGGTCCGCGCCCGCGTGGCCGGCATCCTGCAAAAGCGCCTGTTCACCGAAGGTGCCGACGTCAAGGCCGGTCAGCCCCTGTTCCAGATCGACTCGGCCACCTACCAGGCCACGGTGGACAGCGCCCAGGCCACGCTGGCACGCGCCGAAGCCAACCTGGCCCAGACCACGGCCCTGGTGCAGCGCTACGAGCCGTTGCAGGCCGCCAAGGCCATCAGCCCGCAAGAGTTCCTCAATGCCCAGGTGAGCCAACGCGCCGCCCAGGCCGACGTGGCCGCCGCCAAGGCCGCGCTGCAGACCGCGCGCATCAACCTGGGTTACGCCAGCGTCACGGCGCCCATCTCCGGTCGCATCGGCCGTGCTTTGGTCACCGAAGGTGCGCTGGTGGGGCAGGGCGAGGTCACCCAGCTGGCCTTGATCCAGCAGGTGCACCCGCTGTACGTGAACTTCACGCAGTCGGCCACCGAGGTGCTCAAGTTGCGCCAGGCCCTGCAGGCAGGTGCGCTCAAGAAGGCTGGCGCCAACGCCGCCGAGGTGCGCGTGGTGCTCGACGATGGCCGCGAGTACCCGCTGCCCGGTCGACTGCTGTTCGCCGACCTGAGCGTGGACAGCACCTCGGGCCAGGTTTCGTTGCGCGCCGAGCTGCCGAACCCGCAAGGGCTGCTGCTGCCTGGCATGTACGTGCGCGTGCGCCTGGAGCAGGCGCAGGTCGACGGCGGCGTGCTGCTGCCCCAGCAAGCCGTCACGCGCGGTGCCCAGGCCGACACGGTGCTGGTGGTGGCGCAGGACGGCTCTGTCGCGCCTCGCCCCGTCAAGCTCGGTGGCGCACGTGGCAACCAGTGGGTCGTGCTCGGCGGCCTGCAAGCCGGTGAGCAGGTCATGGTCGATGGCTTCCAGAAGTTCATGATGGCCGGTGGCAAGGGCCCTGTGAAGGCGGTGCCGTGGCAGGCGCCTCCGGCGGGCGCCGGCATGGGCGGTGGTGCGGGCACCGAGGGTGGCAGTGCTCCTGCGGCTCCTTCGGCGGCCTCGGCGGCATCCGCCTCGGCTTCTGCCGCGCCGTCTCCCGCCCCGGCCGCCTCTCGCTGAACGGGGGCCCCGCATGGCACGTTTTTTCATCGAGCGCCCCATCTTCGCGTGGGTGATCGCGCTGTTCATCCTCGTTTTCGGCGGCGTGGCGATCACGCAGCTGCCGATCGCGCAGTACCCCAACGTGGCCCCGCCTGCCGTGGTCATCAGCGCCACTTACCCGGGCGCTTCGGCCCGCACGCTGGATGATTCCGTCGTCAGCGTGATCGAGCAGGAGCTCAACGGCGCGCCTGGCCTGGCCTACATGGAGTCGGTCAGCCAGGCCAACGGCACGGCGCAGATCACCGTCACCTTCGAGACCGGCACCAACATCGACCTGGCCCAGGTCGAGGTGCAGAACCGCCTCTCACGCGCCACGCCGCGCCTGCCTTCAGCGGTGACGCAGCAGGGCGTGAAGGTCGACAAGTCGCGCAGCAACTTCCTGATGTTCGTGATGCTGTCGTCGACCAACCCGGCCTACGACCCCATCGCGCTGGGCGATTACGCCTCGCGCAACGTCGTGCCCGAGATGCAGCGCGTGCCCGGCATTGGCCAGGCGCAGCTGTTCGGCACCGAGCGCGCCATGCGCATCTGGGTGGACCCGGCCAAGCTGGTGTCCTTCGGCCTGAGCGTGGCCGACGTCAACGCCGCCATCCGCGCACAGAACGCGCTGGTGCCCGCTGGCGGCATCGGCGAGCGCCCCAACCTGATCGACCAGACCATGTCGGCCACGGTCGTGGTCAGTGGGCAGTTCACCAAGGTCGAGCAGTTTGGCAACATCGTGCTGCGCGCCAAGGCCGACGGCGCCACGGTGCGCCTCAAGGACGTCGCCCGCATCGAGCTCGGCGCCCAGACCTATGGCACCTATGCGCGCCTGAACGGCAAACAAGCGGTGGGCATCGGCCTGCAGCTGTCGCCCTCCGGCAATGCCCTGGCCACCGCCGAAGCCGTGCGCAAGCGGCTCGACGAGTTGCGTCGCTACTTCCCCTCGGGCGTGGACTACTCCGTGCCCTACGACACCTCGGGCTTCATCGCCATCTCGATCGAGCAGGTGGTGCACACCCTCATCGAAGCCGTGGTGCTGGTGTTCCTGGTGATGTACCTGTTCCTGCAGAACATCCGCTACACCTTGATCCCGACGCTGGTGGTGCCCGTGGCGCTGCTGGGCACCTTCGGGGTGATGTCGGTGATGGGCTTTTCGATCAACGTGCTCACCATGTTCGGCATGGTGCTGGCGATCGGCATCCTGGTGGACGACGCCATCGTGGTGGTGGAGAACGTCGAGCGCATCATGGTGGAGGAGGGCCTGAGCCCGCTGGCCGCCACGCGCAAGGCCATGGGCCAGATCAGCGGTGCCATCGTGGGCATCACGGTGGTGCTGGTCTCGGTCTTCATCCCGATGGCTTTCTTCTCGGGCTCGGTGGGCAACATCTACCGGCAGTTCTCGCTGTCGATGGTGGCCTCGATGCTGTTCTCGGCCTTCCTGGCCCTGTCGCTCACGCCTGCACTGTGCGCCACGCTGCTCAAACCGGTGTCGCAAGACCACCACGAGAAGCGTGGCTTCTTCGGCTGGTTCAACCGTTTCTTCAAGTCGACCACGCATGGCTACGAAAGCTGGGCCGGCAAGCTGGTGCACCGCGGTGGCCGTGTGCTGCTGATCTACGTGGCCCTCATTGCGGTGGTGGGCTGGTTGTACGTGCGCATGCCGTCATCCTTCCTGCCCAGCGAAGACCAGGGCAACCTGATCGTCAACATCCAGCTGCCGCCGGGGGCCACGAACAACCGCACCGAGCAGGTCGTCAAGCAGGTCGAAGACTGGTTCCTCAAGCAGCCGCAAGTGCAGTCCATCGTCGGCGTGGTCGGTTTCAGCTTCTCGGGCACGGGCCAGAACGCGGCCTTGGGCTTTGTCACCTTGAAAGACTGGCATGAGCGCCCGGGTGAAGAGAACTCGGCGCAAGCCCTGGTGGGGCGTGCTTTCGCTGGCCTGGCCGGCATCCGCGATGCGTTCATCTTCCCGCTGAACCCGCCGGCCATCCGCGAGCTGGGCAATGCCACGGGCTTTGCCGTGCGCATCCAGGACCGCGCCGGCCTGGGCCCAGATGCCTTGCTGGCCGCGCGCAACCAGGTGCTGGGCATGGCCATGAAGAACCCGGTGCTCACCGGCGTGCGCCCTGATGGCCTGGAAGACGCGCCTCAGTTGCAGGTCGACATCGACCGCGACAAGGCCGCTGCGCTGGGTGTGGGCTTTGATGCCATCAGCACGGCGCTGGGCTCGTCCCTGGGCTCGGCGTATGTCAACGACTTCCCCAATGCCGGACGCATGCAGCGCGTGGTGGTGCAGGCCGATGCGAAAGACCGCATGCAGCCCGAGCAGATCCTGCAGATCAACGTGGTCAACGGCAGCGGCCAGAGCGTGCCCCTGTCGGCTTTCGCCAGCACGCGCTGGATCAAGGGCCAGATGCAGGCGGTGCGCTACAACGGCTACCCGGCCATGCGCATCTCGGGCGATGCGGCGCAGGGTTACTCCACCGGCCAGGCCATGGCCGAGATCGAGAAGATCGCGCAGCAGCTGCCACCGGGCATCGGCATCGAGTGGACGGGCCTGTCGCGTGAGGAAAAGCTCTCGGGCTCGCAGGCCACGATGCTGCTGGCCTTCTCGCTGCTGGCGGTGTTCCTGTGCCTGGCTGCGCTGTACGAGAGCTGGTCCATCCCGATGGCCGTGCTGCTGGTGGTGCCGCTGGGCATCTTCGGCGCCTTGGTCGGTGCGCTCATGGGCGCCATGCCCAACGACGTCTACTTCAAGGTCGGCCTGATCACGGTGATGGGCCTGTCGGCCAAGAACGCCATCCTGATCATCGAGTTCGCCAAGGAGCTGCAGGTAAAGGGCATGGGCCTGTACGAGGCCACGCTGCAGGCCTGCCACCTGCGTTTCCGCCCGATCATCATGACCTCGCTGGCCTTCATCCTGGGTGTGCTGCCCCTGGTGCTGGCCAATGGTGCCGGCTCGGCCGCCCAGCGCGCCATCGGCACCGGCGTGATGAGCGGCATGATTTCCGCTACGGTGCTGGCCGTGCTGTTCGTGCCGGTATTCTTCGTGGTCATCCGTCGATTTTTCCCTGGCAAGCCTGTGTCGAAAGACGCCGCTGACCTGGAGTCCAACCATGCCTGAGTCCCTGGTGCCCGTGGCGCCCACCGCTTCTGTTGCTTCGTTTGTCGATCGCCTGGCGGTTCGTCGCCTGATCAGCGCCGCTGCCGTGCTGGCGCTGGCGGGTTGCTCTTTGGCGCCCACCTACCAGCGGCCCGAGCTGCCGGTCCCGGCTGCCTTGCCGCAGGCTGCTGCAGCCTCGCAGCCAACGAACGCCTCGAGTGCCCAGGTGCAAGCCCCGGCCGTCGACATCGCCGCCGTGCCCTGGCGCGAGTACTTCCCTGACCCGCGCCTGCAGTCGCTGATCTGCGAGGCGCTGTCCCACAACCGCGATCTGCGTGTGGCCATCCTGACCATCGAAGCGCAGCGTGCGGCCTACCAGATCCAGGCCGCCGACCGCGTGCCCAATGTCAACGCCAGCATCAGCGGCACCCGACAGCCTTCGGCTGCGCCGCCTTATGCCTTGGGCACCCAGGTCACCGGCGGGCTGGTCATCCCCACTTTCGAGCTCGACCTGTTCGGCCGCGTGCGATCGCTGACTGAAGCCGCTTCTGCCCAGGTGCTGGCCTCCGAAGAGGCCCGCCGCGCCGCGCACATCAGCCTCGTGGCCGCCGTGGCCAACGCCTACTACACCGTGTGGGCCGACAGCTGGCAGCTGGCGCTGGCCGAGCAGACGCTGCAGACCCGCCAGGACGCGCTCAAGCTTTCCCAGCTCAAGTACGACAACGGCGTGCTCAACGAGCTGGACCTGCGCTCTTCGCAGTCCCAGGTTGAAGCCGCTCGCGTGGCCCGTGCCCAGGCCCAGCGCCTGCTCGCGCAGGACCAGCAGTCGCTGGCCGTGCTGGTGGGCAAGCCGGTGCCTGCCGAGTGGTTGCCACCCGCGCCTGCGTCGCTGGCCAAGGCCGCTGCGAGTGCCGCGCCTGCTGCGTCCGAGGCCCGCTCCGACGCCCGGCCAACCCGCAGCAAGGCGGCCGAGCAGTTCGTCGAAGCCAGCCTGTGGCCGGGCCTGAGCGAGTTGCCCGTGGGCCTGTCCTCCGGGGTGTTGCTGCAGCGCCCCGACGTGGCCCAGGCCGAGCAGGCACTGATCTCGGCCAACGCCAACATCGGTGCGGCGCGTGCTGCCCGTTTCCCGCGCATCGGCCTGACGGCCAGCGCCGGTGCCGTGAGCAACTCCTTGAGCGACCTGTTCACCGACGGCCGCTTTGCGTGGAGCTTCGGTGGCTCGCTGCTGGCACCCATCTTCGACGCCGGCCGCACCGCTGCCGGCGTGGACGCCGCCGTGGCCCGCCGCGACATCGCCATCGCACAGTACGACAAGGCCATCCAGTCGGCCTTCAAGGAAGTGGCCGATGCACTGGTGGCGCGCCAGACTTATGCCGAGCAGGCCGAGGCCCAGCTGGCGCAGGCCCAGGCCGAAGCCGCCCGCCTGAGCCTGTCGACCTTGCGCTACGACACTGGCGTGGCCAGCCAGCTCGATTTGCTCGACGCCCAACGTGCGCTGTTCGCGGCGCAGCAGGCCCACATCCAGGCGCAGCTGGCGCGCCAGCAGGCGCACATCAGTGTCTACAAGGCGCTGGGTGGCGGCTGGGTGGAAGGGCAGGGCCAGGCCAAGCCTGGCGAGTCCTCGAGCACACAGCCCGCGACGCAAGTGGCCCAGGGCCAGGCGGTCGCCCGATAATCTCGGCGTGAACACGAGCACCCTGACCTGGCGCGAGCGCGGCTCGCTGTACCTCGACCTGATCCGCTGGAACCGCCCGCAGGGCTGGTTGCTGCTGCTGTGGCCCACGTGGATGGCGCTGTGGCTGGCGGCAGGCGGCTTTCCCGGCTGGCACCTGCTGGCCGTCTTCACGCTGGGCACCATCCTCATGCGCAGCGCTGGTTGCGCCGTCAACGACGTGGCCGACCGCGACTTCGACCGCCATGTCGAGCGCACGGCGCAGCGTCCGGTCACCAGCGGCCGCATCTCGGTCAAAGAGTCTTTGGCGGTGGGCGCGGCGCTGGCGCTGGTGTCTTTCGCGCTGGTGCTCACCACCAACTGGCAGACCATCGCCATGTCCTTCGGGGCGCTGGCGGTGACCATCGTCTACCCATTCACCAAGCGCTTTTTCTCGATGCCGCAGGCCGTGCTGGGCGTGGCCTTCAGCTTCGGCATCCCCATGGCCTTCACGGCGGTGCAGGGCAGCGTGCCGTCCGCCGTGTGGTGGATCGTGCTGGGCAACCTCGCCTGGGTGCTGGCCTACGACACCGAGTACGCCATGGTCGATCGCAACGACGACCTCAAGATCGGCATGCGCACCTCGGCGATCACCTTGGGCCGCTTTGATGTGGCCGGTGTGATGGCTTTCTACGCGATCTGCGTGGGGTGCTGGTGGCAGGCGGGCCAGGCCTTCGGCCTTGGTTGGGTGTTCGACGCCTCGCTGATGTTGGCCGCTGCCCAGGCGCTGTGGCATTTCAAGCTGATCCGCCACCGCGAGCGCATGTCGTGCTTTCAGGCTTTTCGCCTGAACCACTGGTTGGGGATGACCGTGTGGCTGGGCGTGGCGCTGGACGCGGCCCTGGCGAGCCACTGGGCCACCACCTGAGCCACCCCTGAGCTGGCCACGCGGTCAATGAGCGAGCCGCAGCGGCCGGGGTGGCCGGGGTGCGCTCAGCGACCGAACTCGTCGCCCAACTCGCCCGCGCGGCGTTGTGCTGCACGCATCGCGGCCACGAACGCGGCTTTGACGCCCGCTGCCTCCATCGAGGTCAGCGCCGCGTGCGTGGTGCCACCCTTTGACGTCACCCGCTCGCGCAGCGTGGCCGGGCTGTCGGTGGATTGCGCAGCCAGCGACGTGGCACCGCCGAAGGTGGCCAGCGCCAGTTGGCGCCCTTGCTCGGCGCTCAGCCCCATGTCCTCGGCGGCTTGCACCATCGCTTCGATGAAATAGAACACGTAGGCCGGGCCGGAGCCCGACAGCGCCGTCACCGCGTCCAGGTCGGCCTCGCGCTCGACCCACACGTGCTGACCGGTGGGCTCGATCATCTTGGCGATGTCGGCCTTTTCATTGGTGGTCACCTCGGGGCGGGCGAACACGCCGGTCACGCCCTGGCCGACCAGGGCCGGCGTGTTGGGCATGGCGCGCACGATGCGTGGCGTGCCCAGCAGGCGGGCCATGTCGTCGGTGCGCAGGCCGGCCATCACGCTGTAGTGCAGGGCCTTTGGGCACGCTGCTGCGCAAGCGGCCGCCGCTTCCTTGAACTGCTGGGGCTTGACGGCCCACACCACGGTGCGCGCTTGTGACAGGGCGGTGTCGGGCCCCGCGGCGGTCTGCACGCCCAGCGAGGTTTGCAAGCGCTCGCGCTGTTCGGCCACCGGGTCGATGACGAGGATGCTGGCGGCGGCGCGGCCCTGGCGCAACAGTCCGCCGATGATGGCGGTGGCCATGTTGCCGCCGCCGATGAAGGCGATGTCGATGGATGGGGAGTTCATGGCCGAGATCATGCCGCATCCATCGAGGCGCTGGCGGTGGCTTCGGTGAGCAGCGCGATCAGGCCCTCCGCGTCGATGGGCTTGCTCACCAACTGCACACCGGCTTGGGCAGCGTCTTCGGTCAGGCCGGCGGGCATCTCGCCCGTCAACAACAGGGCGGGCAAGTCTTCACCGAATTCGTAGCGCAATTGCCCCAGCACCTGCAGGCCGGTGACGTCCAGCCCCAGGCGGTGGTCGCTGACCAGGGCCACAGGCATCTCGCCGTCGATGAGGCGGCCGTCGTCCTGCATGGCGGCCATCTCGGCCATGGCCCCATCGGGATGGGCCGCAGCGGCCACCTGCCAGCCGGCCTGGCGCAGCACGAGGGCGGTGCTCTCGCGCACCTGGGGGTCGTCCTCGATCAGCAGGACCAGGCCCAGGCCGCTGCGCGTTGGCACCTCGGGCGCAGCGGCCTTCGGTGGCAAGTTGTGTCCGTCCGTGGCAACCGCTTCAGCGATGGTGAGGCGGTCCGCGTGCTGGCTGTTGAATGGGTTGGACGTGTCGTTCGGCGCCTCGGTTGGCGTGGCTGGCACCAGTCGCGGCAGCCGCACGCTGAAGCAGGTGCCTTGACCGGGCCGCGACAGCACGCGCACCGGTGTTGGCCCGAGCATGCTGAGCCGGCGAACCACGGCCAGGCCCAGGCCCAGGCCCTCGCTGCTCAGGCGGCCGTCGTTGTGCGCCTGAAAGTAGTCGTCGAAGATGCGGTGGCGGTACTGCCTGGGGATGCCCACCCCCGTGTCCCACACCTGGCAGATCACCCAGGGCCCGCGCTTGCGCGCCCGCAGCCTCACCTCGCCCGACTCGGTGTAGCGCACGGCGTTGTTGAGCAGGTTGCGCAGGATGCGATCGAGCACATGGTCATCGGCTTGAGCCCATTCGGTGGTGGGCTCGAGGCGCCAGCGCAGGCCCTTGCTCTGGCACAGCACGGAGAACTCGCTGTCCAGCCTTTGCCACAGGTCAGACAGGGGCAAGGCGGCGGCGCGGTAGTCCACGCGTTGTGCGTCGATGCGGGCCACGAAGAACATCTTCTCGAACATGCTGCCCAGCGAGCCCAGCGAGGTCTGCAGCTTGCGCAGCAGGTCCAGGCCCTCGGCACCCTGGATGGCAGGCTTGAGCGCGCTGCTCAGCAGCATCATCACGTGCAGGGGCTGGCGCAGGTCGTGGCTGGCGGCCGCGAAGAACTCGCCCTTTTGCCGGTCGGCCGCTTCGGCGCGGGCCTTGGCCTGCGTCACCTTGTTGATCTCGTCGCGCAACTGCAGCACCAGGCCGGCGTTTTCGTGGCGCAGCAGCACGGCCTCGCGCAGGCGACGGTTGACGCCCAGGGCCACGCCCTTGCAGGTGAGCAAGGCGGCGATCAGCACCAGGGCGAGAAAGCGCGAGCTGTCGCTGCCGTCCATCAGCAGCCGGCCGGCCACCAGCAGCAGCACGGGCACGCTGCCCGCGAAGGCCACGGCCCAGTCGTGGATGGTCACCAGCATGATGGTGAAGCCGTAGACGATGGCCGCCGTCACGATGGCCATGCGCCACTCGCTGCCCGACACGCCCAGCAAAGCGATGGCGATCAGGCCCCACAGCGAGCCTTCGAGGATGTGCCAGGTCAGCAGCCGCGTGCGCCAGGTGCCGTAGCCGGATTCGGTGATGCCGAAGCGGTTGAACTCGCGCACTTGCAGCACGACCACGCTCCAGACGATGAGCAGGCCGAACGCCGGCACCGCCCAGCGCCAGTGCGGCATGTGCCAGCCGTGCACCATCCAGCCCAGCAGCATGAGGCCGGTGAACTGGCCGATGAGCGAGCCGGGTGAGTGGCGCCAGCTGTCATGCAACAGCTGCAGGTCGATCCGCGCCTCGATTGGCGACAGCCCCCTGAGTGACCGTCGCAGGAGGCTCACGCCAGGGCTTTCCTCGGGCCGGTGTCGAGGCCACCGCCACCTGACTCAGCCGCTGCGGCGGGCGCTGCGGCCTGCGGGCTGCGCGAGCACAGCAGAACCAGTTGGGTGCGGCTGTGCACGCCATAGGCACGGAAGATGGCGCTGACGTGCAGCTTCACGGTTTCCGCGCTGATGCCCAGGGCCGACGCGATGGCGTGGTTGGTGCAGCCCTTGAGCAGCCACTCCAGCACGTCCTTCTGACGCGGTGTCAGGCGGATGGTGCGGCGGGCGGTCTCGTCGTCGGGCGTCGGGAAGTCCACCTCGCTGGGGGAGAGCAACTCCGAGGGGAAATGCAGGCGACCGTCGACCAGGGCCTGCAGGGCGCTGGTGAAGCCGTCGATCTCGGCGAGCTTGGGGATGAAGCACGACGCGCCGTGGTGGATGCACTCCAGCGCGATCTGCACGTCGGCGTGGCCGGTGATGATGCCAATGCGTTGTGTGGGCGCGGCCTGGCGCACCGTCTGCAGCGTGGCGATGCCGCGGCTGTCGGGCAGACCCAGGTCGAGCAGCACCACGTCGATGGGCTCCGCAGACTTGTCGTCGATGCGCGCCAGGGCGGTCGCCAGCGAATTGGCCTGCGAGAAGCGTGCGGAGGGATCCAGGCTGCGGATGGCCTGCATCATGCCTTCACGGATCAGGCTGTGGTCATCGACCAGCAGGTAGTGGGAGGGGCGAGGTGCGTCCATGACGGGTCTCTTTTTCAGTCGCCCATCTTAAGTGGCTCTCAGCGTTGTCCGAATAGGGCTGTTCCCACCCTCACCATGGTGGAGCCCTGCGCCACGGCGGCTTCCAGGTCGGCGCTCATGCCCATCGACAAGGTATCCAAGGGAAGACCCTGAGAACGCAGGCGCTCATAGGCGACACGCACCTGCGCCAGTTGGCGGTTTTGCTCGACGGGGTCGCCGGTGGGGGCGGGCAGGGCCATGACCCCGCGCAGGCGCAACCGAGGCAGGGCGGCCACAGCGCGGGCCAGGTCCAGCGCTTCATCGGGCGAGGCGCCGCTCTTGCTGTCTTCGCCGCTGGTGTTGACCTGGACGCAAACCTGCAACGGGGGCAGGTGCGCCGGCCGCTGGTCGCTCAGGCGCTGGGCGATCTTGAGACGATCGACCGTGTGCACCCAGTCGAAGTGCTCGGCCACGGGGCGCGTTTTGTTGCTCTGGATGGGGCCGATCATGTGCCACTCGATCTGCCCTCGCAGGTCGGCGAGCTCGGCCATCTTGTCCAGGGCCTCCTGGACGTAGTTCTCACCAAATCGGTGCTGACCCGCTGCCACCGCCTCGCGCACGGTTACCGCTGGAAACGTCTTGCTCACCGCCAGCAGGTCCACACAGCCCTCGGGGCGTGCGGTTTGGGAAACAGCGGCGTGAATCCTGCCCCGAACGAGTTGTAGCTTCTCCGAGATCGTCGCCATAATGGTTCTTCACACGTCGTATCAAACCCGCATCATCCATGGATATCACCCAGCTGCTCGCGTTCTCGGTCAAGAACAAGGCATCCGACCTCCACTTGTCTGCGGGTCTGCCACCCATGATCCGCGTCCACGGTGACGTGCGCCGCATCAACGTCGATGCGCTGGACCACAAGCAGGTCCACGACATGGTGTACGACATCATGAACGACATGCAGCGCAAGCACTACGAGGAGACGCTGGAGTGCGACTTCTCGTTCGAGATCCAGGGGCTGGCGCGTTTCCGGGTCAACGCCTTCAACCAGAACCGAGGTGCGGGCGCCGTCTTCCGGACGATTCCTTCCAAGATCCTGACGCTGGAGCAGCTCAACGCGCCCAAGGTGTTCCAGGACCTGGCCCTCAAACCCCGAGGCCTGGTGCTGGTCACCGGTCCCACCGGCTCGGGCAAGTCGACCACGCTGGCCGGCATGGTCAACCACTTGAACGAGACCGAGTACGGCCACATCCTGACGGTGGAAGACCCGATCGAATTCGTGCACGACTCCAAGAAGTGCCTGATCAACCAGCGTGAAGTGGGCCCGCACACCCTGAGCTTTGCCAACGCCCTGCGCTCGGCGCTGCGCGAAGACCCGGACGCCATCCTCGTGGGCGAAATGCGTGACCTGGAAACCATCCGCCTGGCGCTGACCGCGGCTGAAACGGGCCACTTGGTGTTCGGTACCTTGCACACCTCCAGCGCCGCCAAGACCATCGACCGGATCGTCGACGTCTTCCCCGCTGCCGAAAAGGACATGGTCCGCGCCATGCTGTCGGAGTCGCTGCAGGCCGTCATCTCTCAGACGCTGTGCAAGACCAAGGACGGCAACGGCCGCGTGGCCGCGCACGAGATCATGATCGGCACGCCCGCCATCCGCAACCTGATCCGCGAAAACAAGATCGCCCAGATGTACTCCTCGATCCAGACCGGCAACGCCATGGGCATGCAGACGCTCGACCAGAACCTCTCCGACCTCGTGCGCCGCAACGTGATCTCGCCCGCCGAGGCCCGTGCCAAGGCCAAGATCCCCGAGAACTTCCCGGGCTGACATGAAGCGCTTTCTTGATCGTTTTGTCGGCGGCCCCCGCAACCCGGGCGCCGACACCCCGGCCGAAGCCGATGACGAAGGCTTCTTCGCCACGCAGTTCATGGAGCGGCCGGAAGACTTCCGCTCCACCTCCGCCTGGAATGCCCGTGGCCTGGCCGTGGGCGCCCACGGGCTCGACCCCGAAACCGGCCTCAAGCTGCTGATCAAGTCCTGGGGACAGGACGCCCTCATGGCTTCGCTGTCGGAAGACGACCAGCGCAAACTGCTCGAACACCTGGACTTCGTCACCGTGCCGCCTGGGCGCGAGCTCATCGCGCAAGACGAGAAGGGCGACTACGCCCTGATCGTGCTCGAAGGCCTGGTGGCCGTGGACCGCGTGCAGCCCACCGGCGCGCGCGCCCGCCTGGCCGAGGCCCGCGAGGGCGATGTGCTCGGCGAGATGTCGCTGCTCGACGCCGGCGCGCGCTTCGCATCGTGTGTGACGCTCAGCCGGGTCTCGCTGGCCGTGGTCACCGCCAGCGCGCTGGACGAGCTCGCCATCGAAGAGCCCAGGCTGGGCATGGCGCTGATGGCCTCGGTCGCGCGCAGGTTGTCGCTGCGCATGCGTCAGCTCAGCGCCCGGCTTGGCGCCCTGCTGACGGCCGGCTGAAGCGTCAGCGCACCCCCACGCAACACACACCAGAACCCACCACAGGCAGACACCTCATGGAACGCGATCAGGCCTCGAAATTCATCAACGACCTCCTGCGCCTGATGGTTTCGCGCGGCGGCTCCGACCTGTTCCTGACGGCCGAGTTCCCGCCGGCCATCAAGGTCGACGGCAAGGTCACCAAGGTCTCGCCCCAGCCGCTCACGCCGCAGCACACGCTGGCGCTGGCCCGCTCGGTCATGAACGACAAGCAGGCCGCCGAGTTCGAGCGCACCAAGGAGTGCAACTTCGCCATCTCGCCCGGTGGCGTGGGCCGCTTCCGCGTCAACGCCTTCGTGCAGCAGGGCCACGTGGGACTGGTCATGCGCGTGATCCCTCAAATCATCCCGACCATCGACAGCATGGGCCTGCCCCAGGTGCTCAAGGACGTGGTCATGACCAAGCGCGGCCTGGTGATCCTGGTGGGCGCCACCGGCTCGGGCAAGTCGACCACGCTGGCGGCCATGGTCGACCACCGCAACGAAAACTCGCACGGCCACATCATCACGCTGGAAGACCCGGTCGAGTTCGTGCACCCGCACAAGAACTGCATCGTCACCCAGCGCGAGATCGGCATCGACACCGACGGCTGGGAGATCGCGCTCAAGAACACCCTGCGCCAGGCCCCCGACGTCATCCTGATGGGTGAAATCCGCGACCGCGAGGCCATGGAGCACGCCGTGCAGTTCGCCGAAACCGGCCACCTGTGCATGGCCACGCTGCACGCCAACAGCGCCAACCAGGCGCTCGACCGCATCATCAACTTCTTCCCCGAAGAGCGCCGCCCGCAACTGCTGATGGACCTCTCGCTGAACCTCAAGTCGTTGGTGTCCCAGCGCCTGATGCCCCGCCAGGCCGGCAAGGGCCGGGTGGCCGCAGTCGAGATCCTGCTCAACACGCCCCTGATCGCCGACATGATCTTCAAGGGCGAGGTCGGCGAGATCAAGGAGATCATGAAGAAGTCGCGCGAGCTGGGCATGCAGACCTTCGACCAGGCTCTGTATGACCTCTTCGAGGGCAACGACATCACCTACGAAGACGCGCTGCGCAACGCCGACTCGGTCAACGACCTGCGCCTGCAGATCAAGCTCAACAGCCAGCGCGCGCGCAACCAGGACCTGGGCGCGGGCACCGAGCACATGCACATCGTCTGAAGGCCCGCGGCATGACCTTGGCCAACAAGACCTACGAGCCCACCGAGGCTCGCCGCGTGGCCTTCATCGGCCTGGGCACCATGGGGGCACCGATGGCCGCGCACCTGGGGCGCGCCGGCCACGACGTCACCGTCTACAACCGCACCACCGCCAAGGCCGAGGCCTGGGTGGCCGAGCACGGTGGCCGCTTTGCCGCCACGCCACTCGAAGCCGTGAAGCTGGGGCAGGGCGCCGACATCGTCTTCACCTGCGTGGGCAACGACGACGACCTGCGCCAGGTCTGCTGCGGTGAACAAGGTGTGTTGCGCGGTCTCAAGCCTGGCGCCTTTATCGTCGACCACACCACCACCTCGGCCGAGGTGGCCCGCGAGATCGCTGCGCGCGCCGCGCAGCAGGGCGTGGCCTTCATCGACGCGCCCGTCTCGGGTGGCAACCTGGGCGCGCTCAATGGGGTGCTCACGGTGATGTGTGGGGGTGACCCGGTGGCGTTCGATCAGGTCAAGCCGGTCATCGCCGCGTTCGCGCGCGCCGTGACCCACCTGGGCGACAGCGGCTCGGGCCAGCTCGCCAAGATGGTCAACCAGGTTTGCGTCGGCGGCCTGCTGCAAGGCCTGGCCGAAGCCCTGGCCTTCGGCGAGAAAGCCGGTCTGGACATGCCGCGCGTGCTCGAGGTCATCTCGCAGGGCGCGGCCAGCAGCTGGCAGATGGTCAACCGGGGGCCGACGATGGTCCGCGATGAATTCGACTTCGGCTTCGCCGTCGACTGGATGCGCAAGGACCTGGGCCTGGTGCTCGACGAGGCCCGCCGCGTGGGCGCGCGCGTGCCCACCACGGCCCTGATCGACCAGTTCTACGCCGATGTGCAAGCCATGGGCGGTGGCCGGCAGGACACCTCCAGCCTGATCCGCCGCTTGCGCTGACAAGCCGGGGGCGACGGCGGGTGAGCTCACCAACGCGGGGGAGCGCCGGAAGCCGTCCGGGCTCGAGGACCGGGCCCTGTTCGCTCAGTTGCTGTTGACAGTGCCGCTGCCGTTCGCCGGCTGACGCGGCAGCTTGTTGGCCAACTCGTCTTCGGTGATCACCTCAAAGGCCTTGACCACTTTTTTGACGCCCGGGATGCTGGCGGTGAGCTCGGCCGCGCGGTTGGCTTCGCGCTCGGTGACCAGGCCCATCAGGTAGACCTCGCCGCGGTCGACCACGATGTCGAAGGCGTTGCTCATCAGGTCGCGTGCGTCGACCAGGGTGGCGCGCACCTTGCCGGCCAGCAGCACGTCGCTGGAGCGCGTGCTGAGCGAAGCGACCGGGCCCACCTGCAGCTGGTTGATGACCTTGACGACGTTTTCGACTCGGGCGGCGGCTTGCTCCGCTGCGGCGCGGTCGGCGTCGGAGTCGACCTCGCCAGTCAGCAGCACGGTGCGGTTGTAGGCGTTGACGTTGACCCGGCCGCGGCCACCCAGCGTGTCACGCAGGCGGCTGCCGGCCTTGAGCTGGATGCCCTGGTCCTCGACCTGCATGCCGGAGGTGCGGCGGTCGGTGGCGACGAAGGCGCTGGCGGCGGCACCACCGAGCATCAGCGGTGCGCAAGCGCTCAGGGTGGTGGCGCCCAGGGCGGCCACCAAAGCGGCCAGTGCCAGTCGATGGGCGGTGCGGCGAGAAAGTTGGCGGGTCATCGAGCGTGTCTCCGGCAGGGGTGTCAGGGATGGCCTCAGGCGGCCTCTCCCAGCAGTTGGTTGTCGACGGTGGCGCACAGCGCGTGCAGGGCCAGCCAGCCGATGGCGAAAAGCGTGGACGGTTGGGTGCCGGGCAGAGGCACCCAGACATCGGTGTCGCGAAGCAGGGGGCCCAGCACGCTCGCGGCCTCGCCTGTGAACGCCACCAGGGTCATGTCCTGCTCGCTGGCGGCTTCGCTGGCGGCTTTCAGGTCGGCCTCGTTGCGCTCCATCGAGAAGGCCAGCCACAGGTCGCCGGGGTGCCCCAGCGCGCGCACTTGCTGCGTCAGCGTGGGCTGGCCCGCGTGGGAGGGAGGCGACAGGGCCTGCGCGGCCAGGGGCGGGCGATCGCGCCCGGTGCCACAGATCAGCAGCTGTGCCGCTTGCTGCGCCAGCCAGGCGGCCTCGCCTTCACCGGCGCACAGCACCCGGCCACCCGTGGTGATCGTGTGCAGGACGGCTTGGGCCGCGTAATGGAGCTGTTGCGCCAGCCGCTCCGAGGACTGGTAGAGCCAGTCAGCGGTCTCCAGCAGGGGCTGCTGCAGCTGCGGAGACTGATAGGACGTGTCCGACATGCGGGCAATGATAAGCCAGGGGGCCGGGTCAACCCGCGATCAGCAGGTGAACACAAGTAAACGAGGCTGCCCTGCCTGCCATCTCCACGCCCATCAGCTGGCGTCGAACGCCGCCTGCAACCAAGTCAACTCAACCCCATCGATCGCCACCACGTCAAAGCGGCAAGGGGGCCACACGCTCAGCTGCTGCAGGTAGAACCTGGCCCCCAGGATGCAGCGCCGCTGTTTGCCGCGGGTGACTGACGCCGCCGCACCACCGTGCTCGCCATCGGCGCGCTGGCGCACTTCGACGAACACCAGCGTGCCGTCGCGATCGCGCATGATGAGGTCCACCTCGGCGCCGCGCGCACCGGGGCCCCGCGCGACCCGATAATTGCGCTCCACCAACGCCAGGCCTTGCTGCTGCAGGTAGAGCAAGGCGCGTTCCTCTCCTTCATCGCCCCGGGATTTTGTCGTGACCCTCGATGTCAATTTGCTGCTCCAGGCGGCACAACAGGTGGCCGGCAGCCAGCAGTATCCCAAAGGGGCGCTCTACCTCGTGCCCACGCCGATCGGCAACCTGGCTGACCTGAGCCTGCGCGCCGTGCACGTGCTGGCCCTGGTTGATGCCGTGGCCTGCGAAGACACCCGCGTCAGCGGCGGCCTGCTGCGCCACCTTGGCCTGGACAAGCAACTGATCGCGCTGCACCAGCACAACGAGCAGGCGGTGGCCGGCCAGGTCGTTGCGCGCCTGCAGGCGGGTGAGCGCATCGCCTACGTCAGCGACGCCGGCACGCCGGGTGTTTCCGACCCTGGGGCGCACCTGGTGGCGGCGGTGCAGGCGGCCGGCTTGCCCGTCACGCCCCTGCCAGGGCCGAGCAGCGTCACCACCGCGCTGAGCGCCTCGGGCGACGCCGCTGCGCACGGTTTTTTGTTCGAGGGCTTCCTGCCCGCCAAGGGCGCTGCGCGCCTGAGCCGCCTGCGCGAGGTGCTGGGGCAGGCGCACAGCACCGTGCTCTTCGAGGCGCCCCATCGCATCGAGGCGCTGGCCGACGAGTTGAGCCAGGTCCTGCCCGAGGGGCGCCTGACCCTGTGCCGCGAACTCAGCAAGCAGTTCGAAACCATCGCGACCTTGCCGATCGCCGAGTTGCCGCGCTGGCTGAAGGCAGACGCCAACCGCTTGCGCGGCGAGTTCGTGCTCGTCGTGCACGCCCGCCCGACGTCGGATGACGCGCCGGGCCTGTCCCCGCAAGTCGAGGCGCTGCTGGCCGAGCTGGTGTCCCACGTGCCGGTCAAGCAGGCCGCTGCCCTGGTGGCCGATGTGCTGGGTCTGCCGCGCAAGGCCCTCTACGACGACGCCCTGCGCCTGCGTCAGGCGCGAGACGCCACCGATTGAGCCCCCACCCCGCCTGGCTACCCCGATCAGGTGATCTGCTGCAACCGCACACCTGTTTTGGGTGGGGCTTGGCCTGGGCGCGTCGCGAATCCTTCCGGATGTGGCCCGCGTTCGGGCGCTGACACCCCGTGACCGAGGGGGGTCGGCGCTTTTCTGCGCCGATCTGCCGCTAACCCACCATGGGGAGAGTGCTTTCCCCTTGCCGAGGGTATGCCCGAAATTTAACGGTTTGCGTTGTTTGGATACTGACTCCGTCTGCACTGCAGCCCGTCCAACCACCTGCCCGAGCGCAGGCATCAAAGGAGTTCAGCATGATTTCCAAGTTCGCTCTCAAGGCCGTTTGCGTCGCTGCCGTGGCAGGTGCCGCTTTCGTTGCCCCCGCCGCCCACGCGGGCACCACCGCCAAGACCAAGCACCCGATCGTGCTGGTCCACGGCTTCATCGGTTTCGACAACATCCTGGGCGCCGTCAACTACTTCTACGACATCCCCGGCAACCTGCGCAAAGAAGGCGCCACCGTCTACGTGGCCTCGGTCAACCCCTCGCAGACCACCGAATTCCGTGGCGAAGAGCTCATCCAGCAGATGAAGCAATGGGCCGCCAAGGACGGCGTCAAGAAGTTCAACCTG
>Ga0180008_1000249_pt1 | contig 52134 bp, 39 predicted proteins | sample MM_PW_MetaG_FD_121121 | JGI IMG/M metagenome (GOLD analysis project Ga0180008, IMG submission 121121) | Groundwater microbial communities from the Aspo Hard Rock Laboratory (HRL) deep subsurface site, Sweden - MM_PW_MetaG | ecosystem: Environmental > Aquatic > Deep subsurface > Groundwater... | reverse complement strand
TGTATCTTTGAATGCCGGGAAATTGGAAAGATGCTGGGTTCAATGATTCAAAATTCAGCAAAGTTTATCATCCACTGAACGCTGAAAGCTGCCCTCTGACCTCTCCGGCTTTGCCGGCTTAGGGTCATATAAAGACTTTTAAATAGGGAAGTTCGTGTGGAAACTGAAAGAAGAGTACCCGATTGCAAAGAAACCTGGAAGAACTTTTGACAAATCAGGAAATAAAAATTTAGAAATCTGTTTTGAGACCGATGATTTTGAATTAGTTGTTGAAAATTTAGTAAAACATAAATTGAATTATCTGCATGAAGAAATCGAAGAATTGTGGGGACAAAAAACAGTTAGATTTTATGATCCGGAAAATAATTTAATTGAAATAGGAGAAACAATACCCTGTTTTGTAAAACGGTTTAAGAGTCAGGGAATGAGTCTGGAAGATGTATCAAAGCGAACTTCTGTTCCCGTTGAACTAGTAGAAAAAATATGTCAGAAGAGCCAGATTAATTCTTAAAGGTGGAAGAATAACCTTTCCACTGTTACAGCGAACTGATTATTCCTTTTACCGGACTGGATGCTTTCGCAAATATACTCTCGCACGCGAGACCGCATAAAAATCCGGTGCGGCCGGCAATAACAGCCATACGGAATGCGGCGGCGGCGGCTGCTGGCCGGGCGGCGGCAGCAATAGCAGTATTCACCAGCACTGCATCAGCGCCCATTTCCATAGCTTCAGCCGCGTGAGAAGGCGCACCCAGGCCGGCATCAACCACGACGGGAACGCCGGACTGCGAGATTATTATCCTGATTTGATCAGCTGTTTTTAAACCGCGGTTTGAACCGATTGGCGCGGCAAGCGGCATGACCGCAGCGCAGCCCGCATCTTCGAGTTTTTTTGCAAGTACCGGATCAGCGTTGATATACGGAAGCACAATGAATCCTTCCCTGACTAGAATTTCAGCGGCTTTCAGTGTTTCAACAGGATCGGGCAGAAGGTACCTTGGTTCGGGGGTGACTTCAAGCTTTACCCATGGGTTGCCGTCAAGTGCTGCCCGTGAAACCCGCGCGAGACGGATTGCTTCGTCGGCAGTACGCGCTCCGGATGTATTGGGAAGGAAAAGATATTTTTTTTTATCGATGTTTTGAATGAATGAATCTTCGGGGTCATTTAAATCAACCCTGCGCATGGCAACAGTAACCATTTCTGTACCGGAAGCCTCGATCGCGGAGACCATAACCGATGCGGATGAAAACTTTCCGGTGCCGAGAAACAGTCGTGAGGCAAATGAACGCCCTGCAATAATTAATACATCTTCGTTTTTAACGGATGTCATGTTTTATTTTTTTATAATAATATATGCACGATAAAATGCAAGAACTGCAAAATCAGGATTCAGCAAGATTATTCCGGTATTTTACTGCGGTATATTACAAACACAAAGCGAAACATTTGTAAAATGCTGCAGCACAAAAAATGCGATACGGAGGTGACGGGACTTGAACCCGCGGCACCCTGCGTGACAGGCAGGTACTCTAACCAGCTGAGCTACACCTCCAAACAATTCTGTCAATTGTATATTGATGAGCATCTTTTGTCAACTGTTTTTTTGTTTTATTTTTTCTATTTTAAAAATTAATAATTTATTATATATTCCATAACATAAAAAACTAACTGGTTACGTCATAAACCAGCCCGGTCATTCCGGAAGGAGATACAAATGGCAGAATTAAAAATTAAATCAGCGGATGCATGCAAATATGATATTTTATCACTCGGTGAAGTGATGCTTCGTCTTGATCCTGGTTTTGAGCGTATCCACACTACACGGCAGTTCAAAGCATGGGAAGGCGGCGGCGAATATAATGTCGCGCGCGGACTGCGCAGGTGTTTTAAAAAACGCGCTGCGGTGGTGACCGCATTTGCAGACAATCCTGTAGGAAGCCTTATGGAAGATTTGATTCTCCAGGGCGGCGTAAGCATGGAGTACGTCCGATGGGTTCCTTACGATGGTATCGGCCGGAATGTGCGAAACGGTATGAATTTTACCGAAAAAGGCTTTGGAATACGCGCTGCACTCGGCTGTTCCGACCGCGGACATACCGCAGCAAGCCAGCTTAAGAAAGGAGATATCGATTGGGAAAAATTTTTCGGCAAAGACGGTGTGCGCTGGCTGCATACCGGCGGAATTTTTGCGGCTCTGTCCGAAACTACCCCTGACGTCGTGATCGAAGCACTCGTTGCGGCGAAAAAACACGGTACTATTACTTCCTACGATTTGAATTACCGGCCATCACTATGGAAGGGTATCGGCGGCGAAGAAAAAGCACGTGCGGTAAATAAAGAAATTGCTAAATACGTGGATGTCATGATCGGCAACGAAGAAGACTTTACCGCAAGTCTCGGCTTTAATGTGAAAGGCACAGCCGGTCTCACAAAACTTGACCCGGCGAATTTTAAAGAAATGATCAAAGAAGTAATTAAAACTTATCCGAATTTTTCCGCGGTCGCAACCACACTGAGAAACGCCAAAACTGCGTCGATTAACGATTGGGGTGCCATTCTCTATTACAATGGACAGTTCTACGATGCGAATGAATATCCGAACCTCGAAATTTATGACCGCGTCGGCGGCGGCGATAGTTTCGCTTCAGGTCTCATTTACGGTTTAATGGAAGGTAAAGGACCTGCTGCTGCAGTGAATTACGGTGCAGCACATGGAGCACTCGCCATGACTACTCCGGGAGATACTACGACCGCATCTTTAAAAGAAGTGGAAAAAGCGATGAAAGGCGGCGGGGCGAGAGTCGACAGATAGTTTTTTTTTACTATGGTGTGAAAGGGTTACCTATTCGGTAATTCAGATGGGCGTTTGTTTTTTTTCTATCGACATCGTAGAAGAGGTGCGACGCAAACTATCCAGGCGGACGTTTGAATAGTTTTCGTTGCACCTCTTCTACTTATGTTAATTAAAATCTAACATTTTCTTCTCTGAATTATCGAATTTATTACCCTTACACTTAGTAAAAAAAAAGTGTTAAAAACATCCAGCACATTGCTAAAATTATCCAATGTAATTTTAGCAGAATCCCAGTATAATAGTTATAGATAGTCAGTTTTATCGTCGAAATAAGCGATAAACACTGTACAGGCCTTTGTGAATGCATTCATACTAATATTTCACTACATTCACTATTAAGGAGTTGCAATAATGGCACAAATAAAGCGCATATGGGCTAATCTAATCCATCTCAGTTATAATATGTGGGCAGACCGTATTTTAAGTAAAGAGGAAACGCATCCCTACCGCGATATTCTTCCCGCACAGCCATATCTGCGTTTTGACGATTCACTGTGGAATGACCTTATTCCGGCAATGCAAAATGCTGGATTAAATATGGTTATTCTTGACCTAGGTGATGCGGTGCAGTACACAAGTCATCCTGAAATTGCGATACAAGGCGCCTGGTCCGTTCAGAGGCTTAAAACTGAAATACAGAGGCTTAAAAAGGCAGGTCTTGAACCAATTCCGAAATTGAATTTTTCAACATCCCACGATACATGGCTTGGGGAATATTCACGTATGGTAAGTACCAAATTATACTACAATGTAGTTAAGGAATTGATATCTGAAGTTATTGATATCTTTGAAGCTCCCCGTTTTTTTCATATTGGAATGGATGAGGAAGCATATGAAAATCATAAGTTTAACGATTATGCCGTTGTGCGCCAGCACGAACTATGGTGGAAAGATCTTTACTTTTATATCGATGAAATAGAGAAAAAAAATGTGCGGACCTGGATGTGGGGCGATACAATTCGCCATATGAACCAGGAGGAGTTTTTTTTGAAAATGCCCAAAACCGTACTCCAAAGTAACTGGTCCTATGGAAAAACATTCGCACCGGCACTATTGGGAAGGGTTCCCAGATGGAACTGGAATATGGTGAAAACATATTTAAAGCTTGAAAAAGGCGGATATGAGCAGATCCCGACCGCAAGCAACTGCATCTATAGCGGAAATATTCGTGATACAGTACGTTTTGCCGGGGAGAAATTATCTCCGCAGCTGCTCAAAGGATTTTGCGTGACCTCCTGGATGCCGACTCTGGAAAAATTCCGGAAATGCCACCTGGATTTAATCGAACAAACAAAAAAGCAAATAGTAATTACATAAGAAAGTAGCAAGAGACAGCTACTTTCACTCATTATTGTGTTTTTCGCCGATATTCGGTCGGAGAGAAGCCGGTATGTTGTCGAAATATACGTGAAAAATAATATTCATCAGTAAACTTCAAATCTGCAGCGATTTCTTTTATTTTTTTATCGGTCGCATTCAGCAAATATTTTGCGCGTAGCATAAGCTGACGAAAAAAAAACTTTTTCGGAGAAAGGCCTATATCCCTTTTAAAATCTCTTGAAAAACCGGCGGAGCTTTTATACATGCGCGCGGCAATTGATTTTATTGATGTTTCTGCAGAATAATTTTCGCGTGTGTATTTAAAAACTTCGGCATATTTTTGAGTTAAAAAAAAATGTTTTTTAATGTCAAACGAGCCGCTGATATTTTCAGAAAGTAAATTATATAACAAACCGGTAATACGAAAAACGTCCAGAGAATTCGTATTTTTGCAGAGCGCAATTGCTGAAGTGTGCGGAATAAATAATTTTTTTTTATCCGGTATATAGAATTTTTTTATATTCTGTATTTGAAAGATGTCTTCTCCGGTGGGGAGTTCTATTCTGAAATGCAATGATAGTTTTTTAAAACTTCCCCGAGATACACAATGAAAATTTATTCCGGAGGCGATAAAAATACCTGAATTTTTATTTATTGTAATATTTTCATCGCGATTTAAAAAATTACATGTTCCATCATAGATAATATATATCCTATTAAAATCGCCGAATATCTCATGATAATCCCACGGATTTTCGGTATATTGCACACTTATCAGTTTGATAACTGTATTGTGTATTAGCGATTGATGAAATAGAGATAATTTTTGTATCATATCAATTAAAACTGTCTTTTATATCATATGATGAAAAATCATTTTTTTTATAATATGGATACATGCAAAAAAAATTGTTAAAAATATCCAGCACATTGTTAAAAACATCCATTGTATTTTTGGAAGAATCCCTGTATAATGATGCAGTACAAATAAGGAATGTTAAATTAATTCATAGTATGTTACCGATTAAAAAAATTACGATACGCCATTGCCGGTTAAACGCAAAGTACCGGGGAAATTATACAAGCGGTGAAAAAGATCCTCCTGAAATAATCAGTTTTATCGTCGAAATAAGCGATACACAGTGTACAGGCTTTGGTGAGTGCATTCCGACTAGTCTTTATTATCCGCAAGGCCACGCCGGACGGTCAAATATCGATGAATGGAAAGAATTATGCCTTATCTGCAGTTCATTAATTGGACATGATGCCTTTAGACTCGGGTGTCTTCTTCCAAATCGCCTAAAACATGAAACAGATTACCTTTCAATATATGATGCAGTGGATTTTGCGCTGCACGATTTAATAGGACGCTGTTTACACATACCTGCCTCTGTTCTGCTTGGCGGCGTACGGCGCAAAGAAGTATGGGCAGTGCCGGTTATACATACCGATTCGCCTGAAAATATGGCTGAGTGGGCATATGAACGGCATAAAGAATATGGATTTCGGTTTTTTAAACTTAAACCTGTCGGCAACCTTCAAAGCGATACTGAAACACTTCGGAAAATCTCTGAAAAATGCGGAGATATTAAATTTTTTATGGATGCCAATTACGCGCTGCGTATGTCCTGCAATGAAGTTATTTCATATATCAATGAACTTTCAAAATACGGATTAATTGCGTATGAAGATCCAATTGAAGCCGATTTTGATACATACCGGAGTATGAAAGAATAATTACATACAGCTCTATTGCTTGATGAAAAAGCGCGTTCTCCGGAGGCTGTGTTAAAAATTGCCGAAAGTAAGTGTGCGGGTTTCATTAATATACATGCTAATTGGGCAGGCGGATTTCAATCCGGCATCAGTAAGGCTGTACTGGCTGCCTCCGCTGATATTCCTACATTGGTTGGTTCTACCTATTATCTCGGCCCGGGAACTGCTGCATATCAGATACTATCATCTGTTCTGCCTCTCGAAGCCCCATGTGAACAGGTTGACATAGGCGTGTATGGAATGTCCGGAATAGCAGAAAAACCGTATACAATCAGCGGCGGGAAAATTTTTATTTCAGACAAACCGGGGGTTGGAATTGAGCTTAATGAAGAAATACTTGAAGCAATCACTATCGAAAAAATGGTTATTAAATAAGATACTTAATAAAATACTATTAAAGGAAACGCAAATGTTAAAACAAATAAAATTATTTTTAATATCGTTGATTATTTATACCTTAACAGCAGGATTTAATTCAGCACAATCGATGCAAAATATTGCCATAAATGCTGACATTGAAGTATCGGTAAAACCGGTTTCCGATGCGTATAGTCAAAAACATATTAATGATGGAAATATGAAAAGCATTTGGGCCGCAGTTAACCCCGTAAAAGATCCAATCGTCATTACTATGCACTTGCAGCAGATATATAATATCAGTAAAATAATACTGACTCCGGTTGAAGTTGCGTTCTACGAGCCATGGAAAGAATTATTATTCAGGTTTGATAATAATCAGGAAATAAATAAAATCTGCAGTGAAAACGGCATCCAGGAGTTTTTATTCACCAATATTAATGCCAGAATAATTGAAATACATATTATGTCAACGTATAGAAAAGCGCGGTTTGTGGGCTGTCATCAAATAGGGATTTTTGGTTCAGAAACTTTATCGAAAACAGAAAACCGCGATAGCAGATTGCTGCATGCCGATTCCCGTAAAGTAAAGCAAAATATCCGTGAACAAATCCCTTCCGATACGGGAGATATGATTACCTGTGCTTGTCACGACATAATATTCGGAGATATGGAAAGCGGCGGACCTGAAGTGCCGAAGGGATGGACATGCTGGGTCGGAAGCGGAGCGATAGCTCTTTCTCTTGACGACGGCTTATTTTATTCCGGAGCAAAATCGCTTCTTATTGAAAACAAAGAAACGAAGTATCCTTCCAGAGGTTCGGCATTTACTCCCCGGGTTCCTGTGCAAAAAGGCGACAGCCTGCGTATTTCCTTTTACTATGCCTGCCGTGATTTCGACACACGTGTCAGCGATACGGTAATATCTCTTTTGCAATACCGGGACGGCAAACTTGTTCTGGATCCGCAGCGGACATTTTTTTGGGATTATTACTGCGATGTGGGAAACACAAACTGGACATTTGTGGAAGAAGTGATTCCTATAGACGGCGATATAGACCAAATTGCCGTATCTTTTGGTCTTCACACTGCGCGGAGCAAGTTACATATAGATGATGTGTGTGTAGAGGTACTTCCTTTCAGTGCAAAAATCCTGCATTCTGTAATTCACTCCGGAAAAATTTCATGCGAGATCAGCCTGAGTAATGCAACCGATGAAAAACTGGAATTTACCGGCTGCCTTGATGTTGATATGTGCGGAAGTCATACGTCTTCCGGTACTAAAAGTTATTTTACCGCGCCAGAAGGAAGTAAGAATATTACTTTTGAATTCAGTGCCGCAAAGATATGTGTTGAGAATACCGCAGTGCTTATACTTACTGATAAAAATGACAAAAGAATCTGGCGTTACCCCCTGGGTAACATACCCATGGCAGAATTTACATTTGATAATGTATGGTACCGAAACTACATTTTCCCCGGTCAAAAAGTGATCGATATTACAGTAAATGCGCAAAGACATTCCGACGGCTAGACAAAGAATAAATTTGAAATTTCTTTTCAACAGAAAGGGAAAATTATTACCGAAAATAACATTAAAAGTCCGGCATCGCAACAAAAAGCAATACTCAATATCGCTGATTGTGCGCCGGGAAATTATACTGTAAACGCAGATATTTTAATTGGCACCACAAAAATATCGCTGGAAAAACCGGTCAGGATTCTTCCTAAAACGCCAAAAGTATATCTGGACAGAGATCATAATCTGGTTGTTAACAGTGAAAAGCGGTTTATGGTTGGCATGTACAACATATTTGTCGATCCGGTAACCGGACGAACAAGAACACTTGATGAAACATTGATTAAAGAAATGGATGATGTGGTGTCGAATAGTATTTTTTCTGTTCTTATTTTCCCGAACGACCAATGGACAAACTATTTTGATTTTGCTACTGACAGATATAAAGGCGGACTGACTTTTTTTGCAAGGAATTCACTTCAGGTATTTCCTTTTGACCGAAATGCTTTTACAGAAAGTATTAATAAATTTAAGGTAAAACCTTCTCTTCTTGCCTGGTATCCTGCAGATGAAATTGATGGAAGCTCGTGTAATCCGATGCGGTTAGCAGAATTTTATGATTTACTTACCGATCTGGATCCGGATCATCCTTCTTTTCTGCTTTGGGCAGATCCGCACAGGATACGAAATTATGATTTAGACAGGATAACGGATATTGTCGCAATTGAGCCGTATTGTATATTCAAAGCCGAACATGGCGGACGGCATATAGAGACTGTGTACAATGAAGTACGTCTTGCGGTAAATTCAGCAAAAAATAAAAAACCTGTATGGACGGCTATTCAGGTTTACGGCAATTACCATATATACCGAACTCCCACCGCTGAAGAGCTGCGCGGCATGATATATTCTGCGATTTGTGCCGGTTCACGCGGTGTGTTGTTTTATGCGTATACCATGGGCACTTTGTGGCATCTACCGGAACATGAAGAATTACTCAGTGCGGTGCTGTATGAAAGCAAAAGGATAAAACAATTTGAATATATACTGGTGCTGCCTGAATTTTCCGTAATTTCAGATATCCCGGAAATATTTGCCGCCGGTAGAGATTCAGGAAAGCAGAAATATATTATCGCAGTAAATCCCAATGACGAACCGCATACTTGTTCTTTTAATATTAATTCCCGGGAGACAATTAATCTTTTTACCGGTAAAAAGCTCACACAGCAGAAAGGGAAAGTGGAATATTATTTTTCACCGCACGAAGCTGCTGTTTTTCAAATCAGTCAGTAATACCAGAAAAGAATACATAAATGGAAGAAAAAATAAAAATACGTCTGATTCTTTCCAGAAAAACATTTCGCCGCGGAGAGAATATTGATATCGTGTACAGAATTGATAATACGGGTAATATAAAAAACAGTTATATTACATTATCAGTACGCAATACTGCACTGTGTACTACGCAAAAAATAAAAAAATCCAAATACATTCGTTGGAGGTTGCATACTAATTTGCTCCGTTCCGGTACATATGAATTAGAAGCGTATGTAACCAATAAAAAAGAACAAACTGACGGAGTGATTTCTGCATTTACAATAATTTCCAGGTATGAAAATTCCGGTATTTCTACTCTCGCTTGGGTTAATCTGCCGGGAAAAGAGCCATATTCAGCAATCCAGCCGGATTTGTCCTGGTGGCACGATAAAGGATTTGACCGCTTTTTCCTTCCATGTATTATGGATCCCCTTTCAAAAAAATCATTCCGTATTTCGGAGGATTTAAAACAGCTTAATATGGCTTTGTCCAATCACATTGAATATGGTTTATATTTTCATCCTTTTGCTTCACCGCGCTGGAAAAGAATGCCTGAACAGCAAGTTATTGATGAAAACGGGCAAAGGGGTGCCGGGCGCGGTCTTCCCGACCCGTGGTCGCCGGAAGTTCAGTCTCACTTTAAAAAAACAGTATCAAATGCGCTTAAACTATACGGTGATCATCCCGCACTTTCTCATGCGCTGATTTTATCAGAATTTGAATCTCCCCTTTCTTATTCGGACAAAGTTAAAAATGCAGTAAAAAAAAAATTTAAAAAAGACCTCAGTGAATTATATTTATCTGAAAAAATGCTGCATGAAACAGAAATTATCGGAAATGATAATTTCTGTTTCAGGGAAGAAAACACGGGGATTTACGGAGGTGCAGCACACGGGTTAATTAATACAAAATCAGCAGAATATAAATTTTTTTTGTGGGACTGGACGTTTGGACGCGGATTAGTACCCGCAATAAAAAAAATATGCAGCATAATAAAAAAAAAGCGCCCTGATCTTATACTGTGGCATGATCCATACCGCGAGACCGCTATTCTGAATCAGGATGCCGGTCTTGACGGTATTGCTACCTGGATTTATTCGCACCCTAGTACGCGCCATGCTATATATATACGGCTTCTTCAGGAGCTTGCGCGTCCATTTAAAAAATTAGTCTATGCTGATATTTCAACGTTTGTATACGAAAATTTTGCTGCCCCTCCCAAAGCTCTCGGTGGTTCAGTTATTATTGAACCCGATATTTACCGTGAAATACTTTGGTATTCCTTGTCTCATGGCGTAGACGGCATACAATCTTATGTATTGAGTACATACGCTTTACAAATGGAAAACCTTCCGGAAAGAATTCTTCCTCCGGAGACATTCGATGTAATGAAAGAATTAAAAAAAAATGTTATTCAGCCCTTTGGGGCGTCTTTGCGGCGGTGTAAACCATATGAGTCGCGGATCGGTATTTTAGTTTCCGCTGCAAGTCACATTTGGAAAGGCACCCATTATTCTCCGGGAGCGGAACATTATATGGCATGGAGATGGGTGCCCTGGGGAGAATTACTCGCATTACGTCAGCTTCCTTTTAGAATCTTACTTGATGAAACGGTTACCGCCGGTAATTTGAAGGGACTGACAACAGTAATTATCCCGCACGCAGATACATTGACAAATAAAACAGCAGATGAACTTAACCGGTTTTCCGAGTCCGGAGGAAATATAATATCCCATATTTCATTAAGAACTAATATTAAAAATGCGGTACTCACTGACATTAATTTCGAATTCAGAAAAAATTTAACCGGCCATTCATATGAGAATGGTGAAGCAATTACCGCAGATGATGATGAAAGAGAAATGGATGCGAACGCCCAGAAGCTCAGCGGTCTTCTTAAGGATAATTATAGGCCATTATGGACAGATGCCGCGCATATTCTTACGAATACCCTTACCGGTAAGAATGGAGCCTACTTCTTTATTATAAATGATCTGCGTACCTACGGGCCGCGATTTGAAAAATGGAAACTGCGCAAAGAGAAAGGCGTAGCCCAAAAGTGTAATGTGTTTTTCCAAAAAAAATGGTTTTTGTATGATGCATGCGAAAGAAAAAAAGTCAGGTTACTGTATAAAAACGGCAATTGGCAATGCGAGGTTTCTTTAAAACCATGCGCAGGAATATTGCTGCTTGGGTATGATTCAAATCCGCAAAAAATTTTGATTAATTGCAAAATAAAAAACAGTATACAAAATAATATCAGACAATCAATCATTACTCTTTTTGTTACGGTGCAAAATAACAAAGGAAAAAAAATTATATTTCCCCACCCGCTGCATATTGCAATTTACAACTCCAGCAATGAGTTAACAGAATACGGCGGATATTTATCCGCCGATCCGGACGGCACTTTACAGAAGGAATATGCACTGGGAATTAATGAACAGGGCGGAGAATGGCGGATTAGAATAACCCATACCGGCATGAAATTACAAGGAAAAACGTCTGTCAAAATACCACATTCTGCGGGTTAAATTGTCTATTATATCCTCAGACCGCCGTCGACTTCAATAATTTTTCCGTTTACATAATCGTTTCTGATTATAAAATCAACGGCGTCGGCGATTTCGGCCATTGTGCCGAGCCGCTTCCGGGGAACCATGCCGGTAATTTTCTCAAGCACATCCGGTTTAATTGACGAAGTCATTTCCGTTTCGATATATCCCGGTGCAACCGCGGCGCAGCGGATGCCGTAGCGCGCGAGTTCCTTGCTCCAGGTTACGGTCATTGCATCAACGCCTGCTTTTGATGCCGAGTAATTGGTTTGACCAAAATTCCCGGCACGTGCAACTGAAGAAATATTTACTATGACACCGGCGCCGCGACGGCTCATTTGTGCGGCTGCTGCCCGGGCGCATAGGAACACACCGCCGAGGTTAATGTTGATAACGGTTTGAAAATCCTTGAACGGCATAGATGATATTTTATCGCCGGAAACCTTGAGAAGTAGTCCGTCACGGATAATACCCGCGTTGTTAATCAACACGGAAACACCTCCGGTTTTATCTATTTTTTCAAACATTTCAGTTACCTGTGTTTCGTCTGAGACATCGCACTGGTAACATGCAATTTTTCCATTTGTTTCTTCAGTAAGGCGCTGCAAATCGTCTTTGTTTATATCGCATGCATGCACAACTGCTCCCTTTGCCATTAATTCAAGCGCGATAAATCTTCCAAGCCCGCGTCCGGCGCCGGTTACTGCACAAGTAGTATTTTTAATCTCCATTTTTTATCCTTTTTTCTATAGTTAATTAACTCTACTTTGGTAAATTAGGTAACATGCGGTAGTAAAATCCGCGACCAGCTCCTTTTTTTTGTTATTAGGGCTCGACCCGGTGCAAAAAAAAGGAGCTGGTCGCGGATTTTGCATATTCTTTACGTTCAATTTAACAAAGTAGAGTTAATTAGTTAAATTAATCTTTTCAGTACTCATAAAAACCTTTACCGGTTTTTCTTCCGAGGTTTCCCGCATCGGTCAGTTCTATAATTTTTTTTGCGGGAAGATACGCGGGATTATTGCAGCTTTCCGCAAGCGTTTCGAGGATATGCCTGCATACATCAAGACCGACGAGATCCGCAGTTTTGAGCGGTCCTGCCTGATGAAGCGCGCCAAGCTGCATTGCGGTATCGATATCTTCTGCTTTTGTAACGCCTGTTTCTAATAGCTTTACGGCTTCATTAATATATGGAAACAACAGCCGGTTTACGATAAAACCCGGAGAATCTTTTACCATAACCGGTGTCTTCCCGCATGCGGTAATCAGGCCACATACTGCAGAACATATACCGGCAGAAACGAGCGGAGTGGAAATGATCTCGACCAGTTCGAGTTTTGTCGGTGGATTAAAAAAGTGCACACCAAGAAATCTTTCCGGATGAGCTAATTTTTTTGCGAGATCACACACACTCAGGGAGCTGGTGTTCGTGGCAATAATTGCCCGTTGACTGAGGACTTTTTCAAGGTCTGAAAATAATTTTTCTTTTATGTCTTGTTTTTCAATTGCGGCCTCAATAACAAAATCACAGTCACTTATACTATGTAGTGAATCAGCGCGACTAATCCGGCTGATACATTCACTTGCTTCTTCTCCGGTAATTGACCCTTTCGCAGCGCTTTTCTTAAGCCGGGTAAGTATAGCCTGATACCCTTTTTGGGTAACTTCAGTATTGATATCCCAGATCAGCGTTTTAAATTTATTAGCAGCAAAAAGTTGTGCGATGCCGCCGCCCATGATACCTGCGCCGATCACCGCGATTTTTAATGATTTGATATCATCCTTTTTTTTAAGACTCGCTGCGCCGCTTTGTGTTACTGTACTGTTTTTTGTCATGCTCTCATTCCTTCGTTCTTTCTTTGTGTGCCTTAATTAACCGCAATTTTTAAGCAGAACCGCAAGCCCCATACCACCGCCGACACAAAGAGACGCAATACCGAATTCAGTACCGGTTCGTTTCATGTGGTACATGAGCGTCACGATTATTCTGCACCCGCTTGCACCTATGGGGTGACCGAGCGCGATCGCGCCTCCGCCGGTGTTTACCTTTTCGTCACTCAGATTCAGTTCTTTAAGAACCGCAATAGCCTGTGCAGCAAACGCTTCATTAAGCTCCCACATACCGATGTCGCCTGCCGTTAGTTTGTTCCGTTCAAGAATTTTTTTAACCGCATACACAGGTCCTAAACCCATAAAAGCGGGATCGCAGCCGACAGAAACCGCATCGAGGATTTGCACAAATTTATTTTCTGCAATACCGTTTTCTGAGGCAAATTGGTCATTACATACAATGAGTGACGCTGCCCCGTCATTAATACCAGAAGAGTTTCCTGCACTTACTGTTCCGTCCTTTTTGAATGCAGGCTTAAGGCCGGCAAGAATCTGCATGTTTGTTTCCGGCCGGGGATGCTCATCTTTACTGACGGTTATTTTTTCTTTGCGTTTTAAATATTCTACCGGAACAATTTCATTATTAAATAAACCCTTCTCCGCGGCAGCGGCATAACGTTTTTGACTCTCGCATGCGTACGCATCCTGTTCAGCACGGGAAATACCGTACCGCTCTGCAATATTTTCAGCAGTGATGCCCATGTGGTACTTTCCAAATACATCGGTGAGACCGTCGAGCACAACTGAATCATCAGCCGATGCATGTCCGCAGCGCGCACCCCCGCGCATTGCGCTGAGCAGATAGGGCGCATTAGTCATGGATTCGGTACCCCCGGCAATAATGCATGATGCATGCCCGGCGAGGATATTCTGAAATGCGAGTTCGACCGCTTTCATTCCTGAACCACACACCATGTTTACCGTATAAGAAGGAACGGTTTGCTCCAATCCGCATCCTATTGCGATTTGTCTTGCAGGATTTTGCCCCTGTCCTGCCTGCAGTACATTACCCATAATAACCTCATCTACGGCGCGGGCATCTATACCGCCGCGGAGAATAGTTTCTTTTACCGAAATAACACCGAGAGTAACCGCGGTAACCGGAGCGAGTATTCCGTTAAGACTGCCGATTGGCGTCCGTACTGCGCCGGTAAGATATATTTTTTTATTCATGTGTTTTCCTGAATGTAAATTATCGAAATGCAAATTCGTCCATAGCCCGAAGTGCGGGGCTGACGGCCGGAGTAAAATCCATTTGTCCGATAATGTCCCGTGTGATGTCCATGCCCGGCGCTATTTCGGTGAGAATTATTCCTTCTTTACAAAGTTCAAAAACTGCGCGTTCGGTGACGTACAAAACACGTTGTTTATTTTTCAATGCGTAAGGGCCGCTGAAAGTGAGATGCGCAACAAGCGGCTTAAATTTTTTGTTTTTTCCTTCTTGTAATATGGAAAGTTTTCCTGATTTATACAAAACCTCAAGTCCACCTGCGGTAAATGTACCGGTAAACACAACCGTTTTTGCGGTTTGAGTAATATTCATAAAACCGCCGATGCCGGCGATACGTCCGCTGAATTTACTTACATTGACATTTCCCATGCGGTCGCATTCAGCAAGTCCGAGAAAGGCGATATCAAGACCGCCTCCGTCATAGAAATCAAACATAGCCGTCTGACTTATTACCGCATGCGGATAACTTGTTGCGCCAAAACTAAGTCCGGAAGCGGGGACACCACCCACCGGACCGGGCTCGATTGTCATTACCATATCGTCAATTTTTCCTTCTTCGTATGCGGATAACGCGATTCCCTCAGGCATACCGATACCAAGGTTGACTATGCTGTTTTTTTTTATTTCCTGAAGCGCGCGTCTGGAAATTATTCTGCGCGCCCCCGGCGGCAGATGCGCAAGCGGAAGTTTGCTGCTGTCTCCCTGCTGTATATATGCCGGATTAAAGTCTTCGGCGAAAGTCTGCATATGCTGTGATGTTCCGGCAACAACGACCGCATCTACAAAAATGCCGGGAATTATAATCTGCTGCGGATGACGTGAATAATCATCCGCTATTCGCGAGACCTGTACAATAACTTTTCCTCCGCTGTTATGCACTGCCTGAGCAAGCGGGAGCGCTTCTGCAATAAGCACTTCGTTTTCAAAACTAATATTACCGAATGAGTCGCTGCTTGTACCGCGGAGAAATCCTGTATGTATCGGGAACGCTTTATACAAGAGCCACTCACGGTCATGGAGCGAAATGAGTTCCACCATATCTTCATTTGTTACTGAATTAAGTTTTCCGCCGCCCCGTCTGGGATCCACAAATGTATCGAGGCCGATGTGCGTTAACCTTCCGGGATTACCGGCCGCTATTTCCCGGAAGAGCTGACTGATCACACCTTGGGGAAAATTATATGCCTCAATTTTATTTTCAGCAGCAAGTTTTCCCATAGCAGGGGCCAAATTCCAGTGTCCTCCGATAACCCGCTTTAACATTCCGGTATGACCGAGGTGATTTAATCCTCTGTTTTTTCCATCTCCTTGCCCTGCAGCGTACACGAGGGTGAGACCTGACGGCGCACCTGTTTTAAGAAACCGTTCCTCCAGGGCGTTAGTGAGCGCTTCGGGGTGACCGCAGCCGACGAACCCGCCTGTCGCGACAGTGCTGCCGCTGTTTACCATCGCGGCGGCTTCGTCTGAAGAAATTATGTTAACTTTTTTCATACACCTTGTCCGTGTTTCTTTCTGAATAGTTTATTTTATCATTAAGTTTAAATATGACTTCTTTTGTTGTAGTGTTGCTTTCGATAGTTAAGTGGAAGGGTTTCGCCGATCGGTAATTCAAAGTAGGAAATTTTAGTATCAGTGTTTTTTCTATAGCTCAGTGGGAGGGTTCCGCAATCGGCAATTCAGAGCTGAGAATTCTGGAATTTTTTTGACAGATAAGTGCAAGGTTATAACGAAAGTTGTTCAGAGCGGCGTCAAAAAGGGGAAATTGGCAGGATGCCAAATTTACCCTTTTTGCCGAGTGCAGCCGGCGCCAGGATGGCAGAGGCAAACGTCCGCCTGAATAACTTTCGTAATAATCCTTGCACGCTGCCTCGTCAAAAGAAACAGACTTCCGTCTGAATTACCGATTGCGAAACTCTTTCCACAGTGCCTATAGAAAAAATCTAACTTGCTTTATACAGCTCTTTTGTGTATAATGTAAGCGCCGATAAACGCTTTTCACCATGCCAGGACAATCCGATAACAGTAAAAACAAATCCGGTCAAAGCGGCACTATTCAACCCTGTGAATACCGTCGTGACATATCATCCGGAAGCGATTATTTTTCTGAAAGCACCGCTGGATCAGACAGTCATTTCTTCAGCGATTATCAAGAGACCGCAATTGACAGCGGCCTCAATGAAAAAATAGCATGTCTTAATAAAATTATTTTATCAATTGAAAGTAAAAATCACACTCATCAGCTGCCGGACCTGCAGAAAAAAAATTTTACTGTTAATTATTCTTCATGTTTAAACAACGCTCAATTAGCTGCCGTTACCGCAATGGACGGCCCTGTTCTGGTAATTGCAGGCGCAGGCAGCGGGAAAACCCGTGTAATAGTATACCGTGTAAGCTATCTTCTTGAAAACGGAATTAATCCGCAGGATATATTACTCCTTACCTTCACAAGGAAAGCGGCGAAAGAAATGCTCCATCGCGTGGGGGATCTTTTAAAAAATAAAAGTACGGATAAAATAACCGGCGGAACATTCCATTCATTTTCAAATTTTCTTTTGCGGAAATACGCGCACCTTCTTAATATTAAGCCGAACTTCACCATAATAGATACTGAAGACGCGTCGGATATTATCGATCTTATCCGTACTGATATGAAACTTAATTCATCAGAGAAAAAGTTTCCCGCGGCTTCCCGCCTTCAGGATATTTTTTCCATGTCCCGGAATTGCAATAAGACGATCGAGACAATATTACAAGAAAATTATACGGGTATTCTGCGATATGTATCCGAAATATCGGACATATACCGGAGATTTGCTGAATATAAAATAAATTCAAATATTTTTGATTATGATGACCTGATGGAATTCCTCAAAAATTCACTTCGTGATAATATCCATTTTAGAAAATCAGTTCAGAATACCTATCGGTACATTCTCGTCGATGAATACCAGGATACCAATCTTGTGCAGAAAGAAATAGTCGATCTTTTATCCGAGACCCACCGCAACGTCATGGTTGTAGGCGACGACTCTCAAAGCATCTATTCATTCCGCGGCGCCAATTATGAAAATATTCTGCGTTTTCCTGAAACCTACACGGATTGCCTTGTTATAAAAATCGAGCAGAATTACCGCAGCAACCAGAAGATCCTTGATTTCACCAATGCCATTATTCACAACGCAAAGCTGGGATACAAAAAAAAACTTTTTTCATCCAACTCTAATGACTGTATTCCGGCGGTATGCGGTTTTTATAATCAGGAGCTGGAAGCGGAGTTTGTTGTCCGCAAAATTCTTGAATTCCGTGAAAGAGGTATCCCGCTGCACGAAATGGCGGTTCTCGTCCGCGCGGTGTGGCACTGCAGATATATTGAAATGGAATTATCAAAGCGGGGAATACCCTACATAGTTTACGGAGGTATTCGATTCAGTGAACGGAGGCATGTCAAGGACATTCTATCTTTTTTAAGGATTTTACTCAATCCTTCAGACGCGGCGGCCTGGCACAGGGTACTCAAACTTATTGACGGCATCGGGACGGTTACTGCGGGTAAAATAATCGATGAAATAAAAGCAAGCGGCGGATTTTGTTTCACCTTAATGTCAGGCAAAAAGTATTATCCGGGCCTTCAACGGCTTGAAAAAATTCTCACGAGGACAATCAATCCGGAAATGCCTGTATCAGAAAAAATAATTCGCATTAAGGAATATTACACACCGATACTGCAGCTTCGGGAAGATGATTATGAGGTTCGTCTTCCCGATATCGATGTACTAATCGATCTGTCACTGAAATATGATTCACTTGAAAAATTTCTTACTGATTTTGCCCTGGATCCGCCGTCAAAACGATTTCAACACAGCAATGTACCGCTTATCGATGAAGGTGAGGAAAAGCCGCTGATAATCTCCACAGTACATTCCGCAAAAGGTCTCGAATGGTACACTGTTTTTGTTCCGCACGCGCTTGATGGACTTTTCCCTTCAGTAAGGTCGCTTAAAAACATTGAAGATATAGAAGAAGAACGGCGGCTGTTTTACGTAGCCTGCAGCCGGGCAAAGGAAAGTTTGTACATTACCATGCCCTCTTTCGTATCGTCGTACGGCGCCTACTTTTCAAAACCCGCGCGGTTTCTGGCGGAAATGGAACATGGGCGGTATGAGTATATCGGCATCGAAAACCGCGAAGAATCAACACTTCAGTCGTTTTAATAAAAACTGCCGGCAAGCATAGCAGGACGATTTTTTTGGAGTTCCGATATTTCCTTTGCGCCGCCGGAAAATACGACTCGTATACATTGCTTTGTTGTAAAAGACTGGTATAACGCATCATCACGACGGTGCCAATCCCAAGAAACAGTACTGAGACTCCGCATCAGCGCGCTGTCGCCGGTGTCTTCATTGAAGTGAGCGCGTATTGCAATTTCATTGGATATTCCGTAATAACGTAAAAATTTTTCTAAACTTATCACCGCTTCATAGTTATGAGGATTAAAATTGTCGAAGATAATAAGCGCATCGGGATGTTGCCGGGCTGTTCTTACCGTTGACTGAATATTCTGATGATGATGGTTTTGACGTTCGAGAATTTTTTCCATTCCGTATTGAAGTTTTGTGAAATAATTATTGGAAGCAATAAAAATGAAAATAATCACTAAAACGGCTGCTTTAAATACCGGCAGAAACCGCATGCGTACCAGGGATAAAATATCCCGGGCAAATGCATAATTAAATACAAACAGTGTTTGAAAAGCAGCAACTCCCGGAAAATCATAATGATTGTGCGCCGGCCATTCACCATTATATACGATAAACTGAAAGGCTGCCCAAAAATATATAAATGAAAAACAAAAAACGGAATGAATAAATGCTGTTGATGATGTAATAATCCTTTTTTTAAATTTCCAAACCAGCATTACCAGGCCTGCAATATATGCAGCCAGGGTAAATAAATTTCTTGACTTACTGAAATAGCCGAGAATAAGAGGTATTCGGCTTGCCGGAGTGATTGGTCTCATGTAGATATCTGTTTTTAAATACGTAAGTGCTTTACCGAGAAAAAATACTATAAACAGAAAATATAAGATGCCGAAAACAAAGGAAATATGTACCGCATATCGGGAAATTAGTAATTTATAATTATTTTTTTTGGATACATGCGCATCGCCGTTCCCGGTATTCGAATTGATGCTGAGGTTTTTTATTAATTTCAGATAGAAATAAACATAAAGCGCACACAGAGGAAGAAAATTCTCTTTGCTGCCGATACTGATAATAAAACCAATCGTAAATAACGGCCATAGTAATTCTTTCCGTCGGATAAATAATGATTTGCCCGACCAGAACATGATAATAAGTCCGATAATCGCGTAGAATTCGTCATTTATAAGACGTGGAAATAAATCATACCAGTACCCTGCAGCAAAAAGACTAGCGGTAAAAGCCAGGTCAAGCCAGCGGCCGGTAAAAAGATAAAAAAACCGTGTAACGGAAAAAACAAATAGTATTATGATAAAAAGCCTGAATGAATACCAAAGTACTGCGCGATCTTTCCATATTGCGCATTCGGAAATATAAAGAAACCATTGCGAGGGTCTGAGACGCGCCCATCTGCCGAGTTTACCCAGATCAGTGTCCCGTAAAATTTCAGAAATCGGAGCATTGTTTTTGATTTGACTTACAATTCTCAGCATCTCATGATCATCAATCAGCCAGAATTTCCCATGTACGATATTTCCGAAAACAGTAAACGAAAACAGAATGCTTGCAGCAATTGTTATAAGCAGGTAATGCGTATGTAAAACATTTTTACAGTGGCTAAAAATATTTTTCAAAAAAAGAAATGATGATGAAATTGTTTTTTCCATTCAATTAATCCTGAAAGAAATATATCTAAATCAATGCGTACAATACTTAAAAACCGATCAATTCCTTTCTCGACAGTTATACGATATCGGCATAATAATTATCCAGCCAACAGACCAGTATCATAAGCCCCCATATTTCAAAGCCCAAAGCTTTTTTATTGGTCATATGGGCATTAACCGCAGCGTTGATTGTACCCGTATTAAGAAACGGATACCTGCGAAGGTGCTGTTGAGAGAGAAGCTCATCGACGTATGGGCGCGCGGCCGTTTTGATCCATGTATGAATAGGTACACTGAAACCTTGTTTCTTTGCATTGCTGATTTTTTCCCCGAACACGTCATGCGCAAGCAGTCGAAGCAGCAGTTTTGGTTTTATATTAATACCGGTTTTCAGCTCCGCTGGAAGTTGTAAGGCAAAATCTGCGATATCAGGATGAAGAAACGGCGCTCTTGTTTCAAGCCCCCATGCCATGGTCATCCGGTCTACTTTGGGAAGTATGTCGTTTGCAAGATAATTCGCAATATCGGTGAGCTGGAGACTGGTGAGAATATCAGGTCCTTTCATGTATAGCGCCCCCAGGAGGGAAAACGGTGTATTTTTTTTAATGTCGGAGACTGCCTGATCGGAAAGGAAAGATTTGGCCTCGCGCGGCAGCCATGAGCCGTTCCATGTGAAGTGAGATTCAAGCACAGGAAGATCAAATGCCCGCAGGAAACGCATTACTTTATAGGCAGCGGATACTTTTTTTGAATTTTGAGGAATATACTCCGCGAGCCGGGCGATTATGTGCCGGATGTGATTCGGAAAAAAGCCGCGGAGTGCATGATGCAAAAGACTTGCTTTATATGTGAGATATCCGGCAAATAATTCGTCTCCGCCGTCGCCGCTTAATGCAACCTTGAATTGCTTACCCACGGTTTTTGCAAGCGTCCAAACCGCAAGCGCTGAAGAATCTGCAAGAGGATCATCGAGATGCGCGGCTATACTAAAAAAATCTTCGAGTACATCGGGCTCGAGAAATACTCGTTCCAATTTAAGATTTAATTTATCGGCCGCATATTTTGCATTGCCGTATTCACTGAATGACTTTTCCCTAAAGTCGAGACAAAAAGCAGTTTGTAAACCGCCTTGCCTGACAGCGCTTTCAGCAATGAGCGAGGAATCCATTCCGCCTGAGAGAAACAGTGTAACCGGTACATCACTTCGCAGTGTGCCGCGTACGGAATGGTCAATAAGATTTTTTAAAGTTTTTTTTAATGCCGGTATATCCATATCTTTTGCGGCACAACTGCTGTTATGAACACGCGGATGCGGTTGCCAGAATGTTTCTGTACAGACGGACATGTCGGAACTATACAACTTCCACGTACCGGGCCTTACTTTTTCTACTTCCTGGAAAAGAGTTTTTTCACCGGGTACATAATTAAGTGATAAATACTGCATAAGCGCGGTGTAATCAATATTTTTACTAATCGTACTGCACAATGCTATGGCTTTTAATTCAGATGAGAAAATTATGCGGCTATAATCCTGATAAATGAAAAGCGGTTTTTCGCCGAAACGGTCCCGCGCAGTAAAAATTGATTGTGTTTCAGAATTGTAAATTACAAACGCAAACATTCCCTGAAGATGCGTGGGAAGATCTGTTCCCCAGTGCCGGTATCCGTTCAGAATAACTTCAGTATCGGAAGATGTCCGGAATGAAAACCCCGCGCCAGACAGGGTATCCCGCAGTTCTATGTAGTTATAAATTTCGCCATTGAAAATAATTGCCACTTTATTATCTTCAGTGAACATCGGTTGTTTTGCCCGGCTGTTAAGATCGAGGATTGATAAACGGTTATGACCGAGAAAAACCCGCTTATCGTACCAGGCGCCGCAGTCATCTCTGCCGCGGTGCGCGAGCAGTGTATTGATTCGTGTCAGTTCAGCAGGATTAAATGCATCTTTTTCACGCGCAAAGAAAGCGAAGATGCCGCACATGAAATCAGCGGATAATTTTTTTAATAAGGGACTCTTTTTTCCATACCGTACGAACACGGTAGGTGCTGTTTCTGGAATGAGATGTTCCTCCGGAATAGTACAGTCTCGCGAGCACTTCCGCAATAATTCCCGTCATCAGCAGCTGAAGAGAAGAGAGCAGAAGAATCATTGAAAGAATAAACCACCCGCTGTGCGCGCGGACAACCCCGGATATTCCTTTTGTCAGGGACAATAAAAAAAGCAGCATCCAAATCAAGCCAAAAAATGTAAATAAGAATAAGGCGAGTTTGGCAAAAATGCGGATAGGCCGGTCAAAATATTTCATGTAAAAATGCAGAAAAAACAAATCAAAAAATACGTTAAGTGTTCTTGAGATTCCATAGTTTGATTTTCCCTGAGGGCGCTCGATATTCTGGATGGGAAGTTCTGTAATGCGTGCACCTGCTTTTTTTGCAAAAACGGGGACAAACCGGTGATTTTCGCCAAGCAGCCGGATATCGCGGATTATTTCTGCACGGTATGCGCGGAAGGTTGTACCGATATCGTGGATGACCAGTCCGGAAATGGACCGTATGAGATGATTGGCGATTTTTGAAGGCCATCGGCGGATGATGCCCTCCTGGCGTTTGTGTCTCCAGCCGCAGACAATGTCATACCCCTCTTCGATTTTTTCAAGAAACTTTGGTATTTCTTCGGGAAAGTGCTGGAGGTCAGAATCAAGAGAGATAATAATTTCACCTTCTGCATGATCAAGACCGGCCTGTAACGCGGAGGTTTGACCATAGTTTTTCCGGAGTTCAACTATTTCCATTCGGTTTTCGGTATTAAGAATTTGTTTCATAACTGCTACACTTGCGTCGGTACTGCCGTCATCCACAAGTATGAATTGGAAGTTATATTGTGTTGAAAGCGGTTTCGTGCTTGACATGAGACGGGCAATAAATTCTTTAATGGTTTTTTCTTCGTTGTATACAGGTGCGACGATACTTACCAGCTTCTTTTTCATTGCCTATATGGTATAATGACTTCAGGAATATGTCCAATTCACTAAGAAAAATCTCATTATACACTCTGTGCGGTACTTTTGTTTCCGCTGTGATTATTTTCCTTATGTATCACCTTGGCATAAGGCAGATAATTACCACGCTTTACAATAGCAGGGAAAGCAGTATTGGCGGCACGTTGATTGCGGGCAGAAACGCATTAGACCTGAATTATTATCTTGCACTGGCCGATTCTATCTTTTATTTCTTTTATAAATTTATCGTAATTATTTTTACCGCTGCTGCAGTGTGGTTTGGATGTGAACGAAATAAATTTTATTATCCGTTTACACCGAATAAGATTATTCTGGTGTGTGTTATATTGTTATCTGCATTATTTCTTGCCGGAACGATTAATAACGGGCATGATTGGGGCAGTGATTTTGCAGGCTATATTACACAGGCGCAGAGCATAACCACCGGAACAATCAAAGATTTTATAATTCAAAACCGGTTTATTATTCAAAACTCTTTCAGAACTATGGGACCGGTCGCCTATCCCTGGGGGTTCCCGCTTTTATTGGCGCCAATATATGCTGTTTTTGGATTGAATATTACTGCGTTAAAGAGTATTGGTGCGGTGTGTTATTTGCTTTTTTTGTTCACAATGTTTTACGGTTTCCGCCGTACTCATGCGCCGTTCTGGCTCTTCGTACTCCTTTGTATATTTGCCTTTAATCCCGGAATGATCTCTTTTTCAAATCAAGTTCTATCCGATATACCTTTTTTGTTTTTTTCAACACTTTCAGTTATACTCATCGGGAAAACAACGGATTCACGCACATGTATTATTTCTCCAGTCACGGATCGGCTGCTTACCGGTACAGTCATTGCTCTTTCTTATACAATACGCACTAATGGAATTTTACTCACCGCAGTACTGCTCTCATCGCAGTTACTGAGGGGAGCGTGCATCCTGTTTCACAGAGCACCGATCGTCCTGGAAAATACGCGTGTAAATCGCCGTACTATTCTTTTACAGCTGCTGCCGTATATAACCATGATTGTTTTTCTCGGTATTTGGCATGTACTGTTTCCCGGCGGCGGCGCATCTCATTTAGCGGAACTGAAACAATTCTCAGTTCCCGTTCTGATTAAAAACATCTTTTATTACACACTGCTTTCGTCAGAATTTTTTAAAGGAATTTTTTCTTCTGCTTTTTCCGGTCAGTTTGCTGATATATCCGCTTGTATGCTCTACGGTATATGTTCAGTTCTTTTTGTCTCAGGGATTATCCGGCGCGGTGTAAAAGAACCGTACTTTATTTTGTATATCTTTTATTCCTTTCTGATGTACTCGGTATGGCCGATTCCTCAGGGTCTCAGATTTTTATTCCCGATTCTGCCTTTCTGCGCTTCCTATGTAATAAGCGGATTTGAATGGGTAATTGACGCCGGTTTCAGAACCAAAGAAAAAAAGATCTTAAATATTTTTGTTTTTACCGGGCTGCTCCTGATAATTGGATATTCAGCAGTGTCTTCAGGAAAGCATGCCTACACCAATCTGTCTGTCCGCCGCAGCGCGGCAAGCGGGCCGTATTCGGTGTGCGCGCAGGAAATGTTCTCGTTTATTACAAAGAAGATTGCCTGTACTGAAGTAATTGTCTTTTTCAAACCGAGAGTAATGACCATGCAAACCGGACGGCGTGCAATCAGTCTTATTCAGCCCGATGATCATTCCCGTGCCGGCTTTTTATGCTGGTACAAGGGCAATGTCAGCGGGCAAATCCCGGAAGAGGATCTAAACCGGCTTATTATTAATAAAAAAGCTTCTCAGGTATATGAAAATGCCGAATTCGGTCTTTACCGGCTGAGTTTTTAATTTTTCAACCCTGTGTTTTTAATAACATTCTATCCTGATCATTACTATTTTTAATAATATTTGCGATACTCCGGCAAACCAGACAAATGACCCATATGGGGAAAAAATACCAGATAAAATGACTTAAAAACAAAGTTCTGAAACGGGCGAATTTAAACACTACGGTATGCGATCCCGGCGGTAGTTTTACTCCTTTAAATGCAATGTTCGCACGGACTATCCCTGTTTTTTTCCCGTTCACATACGCGCGCCAGCCATCATGAAAAGCATCAGCATACACAAGCCACACCAGTTTCCCTGATTCAACATTTACTTCAATCATTCCGGTCGAAAAGGCATTGACGTGTATGCGTTCTGCACATTCAGCATCTGAAAGGCTGGTACGTACCTCATTTATCGGCGGCGACTCTATTACTGCGGTATCTTGTAAATTTGTCATTTCAGCAAGAACAGTTATTGCTCCTTGCTGAGTATGGACATACCTTGCTTTTTCGGCAGGGATCAAACGCAGTTTCGGCAGTCTGTTTCCCACACATTCCATCAAAACCCTGTCATTCAGGCGCGCGGTATGATCGTAAAATGCGTGTCCTTTATATGACAGCAGTCTAAAGACATCTGTGGTTAATGACTGCAGATATCCTTTAAAAGAAACATACAAGCCTGGTTCAAATTGTGCAAATGGATAGACAAGCGGATAATATTCCCCGCCACCTGCGATACAAAGCGCGTTTTTTTGAATTTCCAAAAGAGGAATATGAGGCCGAACATGCTGATAGGCAAGTTTTCTGACCGTAGTGACTTCTTTAAAAATCCGGTAGTCTTTTTCCGGGAGGCGCGGGAGTTTGTGCCTGACAGTATTAACCTGATAGATACCTAAATCAAAGAATAATCCGAATGCGCATGCCCATTGGATATTCAAAATAAAACGCTGAATATCAAAACGCCATGATCTGAAGGAAAGCACTACTGCGACTGTACCGAAAAAACAATATACGGAAGTTTTTATCAAAAATAGTTTAATCCAGGTTCTATTCCAGTCCGCGCCAAGCCGCATCGCATGAGATGCGAGTATCGCATCGAACACAAATACACTGAAAACAGAGCAGATGACCAGTGTTTTAATTATTTCACGTTTTGATTTGAGAGCAAATAAATAATCTGCTCCGAATCCCGCGCATACCAGGAGCAGCACATGTATTGCTGATGATGAGCCGGAAACAAAACGGAAGTATCGTATTGCCGGGAAGTATGAAATTAATACGGCAATAATACCTCCGTAAGAAAGCGCGGTCAGCAGGAAAGCGGAAATACTGAATGCGTAAAATTCTTTTTTCCGGACTTTCCACGCCGCGAGTATCAGAAAAAATACAATAAGTATTCCTGAGTAAAAATTACCGTCCCACTGATATTCGGCATTTCCGGAAAGCATGGCAGTTAATGCTCCTAAGGGGTGTGCATTGCCTCCTGAGTGAAGAAAAATAAACAGGCTGTTGGTGCCGTCAGGTCTTCGATGATCTGATGTTACCGAAATACCATTGAGAGTTTCAAACGAATAAAAATACCCGATACATACTAATGTGGCAATAAAAACTATTAATAATATTTTATTTGTTTGTATTTGTTTGATAATACATCTCCAGTTCATTGATGTGCTGATGAGAAAAACAACAAAAAAACAGAAGACCAGAAAGCTGTTGAGCAGGAAGAAGTAACTTGATCCTGCCGAAGATACTAAATGGGTAATACACGCTATAAAAAAAAACTTCAGGTCAGAGTCTTTAAAAAAACGGTATATAAAAAATAAAATGTACGGCAGTAAATAGATCGTTCTGAGATTGGATTGTACATGCCAATACCACACCATACTGCCTGCAGCAGCCAATGAAATAATAAAGGCAGTTGCGTATCTGGTGAAAATTGCCCGTGATAATAGAAAAAAACCAATACTATAAATAACGTGCTCAGTAATCACAGATATCAGAAATATGATATAACTATTTTCAATCCGGAGAAGGCAGCCTGTGATTACCGAAAGATAGCTCACCGCAGAGAGAGAAAATACCTGATATAATGCTGCGGTATGTCCCCACACAAGCGAGGGAATCCACTGTGGCACAGTATGATTAAAATAGAAATCATTATAGAAAAAATGAAATACCTGGTAAAATCCTATAGTGTCCCGCCGGTCCCAGATGACTGATAAAAAATAAATGGAGTTAATGAGAACAACAGTTAAAATAAGAAACGAGATGGCAGCATAACCGGTATATTTTTTACAGCTAAATTTGCTAATGCACTTAATCATATGAATACACGGCTAAAAAAATAAGGCATAAAGGCAGTGTTGTTTTACTTAATAAGGAAATTTATAAATTCATTGTGTGTGTCTTTTTGTAGATTACTTTTTCAATGCAAGGAAGAAATTTATAAACGACAAAAGAGGCAATAAAAACAATAAGATAGATCCAATACATCTTATGAGACATCCATGCACCGGTCATTCCGAAGTATCGCTGCGCGGGAAAGTCCTGATATTGCCCCATTCCTCCGAGCTCCGGATTTTTAAATGCTTCTTCTATTCCCGGTACGTTAATAGTGTACCAGAATTGAGACAATATTAACGACGCGCATACAAAAAGTATTGCGGCCGGGAAAGAAACTGTTTCACCCCTTCTGCCGGAAAGGCACCTGAGAAGCGGGAAAATAAAAAATGGGGTGAATGCGATAAGATGACGCGATTCAGAGTTAAGAGACATCATAAGACCTAAAGAGATAACCGCAAAAAAACCATAGCCGTATGAAGCGCACGTCTGTAAAAACTGTTTCCAGTTCGTCATTATTAATATTACCGCAAATCCGTAGTACATGAAATTACTTACTAAAAAAACCAGTGGGTTTACAGTAGAAGGAGTAATAATACGCTGCTTCAGAAGTTCATTGAAGGTAATATGTATATGACCGCTGGAAAAAAATCTCATAATTAACCGCACGGTGAGTATTGATAGAAAGAAAAGAATGATATTTTTGACTTTTAAGGTCATTACAAATTTTTTTATATTCGCGATCACAGATATCCGGATTAGCAAAAGAATCATAAAAATATATGCAGTAACTCCGAATAGGGATACTCCAAGCATGAAATTGTTAAGATATCTTGCGCCGTGATAACAATTTTTCAGAGCTACGGGCTTACACAGCAGCATCCACAGGAAGAGAATTGGCACAGCAAGGATACACCCGCTTTTTACTATAATTAAAATAAGCTTGTCATGTACCTTGAGTTTTTCATCAATAGTGAAAGGAGACCGGGGCATACATGCAAGCAGCAATCCTGACATAAGAAGAGTCGGCCAGATAAAAGCGCCGATAATTGAAATCAATATAAGTTTTGCTTTTTTCTCAGATAAAAAATAAAATACCTGCATTATGGCTAATGTATAGGCATATGTGTCGGTTAGAAAGGGATAGTAACCCAGAAGTTTAAGAACAGGATAAATAAAAAAAACTGCGGCAAATCCGATGATTCGCAAAGGCATGGACAAATTCATTAAATTGGCTATTCTGAAGAAAAATATAACCCCGGTACATAGGATAAGAAAATTCATTATTTGTGCGCCGGTCATCAGATTTTTATTTGTTTTTTGTATGCGGAAAAAATTGAAGATCCCATTTTGTACTGCATAGGGAAGTACTCTTTGCAATCGGTAGGAATGGTAATACTTCAGAAGAATTTTTTCGTTGAACTCAGAGGCAATGCTGCGGTATATGGAACCGTCCCATCCGGCACCGTCATAAATTGCAATTTTTTCACCGGCCATTCCGCGAACTACAATCACGGTTAGAATAAGAGGTAAAACGAAATACAAAAATGTTTTGGGACTGTGTATATTGATATTGCTTACTATTTTCATAGCGCAGTGAACCTACCGGACAAACACAAACTCTGAAGTTTAATTATGTTTTTCATTTCATGATATCATACAATACGCTCGGTTAAAAAGCAAAAAATATAATATTATGCAATTTTGTTCTGCCTGATTATAACTTTCAATATGATCAAATTCTTATGGTAATAAACGGTAAAACAATTAATTTGCGGACAGTTGATGTGAGTGATGCTGATTTTATTTTTAATCTGCGCAGTAGTGAGGTAAAATCGAAATATTTAACACCAATTTCAGGAAATCTACAGGATCAGATTAAGTGGATACTCGCATATAAAGAAAGAGAGATTGCAGAGAAAGAATTTTATTTTGTTATTGAAACAAAAGAAAAAAAAAACCTCGGTTTGGTACGAATGTATGATTTTATTGATTCAGCAGAACAACAGGGTTCTGCTTTATCATTCAGCTGGGGAAGCTGGATAATACTTTCCGAAGCACCCAAAACTACCGCGATAGAATCGGCCATGCAGATTTATAACTTCGGTTTCAATGAACGTAAATTTCAAAAATCTCATTTTAGCGTCAGAAAAGAAAATATTAATGTAGTTAATTTTCATTTGCGTTTTGGCGCACAAATAATTAAAGAAAGTAGCATCGATTTATTTTTTATCTTTACCCGGGATAATTATATCTCATTATTGCCGAAATATTCAAGATTTATCAAATAATTATTAATAAAACTATTTAAAAATGCGTAAAATTGATTTTTCATTAATTATTCCCGTATACCGGAATGAACTTAACATTCCTGAATTATTGAAAATAGTGAAAATAATTTCGGGGAAACTACAAGACTCAATAGAAGTTCTATTTATAGTTGACGGAAGTCCTGATAAATCTCACGAAATACTCAGTAATGCTTTAAAAACCGCGAAAATATATTCAAAACTGGTTCTTTTATCAAGAAACTTTGGTTCATTTTCAGCTATTCGGGCCGGACTCAATCTTGCTAACGGAAAGTATTTTGCGGTCATGGCCGCTGACCAGCAGGAACCGCCGGAATTAATAGTTCAATTTTTTACTGCACTCAAAAAAAATGAAGCAGACGTAATTATCGGCAAAAGAAAGAGCCGGAGTGATCCGTTTTTTGCAAAATTAAGTGCAAAATGTTTCTGGTATTTGTATCGTAAATTCATTTTTTCTGAAATGCCTTCCGGCGGTATCGATGTATTTGGATGCAATAAAATATTCAGAGATACCCTGCTTACATTACGCGAATCCCATTCATCGCTTATTGCACAGATATTCTGGCTTGGTTTCCGCAGAAAAACCGCAGAGTATGAGAGGGCAGAGCGTAAAACCGGCGTATCGGGATGGACACTGAAAAAAAAAATTGATTATATGATGGATAGTATATTTGCATTTACCTCATTGCCGGTAAAACTGCTTACCGCGGCGGGTGCTGCAGGAATTATTTTATTCGGCGGTTTGGGACTGAGTACATTTATTTCAAGGTTATTAGGAATTATTACTGTACCCGGATATACCGCGCTTTTTTTAGCCATTGGATTTTTCGGCGCTCTCAATGTATTTGGAATAGGCATCATCGGTTCATACGCCTGGCGCACGTATGAGAATACCAAGAACAGACCGGAGTCAGCAGTTCTAAGCGTAAAATGTTTCAATACAGATAAATGGACTGTCAAATCCGGAAGAAAGTAATTATTTGTTCAGTATTTTACGCGGATATGTTCAGAGTACATCCGGAAACCTGAATCTTTGCACTGGTTTCTATCTAAAAGGTACCTTTCAGTGAGTTGGTAAATATATCAGTCGCAGTATAATAAAAGACCCCGCCGTAGTTTGTAAATATTGGTAAATTAATAGCACGAGAACTGACCACCCATTTGAAAGAGTGTTTTTTCCCAAGCGCAACCCATTCTTCTGAGGTGCGTCTACGCCAAAGTTCGGCGATTTCGGAATCAATATTTGACCGCATCGGATATTTATAACTGAATCCATATATGTCGTTTACCTGCTGATCGAGAACTGGTGCGGCATTTGGAAAATATGGTATAAAATTAGCTGCGATAATGGCAACTGCCGGCGGTATACGGTTGTAGTACTGATATGTGCTCTTCATTTCAGTATCGTATACTGCAGTTCCTTTCATATTTTTGAAAACTCCTGAAGTGATGCCGTCGTAGTTTTTGAAGATAGCTTTAGGAGAGAGCATATTAATATTTGAAATAAAATATGGCACTGCATTATATATTAATATACAAATCAGGGCGGCTTTTAAAAATATTTCTGCTGCGGTAATCAATTTAGTTAGATATTTACTGAATAAAGTGTACACAATGTATATGAATAAACCAGCAATGAGCAGCCGGCTTTGAATGAAATAAAAGTGAATAAGTACAGTAATGATACATACGCATATCACAGTGATTTTCGAAAATTGCCCGGTTTGACGTTTTCTAAAGAAGTTATGGATAATGGGATACGCGGAAAATAGTATAACTGCTAACGTGAGAAAACGAAGAACGATTCGCGAATTAAAGTATTGTAGCAGCTGTTTTTCATATAGCATAATAATTGCGGTTAAATAAAATACCAGTATTGAAAGAGGATTAAAATGTTTTGTCCGATGCGCAATACAAAATAACAAAGGTATAAAAAAAAGAAAATAAAAATTCAGGTATCTTCCGGGCATTGAGAGGTTAAACAGAGTTCCGCGAATAGGTAATGAAATTCCGGACCAGGATAACAGGACTGCGCAGCTAAGCGGAAGCAAGTAAACCAGGAAATATCCGGCAATAGACACTTCTTTTAAGGAGTCATTTTTTTGTTTTGATCTGAAAAATATGACTGAAAAGGCAGCCAAAATACCGGTCAAGAGGTAATGAAAAATTTGATATGTTTTCAATACGGAAAAATCCGGTGTTCTCCGGTGCACATCCCAGTGTGTTACAAAACTTTCAACTATTTCGCTGCTGAGTTTTGTAGGAAGCAGCGGCACAGGAGGTTTTGTCCGCATATGCAGAAAAAAACTGGCAAGTGTAATCAGGCATCCTGAAATAATATACTTTCCGTATGTATTAAAAAAAGATTTTATATTTTTCAGAACCCATAATTTGTTATTAATGACAAAAAAAATTATCAGAAAAACAGATAAAAGCATACCGGTAGGGGGGTGCATTGAGGGAAATAGGAACGAAAGGAATAAAGCGGGCTTATATAACTTATGCACAAGGCAGCCGATTATAAAAAGTGTGAAGGTATGACTTAACATTCCGTATGTATACGGTGTTCCGTAAAGAATTACGGGATACACAATTCCGCCTTGATACGCTTTTGCGGTAATCATAAAAACACTGAGAAGAAAAGCCGTTAAAAAAGAACAACAGGAGGAGAAAAGTAAAAAAAAACCTGCGAATGAAAACAAAAAAAGAGAGCCTGACACTACAGCTGAAAGCATTTTTTCGTTTGGGATAAATTTCAAAAACAAACCGGAAAATTGATTAATTGTTGACCATAATGAAAAATGATAAATATTAAATGGATTATCCTTGTCAGCATACTCTGCCAAGCCCGAAATGATCTGACCTGTTACAGTACTATCCTGCGGACGTTGAAAGAAAGCTGCACCTAAATACCAGATTATAAGTGCGCATAATACGATGACAGGTATCGGGATGGTTTTAAATAATTTTTCAGTAAATATTTGTTCTTTCGTATCCATGCAAAAATCAAGTAATATCAATACTGTCTATTATAAACAACGGTCTTTTTTTAACTTCAAAAAAAATACTCGAAATATAGATCCCGATTACTCCGATACCAATAAGAATAATTCCTGATAAAAAAAAAAATGCCGCGATAAAAAGAAAATTTATCGGTATTGAATAACCAAGGAGATGTTTGATTAACACATAGGGCAGGTACAAAAATGATAAAAAAGAAATACAAATTCCGAATAAAAAAAACAGTTTAATGGGAACATCAGAGAATGAAATTAATGCCGAATTCAAAAAATTATTAATTACCCCTGAACTGAATATAGGGAATTTCGTTTGACCGCCGGCCCGGGGCTCACGGTGAAAATAAATGTATTCCTGAGAAAATCCCACCCAGGTAACTAATCCGCGGATAAAAGGTTTTGTTTCTTTACAGCGGAGCACGGCATCTGCTGCTTTGCGGGTTAACAATTTAAAATCTCCCGCATTGCTCACCAGATTAATTGATGACATTGCCCGCAGAATTTTATACCCAAGGCGGGTAATGGCCAGTTTGATGCGTGATTCTCCTTTCCGCGACAAGCGTACTGTATGTACTATATCGTACCCTTGCTGAGCTTTTTGTATCAACTGAGGAATTATTTCAGGAGGATCCTGCAGATCGCAGTCCAGATAGATGAGTATATCTCCCCGTGCTTTTTCAAATCCGGCAATAACGCAAGGGGCTACTCCAAAAGTACGTGACATATTGATTATTATAATATCATTATTTTCTTTTCCGAGTTTATTAAGCAGTTCGCGTGATGCATCCGTTGATGCATCGTTTACGAATATCAATTCATATCCGCGTAACATTTCCCGGGCTTGCACAGTTGCTTTCCGGACACGGCTGATTAATTCCGGAATGACATCAGCTTCGTTTTTAAAAGAAAAAATAATGGAAAGAAAAAATTTCTTAGGAGTACATATTTCCATACACAAAATTATACCATGCCGTAATTACTCTCACAGATACTGCACACGTTCGCTCTGAGTAGATAAGGCATGAGTAAACTTTTTCACTCTGCTCAGCTTTTTTTTGCACTGAATATATGAAAAAATCAGGTCATTATACTGGGGATTTCTATAAAATATATTTATAATTTTTTTACATGATATGCAGCGGCGCGGCGGGCCTGAAAATTAGTAATTATACGCAGACTTCCGCTTTTTTCAAACTCTTTGATGAAATCAACTTCCGGCAGATACCATGTTACCAGTATTAATAATTCATCATGGTCCCTGAACAACTCTTCAGGATGTGTAGGAGACTGCGGAAGGGTGTAGATAAAAAAAGTGTTTGTAAACACGTTTTTAAAACTTTTTTTCTTCCAGGGATCGTAGTGGTTTATATAATAATCAACATCAGCATAACTGCATGCGGTGCAGAACAGAGGATACGGCTTTGATTTGTATGTATCCTGTTGATTTAATTGCCGCACGTACCCGGTAAGCTCATAGATGACGGGCCCGCCCTCCTGAACTATAAAATGATTGGCGAAACGGGGATACACAATAATTCCGGTTACTAAACACGCAGCAACAACAACAGCCCGCAATAAAGTACTGTTTGTTATTACCAATTCAAAGACTTTCTCAGAAAGTGCAGAACGCTCCGCAATTTTATCTTTAATTCTTGTAGCGCAACGAAAGACGATGCCGAGGATGACATCTATGAAAAAAACAGGTAAAATTGGTATATATACCATAAGAAAGAGATTAACGCGTTTCATCCCATACGGCCAAACCTTATACGCGTTGAAAATAAGCACTGTAATCCATAACAATGAAAGGACAGATAGTAAAAAATATTTCCTTTTTATAATTGCGCATACAAGGCCTGAGACTGTAAAAAAAATCCAGATTTTTAGAAGCAAATTTTGGATTGCTTCCTGAGGTATGCGCACGAAAATATACACGCTGTTGTAAAAAAGATTCAATGTTTCGCGAGTCAGCCACTTCAGGTATCCGGGTATGGTAAATGTTTCTCTGAAAAAGGTATGAACATTATGCACATCCATACTCCATGCCTGCGATGCCTTTGTCACATCTATTGTAGAATAAATGAAAGTGAAATGTGAAAAGGCTGAAAAAAGACAAATCAACAAGCCGATAAATGCAGGCTTTACAGATGAGTGAGGGAACTGTTTTTTTCTTAAAAAAATATCATAAATGAAAATACCGGGAAGCACAAAGTGTATATTTAATGCAAACAAAGCCAACACTACGGTAAATATATATGGTTCTATATTCAATGGCTGCATTAATACATCACGACGGGTATATACATAAAGAAGGATTATGTGAGAAAAGACCTCAAACGAATATGGTTTCAGGTAGTTCGCATGTTCAATGAAATGTGAATTAAATGCAATAGCAATTAATAATAAGAGTGCGGAAATTCTATGGGTAAATAGTTTTTTACCCAATAAATAAGCGAAGGGAAGCGCGGCAATCGACGGAATATATGAGGTTAATTTAAGTGTAAACGGCGTATTATAGATTTTAGCGATAATCGAGGTCACTAATAGAAATCCAGGTGGCTGAGGATTTAGTAATCCTTTTAGTGCTCCTATAATATCTGATGAAGTGACTGCCGCAACCCGCCAAAAATCATCAATATATAACGAGAGAAGGAATAGACCTTTTGAGCGAAGCAGCACACCAAAGACTATTATCAGAACGACCGCGGAAATTTCATACTCTTTAAAAAAATAGTGTAAATATTTTTTCATCAGGCTTGCACACCGAATATACAAATTCATTTTTAATGTCGTATTTTTTTTCATTAAAAAACCTGATACGGAGAATTTTTTTTGATATGTAGGTATATTGAGAAAGAAAAATTATTTAGTAATGTATCTTTTTTTTTGAATATAAATTTCGACCCACAAAAGAAAAATATCATAAAATACTGTAAGTAAATTCTTTAAAGACAAAGCTTTTGAACCGCCATATTGTCTGGGCTGAATAGACATTCCGATTTCGAGATACGTCGCCCCTGATTTAAGCAGCCGCACCACTATTGCAGCCATATACGCAAAGCTTTTTCTTTTTAATGGCACTTGTCTCAGAAGATGTGTTTTAATTACACACGGTCCGTTGTAATATTTAACATTGAGGTTAAAGCACAGATTAAGTGTTTTAATAAAAAGCAGTGAAATAATTCTTCTTTTTAATGATCTAACCTGTGTATTTTGAGTATACAGCAATAAAACATCAGTAGTATTTATTTTTTTAAATAGAAGTTGAATGGAAGTGTATTCAATTTCATTATCCCCCGGAATCATTACGATATTTTCGTAGCGTGCGGTGAGACACCCTGTATTAAATGAAAAACCAATTCCTTTATTGATAGGGTTATTAATTAAGTGAATATTATTACTATGACTTACTAGTTCTTCACATATTTCTTTAGTCGCATCAGTACTGCCGTCATTTACAATAATAATTTCATACTGACTCAAATTACCTTGCGCTGCTCTTTTTATGGTATCGATTGTATGAGTAATATTTCCAGCTTCATTCAGTGCCGGTACTATTACGGATAATGAGTGCTGTTTTGAAGTATCGTTTTCTTCGGCGGTAAGCTGATTTTCTCTGGACATAGTATCAGGCAGGATAAAAGAATAGCACCTTTTAAATAGCGGAATAGACTGTCTACGAAGACGCAGTGTTTATTTTATCATTAATTATACTTTAATTGTAATTAACGGTACATACTGCCTGCAAAATGTGAACACATAGAGCAGTCAAGACACATTGCTGCATACCATACTCACGGCCAAGGGAATGTTGTTTTGTCACGGCAATAATCTGCTCCATCCGCTTGAAACGATAAGTTCTGCTGCTTTATTTAATTCAGCATCAAGCATCGCCGGCCAATCCTTCTTTTCGCCCGGCAGTCCGCAGCGGGAAAGGAATTTCCGGCGGTAGACGGTGTTATCAAACAAGCCGTGAAGGTATACTCCGCTGACGTTTCCCTGCTGAAAACCGAGACCATCCGGTAATACGGGTACTGCATTTTTCCCGGGCATGGTCCGTCCGGCGCGAATTTCATAGCCGGAAACGGCAGATCCTTCGTATTGGATTGTACGCTGACCGGTAATTTTTTGCGGGAATAGTTCAGTCGTAATATCAAGGAGACTGAGCCCGTTTACCCGTTCTTTCGCGTTTTGGCTCTCAACACCTTCGGGATCGTCAATATAGTTTCCGAGCATCTGCATACCTCCGCACACGCCGTGAATGAGTACGCCATTTCTTGATACTTTTACAATGGACGAGGCCAATCCGGAGGATCGCAGAAAATCGAGTGATTTCCATGTCACCTTGCTGCCGGGGAGAATGATCGCATCAAAAAGATCAAGTCTAATGTTTTCCTTAATAGCGGTGATTTCCACACCCTTTTCATGATAAAGAGGATCGAACTCTTCGAGGTTACTTGCCCAGGGATACAGAATTAGCGCGATTGAAATTTTTTTCTCCGGTATATGTTTTTCTGAAGGTGAGTATGCTGGTCCGGTTGCAGGAAAGTGTGTATGGCCGGTTGCGTGAAAGAATGCATCCTCTTCCGGCAGGATATGCGGCACAAACGGGATGATCACGCATGCATTAATTCCGGTTTTTTCATTCAGCCAATCCGCTGCATTTCCAAGGAGGGCAGGATCCCCTCTGAATTTATTCAGAACAACACCGCGTACCAATTTTTTTTCATTTTCGGAAAAACATGCCCATGTTCCGTAGAGATGCGCGAACGCGCCTCCGCGGTCAATATCGGCAGCGAGAAATACATCTGCATTGCAGAAAAGTGCGACGGACAGATTCACAATGTCTCCTTCACGCAAATTTATTTCTGCAGGACTGCCTGCTCCTTCGATAATAACGAGTTCGTATTCATTGATAAGACCGGTGAGGGAGTTTTTTACCTCAGGCCAAAGATGTTTTTTGCGTTCAAGCCAGGGTAGTGCGGTGAGCTCCGGTGAAAAATGCCCATTGAGAATTACCTGACTTTTTGTATCTCCGCTCGGTTTCAGAAGAACCGGATTCATGCGCGCATCAGGTATAATACGCGCTGCCTGTGCCTGCAGAAACTGCGCACGGCCGATTTCACCTCCGCCGGCTAACGCAGCGGCATTATTGGACATATTCTGCGCCTTAAACGGCGCCGTCCGTATGCCTTTGTTTGCAAAATACCTGCAAAGAGCTGCACACAGGAAAGATTTTCCTGCATCGCTTGTGCAGCCGAGTATCATTATTGGCTTGTATTTCATTTTATGTAAAATCATTATAACATTAATCAGTAGGTTATTTAAAAGGAATATTCACAATACCATGTCATCATTTTTAGAAACAATCAAAAAACGCATACTTCTCTCAGACGGTGCAATGGGCACCGAGTTATACAGACTTGGTTTTTTTGTAAACCATTGTTACGAAAGCCTTAATCTCACCGCGCCGGAAAAAATCCGCGGTATTCACGAATCATATGTGAAAGCCGGCTCCAATATCATTCAAACCAATACTTTCGGCGCAAACCGCCACAAGCTCGAGTTGTTTAATCTCGGCGATAAGCTGCGGGAGATAAATACAAAAGGCGTTGAAATTGCACGGGATGCCTGCACGGGACGTTCAGTTTTCATCGCGGGTTCTATCGGCCCGATCGGCAAAAGTCTTCCGCTCGCCAGGGCTGTTGATTTTTATACCGAGCATGCGCTCGCGCTTTCTGAAGCCGGCGCAGATCTGCTCATACTTGAAACATTTCACGATATCTTTGAACTCGAAGCAGCCGTGAATGCAATTAAAAAAATCTCTTCTCTTCCAATAGTAGCGCAGTATGCAGTTAATGCCGATGAATTTAATTCAGTTTCATCTGACGATAGTGAAAATATCAGTAGTCAAATGCTTGTCCGGGTCGCGGAACGCCTTGATGCAATGCCCGCAGACGTAGTCGGCCTTAACTGCGGCATGGGTCCAAACGGTCTTCTCGCCGCTATTCCCGTAATTATCGCGCACACGGCAAAACCGGTATCCTGTATGCCGAATGCCGGTCACCCTGAACAGGTCGGCGACAGAATGCTCTATCTTTCATCGCCGGAATATGTAGGCGAATACACCGGCCGGATGATACGGCTCGGCGTGCGAATGACCGGCGGCTGTTGCGGAACCGGTCCCACGCATATAAAAGAAATGGCAAATGTTATTTCATCAATTCAGCCGCGGCTCACCGTACAGACAGTCGCGCAAAAAAAAACAGAAAAAAAAGAAAGGGCTGTAAATGAAATTCATGTTCCCGACCGGAGCGCTTTTGCCGCAAAAGTAAGCGCGGGCAAATTTGTGACTTCAGTGGAAATTAATCCCCCGAAAGGTATCGATTGCGCGAGACAAATAGCCTCTGTAAAGCTGCTTCACGCAGCAGGCGTTGATGCGGTAAATATTGCAGATGGTCCCCGCGCAACTTCGCGGATGTCGCCAATGGCCATGGCACAGCAGTTCCACCAGGCAGTTCCTCTCGATGTAATAGTCCATTATTGCTGCAGAGACAGAAACATTATAGGTATGCAGGCAGATCTCATGGGCGCCGCATCACTCGGTCTTAATAACGTACTTCTGGTCACCGGAGACCGGCCGAAACTTGGCGATTATCCCGATGCGACTGCAGTTTTCGACTTCGATGCCATCGGTCTTACTCATATGGCAGTCAGCCTCAACCGGGGAACCGATCTCATCGGCAATGCCATCGGCCGTCCCGCTTCATTCTTTATCGGTGTTGGCGCTAATCCCGGAGCGGTTAATCTGGATGAAGAAATGGCCAGGCTGGAGCAAAAAATCGCCGCAGGTGCACAATATATTATGACACAGCCTGTATTCCATATACGGTATATTGAGCAGTTCATGCTTCGGTTGGATAAAATCGGAAAAATACCTGTTATGCTCGGCATTTTGCCGCTTTATTCCAGCAAAAACGCAGAATTTCTGCACAATGAGGTACCGGGCATGACAATTCCCGAAGATTTGCGCAAACGGATGGAAAATGCAAAAACCAAAGAAGCGGGGATATCCGAAGGCATAACCATCGCGCGTGAACTTTTAAAAACATGTCAGAAAGGAATTGCCGGCGCGTATATTATGCCTCCATTCGGAATGGCTCAGCTTGCCGTCGATGTGCTTGCGGGAATTGCCGAAAATATCCGTAAGTAGTTCCGCAGTATTTTGCGGTTTTACTGTTATAAATCTATGTATGCGCCTGATGCCTTATGCAGATCATCACGCGTGCCAAGATCAAATATGTATTTTTTTATGCAACCGCGTGAAACAATTTTGATATTGGTATCGCACAGCGCCGTGCGCAGAATAGAATCGAGGCCATGACCTCTGAAACTTTCCTCAAGGCAATGGATTGTTTTGTAATTTTTTAAAACCTGAATGAGTTCTTCACTATTGAAATCAGTTAACCGGAACATATCGATATGACCTTTGTGCATTTCCTTAACTTTTTCCCGGACAAGTCCAGTCTGAACTCCGGTACTCAACACGCAGATATCTTTACCTGATGCCAATTCACAGAAACCGAGATTAAGATCAGGTGAAAGTGTTTCTGAATAAATTTCAGGCAGCGGACTTGAGTCAAACCGGAAATACTTGACTCCTGTTTTTTTTTGAGAATAATCTGCAAAGCACTCCGCAATGAATGGATCAGATCCTGAAAAAACCTCTACATTCGGCAGTGTGGACATAATTGATATATCCTCAAGGCAGTGATGGGAAGGGCCGGATACCGCGTAGCTGAACCCTGCGCCCACACCGACGAGATTTACATTAATTTTTCTGAGTTGCGAGGTAATGGCGAGATTTACCCGTATCTGTTCATAGCAGCGCATTGTAATAAAAGCCGCAATCGCGTAGCAATATACGGTAAAACCTTCAAGGGCAAAACCGGCGGCGGTATTTATCATATTCTGCTCTGCAATTCCCACATTAAAAAACCGGTCAGGAAAATCATTTTTAATCTGATCGAGTTTCGGCGCTCCGAAATCCGCGGTAATGAAGATTATCTTTTCATTTTTTTTCATCATTCCATGCAGAACAGAGAGAAAAGAATCGCGCATTGTTCTCATATCTTTTCTCCGAGTAATTTTTCTATCTCTTCAGGCGAAACTGTCGCAACATGACAGAGCGGATTTCGTTCAAGCGAATCCACACCCTTGCCCTTGACGGTATGCGCAATAATGAAGAGCGGTTTTCCTGAAGTATTCCGCGGTATTTTGTTTAAGACGGAAATCAAATCGCTGATATTATGTCCGTCGGGTACTGTGTGCACTTCCCATCCGAAAGATTCTAATTTTTGAGGAAGCGGTTCGAGTGTAACAATTTTTTCGGTATAACCGAGCATGGAGATTTTATTATAATCAAGAATAACGGTCAGATTGCCAAGGCGGTGATGCGCGGCAAACATGAATGCTTCCCATACACTGCCTTCAAAAAGTTCCCCTTCGCCGCAGAGCACTGCAACCCGGCTCAGAGATTTTTTCAGGCGCAGCGCGAGCGCCATTCCCGCGCCGACACCAGGACCATGTCCGAGTGATCCGTTCACAGTTTCATAACCGGGGATAATGGGATCGGGAATACTGCCGAGAAAACTTCCGCTCCGGCATACATTTTCGAGTTCTGAAAGATTGAAAAAGCCAAGGTCAGCAAATACCGGGTACATGCAGATAGTCCCATGCCCTTTACTGAAAATGATTCTGTCCCGCTCTTCCCATAAAGGCTCCTCGGGTTTAAAACGCAGATCCCAGCCGTAATAGAGGGCAGTGCATATTTCAACAGGGGAAAGAGAAGAGGCGAGCCTTGTTCCGCCTGCGCGCGCATGAATTTTGAGTGTTTCCCGCCGTATCCAGGATGCCTTTTCTTCCAGTGTTCCGGTATTAAGCGCACCGTTTGTGTCAGACATTTGAGTACACTGCATTATCGAGATACCTGAAGGCTTTAATCAGTTCTTTTATTCCATGGTCAAGACTGAACTTCGGCTTCCATCCCGTTGCTTCGATTTTTTCATTACTTACCAGATAATCCCGTTTATCCGGATCTTCACCGACCGCCGATTCCATATAGACAAATTCGCTGATGTGCTGTTTAATTTTTGCGCATAATTCCAGTTTTGATATGTTCGCTTCGGAAAGTCCCACATTATACGCGGAGCCCCGCATCTGTTCAAAATTTTCTATCCCGTGAATAAATGTCCGCGCAACATCACGGATATGTATGTAGTTTCTTTTAAAATGACCTTCAAAAATTACAATAAATCTGTCCTTCACCGCCCGGTACGTAAAATCATTCACCAGAAGGTCCAGCCGCATACGCGGACTGCATCCGAATACTGTCGCAAGACGGAAACTGATGCTGTTCCCTCGTTCGAGAATAGCCTCTTCGGCTTCGACTTTAGTTCTTCCGTAAAGGCTGAGCGGTTTCAGCGGACTATCCTCTGTACAATACGCGCCTGACTGCCCAATTCCGTATCCGCTGTTCGTGATGGGCATGAGAATGCGCTGATTCGGACTTGCGATACGGCAGATCATACGCACCGCGTCACGGTTTACCGTAACTGCGGCAGTCTCGTCACGGTTGCAAAGCGGTGCTCCGACTATAGCGGCAAGCGGGATAATTATATCAATGTCTTTAATGATTTCCCGCATTTGTTGTTCGTTCCGGACATCTCCTCTTTTTATGCTGAACCGTTCGTTACTGCAGCAATCGAGCAGCGGAGTTTGACGGAATAAAAAACTGTCGAGTACGGTTACAGAATTACCCAGCGCGAGCAGTTCAGGCACGAGTACACTGCCTATATATCCGGCTCCTCCGGTAACAAGTATTTTATAATTCATCTACGGCTCCTTGACAATAAGTAATTTAGATTCATCCCCTGTTCCTTGATACAAAAATAATTAATATCCCGAAAGAATTTTATGGACATAATCAATATTTTTGCGGAGATCTACCGGACCGTTCCCGATAAAAAAGCCGTAATCATGCGCATACATTGCATTGTTGCTGCTCACGATATCGTAATCAAAGTATTGTACCGCGTCATGTCTGAGAAAACATCCACCGGTAATAATCCGGTAATTTATATCCGCAGCCTTGAGTCCGGAAAGAATTTCCGCGCGCTTTTCTTTATATTCCGGTTTGAGTACAAAAGTGAAACTGAACCAGGAGCTCTCCCCGGTTTCGTGCTGTATGGTAAATACAAGGCTCGAACGGAAAAGGTTTTGAAAATGCTCAGCGTTCTGCCTCCGTTTTTGTATAAATCCGTCCAGTTTTTTCAGCTGTACTTTACCGAGCAAGCCATGGATTTCACCGGGACGTACATTATATCCGGGGAGAATAAACCTGTATGCTTCAAAAAAATCATCCGGCTTTTTTTTAAATATAGGACTGTCCTGGGGCTGATCCCGTGTCCATCCATGGTTACGCAGACTCCGGCATAAACAATATAGTTCAAAATCATCGGTGAGTATGACACCCCCCTCCATTGTAGAAATATGGTGTGAAAAAAAGGTGCTGAATGTACTGATATGTCCGAATGTACCGGTGTACTTGCCGTTATACTTTGCCCCCATTGATTCACAGTTATCTTCAAATAGAAGGAGATTATGTGTGCGGCAAAATTCAGTAATCGGTCTGAAATCACAGGGATTACCGAGAATACTTACGGCGACAACCATTCTAGTCCGCGAGGTGAGCGCTTTAGCGAGTTCATCAGGATTAATATTCAGAGTGAGTGGATCCACATCCACGAAACGGCATTTAAGTCCGTATTGCTGGAGGGGGTGAAATGTGGTCGCCCAGCTGATACATGGCACAATCACCTCGTCTCCCCGTTTCAGCGGATTATCCTTTCTGAAGAAAAGCGCGGCAACGGCAATCAGATTTGCAGAAGAACCGCTGTTAACCATCGCTGCATATTTTCTGCCCCACTTCTGAGCAAACTGCGATTCAAATTCGGCGACGTGACGGCCCATTGTGAATTGATCCTCTGCAACTAATTCCTCTATTGCTTTTTTTTCTTCCTTGCCGAAGGTACTGTAGGCGAGGTCATATTTCATAGTTTCTCTCCTGGTTACAATTAGGTTCATATACAATTATTTTACTGCCTTCAAAATCAAACCGGAATGGAATATGCAGAAAACCCTGCAATGAATTTTTTATACACTCATGCCGCTGAGGTTCCGCAAAAAAAAGAATAAATCCGCCGCCGCCCGCGCCAAGGAGTTTTCCGCCTATTGCGCCGGCGGCAATTCCCTTTTCGTACACTTCATCAATCTTCGGCATGGTAATACGGCTTGAAAGTTTTTTTTTAATGTTCCATGTATGATTGAGGAGAGATCCAAAATCGGACAGAGGGGTATCATAATTTGTAAGAATACTTATCGCACGGGCGGTAAGTTCTTTCATTTCGTGCAGTGATTCTGAATTTTTTTCTGTATTACGGATCTGCTCTTCTGCTATTTCGCTGGCAGTGCGGGCTAAACCGGTAAAAAATAAAAGCAGGTGATCCTGAAGCGCGTTCATCCGTACAGGCGGCATAATAACCGGGGTGGTGACAATTTCACCGCTTTTTAAAAACTCAACACTGTTTAATCCTCCGGCTGCGGTGAGTACCTGATCCTGGGAACCAACATTTTCTCCGATCATTTTCTGTTCGATATGTATGGCTTCTTTTGCGAGCTGCATACGGGGAACAATTTTTCCTTTTAATGCATAGAAACTGTTCAGAAGACCGCAGGTGAATGCGGAACTTGACCCCATCCCCGACCGTGCGGGTAGATCGCCGTCATGATTGAGGCTTATATGCTCGGTAATATTCATAAAACGCATGGTTTCACGGATTGCGGGATGATTAATTTCACCGATGTTCTTCACATTTTCCATTTTAGAATACACAAAACGGTGCGTGTATTCAAAAAAAGGCGGCAGCTCACGGACGTTAATATAACAATATTTGTTAATTGCCGTACCGATTGTATGCCCCCCATGCGTTAAATAATAATCGGGATAATCAGTTCCTCCGCCGAAAAAACTGATCCGGTATGGCGTCCGTGAGATAATCATGCACTAATCCCCGCAGAGACGGCGTGTGAGTCTTATTTTAAGCATTTCGTTAATATGTGTAACGGTATGCGTGCCGAATCTTTCCATCATCATTGTCTGGTACGCGCTATTGTTATGAAAAATTGTGAATGCGCGGTCCCGGAAAGAGAGAATTTCTTTTGCGGTCAGGTCAGTACCTGCGAGCGGGAAAGTTTCAAAGGAGTACTGAGAGTAGCCTGCCCAATTATCAGGCAGTGTATGGGGGGCAGCAGCCTTTGTTTCACTGTATAAACGGGAACCCGGATACGCCATGGTGGTATAAAAATTGGTATATTCACAATTTAATTCACATGCGAAATCAAGTGTCGCCTGCATTGAGGCCGCGCTGTCGCCGGGAAGACCAAACATAAAATTACCGCACACCGAAATACCGCTTTCTTTTGTCAAGCGGATCACTTCGCGTATTTTATCCGCAGTATATTGCCCTTTGGACACCGCTGACAATGCGGTATTGTCCCCGGATTCAATGCCGTAGGCAAGCCACTGTATACCGGCTTTTTTAAGCTTTTCCAGCATCACAGGCGTAACGGTATCGATTCTTGCATATGCCCACATATTCAGATCCAGTTTTAATGGGATAAGCAAATCACATATGGCGAGGACATGCCTTTTATTCAGTACAAAACATTCATCAAGAATTTTAATATTACGTACACCGTAGTCGCGGTGAAGATGCGCGATTTCATCACAGACGATTTCCGGTTTCCGAAAACGGACGCCGGGTTTTTCGTTGAAAAGACTTTTTAACGCGCAGAAATCACAGTCGTACGGACATCCGAGACTTGTATATACAGTTGCGTACGGCGAACGATTGTCGGGACAGTCAAAACAATGCCAGTTATGCGCCCGGTATGACGGCATATCAAGCAGATCCCACGCAGGCATCGGCAGAGTGTTTAAATCTTTTATAACCTGACTTTTCCCGGTAGAAAAAAATTCGCCGTTGACAATCCAGGAAACACCTTGTACCGTATTCCATGACTTTTTACCGTCGATGCATACTTTAAGTAATTGCGGTATGGTATCGAGCCCCTCTCCGTTTATTACGAAATCGCATGATTCTTCACGTAATGTTTGTTCAGGCAGCGCGCTCGGATGCAGTCCCCAGAAAAAAAGGGGAACAGAGGGGAGTTTTTTTTTTACTGCCGCAGCATACGCACCCGCTGCCGGCATAATCCATGTAGACGCGCTGAGGTTTGCTCCGCACACAATTATTCCAATCAGTTTTGGACGAATTGCAGCAATTTTTATCGACGCGGAGTCGGGAGTAAGATTTTCCGCCTCTGCATCAAGAATATATACTTTTTCGGTTGACTGTCGGACCTTCGCTGCTATTAATGCCGCCCACAGCGGAGGCTCAATTGCGTGCAGATTATCTGCAAGAGTGCCGTAGGCGTGTGAAGGATTACCCGGTTTGATGAGAACCAGGTCATATGTATTACTGCTCAATTTTATCCCATAGTTGTTATTCGATATTTAAAACAAGTACCGTGTATTGCTAATTTCGGTCAGTCAAACATACAATTCGATCAAGCCGCAAAATAATCTGTGACATTAACGCCAAAAAAATATTTCCCGGAAAAATTGCAGAAAATATGCGCCTCCCCAGCGGATAACCTGAAGTTTTCTTTCACCGCCTATTCTCGGCGGCTCATGGCTTGGAATCTCGGTAATGTTCAGTTTGCGTTTTGCGGCTCGTACACTTATAATTGGTTCACAGCCCATTACAGTAAAAAAAAGTTTTTCTGTGACGTATGTTTCTTCTTTGTCAAGATCCAGTTCGTAAAATAAATTTGTGCGGTACCCGCGGTAAATAACCATACAATCGGTATAGCGCGCATGATGCAGAAGATTTACGGTACGGTTAAACAGCCAGTTTCCAAAGCCGGTGATTACATCATCGTCTGAGCTTCCGGCCCCCGGTGCATAACGGGAGGCGATAACCATGTCGTACCCTTCCTGCATTTTTTTGCATAATGCGGGGAGATCGGCAGGATCTGAGTTACCGTCAGGACTGAAAGTAATGACATGAGAGCCTTTTATTAACGGCCATGCCTCGATGTAGGCGTTCCGGATACCTGATTTTTTCTGTACGTATACTTCATATCCGAGTTCACGGGCATATTCGGCCGTTCCGTCCTTGGAATTCCCGTCAACAACAAGGATTTGACAGAAAAGGTCTGCATTGACTAGCGGCATGATGGCTTTCATACCCGCACGTTCATTTTTTGCCGGAATAAATAATGTGATATTCACTATGTTAATTATATCATGCTGAACATTGACCCGAGCCGCGGGCATGGTCAAACGCAAACTTTTAGCAGGGTAAACGCGCACTTGTAGTTTTCCTGCGAAACAACCATTTCTAATGGTCCAAACGCGGACATTTTTGATAAATCAAAAAGTCCGCGTTTGCCCTGAAACTTTTAGTTTCCGGGGTATTTGCGTGAATAATCTCTTCGTGAACTTTGTGGTTATAATTCCACCACGAAGTTCATGAAGCGCACGAAAAATATAGAAGAAAAAATATACCAAAATAGTCTGTCATGCAACGACAGGTGTGCAGTTGTTAATTTACCGTTTTCTGGTCATTTTCTTACTTTGTACCTGCTTTTTTTTGATGCTTTTTTTGTCTGTGAATTCTTTTTATCCGCTTTTTTAAAAACGGGTTTTCCGGAATTTTTTTTTACCGCTTTCTTCACTTTTGCGCTTTTTATTCTGCCTGCAGCGATCTTATTTCCATAAACTGCCGGAAGAACAAAAAATGCAGGCTTCCCTGCGACTCTTGCTTTATGCTGCCGGTGACATTCTTCAGTAACTGCAATTTGCTGCCGTACCTGTTCCGGAGTTACCTCAAGCGGCATACCTTCGGTAAGGGTGTTATAAAGCATTGAATAAAACCTTGAGGAAATGGTAATGAATAAGTCAGCATGTTCGGGTGGAAGATCCCATGATTCTTCCTTCCAGGGAAGCTGTTCACCGCAGTAGGCAGGACCGCCATCATCCCGGGCGATCGGTTTTTCTGAAAGTGTGATAACAGGCGCTTCTGAGGGAATAAAATATTTCCAGTCGGCGCGGTTCGTTGTCGCTTTAAGCCCGCCGCATGATCCCTGCACAAGATATAGAAATGGAGAGTAGGGGTTGCATGAAGATACTTCTACTTCAAGGACAGGCCTGCCCGGCGCTTTCATAATCAGTTGGCAAAAATCATCGCCGCCACCGAGCGCATTTGCACAGTCCATGTGACATACTACTTCAGGCATCCCTTCGTAATCAAGAAACCTGAGCGCCTGATCAAGCGGATGGGGCCCCGTATTGCGCAGTCCGCCGGCGTTGAGCGCATCGATTGTCTGCCAATCCCATCTGCGTGAAAACCCGCTGAATGCAATGGTAATCTTTATAATCCGGCCGAGTACACCTGAATCTATAACTTTTTTTATCTGTATATAATATGGCGCGAACCTTGACTGTTGAAAAACTGCGAAAACCTTTCCTGTTTTTTTTGCAGCGGCAATGAGGTTGTCCACTTCCTGCACTTTATTTGCCAATGGTTTTTCGATTAGAACATTAAACCCGTTTTGAAGAATCTCCATTCCGATAGGGTAATGCTGATGACTCATAGACGCATTGATTATGAGATCCAGATCTTTATGTTTAAAAATATCATGGTAATCTGTATACAGCATAACAGAATCATCGTAATTATAGGTTTTTTTTGCATGATTAAGACGCTCCTGAAGAGGGTCGGCAACCGCGATCATTTTAAACCTATCTTTGTCGGTGGTGAGGTATTTGGCGTGAATATCCGCGCCGCTTCTGCCCTGTCCGATTATTGCGTATTTAATTTGTTTCATGGTTTACTCCTTTTTCGATATAAAACTATTTAAATACTATTCTATCATAAGTCAGAAAATTATAAATACTTATTAACATACTGCTAATGATAAAATTTAAGATAAAATTTATTGAAAAAGCGGGAAAATAAAAAAGAAAGCAATATTTTAAGCATATAGAAATAAATGAAATGGCAAGAAATCCGGGCAATCTTGGGAAAATTTCTATTTTTTTTGTACATCTGCCCCGCCAGGTAAATAATCCATGTAAAACAAAAATAACCGGCAAACATAGAATTGTTGAAAAAAAAAATGCTGAAATATTTTTATGGCCGTTGATGAAATGAAAATTATGTGGAAAAAAAATTATAATTGCAGTCTGCAGCAGGGTTAAAAAACTGCCTGTAGTACAGTATTTGATAAGGTAGGCTAAGAAAGAAGTATTGTAGCGGCAAATACACCATAACGCGCGCACACCGTCTATGAAACCTATTTTTTTTCCTTCCTGATATGTCCTTCCATGGTAGGAAATACCGACTTCATAAATTTTTATTCCTTTATGCCGGCATAATGCAGCTGTCTTTGCAGTTATTTCCGGTTCAAACCCAAAACGATTTTCTTCAATGGTTATATTTTTGATAATATCTTTTTTAAAAAGCTTATAACATGTTTCCATATCTGTTAAATTAATATCTGAAAACAGGTTAGATAGAAAAGTGAGGAACTTATTGCCCATTGTATGTGAGTAGTACAGCACACGGTGAGATTCACCGCCGGCAAACCGGGAACCGTAGACTACATCGGCATTATTTTCAATTATGGGTTTAAGAAGCAAATTAAATTCATTTGGATTATATTCCAAATCTGCATCCTGTACGATAACAAGATCACCCTCAGCCTCTGCAAAACCTGTTCTTAATGCTGCACCTTTCCCTTTATTGGCAACATGGTGAAAAACTTTTATATTCTTATGTGCTTTCGCGTATTCGTTAATTAATTCCGCAGTATGGTCATTTGAACAGTCATTTACCACAATAAGTTCCACTTCTTTAATTTGAGGAAGAAGCCTGACATTGCGGACTGTCTCGAGTAAGGTGCAGATTGTCCGTTCTTCGTTATACACAGGAATAATAACAGATAGTTTCATTTTATAATCTCAACACTTTATTATAACATCAGTCTAATTACTTGTTTCCCCATTTTCCTTTTTGCCGGGTTTTGTTCAAAATTAAAACCGTATATAGTTTTGACTAGAAATATTTTACGGTTACCGCGCTCGGTTTCGGTGGAATTAACAGACTTTCAGAATTAATTTTGATAAAAATTCATGCACATTTACAGCGATTATGATAGAATATACTGTAAGAAAGAGAGAATGATAATTGATTATGTTTATAAATCGTAGAAGATCCGCGATTGTTTTCTCTCTTCTTGCATATATTTTTATTTTCTTTCCATACCTGAACATACTGCCCGGTCTATTGCCCTTTGAAACGGCACCTTTTGCCGGTTTCTTCTCGTTGCTGTATATAGGTATCACATTCACCATTTATACAATGCATACCGGAAAACTACCGGCTATTTATCTCTTTCTAATCGTATTTACATTCCTGCTTGCACCCTTGTATTATCGTTACGAATTTGCTGATATCGCGGGCTATCAGGCATTTTATAATAAAACAGCCTTTAGCCTTCTTTTAGGTATTGCCGTTTTTACATTTGCCGCTTTAACTGAAGAGAAAATTAACAAAACTTTTGTTTCTCTGGTGCTGCTATTCTGGATAGGTTCCGGCCTGATACAGATTTCTCCTTTTGTAAGGGTGTTTAACAAATTTCTTCAGGTTATTAATACCCGAAGCGTCGGATCTGTTAATAGCCGGGGAATCCAGCTTTTGGCCAATGAACCCAGTTACGCAGGAATAATACTGGTTTTCTTTCTTTTGCTGATCAATTTTCCCGACATCCGCCGTAATTACCGCAGAATACATAGATTATTTTTTACCGTGTGTATAGGCCTTATGATTATTTTAACCAGGTCAGCCAGCGCGCTAGTCTATCTGCTGTTCCTTGTGATGATAATTATACTCTTCAATATTTTCCCCATCAGAGTAAAAAAAATTCTTGTAGTAATATTACTTTCTGCCGGAATATATTGCGGATATCAAACAATTCCGCATAGTCCCCGGCATATGGAAACCAGAAGTATGAAATTGCTGATACTATTAAAAAATAATCCTTCAAGAATTTTTGTTGATCACTCCATATCATCCCGCCTTCAATACCTCATCATGTCGTATTACGGTCTTATTGATTCCAAAGGGCTGGGTCATGGAATTGGTTCGTACAGTTTCAGATGGCGATACATTGCGCAAAAATTAGACATACTTAAAAAATTTCCTCACGCATGGAATATTACACGTGATTATTCAGCAAAAGCAAGTCTGATGCCGATGAGTTTCTACGGAGGAATAGCCCATGACATGGGTGTCTTCGGTCTGTTATTTTTTCTTGGCCTTACTTTTTCTCCGGCCTGGTTTATGATTAAGAAAAAAGAACTGTTTTCCTCCTACGAAAAAAAATATATTTTCATTTCCACAGCGATGGTGTTTTTTACCTGGCTTCAGGCATGTTCGTTTGCAATGCCTTACCCATGGCTTATGCTGGGCTTAAATTATTCTTTCTATAGGCGACGTGGGATCGAGTTGTAACCAGTAATTCGGGCGGGATTTTGTCCGGTTGTCATTTTTCTCAATAGGCGACGTGGAAGGGTTTCGCAACCGGCGAATTCAAGTGGAGGTTTGCAGGTGGTCTTTCTCTACAGGCACCGTGGAAGGGATTTCGCCACCGGCAATTCAGGCGGACGTTTGCCGCCGCCCTCCTGGCGGCGGACTGCACTCTGAACGGAGAAAAAAAATGCGGCATCCTGCCGTTTTTTTCTCCGTTAAGCCGCTCTGAATTA
>Ga0180008_1000248_pt1 | contig 52149 bp, 61 predicted proteins | sample MM_PW_MetaG_FD_121121 | JGI IMG/M metagenome (GOLD analysis project Ga0180008, IMG submission 121121) | Groundwater microbial communities from the Aspo Hard Rock Laboratory (HRL) deep subsurface site, Sweden - MM_PW_MetaG | ecosystem: Environmental > Aquatic > Deep subsurface > Groundwater... | reverse complement strand
GCTTCGCCCCGACAGCGAGCGGCAGCATCTGGCCAAGTAAGCCGCCTACCCAGTCTCTGCGAACACATACGGCCACTCCAGCCTATGCAGGCCTGCCAGCGGAGTATTGTGGAACGGCGCAGTCACCTCACTGGCCTCATCACGCACGGCAACGCGTCGAGGTCATCCACGTTGACCGATATGGGCGGCATCCATCGTAGGTCCCAGCGACGGTTCTCGACAGCGACCTCGCCGCCTTCGGAAACTGTCGAATGCCTGCCAGGCACCGGGATAGCGGCTATGAACCGCATCCATCAGGCGGCGCGCGCGATGGATGCGCTGCTGGAATTGTGCGCCACTCAAGCGCGCACCTCGCAAGGAAGGTCCAATTGCTTTCCGGCCTCGGTCCAGACCGTGAATCGGCATTGCCAGGCTGTATCGCACGATCCACCTGACGCCGATCTACCGCCAGGAAGAAGGGCGATTCGGTCCCATCCTCGAATGCCAAGTCCCAGCACTCCTTGTTTTGGATGGACGACTCGATGGTAAAGCTCCGGCCCGTGCGTATTTCGCTGAGGTACGACTCCGTCGCCGACGGTACAAGCAACCGCCATGTGCCAGCGTTGCCTGACAGGTAACGCAAGCCCCTGGCTGCATGCTCGATCTGCCAATAGTTCGTGAAGGCGATCTCGGCTTCCTTGTTCTGGATTTTCAATCACTTCGGCTTCCCCTAGTTCCGTTTGTCGAAGCAACACGACATTGGAACAAAGCTTCTTACCAGCTTGTACCTGTCCACGAATTAGGCAATTTAAGCACGACGTACCTGCTGTGGCTAACGCAGTCACTGGGACGCTCGACACGCCGGGGCGCAGCTCAGTCAATCCGAACGTGTCGATTTCCGCTTTCTGAATGACACAAATGCCCCCCGAGGCGGATGCTGACTCTCGCTGTCGCCAACGTCGTTGGCATTCCGCCAGTAGCTTGGGTGTCAAGGCTGCCGTGGGCTCCACCCACGCCACCCGCCAGTTCGCCTCCGCATCGCTCGGGCGAACGCTACCCACGCGGGTACTGATGCCTTTTTCTCGAACCATGGGATGAACGACTCGTCCCGTCCGGTACGTGCCGTCGCCCGATCAATATCGAAGGAGCCGCCATGCAAGCGCGCAAATTGAAACTCATGTTCAAGCTCGACCTTGCCAGCAGATCCTGTTCGTTCACAACGGCAGGCTGATGTTCATCAAAGGAATCAAACCCCAATCCGTTTCGGACAAGCCCGCCTATTTCGCCGGACTGCGCGCGAAACTGGGGGCGGAACAACCCCTTACTTTTCTCGCCGAACTGCCACCCGATGAGGCATTTGCGCTGTGGCGTCAACATATGCCGGATGGCGAGCCTACTCGCCACTTCGCGCGGCCACTGTACCCAAGGGATCTCCACCTATGAAATGTCTTCGGCGGCAATCCTGATTGCGCACGGCGTTTCCCCCACTTCTCAAGGAGTCAAGCCAATGACATTCCTTCTGGTCCACTTGAAAAGTGTAAGCCATAGCCTTACACTTAATTCATTGTGATCCGGTCCTTTCGGCACAAGGGACTACGGGCGCTGCACCAGCGCGGCGACACCTCCGGCGTTCGCGCCGACCATGTTGCACGTCTGCGGCGCTTGCTGGCGTCCCTGGACGTGGCCCAGGTTCCGAACGACATGGACCGTCCCGGCAACCGGCTGCACCTCCTCAAGGGGCGGTTCGCTGGCTACTGGTCGGTCAGCGTTTCAGGCAACTGGCGCGTCATCTTCCGGTTCGACGGTTCCGATGTGGAACTGGTCGATTACCTCGATTATCACTAAACAGGAGGCCAACATGGCTATGCACAACCCGCCCCATCCGGGTGAAGCGTTGCGCGAGGATGTGCTGCCGGCGATCAACCTGTCGGTGATCGGGCTCGCCCGACACATCGGGTACTCGCGTGGACAGCTTTCCACTGTCCTCAATGGCAGAGCAGCCATCAGCGCTGACCTGGCCCACCGGCTTGAGCTGGCAGGCCTGGGCAGCGCAAAGCAATACCTCGCCGAGCAGGCCGCCTACGATCTGTGGCAAGCGGAGCACCGCGAGCATCCACCGATCGCACGCCTGCAGTTCGCCTGATCCCACCACTTCTCCCCAACAGCCCTGCGTTTCGATGCGGGGCTTTTTTTCGTTTGTCTTACCAATCCGGGCAAGATCCGATTCCAATTTCCGGCTGACGCCACCAGAGACCGGGACGAAGCTGCACGCATGTGTCGTTGACGTTGTCAGCACCATGCCAGCAGCTTGGGTTTTAAAGCTGCCGTGGGATTTCTCCACGCAACCCGCCAGTCCGCCATCGCATCCTCTTGCGGACGAGCATCCTCGCGGTGCCGATGCATTTTTTTTCAACCCTTGCGGGAGCTGCCATCCCGATAAGGGATCAGGCCGTCTCCCCGCCCCAGCTACGGAGATGCCCCATGCCTCGTTCAGCTTCGTTCGGCCATTTGGCCCTCAACTACGCCGGCAAATACCTGCCACTCGAAGTCCTGCACAGCGCTGCAGGTCACTACATCGGCACACGCGATGCCAGCGGTCCCGTCTCGCGTGAGTCAATCGAATACTTCCGCAGTGAGGCTGCCGCCTGGCGCGCACTCAAACGAGGCGGCTGGTCGCAGTTGACCAATTCCCGCTCCACTCAAGGCGAATCCACGGACAAGTCTTTGTCTTTGGCAAGTTCCTGATCACATCCTGCGGACGCTTTAGGCAACTACGGCCTGATCGACGTTTTGAAAACAACGGGGGATACCACTGACTTCGGTAAGTGGCTCCTCCGCCTTTTCGCCAAGCCTGATGCCCTCCGGCGTCCGGCGTTTCTTCCTGCGGATGCCATTGTCCGCAAGGGCTGGCTTCGCCCAATTTTCAGAAGGAGCCATCATCACCATCCATGACTATGACAGCACACCGTCAGTTTGCTGAGCGACCCCGTACACCGTACGCTAAATGAAAACTGACATTTGATCTGACTGAATGCGACCACACGGTCGCGAAGATTTCCCGATGGGGCCAAGCCCCCATGCGGGGATTGGCCTTTTCTCCAATCCTCGTGGGAGAGCTATCTTATGAATACTCCAACCAATCCATTTTCACGCGGTTACTATGATTTCAAGATTCGCCGGTTTGCAGTCATCAACTATGACGACCGCCATCCGGAATCCTACGTACCGCTTCATTCCTCACAAAGCCATTTGAGCGATGAGGCTATCGTGCATCGGACATGCATCTTCAATGATGACTTTGTCTTGGTGACCGAAGGCCACACCATCACACCCGAACTTGATGCCGTGTGTGGCGGGCAAGGCACCATCAGCACCGTGCGGCACAGCATCTATGGCCGGATCAATGAGGCTTTCGACCATATCGGTGATTGCTACACCCTGGAAGGGGCGCAACAGGTTGTTCGGCGTCTGTCATTTGACACCGGCCATTACAGCCGTTGCTGGGAAATCAGCACGGCCCACATTACCGAAGCGTCAGGCCGTTACCTGTGTGACCTAGCAGATATTGCCACGCCGACCGGGTTTCTCTTCATTGCCTTCCGGGTGCCATACAGCCCGGCCATTGGTGTCAAGCTGATTGCCACGCCCTGGACCGATGAGCACCTGAAGCAGGTCAACGGTATCACCGCCGACCAACTAGTGCAGGAGCATCAGTCCAAAGGAATGCCGGAGGACCTGATACAGGTGCTGCAGCTGGCTGCGATGGCCGATGTGCGTATTCTGATCTTCGACGCGGACGCGTTTGTTTTGGACGGTCTACCCATCTACGAAACCTAGCCTTTGCCATTCGCCCCTTTCCAAGGGGCGTTTTTTCCTGCCCGTCCAGAAAACCGATCAATTCCAATTCTGTTTCATAGCAGACGCGATCCTATTCTCGCGCCACCCTCATTGCATGTTCGCTGGCGTAGCCGGCAGCATCCCAGGCGGTCAAGGCCATTAAGACCGCGGCACGCCAACGGCGCGCTGGCTTCTCTATTTCCTGGACGCTGTACGTCCATGCTTTCAACCCTCAAGGGATCCCCCATCCCTTGCGGCTTGGGAGGTCCCTTTTTTTTGGAGACTTCCCATGGATACCCAAACCATCCGCGCACAGTTGCCGACGCTGGTTTACGGCCATATACCGTCCAACGCCCGCAGCTTCAAATTCAACATCTTCGACGGCCAGCCCAAGGTTTCGACGCTGGGCTTCCATATCGATCCCAAACCCTTCGAGGGCCGCGTGATCGCGAGAACTGAAGAGGCTATCGTCGTCAAAACGGGTCGGGCTGAGTTTGCAGTGCTCGACCGGACGCTGGTCACCGAGGTTCCCGAAGAGGGGGCCAAAGTGCACGTCGAACCCTATGCCAGGCGTCGTTTCGATGGCCTGCGGGCAGACACGCCGGAGGAACGTACCGAGTTCAGCTCGGACGGTAGGCCTTACACGACGAAGAGCTTCATCCTCGGTGCCGCACCGGCCAAACTACCCATACCCGAACCGCGGTGCCCCGAATTGCGGGACATGATCCAGCAGTTGGAGGAGCTACCGGCCCCTGATGGCTTCCGGCGCATCACCCACTTGCTGGTGGATGCCGGGGCACGGGACTTTACCTGGGACGATCCGCTGCCCAACGACGTCATCAGCACACCTCCGGCGATTCACTTCAACGTGAATTCTGCGAAGTTCGACGGCCAGGTCACTGTGCTCTACGACCGTGCTGGCGACCACTACGTTGTTGAACTGCGGCACCACGGCGAACAGGTCGGGCGGATCGACGACGTGTACTTCGACATGCTCGGCGAAACGCTGCTGCAGCTGATCGACGACGGCAGTTGGCGCCAGATACGCGTCAGCCCGATTCAAAAGTCGGTACGACGCAAGTCGCTATCAATAGCCATGTGAGCCCGCCAGGCCCTGCCAGCGGCTAGCAATTCCCACTTTCCGCGCCGCCATAGCGGCGCACTTTTTCTACCACTGTACATGTCCGCGAACCGGTCCTAGACCGTTTCCTGGTGCTGTACTGCCTTATGGGAGATTCCTCATGACCGTACGTTTCAAAGGCGCAGACCTGCGGCCGGTTCTGGCCGAGGCGATCGCCAACCAATGCCGTGTCATCCTGGTCAAGGATCATGGCGTGTACTTCCTGGCCGAGCGCGGTGAGCGCCGGTCCGATGGTGCTCAGAAGCTCATCGCCTACGCCGTTGGCTGCCACCCGGATGTCGATCCGTTCGATGACTGGTGGGAGTTGGCGCGCACTGAATTCGGTGGCGATGACTTTGGCGAATACTTTGATGTCCAAGAGGGCGTTTTCGCACGCATTCTGCGCAGTAAGGACGATCTTGAAGTGTCCGCCACGGCGACTCACTTGTCGCTACAGGCCGTGGAACACGCACCCACAGACAACTGAATATTGCCCATTCCCAGCCCCCAACCGGGGGCTTTTTTTCGACTGGAGGGTATGCTGTAAACGCGTTTTTCGAGGGCCTTGCGGAGACTCAGACACAGGACGTCCGATCCATTCAAGATCGACCAGCCGTTATACGACAGTCTCGGTGGTTCGCGCACCAGTACTTAGCTGCTCTGGTGCGCGAACCAGACCAATCAGTTTCGCCTACTTGGCCTGCCGAGACTTAGCGGTCCCGGATTTGCGGGGCCCGGTCTTGGCCGCGACTTTCCGCGCAGGCCGTGCCGATGCTATGACTTGGTTGGTCCCGGCAGACGTTGGAGGCACCAGCAGGAGCTGTTCTGCCGTCTTGCCGCTCGCCAGCGCCTCCTTGAACCACTTTGGCTGCATGCCACGACCGGTCCACGTCAGACTGGTGTCCTCCGGATGGACATACTTGGACTTCACACTAGCGCGCACCGAAGCGCTGCGCTTGGCCGCGGGAAACACTTGCTCAAGCATCAAGCCTTCGTCCTTCAACAACTGCACGATCTTCTCCCTGACGGACTTGATACGTTCGCGCTCTCCTTTGACCAATAGATCTTGTGCGGATGCGATCAAGGTCTTCAGTTCCTTGGCAGATAGCTCTTGCAGTTCAATCGACATATTCATCCAGCTCCATTGGTGGGTGTAATAAACCATTGCAGGTAGGAATTTTTACCACGACCGGATCGATCGCGCCTAAAGAGGGCGGATCTGGACAATGCAGCGAACCCGTGCTTGTCCGATGGTGGGATTATCCCATGGCAGACGACCAGGCAACATCGTTAAGCCGAAGGAGTGTTTTTAACGTGGTTAATCTCAAAAACGCAAGGCGCTTAAATCTTGTGGAGCTCATCATGCAATAAGGTCGCGAAAGCGTCTCGGGCGTAATGAAGCTCCATTTTTTGATTTTTTATGAAGTAATTTTGTATAGGGGGTAACTGGTTGAGTTTATATCCATTGATATCACCAATCATTTTGAACTGCTCAAAAACCCCGGCAGGCACCAATGATACGCCTGCGCCGGAACTGACACAGCCGAGAATAGTTCCGTAACTAGCGATGCTGGTGATATCGATTGGTACTTGATGTTCGTTTAGCCAGCGCTCAAGCGATCGGCGATAGGGACACCCCGGTGGCCACATATAAATGTGTTTCCCTTTCAGGTCTTGGGGGGCTGATATTTTGCCTGCAGAAGGAGAAGCTATTAATACCTGAGCCTCACTGTGAATATCTATATGAGAAATCTCTGAGTGTTCGCTCTTTGTCGCAACGATAGCGCCATCTAATTTGTGGTCAGCGACGTCATCGACTAATTGTTGCCACGTCCCGGTACTGAACTGCATCTGTACTGCCGGATAGTCATGATGGAATTTCGATAGCACCGCTGGCAGTCGACCGGTTGCCGCAGATTCAATTGCCCCAATCCTCAATATTCCCGAAGGTTCTGAGGAGGATTCTAGTGCCCTGCGAGCCTCCTGGCAAAACGCTAATATTTTGCTGGCGTATCCGAGCAATATTTCTCCTGAAGGCGTGATCACGAGACCACGCCCCTTGCGTATGAAAAGGGCTACGCCTAGCTCTCTCTCCAGAAGCTTCATTCTATTTGTGATGTTCGAAGGAACGCAATGCAGTATTTCCGACGCCTTAGCAATACTGCCTTGGTCGGCAACTGTCTTAAACATCCTTAGCTGAGATAATTCCATCTCCGCATTGCTCATAAAAAATGAATGATCGGCTTATTATAATTCAATTGAAGTGAGGTAATCAAGTATTTTAGAATCCTAACGGACTAGTGGGATTCTGAAAAAAACTCCGATTTGGCCAAGGTCCCTGACGTCAGTCTTACAGAACGAATTATTTCAGACCATTCCTAGCCTGAGGTTCGAAACTCCGTAAATAACCTCAAGTTCAGACAACCTGTAAATGATAGAGGTGAATCAATGTCTTCAATCTCTTTGCAACGTTGCGCTGATACACCGAACAAGTTCTCGTCGATGCAGAAGCTAGGCGAGGTATTCATAGAAGATTTGCCTAGACATATTTCAATCTTAAAAATCCCAGGGCGGTGGATCACTGGAGATTTTCGCAGGGCCTCAATACCTGCGCAGATAGATCATGTCAAAGAAATTCAATATGCCATGCACGAAGTCCTATCCCATGGAATAACACAACAGGCTCAAGTCTACGCTGAAGGCACATTTCACGCTTTTCTGAGAAAGGAAAAGGTGGATTCTAATGTCTTGAGATTCTTTAACGGATGGAATGAAACGCACAAAACGACAAGCCTCGTGTCTGGCAAAATCATCATGCGCCTGTCGGCTGATGCGCTTCATATTTCGCAAGAGGATCAGATTAGCTATCATAATGTTTTGGCTCATATGCACGAAGTCACGAAAGATGACTTTGGACTCGGACAAAAAGAGCATGATGGAATGTATAAATATATGACGGCTGCTTTCGGAGCCGCAGCTTGGGTTGACGACCAATACAAAGTCACTGCGTGTAATGAATTTTCTGATTTTCTTTACGACGTAGGTGTTTCAAAACACAAGTCAGAATTGAGTTCTCTCGAACACAGGCAGTCTATTATGGATGCCATGATGACCTCTATCGCTTCCGAACTCTGGAATGGACGCGAATACAATTTTCTCGCCCAGTTTATTGAGGAAAAGCTGTTGTCTTTTGATGCATCGTTAGGCGCTGATACGAAAGGTTTGCGTACCGCCAAGGGCTATGTAATGGGGCATTCCGGAGAGGTAGAGAATAGGCACGGACTGCATGCGCTCGCAGCAGCACAGGCATTCGGTCGCACTGTGGGGCTGGCATTCGACATAGAACAATTGAAAACGGTCATGCTTGACTATAACAAACGAGTTGGAAGAGCTTTCGCTGCGCTACAAAACTTGCTAACTCACTAAAATCTGAGGCCAGTTGTCTCCGTCAAGGGTTATCTGAAAAGCTCTTTGCTGAAAATGCAGCCGACAACATACGTATTGCGGATCTGCCGTTTCGTTTGAGCTGGACCTTTTCTGCATTTTCTTGGAAATTGATTATTCCCAAGTTTGCGCAACTTGCCCTGATAAAGACGGAGTTTCTTTAAAGAAACGAGGTGGATCAATAGGGCTGCCATTCTTTTAATGCTCAGAAAATATATGCGTTGCCCGATATGATTCGGGCAACGATTTTCTTATTGAACGTATTCAAGGGCGGGAAATGATGATGGAATTTTCATTATTGATTTTATCGGAAATAAAATAAGCTATGGACTTTGATACGGCTCTCGTGGCACTTGGTTTTTTTGCGTTTTGTGGCGGCTTGATTGATGCCGCTGTCGGTGGAGGGGGGCTTGTACAAATTCCGGCACTTATTCATGCCCTGCCTAACTCTAGCCTAGCGACGGTTTTTGGGACCAACAAATTAGCTGTTCTGCTAGGTAATTCCTTCTCGATATCAAGCTATCTTAGGCGGGTAAAAATCGTATGGAGACTCATCCTTCCAGTAATGCTTTCTGCCTTTACGTTTTCTTTTGTCGGAGCATTTTCTGTGTCGCTCATCCCAAGGGCGCTCATGGAATATTTGGTTTTTTCCGTCCTCGTGATAATGGCGGTTTACACGTTTATAAAGAAAGACCTGGGTCGTGTGCATTCTGATATCAGGGTGGGCACGCGAGAGATTCTATTGGGCATCACTCTCGGTAGTTTTATCGGCTTTTATGATGGTGTATTCGGCCCAGGTAGCGGGAGTTTATTGCTCTTTGCATTTGTCAAATATTTTGGTTTTGACTTTTTGAACGCTTCAGCATCAGCCAAGCTAATCAATCTGGGAACATTTGCCGCCGCACTGCTTTTTTTCATACCCTCAGGACATGTGTTGTGGATGGTCGGAGGAGTTGTAGGGATCTGTAATGTAGCAGGTGCTATTACCGGCGTTTTTTTAGCGTTGCGCTATGGTAGCGGCTTTATACGAGTTTTTTTCCTGATACTGCTGCTGTTTCTCATTGTGCGGATGGGGATTTCAATTTTCTATTAGGGACGATCTCTGGGCTCTCTGATTCGTCATCCCCCTAGCACAAGTTTTAGCTGGCTCCCTTGAAGCACCAGACTGCTGAACATCGTGAAAAGTAGTTCATAGATGCATTGCCGCAGCGACCGGAAGACCGGCTGGCGGATAATGATTCAATATACATAGGCCGTGAAACACGCATTCGCGAGCGAACTGGTTTTGAAACCGTGCAGGGCAGGCGACCACCGACTCGGGCGAAGACAATTTTGCAGTGGTTATTCAGGATCCACCTTCCCGCTTGAGACTACCTGACTGCAATAGGGAACTCTGCAAAACCTATTGATAGTGGCTGATATGCGCCAGCCCCGGCAGGCTGTGGACATGTTCCGCTGACGTCGTCAGCGACATGCCACGCAACCATCGGTCTTCGAGGTTGCGGCGCGACTTTCGCTGCGTGACCGAGCCAGTTCGCATCGCATCCCTGCGCGAACGGCCACCAGCTTGCTGGTGGTGGATGCATCGCCTTAATCAACCCATCGCGGGGTTACGCACCTCTCCCCGCATGATGGGCTGGTGTGTCTCCGCTTTCTTCCTATGGAGATTCACCATGACTACCAATCAGAGCAAGTCCTACTTTGACCTGCATACCTCCGGCATCGGTTTTTTGCAACGTGCCCGCGAGGTTCCCGTGAAGGGCGGCCGCCGCGCCCAACCCTTTCTCGCCGTCACCGTCGCCGCGTTGATCGGTCCCGCCAAGGACCCGAGCTACCGCTACTTCGACGTCAAGGTCTCCGGTGCCGAGGCCAAAAAACTCGTCCAGCAATACATCGGTGTCGATGAGCCGCGTCAGCGTCCGCTGGTCCGCTTCCGGATCGGTGACCTGTGGGGCGATGCCTACATCCGTCCCAGCGGCGAGCGCAAGGGTGAAGCGGCAGCGAGCCTCAAGGGGCGCCTGCTGAAGGCCGAGCTGATTGATCGCGCTGAACTGGCGCAGATCGAGCAGTACGAACTGATCACCCGTGGCATCGGGTATTTGAATCGCCCAACGGAGGTCACTCCCAAGAACCGCGATCCATTCCTGTCGTGCTCTATCGCCGCGCTGGCTGGCCCCGTCGATGAACCGGAGTACCGCTATATCAACACGATCGTCACCACCGAGGATGCCCAGCATCTGGTGCGGCGTTGCGTACAGGCCATCGAGGCCGAGAGCAAGGTGCTGATCGCCTTCCGTCTGAACGACATGAAGATTGATCCGTACATTCGTACCAAAGGCGAACGTGCCGGCGAAGCGGCCGCAAGCCTGGAGTCCACGCTGATCCATATCGGCCTGATCAAGGTCGATGGCCAGCAGGTCTATCCTGCCGCGCCGGAGGACGCGGAGACGCCGCCGACCCAAGACGCGACCGCGTCCGAAGTCGATGGCAATGCCGAAGGCGTCATTCCTGCACAGCCTTCCGAGCCCGCCGAGCGCGAGCCCGAGGGCGAGGTGGAGGAACTGGAGCCGGCGTTGGCTGCTTCGTTCTGACCCGGCAAGGCCTCGTATCGAAGGCCTTGCCATCTTCCCGGCATAGCGCATGCACCTCCCTTCGGGGAGGCGCATGCGTTCGTCTTTTTATCCCATGCAACCGTCAAGGCCACAATGGGCCGGGCTGGCTGCTGCCTTGATCCAGGAGAACTGCCATGTCTCTCGCAAGCCGCTTCTCGCATCGTTCCCCCGTGCTTCGTGCGGATCGCCCGCTGTCGGACGATCAGATCCGTGCCGTCGCACCCTCCATCTTCGCCGACGCGCCGCACGGCAGCCGGTCCGAGCGGTATGCCTACATACCGACCTCGACCGTACTCGCCAAGCTGCGTGACGAAGGATTCGACCCCTTCATGGTGTGCCAGACCCGTGTCCGTAATGAGGACCGACGCGAGTACACCAAGCATATGATCCGCCTGCGTCATGCGAACCAGATCAACAGCTCGGAAGCAAATGAAATCATATTATTGAACAGCCACGATGGCACGAGCAGCTACCAGATGTTCGCTGGCTTGTTCCGCTTCGTCTGCCACAACGGCCTGGTTTGCGGTGATACCACCGCCGACATCCGCGTGCCCCACAAGGGCGACGTTGCAGGCCAGGTCATCGAAGGCGCCTACGAGGTCCTGCAGGGCTTCGAGCAGGTTCAGGAATCGCGCGAGGCGATGCGTGCTATCACTCTCGATGAAGCTGAAGCCGCAGTCTTTGCCCGCTCCGCGCTGGCGCTTAAATACGACGATCCCGACAAGCGCATGCCTGTCACGGAAAGTCAGCTCCTACTCCCCCGCCGCTTCGACGACCGACGCCCCGATTTGTGGGCGACCTTCAACCGCGTGCAGGAAAACATGATCAAGGGTGGTCTTCCTGGCCGCACGGCCAACGGCCGTCGCCAGCGTACCCGCGAAGTGCAAGGCATCGATCAGAACATCCGGCTCAACCGAGCGCTGTGGATGCTGGCCGAAGGCCTGCGCCAACTGAAGGCCTGAGCCCCGCATGGACCTCGCCCCTCGTGGGCGCGGTCCGTTTCCTCATTCATCGGGTGCCATCCGGCCCCTTCACTCATCACAAGGAGATTCGTCATGGCGGCCACTACAGCCCCGCAGAAATCCGCGTTACCCATCGTCATACCAGGGCAACTCACGCTGCGCACCATTCACGGGCGCAACGGCCCCTTCAACGTCGGCCGCCTGGACACGCCTATCGGCGAGTTTGCGGTCAAGGATGCGGAATTGGAGCAGTACCCCGAAGGTAAATATGAGGGTGAGTTCCAGATCCGCTACATCTTCGCCAAACCTATTCCTACAGGAGGCGGCATACGCGTCGAAGTGCGTGCCAATCTCGACGGCATGACACTTTTCGGCCTCGACAAGCTCAGCCGGAATGACACGCGTAGCTTCACCGCACAGGAGATCGATCCGCTCGACGAGGAGTTCGCCGCAGAGCCCGCAACCACACCGGTCGCGAAGCCCAAGTCTGCTCCTAAACCAGCGCCCGTGCAGGCATCGACGGACCCTCTGGTCGATACCACACCGTTCGGGGTGGATGCATCGTCCGCCACCGTGGCCGCCTCTGGCGGTCCTGATAGCGACGATGCTGCTTTGTTCGGCCTGCTGTGGCCGCTGGGTGAATCCGTGAAACTGGATTCGACCATCGACCGCCGCACACTGCGCGTGCAGATCGCCCGTTTGGGCGTACTGGGCTACGCGCTGAACTTCAAGACGCAAGAGTGGAGCCGTCAGGCTGAACTGCAACCTGCGTAATCACAGGCGCCGCATCCCGCGGTGTTCTTCATCCATCCACCGGGGTTTCGTCCCCGCCGGGGAGGACTCCGCGTATTTCTCAGGAGGCCTCTCATGGGCTGGCTTTTTTCATCCCGAACCCGTTCGGAATTAATCCACGACCTGATTCAACCCGAAGACAACGCGCGCGCCAGCGTCCGCGTTGTTGCGCATACCTTGCGCGGCAACGTGCTCTGGTCCGTCGTCGAAGTCACGGCAAAAGCCGAAGGCGTTCACAAGCATTTGGCTCCAGGTGAATCCGTCCGCTACATCCGCTGCGATCTACTGCAGCGCAGCGGCGGTCAGTGGGGCTACAAGGACCTGGACGAATCCGTGCATCCGTTCTACTACACCTGCCCGCTGCGTTATCTGGAGATGGCCAAGGAGCTCTCGCCCGAGTGGCGAGAGCGGGTTCGCGCCTACCACGCGCAACGACGCACGCCGGCGGCACCCGCTGCATCGCTGACCGCCTGATAAGCAGGCTACCGGCTTCTCATCACCGCATCCGCAGCTATTTCACACACCCGCCGGGGCAGCCCCGATAGGGTGGCTCCCGGCCATTTCAATCCAGGAGTTTCATCATGAGTCGGCATTACTTCGACACATCTCACAAGGGGTTTCCCATCACCGTCCAACTCGGCTGGGATCGCCCGATGCAGTATTTTTTCTTGGTTATCGAGAAGCCAGCTGAGCTGATCGACCGGGCCATGCAGGTCGAGGACGACGACTTCTTGTACAGCAATCTGCACGAGGATGATCCGTTCGCCCATGACCTGGACTACTACCGTGAGGTCTTGCGTCATTTTCAGATCCTCGTGCCCGAAAGCATGTTTATCGAGGTCCGGCACGACGCTGAAAGGAATGTCGGCAACCGCGTGGTCAAGCATAAGACCGACGGTTCGTTCACCGAACGAGAACTCTGAGTAGTCCGCGTTATTTCATCCCTAACGGGGCATTCACCGCCCCTGCGGGCGGTGCTGCCCCTCCTTCTTCGAGGACATCACCATGCCTGCTCCTTCATTCCAAAACACCCTGTACCGCATCGACGAATGCAGCGACCTGATGGCCGATGCCTGCGTTTGCGGCGAGCAGGGCGATCTGATCTTCCTCTCGGTCTGGGCGCGCGACACCGCGATCCAGCAGTTCCTGGCCCGGCTGACGCTGGGCCGCGATCAGGATGGGCTGGATCAGTTCCACCTCATCACCGAGCAAGGCAGCTCCGTGCCCGCCTTCGTCGGTTCGGTCGATCGCCTGGAAAAGCGACTGACCCGCGCCTATCGCCGCACGCTGTTCGGCTCCATGGTCAATCTGTGGCTGTTTGACCGCCGCTGCACTCGCCCCGACAAAAGCACGGCCAGCGCATTGGCACTGCTCCCGCGATCCGCGGGCGATCCGACGTCGCGCCTTTGGCCGCTGGTCAAGGACACGTGCCCACTGCCGCTGCTGGATCACTGGCAAGCGTCGGTGCTGGCACTGCTGCGCGACCAGGACATGCTCAAGGATCTGCCGGTGGCTCTCGGGCCGCTTCGTGGATTTCGCTTGGACCTGGACGTTCCGGCGCTCACCGAGGCGCTGGGTGGTCTTATTCGACAGGACGTACTCACTGCCCATCCGACGCAGCCGGCAGCAGCCGGGCTGCCGCTGGAGGCCGTGGCCTGACGCTGCCGAAGCGGGCGTGCCTGGCGCGTCCACTTCTTTCTTAATTCCCGCCAGGCAGGAGGTTTCCCATGGCACTAATGTTCCCACGGCTCGCTAGAAATTTTGCCAAAAACGGCTATTACCCGACCGACGAAGCCACGCTCGAACGAGCAATCGCCGCACTGGCGCCCAGCGACGGGCCGATGTGCATTCTTGATCCTTGCGCCGGCGAAGGCGTGGCGATCGCTGAGGCCGCACATGCCCTTGGGCATGAGCAGGTCACCGCCTATGCGGTCGAGTACGACGAAGAGCGCGCCAACCACGCACGCCTGCTCGTCGATCACGGCATCCATGGCGATCTTATGGACACGGTGGTCGCGCGGCAAAGCTTCGGCCTGCTGTGGCTCAACCCGCCGTATGGCGATCTCGCAAGGGACGCCAACGGTAACATGGGCTACGAAGGCAAGGGCCGTGCGCGGCTCGAGAAGCTGTTCTACCAAAGGACACTGCAATTACTGCAGTACGACGGCGTCCTCGTCTTCATCGTGCCGTTCTACGTCCTGGACGCAGAACTGATCGGCTGGCTCACGCGTCACTTCTCAGACTTGCGCATCTACCGTGCGGTAGACACGCAGTTCAAGCAAGTCGTTATCTTCGGCCGTCGAACTCGCCAGCGCGACCTGGCGGGCGACGATGTGAAGTCTGTCCGTACCCGACTGCTGCAGATCGGGCAAGGCGAACAGGAAGCGCAGGAGTTGCCAACTGATTGGCCACTGCTTCCGTATGTGATCCCCATCGCGCAAGGCGAGCCGGAGCATTTCTACCGGCTCAGCATGGAACCCGCGCAGTTCGCCGAGGAAGTCGGGCGTCTGCAGGGCCTGTGGCCGTCATTCGAGACCCATCTCGGTGTCGCCCAGCAATCCCTGCGTCCACCGGCCCGCGGTTTGTCCCAATGGCATCTGGCGTTGGCCCTCGCGGCCGGCGCGATCTCAGGTGTCGTGCAGTCCAAGGCCGGCCGCGTGCTGGCCGTCAAAGGTGACACTCACAAGCAGAAAACCACCAGCACCGAGTACCGCGAACGCGACGACGGCTCTCTTGCCGAAACCCGCATCCTCACGGACAAATTCGTGCCGGTGATTCGCGCCTGGGACCTGTCTCCCGACTCGGCCACGCGGGGCCGGATCCTCACCATCCATTGATTGCTACCGGGCAGTTCACCACGCCCCGTTCTCATCCCAAAAAAGGAGTACCACCATGCTTTCCCATTTAATCCGGCGGCGTGAGCCGCATGTTCAGCCGCTGTTCACTCTCGGTTCGCTGAAGTTGAGCGACAAGGTGCACTGGCTAGCCAGTAAAGGCCTCATCGATCCTTTGTCCTATGTGCAACGCCATTTACGGGGCGATTGGGGTGATGTCAACGAAGCCAGTCGCAAGGCCAACGTCGTGGCCCTCGAACAAGAAGGGCCGGTACGTTCGCGTTATCGAATCACGCCTCAACTGGAGCTGATCGTGATCACTGGCGATGACCACAGCACCACCATCGTCCAACTGCCCGAAGAGCGGGAAACAATCTGACGACGCAGGGTCTGCGCTTCTATCCACCCGACGGAGCCACTTCACTCCGTCAAGGGTGTCGTGGCTCGATGAATCCATCAAGGAGGAATCCCATGGCATCCCGCAACATTGACACCTACAGCCGGAGGCTGTTGTTTCCAATCGGAGCGCTGATCTTCAGCGCAGGTATCGACCGTCTGATGCGCGAAGGCCGCCTCGACCCTATGTCGTACTTCCGCTCCCACATACGTGGGGACTGGGGGGATGTCACTGATGACAGGTGGCAGGCCAACAACGCCGCCTTGCAATCGGCAGGACGGCTGGAGTCGTTCTATGTGGTGCATCGCGAATTGAGCATCCGTATCTTCACCGAAGCAGACCGCAGCGCTACTTACATCACGCTGCCATCCGAGCACTGACGCACGCAACCGCAGCGTCCGCTTTTCCATCCACCGGGGTCAAGTTACCCCGGTGGGGTGGCGTGGCCCCTTCTTTCATTTGAAGGAGTCATCATCATGGTAACCGAAGCCATTTTCATCAGCCTGGTACCCGACATTAGGTTTTCGCCGGGGGACATCGTCCTGACTGCCGGCGTTGCCGATCTGGTCCAACAAGGGCGGCTCAATCCTAACCCCTACCTGCGTCGCCATCTCGGGGGCGACTGGGGTGATCTCGATAAGTGCGATCGGCAGCAGAACGATGCCGCGTTGGCATCGGGCGAGGACCGGTTGTTCTCGTCCTACAAGCTCGCACACGACCTGAAGCTCTGGATCATTACTGAGTGGGATCGCAGCGTCACCACGCTGCTGTTGCCTGACGAATACTGATCTTTCATTCGCGGCCTTGCGCCGCTTCCTTTTCCCAGGGGCACATCACCACCCCTTGGGGATGGTGCGTGCCCCAATTCTTTTTTGGAGCATCACCATGACCATGCAACTTGAAGCGGCCAACGCCGCTGAGACCCCGTCTTCCACGGACGATCTTTTCGGCCCAGAGTCCTCGGAGCTCACACTCAGCCTGCAGGACTTCGTCAGCGAGTTCGGCGACGAGCTGCTGGATTCTCTCAACCGCGCCAACCCGCCTGTCTACAGCGGCGTCCCGCGCCCCGACCGCCAACTCGTGCTGGCGGGTCTCAAGCGGCGTCTGTTCCCGGCCCAGGCCGAGGTCGTGCATGCCGCCGCAGAACTGCTCATCAACCACGGCGAGCGCGCTGCCTTCGTTAATGGCGAAATGGGAACGGGGAAAACCACTGTCGGCATCGCGCTTGCGGCAGTTCTCCACGCGGAGGGCTACCGCCGTACGCTGGTTCTGAGTCCGCCCCACCTTGTTTACAAATGGCGGCGGGAAATTCTCGAAACCGTCGCAGGAGCGAAGGTCTGGATCCTCAACGGGCCGGACACGTTGCTCAAGTTGATCAAGCTACGTGAGCAGCTGAACGTGCCGTCCGACGGGCAGGAGTTCTTCATCATCGGCCGCGTCAGGATGAGGATGGGCTTTCACTGGAAGCCTGCCTTCGTGCGCAAGCGGACGCCCTACGGCGTCGTGGGGGCCTGCCCGCATTGCGGAACGGTCGTCACCGACCTTGATGGTGAACCGGTCAGCGCCCTGGAGCTGGAAGCCGAGGAAGTTCGTCGCAAGTGCAATGTCTGCGCTTCGGCGCTCTGGACGTTGATGCGCCCGCGCACCTTGTCCGGCAGCGATCAGTCCTCGGCCGTGTTGCGAGCCCTGAAACGAATTCCGACTATAGGCGAAGCCACCGCGCAGAAGCTGATGAAGACGTTCGGCGATGATTTCCTGGCGTCGATGCTCGGTGACAACTTCCACCAGTTCATCAACCTGATGAACGACCAGGGGGAGTTGGTGTTCTCGGACCGACAGGCACAGCGCATGGAACGCGCGATGTCCAGCATGGAGTTCGGCTTCGGCGAAGGCGGCTACCAGGCCTCGGAGTTTGTGAAACGCTACTTGCCGCAGAGCACGTTTGATTTGCTCATCGCCGACGAGGCGCATGAGTACAAGAACGGCGGAAGTGCTCAGGGTCAAGCGATGGGCGTCATTGCGTCCAAGGTCCGCAAGGCCGTGATGCTAACCGGCACGTTGATGGGCGGTTATGCAGAGGACCTTTTTCATCTTCTATTTCGGGCGCTGCCCGGCCGGATGATCGAGGACGGATACCGTCCCAGCAGTAGCGGAAGCATGAACGCCGCCGCGATGGCCTTCATGAGGGATCACGGCGTCCTGCGCGACATCTACTCCGAGTCCGACGGGCCAGCCCACAAAACCGCCAAGGGCAGCAAGGTCACGGTCAGGACCGTCAAAGCGCCGGGTTTCGGCCCGAAAGGCGTTCTGCGCTGCATCCTGCCATACACGATCTTTCTCAAGCTCAAAGACATCGGCGGCGTACTGCCGCCGTACGACGAAGAGTTTAGGGAAGTGGCGATGGATGCCGAGCAGGCTGACGCCTACTGCAAGCTGGCCACCAGCCTGACCGCGGAACTCAAGGAGGCCCTGCGCAAGCGGGACACCACCTTGCTGGGTGTGGTTCTCAACGTGTTGTTGGCGTGGTCCGACTGCTGCTTCCGGGCGGAAACCGTGCGTCACCCGCGCACGCGTCAGGTCCTGGCATTCACACCGGCTCAGTTCAGCGAACTGGCGCTCATGCCCAAGGAGCGGGAACTGATTGATATCTGCCGCGAGGAGAAGGCTGCGGGTCGCAAGACCTTGGTCTATTCGGTCTATACCGGCACGCGCGACACCACGTCGCGTCTGAAAATGCTGTTGGATCAGGAAGGCTTCAAGGTGGCGGTGCTACGCGCAAGCGTGGATGCCAGTCGCCGGGAAGACTGGATTGCAGAACAGTTGGATCGCGGCATTGATGTCCTCATCACAAACCCTGAGCTAGTCAAGACGGGGCTGGATCTTCTCGAATTCCCCACGATTGTTTTCATGCAATCGGGCTGGAACATCTACACGCTGCAGCAGGCCGCTCGTCGTTCCTGGCGTATTGGTCAGAAGCAGCCCGTGAAGGTGATCTACCTGGGGTATGCGGCTACCTCGCAGATGACGTGCCTGTCCCTGATGGCCAAGAAGATCCTCGTGTCCCAGAGCACATCAGGCGATGTACCCGAATCGGGCTTGGACGTTCTCAACCAAGACGGTGACTCCGTCGAGGTTGCACTGGCCAGACAACTGGTCGCCGCCTGATTTCCATGCCATGCGCCGGCCCTGCCACCGCTGGTTCTCTCGTTTCTTCCCACCTTGCAGCCATGCCCACGCTCCGTGGGCATGGCTGCACATTTTCCTATCTCAAGGAGATTTTCATGACCCCCAATGCTCAAGCTGCGCCCGATGTCGTCCAGGTTCGCCTGACGCTGGACGTAACCTATGTTCTCAATGGAGAAGACTCAGACGACATCCTCATCCGCCTGAACAAACGATGCGAGCGCGCCATCGGCGATGGCCTGCTGACCGGCGAGACGGACGCTGAAGTGGACGCGTGGTCGATTGATGTTTCACACCCGCGCTCGGAAGGCGAGAACGAGGCACTGGAAACCGAAATCGCTTCCTTCATGAGGCAGCGTATTGAGGACGGTAACCTCGATGCCGAAGATATCGCCGTGCGCCTGGCCCGCTATGGTCTGATGGGCCCTGAAGCGTTCTTAGCCGAAATGCGCGAACGCATGGGTTAGGCCATCGTCACCAAGTAAATTCACTAATCGATTTCTCATAAGGCCCGTTGGGCAATAGGGCTGAGTTCCGGTGCTGAACCGGGCTCAGCCGCTGTGCGGCGCGGGCAAACGAAGCTAATCAGCAACAATCAGGAAGCAACGCAATATCAGATTTCCGTCGCGCACGTTCTCTTGTCAGTCTGCTGACCGCTGCGTCCTTGCCAGCAGCAGTACGCAGACCAGCAGTGCCGCGCCCAGGTTGTAGAGCATTCCCGCCACGAAGGCCGAGGCGAAACGGTCTGCTTGCGCTACCCCGCCACCACCTGCGACAAGCGTCGCGCTGAACAGGATGCCCACCACGGCCACGCCCAGCGCCGCGCCGACCTGCTGGGCGGTCGAGATTACGCCAGACGTCATGCCCGCCTGGGCGTCATCGACAAAGCCCAGCACCAGGTTCAAGAGCGGCGTCATGATGAAGCCTTGGCTGGGAGAGATAGAGGGGATGTCACAAGGAGGCCTCCAAGGAAGCAGCACGACTTGCCGGCCGTGCGGCGGGCGTGCGGGACAACAAGACGATACCTACGGCGATCATCACTCCCCCCAGCATTTCGTGGGTGGAGAGCATTTCGCCGCTGATGGCGAAGGTGATCAGGGCGGCAAAGAGGGGGCACAGGAACAGGAAGCCGCTGGTGCGGACGGCGCCGCCTGTGTGCAGTGCCGCGAACCACAGTCCCATCGCGCCCGTTGAAGCGGGGATGGCCAGCCACAGGAACGCAACCGCCGTGTGAGCAGGCAAGATAAACAATTCGCCGCGCCAGGCGGCCAACAGTGCCAGCGCGGTCGCGCCGATGAGCATTTGCCAGAACGCCAGCGTCCAGGTATCGATGGTCAGGCGAAAGCGCTTGTTGGCCAACGTGGCGAGGGCCCAGCAGGCCGAGCCTGCCATGACCAGCGCTTCACCGTAGCCGATCGCGCCGCTCATCACCGACTGCATGCCGATGCAGATCACCACGCCGGCGAAGGCCAGCAGCAGGCCCAGCCAGGCCAGGGGACGCACCCGCTCCTTGAGCAGGATGCCGGCCAGCAGCGCCACGAGCAGCGGATTGCTGGCCATGAGGATCGCTGCTTTGGATGCGGTGGTCTGCGTCAGTCCCAACGTCAAGAACGCCATGACACCCGCCGTCTGCAACAGGCCGATGACGGTCAGCCCCAGCCAGGGCATGGCGCTGATGGGAACAGCCGTGCCGACAGCGACTCGGCCACAGCGGCGCAGCCACAACCAGGGCACCAGAGACAGAGCTGCCACGAAGAACCGAAGCGCCGCTAGCCACAGCGGAGGCAGTTCGGTCAGGACAATCTTGCTGGCGACGAAGGACGAGCCTTGCAGAAAGGTGGAACTGAGTATCAGCAGGAGATAGCGACGTTGCGCTACACACGGGTTCATGAATGTCCTATCGAGCAGGGCGGCGGCCGGTGTGCCGCCGAATCACCCGATAGTGTGTTTCCGTGTTGCTTGTCGCGCTTCGCGTAAAAAGACAACTTCTACGTCAAACAAGACAAGCGCGCGTCCAGCCGATCTACGGAAAGTAGCGGCTGGGCGATGCGCCAAGCAGCCGCTTGAACATGGCCGAAAACGCGCCCGGCGTGTCGTAGCCCATCTCCAGTGCCACAGTCGTCACAGGCTCGCCTGCGGCCAGGCGCGGCAGCGCCGCCATCACGCGCACCTGCTGCCGCCACACCTGAAACGGCACCCCGAGTTCGGCGGTGAACAGGCGCGACAGGGTGCGCGCCGTCGCGCCATGCTGGCTGGCCCATTCGTCCAGTGTGCGGTTGTCCTGCGGGCTGGACAGAATGGCTTCGCAAATCGTCGCCAAACGCTTGTCGCGGCCCGTGGGCAAATGCAGCTCTCGTTCTGGCGTCCAGACGATCTCTTCAAGGATCAGGTTCAGGATGCGGCCATCCCGGCTGTCCTCAGGACAGTCACGGGGAATCGTGGCTGCACGCAAGATGAGTTCGCGCAGCAAGCTCGAAACCTGTACTGCGCCGGGTTGCCCCGGCGCATCGGCCGGACACCGATCCAGGCGCACATACGCCGTGCGCAATGCCACCGAGCTGCCTCGGGTACGCATGGAATGGGCAACTCCCGCAGGCATCCACAAGGCGCGTTGCGGTGGCACCAGCCATAGGCCCGTGCCCGTGCGAATCTCCATGACGCCCGAAACCGCGTAGATGAGCTGCCCACTGGGATGGGCATGCGATGACACGGTATGTCCGGCGGGATAGTCCTTCGCCATGACCACGATGGGGCGGTCTGCGTTTTCGTAGTCGCGTCTATCTACATTTCTTGTCAAAACAGAAACTCGCACGTTGCAATCGCTCAAGAGCTACAGATTAATTCAGAAAGACGTTTCGTTTTCGCCCAAGCATGCGCGTTCGGGGAACGAATACCGACCGAACTTCGCTGCTGTCCCTGGCGGGTGGGGATTAGCCGACTGATGGCCCTCGTGACCTCGCAATCTCCCATGACACTCCGCCACCGCGCACCATCGCGTAACCCACGCTGCCGCCCAATCTCCCATGGCCCCCACCGACCCTCGCGACGGTCTGTTGCTCCAGCCATTGCTCGATCACCGGTCGTCATAGCTCCGGGCTGAACCCCACCAACAAAACGGATCGCGCGTAGTTCGTATTCTTTGCTGCCCGGATTGCCATTCCCAGCGAAGGTATCGGCTCATTGCAACAGAGAGCCGATCAATGCAAATCATCCCCTCATTGCAGCGCCTGGTCGGTTGCCCCCTGCTCGTCGCCGCAGTGGCATTGACAGGCTGCGCAACCACCGCGGCGCCATCTGGACCTTCGGATATTGAGGAAGTCTCCGCCGCCCTGGAGCCGGCCATGCCGGACTTCATTCCGGTCGTCCGTTACGGCCGCTATACGCTCGTGGAGCTCTCCCCCGCGGCGGCACAGCGCGATCTGTTGCTCCAGATCGTCGATGTCTCCATGCCCGAAGACGTCCGCGCGACGGTCGGCGATGGGTTGCGGCATGCTCTCAAGCGCAGTGGCTACCAGCTCTGTGAAACGGCCCACATGGCCATCGAGCTTTATTCGTTGCCGCTTCCCGCCGCGCACCTGCATCTGGGTCCGATGACCCTGCGCGACACATTGATCACGTTGGCAGGACCCGCCTGGGACCTGCATGCCGATGATCGGAATCGTCAAGTGTGCTTTGTGAGCACGGGTGCGAAAGAAAGCGAAACCACAACGAACAGCGAGCTGCCTGCGCCCAAGGCGGCCCAGACCTTTCCGCTCGCGGGAGGCCAGCCATGAAGGCGCCACAAGCTGTCTCGCGCTCAACCGCAGCCTTGGCTGTGCAGATCCTGTTGTGGGCCTGGCTGATCGGCCTGAGTGTCATCGTGGGTCTGGGTTATCGCGTGATGACCGAGCTTGCCGACTGGGAGCGTGTCGATACCGGGCTGCGGCAATTGCAGGTGCTGGAAGCGCGCGTCACCGAACTGGCCGATGGCATGCAGGCGTTGGAGGCCCGGCCGGCGCCAGCGACAGCGGCGGAGCTGCAAGCCGTCCGCCAGGCCCTGGAGCCGCGCATCGGCCAGGTCGAACAGGCACAAGAAAGCCGAGCCACCACGGATGACCTGCAAGCGTTGCGAAACGAGCTCGAGCAGATCAGGGCGCACCAGGCGACGGCCCGCACCGCCGCACCGCCTCAAGTGCGCTCGCCGAAGCCCGCTGCCGCCACGCCGCGTGTTGCGCCGTTTCCTTACCGGGTGGTGGGCGCCGAGCTGCGCGCCGGGCAGCGCAGTGTGTCCATCGCGCCGGCCACGGGCGAAATAACCGCGGGGCAGCTGCAGGTGATGCTGCCTGGCGACGTGGTCGGTCAGTGGCGCTTGCAGGCCATCGACGGCAACACAGCTGTCTTCCAGGCCGGCGGGCAGACCCGCCGGCTGGCGATTCCTTGAACGGGAGCCGCGTTATGAAGTGCCAGATGATTATTATCCTCTCCCTGTTCGCCGCACTGCATTTGCCGGCATCGGCGCAACAGCCGAACAAGCAGGCCTCCACCGAACAGCCTGCGCGTGTTGATCAAAGCCAGATAGAGCACAGCCACGACGCGCGCCTGGCGCGGGCGCAGGATTGGGGGCTGCGCGACGAGGAATGGACGCGTTATCGCGAACTGATGGAGGGGCCGCTCGGCGTCTATTCGCCCAACCTGGACCCGCTGTCTGCACTGGGCGTCGAGGCCCGATCTGATGAGGAGCGGCGCCGCTACGCGGAGCTGCAGGTGCAGGCCGAAGCGCGCCGCGTCGAGAAGCTGCTTGCCTACCAGCGTGCTTACGACGAAGCCTGGCAGCGCCTGCACCCAGGTATGCAGCGCGTGAACCTATCTGACACCGTACAGAGCAGCGCAGCCGTGCGCGGCAGTGGCAACGGCCGCACCGCGGTTTTCGTGAAGGACGGCTGCCTGGCCTGCGGGCAGCTCGTGCAGCGCCTGCAGACCTCCGGTACTGAGTTTGATCTGTATATGGTTGGCACGCGCCAGGACGACGCGCGTATTCGCGACTGGGCGAAGCGCGCACAGATCGACCCGGCCCGGGTGCGTAGCGGCAGCATCACGCTCAACCACGACGGTGGCCGGTGGTTGTCCCTGGGTGTGTCCGGCGATCTGCCAGCGGTGGTCCGCGAGGTGAATGGCCAATGGCAGCGACAGCCGTAACCCATTTGCGCGCGTGGTGCGCGTTGCTGCTCGCTACCGTTCTGGTGGGCGTCTCCGCCCATGCACAGGAGATTCCGCCACCGGCTTACCAGATCGCCGCGAAGCACGCGGGCATCCCCTCCGCGGTGCTCTACGCCGTGGCGTTACAGGAAAGCGGGATTCGGCGCAGCGAGCGCATTGTGCCATGGCCCTGGACCCTCAACGTCGCCGGGCAGTCGCACCGCTTCGCTTCCAGCACCGAGGCCTGCGCCGGCCTGCAGCAGGCCCTGCGCCACACGCCTGCCACGCGCATCGACGCGGGCCTGGGCCAGATCAACCTCGGGTATCAGAAACACCGTTTCGCCAGCCCGTGTGACCTGCTCGACCCGTACCGCAACCTCGCCATCGCGGCTGAGGTCCTCCGCGAACAGCACACCACCGGCGAGGACTGGCTGCTGGCAATCGGGCGCTACCACCGCCCAGCAGGCGGCGAGCCCGCCGCGCGGTATCGGCGCAGCGTTTCCCGCCACCTCGCCCGCGTGCAGGGCACGCGCCCAACAGTGGCCGTGATCGATGCGCGCCAGGAGACCTCCCCATGACGAAATCCCTCCCGGCCCTGCGGGGCCTGCTTGTGCTGCTGACGACCCTGCCGTTGATCGCGCACGCCGCCGAGCAGTTGATCGTGGTCGAGGACCGCGGCGGCGCTTCGGCGCTGCCGTACTACGAGGCCCTCAATCTCCAGCCGCGTACCAATGGCGCGGCGCGGCCGCCCATCCCGACGCCGCAGGGACCGATGACGCCCGCGGACGAGGCCTCCATGCTGCCCGTGCGCAGTGCCAAACTCACACCAGGCACTGTGTCGCGGCGGGTGATCGAGGCGCCGGGTCTGCGGCCATTCGTGGTCGTCGGCGACGACGAGATTTCCCAGGCGTGGCTGCAGCGCCATGCGGCTTCGCTGCGCGAGCGCGGCGCCGTGGGCCTGGTCGTCAACGCCGAGACAGCGCAGGCCCTGGCGCGCTTGCGCGAACTGGCACCCGGCGTGCCGCTGGCGCCGGTGGCCGCCGATGACCTCTCAGATCGCTTGGGGCTGCGCCATTACCCGGCGCTGATCACCAGCACCGGCATCGAGCAATGATGCCATGGCGCGCAATCAGCCGGTCGAGGTCTTGCTGCGCCCAGCGGTGGAGCTATACACCGTTGCAGCGTGTGCTGGCGCCGCATTTCTATGCGTCGCGGCGCCCTGGTCACTCGCACTAAGTCCTTCCATGGGGCTCGGAAGCGCCCTGGCATTCAGTGCATTCGGCGCGATTCGCTTTCGTGACGCGCGGGTCATCCTGCGCTATCGGCGCAACATCCGCCGCCTCCCCCACTACGTGATGACGAGTCGCGACGTGCCGGTCAGCCAGCAACGCCTGTTCATTGGCAAGGGATTTCTATGGGAGCAGAAGCACACGCATCGGCTGATGCAAACGTACCGGCCGGAGTTTCGCCGCTACGTTGAGCCAACACCCGCTTACCGGCTGGCGCGGCGGCTGGAAGAGCGGCTGGAGTTCGCGCTGTTTCCGCTTTCACGCCTGCTAAGGCTCACGGCCTGGGACATGCCATTCAATCCCGTGCGGCCGTTGCCGCCCGTGGGGGGGCTGCCACGTCTGCACGGCATCGAGCCCGAGGAAGTCGACGTCAGCCTGCCCCTGGGCGAGCGTGTTGGGCATTCACTGGTTCTGGGCACCACACGGGTCGGCAAGACTCGGCTCGCCGAGCTGTTCATCACCCAGGACATTCGCCGCAAGAACGCGGCCGGCGAGCATGAAGTCGTGATCGTCTTCGACCCGAAAGGCGACGCGGACCTGCTCAAGCGCATGTACGTGGAAGCCAAGCGCGCTGGCCGCGAGGGCGAGTTTTATGTTTTCCACCTGGGTTGGCCAGACATCTCCGCACGCTACAACGCGGTGGGCCGCTTTGGGCGCATCAGCGAAGTGGCCACCCGCATCGCGGGGCAACTTTCCGGCGAAGGAAACAGCGCGGCGTTTCGTGAGTTCGCCTGGCGTTTTGTCAACATCATCGCGCGTGCGCTCATCGAGTTGGGACAGCGGCCGGACTATGTGCTGATCCAGCGGCACGTCATCAATATCGACAACCTGTTCATCGAGTACGCGCAGCACTATTTCGCCAAGACCGAGCCCAAGGCTTGGGAAGTGGTCGTTCAACTTGAGGGGCGCCTCAACGATAAGAACATCCCACGCAACATGATCGGGCGCGAAAAGCGTGTGGTCGCCCTGGAGCAGTACCTGGCCCAGGTGCGCAACTACGACCCGGTGCTCGACGGCCTGCGCTCGGCGGTCCGGTACGACAAGACCTATTTCGACAAGATCGTCGCCAGTCTCCTGCCGCTGCTGGAGAAGCTCACCAGCGGCAAGATTTCTCAGTTGCTCGCACCGAACTACTCCGATCTCAATGACCCACGGCCGATTTTTGATTGGATGCAGGTGATCAGAAAGCGCGCCGTGGTCTATGTGGGCCTGGATGCGCTGTCCGATGCCGAGGTCGCCGCCGCGGTCGGCAACAGCATGTTCAGCGACATGGTGTCCGTCGCTGGCCATATCTACAAACATGGCATTGACGATGGGCTGCCAGGCGCATCAGCCAACACCAAAGTCCCGATCAACGTTCACGCGGATGAGTTCAACGAGCTCATGGGGGACGAGTTCATCCCGATGATCAACAAGGGTGGTGGGGCTGGTATTCAGGTCACTGCCTACACCCAGACCCTCAGCGACATTGAAGCGCGCATCGGCAACAGAGCTAAAGCGGGTCAAGTCATCGGTAACTTCAACAACCTGTTCATGCTGCGTGTACGCGAGACCGCCACCGCCGAACTGCTGACCAAGCAGTTGCCGAAGGTTGAGGTCTATACCACCACGATCGTGTCCGGCGCGACCGACAGCTCAGACATACGCGGCCCGACAGACTTTACGTCGAACACGCAGGATCGCATCAGCATGTCGAGCGTGCCGATGATCGAGCCATCGCACGTCGTCCAGTTGCCCAAGGGTCAGTGCTTTGCGCTGCTCCAGGGCGGCAACCTGTGGAAAATTCGCATGCCATTGCCGGCCCCCGATCCGGACGAGACCATGCCCAAGGATCTGCAGCAACTGGCGGGTTATATGCGCCAGAGCTACACCGAGGCAGGGCAGTGGTGGGAGAACCTGGGGTCGCCAGTGCTACAGGACGGCCCCTTGCCCGACGATCTGCTCGACGAGACGCCCGTTACCGCCAACCCGCCTGGGCGGCAACTGCCCACCGAGGATGAGATCGATCACGACGGGAGCACGCCATGAGCGATGCCGCCTCGACCGCCCAACGGGAACAGAACCGCCGGCAGGGCCTGATCGCCAGCACCATCACGCTGCCATTTCGGCTATTCGGCGTGCTGATCGGATCGTTGCTGATCTCGATTGTTGTGGAATGCGTCGGCATGCACCTGTTCTGGAAGGACCAGGGCTGGCGACATTCGCAAGCCATGCTGCAGTATGAACTGGGCCACCTGTCGAACCACTTCACGCATAGTGTGATCGTGCAGGAGCCGGGACGCACGGCGCATCAGTTGGTGGATACCGGCTACGAATGGATCTTCGTCAAGACCGGGTTGCTTGAGCGCATAAGCATCAACGCGGAGCGCGCCCGTGCGCCCAGCCAGGGCGACACGCGGAACTTCCGTTACTTCATCAGCCAGGTCTATGTGTGGTCCGAGAACTATCTGATCGCCGCCGCCTTCACGACGTTGACGTTTCTGGTCCGGCTACTTGTGCTGGTACTGACGCTGCCGCTGATCTTCACCGCAGCATTCGTTGGCCTGATCGACGGCCTGGTGCGACGTGACGTGCGCCGGTTCGGCGCCGGTCGCGAATCGGGCTTCATCTACCACCGCGCCAAAGCGAGCCTGCTGCCACTGGCCGTACTGCCGTGGGTGATCTATCTGGCGCTGCCAATCTCGGTGCATCCGCTGTTTGTCCTCCTGCCCAGTGCAGCCTTGTTGGGGCTGGCAGTAAATCTCACGGCAGGCAGCTTTAAGAAGTATTTGTAGCAAAGTTGCGAGGCGGAGCCGAGCCGGCAGTGCGTGTGCTGCTGACTCGGCGATCAGGCCTTGAGCCTTTCATAAACCCGCTCCCAGGCTAAAGCCGCCCGAGCGGCCGCCGACTTCATTTCAGTATGGATCATCGCCACCATCTCGGCATGGCCGGCTTCTGCTTCCTCCCAGATGAAGTAGCGACGCACCGGATGGAGCTCATCATCGGAGAAGACCATCGTCTCAAATAGAGCGGGATCGGCGTGCGGGAACGCATTGTGGTCAATGCCCAGGAACACCCTGGTGACCTGGATATCGTCAATCCACGTTTCCGCCACGCGGTGGTCGGCTATTGCAAACCACTCGAACCATTCAGCGTTGCTGCATCGTACGGCGCGGTGTCCGTCAAGCTTGTAGTACATGGGATCTCAAGAAACGGCGGTCAGTCATTGGGAAAGAATAACTCACGTCATCGACCTTGGTGATGGTTGATGCGCCGCGATGTCGGCAGATTCGGTGCCCGTCGCGAATTCGGCTTTATCTACCGTGCGCCAAGGCGCACCAGATGCCTGTGGCCATGCTGCCATGGGTGTCCATCGGCGCTACCGATCTCAGTGCACCCGTTGCTGATAATGCTGCCAGCTAGCTGCCGTTCGGCGCTCTCGCTGCGGGGGCTGAGCCCCCAATCATGGCTGTCGTACGGTCAACGAGTTGCCCGATGAACTGGCTGAACGGGGCCAGATTGCCCTCAACGCTGGCTGTCTCCAATGCCGCCATGTAATCACTCCTGTCTTCTACGGGAACCACTGTCCATTGATAACCGCCCGCCGCCAGCATGGCGTTCATCATGAAACGTCCCATACGGCCGTTGCCATCGAAATAGGGATGGATGTAGACGAAAACGAAGTGTCCTAGCACCACGCGGACGGCCGGATCACTTTCTTCCTGGAGTAATCGGAAGAATGCAGGCATAAGTTCGCGCACGGCCTCATGGCGCGGCGGAACATGTTTGGAGCGACGGATGTATACCGGACCGTTGCGATAGCCCGCCAAGTCACCCGGTCGCAAGATGCCTGCTGTGACGCTGGGCGCGAACAATTCCCTGTACCAGCTACCATGGTCCTGCTGCGCGACCATGCCTGCGTTTTTGCCATCGAGGATAGACCCGAGACTTTGTTTGACGCGCTGGAACGCCAGCCAGTAGCCACGTGCGGCCAGCGCATCGCGATGATTCATGTCTGCAGCATGATTGTCGGGGTTCCAGGAACCGGAGCGCACGCGCTCGATCAGTTCAGTACTGACCCGGTAGCCTTCGATGGACAGCGAGTGGTAGGCATCGGTGACGTAGACGTCATCGACTCGTTCCAGGTAGGTCCCCTTGTCAACCGGCGTCTGGGGGGGGCGAGGAAAGTGATCCAGGACCTGCTCGCGCATACGTTGCCAGGTCATGCCGAGTCGGTTCACATAGGGTGATGTCTCCTGCAGGCTGATGGGCGTCTGCTGCGAATCCGTGAACGGATTGGCCTCGTTGATGACGTACCCGGCCGCACGCATGGCGCCGACGATGTCGTTGGCGATCTGTTCGCTGCCGATGCTGCGAAAGGCCGCAGCCAGCCTACCGGCGATGACACTGTGGCCGCCGTCAAGCAGACGCCCGAGTACGTCCGAGGCATCCCTGACCATGGCCAGCGCCGTACGTAGCGTTATTGGATTCGTCTGGAAGGCAGTAGGACCAACGGTGACCAAAGCGCTCGACAGGGCATAGAGACGAATGCCGTCTCGTACCTCCAGGTCGGAGGCTGGGGGCAGATCCATGCGGATATCGAAAATCGAGGTCTGGTGCGGAAGCGGCAAGGGTTTGTTACCGCCCCTGGGCGCGCGAACCATGAGCTGGCGCGGCACCGTCCAGTCTCCGGTGAGCAGATTCAAGGACTGCTCAGGACTCAAACACCATTCCGCCCCGAATCGCTCGTTCAGGTAACTGCTGCTGAACGCCCAGAATGAGGCGTACCAGGCCGTGCTTTCACCCTGCGTCTCATCCGGGCGTGCCGGGATGTACCAGCCCTTCATCACTTCGACGAGAAAGCCGCTGTTGAGCAACCGTTCCCTGTGTGTGCGGCTGAGCTGACTGCTAGGGATGGCCACGAGCCCCTCATCCTGTAGCTGTTTGAGAGCTATCAGGGAGGTCGCAAGCTTGTCTGAAGGGGTGGCCATAGAGCTATCCTACTAGGTTATCGTGCTTTACAATTATTAGGTTATTGAGCTTAACCATTTTCAGGTTATCGCGCAACACAATAACTAGGTTATTAAGACAATCGATTATTAGGTTATTGTGTTTTTTGGCCCACTACCAAGCTGGATAGCTATGGCCAGGTAGGCGGCCACCATTGCCTGACAGCAGCAAACCCACCCGGGCTCGCGTGTCCCCCTCTTTATTTCCCCGCCGCCTCCCAAGATTTGCCCGTGGCCCCCCCGCCTGTTTCGCTTGGCGACTTCGCTAGCCAACCATATAGCCGGGTCGATCAGTACCGATCATCCAGCAACGAGTTTAGCCACCAGCCGCCGCCCACCAGGACCATCAAGGCAAGCCCCTTCGAGTACCACGCCGCCCACCAAGCCAATTCAGGGTCTATCCCCATGAATGCCGGCGTGAGTGCCCCCCACACATTGAGCGCCGGCCAGAACGCCATCCACACAAAGCCGAGGCCGATTGGCCAGGAACCGCGAAAGCCCAGGATCCCGAAACCAGACGTCCACCACGCCGCTGCCATGAACCCGGCCGCCAGTACCAGGCCAGCAAACACGCGCCCCCCGGTGGCCATGTCCAGCCCCAACGCTTCAGAGAAAGACCACACCACCCACGCCACAGCGCCCACGGCGGCGGCGATGATCACCAGTGCCAATGCGCCTTCTTCTCGACTATCACCCACCATCACCACCCCTGTTTCTGTTTGATGCTCCTGCAGGTGCCGAGCTGGCTGACAACTGCGTTTTCAAGGCGCCGCGTCTCGCTTGAGGTCGCCGCTTCCGTTGTCGGGTAATCAGACTTCACCTGTTTCAGCTTGGTATGAGCCATCTCCATCTGCTCAACGCAGCGCCCTATGTCCTCCCGGCCGAGCACAAAGTTACCAGGCAGCTTGCCAGGACTCCCTTTTGCTCGCCCTTCGTAGATGCTGCGCGCTTCGTTAACGAGCTGGGCCGCTGCATCAGCTTCGGCATTACCGCAACCCGTAAGCAGCGACGCCAACGCGGCGATCGTCGCTATCGTCCTGGTCATGTACCCCCCATCGTTTTTTTTTGCCAACGCTCAGAGGATCCAGGCCGACGCCGTTTTAACGGCGAGCGAAAGATCGCCTTAGAGAACCGACAGCAAACGTACCTTCTCTTTCAGGTCTACTCAAGGCTCCTCCCGTGATACCTGAACGCTCCCTCCATCAATCCGGGCGCCAGCCAGTTCCTATTGTTTGCGGCCTGAATCCGCCTGCCTCTTCACGATCACGTCATTGCTGATCTGACGAGGAAATGGCGCGATGGTGCTTCCAACCCGGCTCTGCGCCGCACATCGCGGCGCGTCCGTCCTGCTGATGACCGCCCTGATCCTGGGCGGGTCGGCGATGGCGCATGCCGACGCGCCGGCGCAACGTCAGGAGCTCGCGGCAGCGCTGCGCCAGCTTGATGCGCTGGAGCGCGCCGTCACGCAAGATGCAACGACTATCTCCGCCACGCCCGGCGAGCGCTACCACTTCGACTACCCCCGCTTGCTGGCCGATCTGGCCCGCGTGCGCGCCGGTATTCAAGCCTACCTCACGCCTTCGCGCGCCCAGCCGCGCGATCCCGCCGAACTCGCTGGCGACTACCGCACCGAGCGTGCGGTGCTGCCGCCTTCGACACCGGAGGCCCAGCCATGACCTCCGCCCAACTCTCCGCCTTTCAGGCCAACAGCGGCATCGTGCCGGCAGCCATGGCGACCGCTCTGGTCGGCGTCGTGTTCGCGGTGCTGCTGCTGTGGGGCGTGTGGGCCATCCGCACTGCCTACGTCGGCTGGTCGGAGAGCCGGATCAACCAGCGCCAGTTCCTCGGCGTCGTCGTGCGCTTCCTCGCGATGTACGTCGTGCTGACGTTTTTCCTCCTCTCGTAACCACAAGGACCAGGCCATGAGTATTCGCTTTTCTTCCCTCCGTCTCGCCCGGTGCGCCGTTCTGGCGGCTGGCCTCGCTTCGCTGCCCGCACTGTCGTTCGCCCAGGGCCTGCCGCAACTGGAGAACCCATCCCGGGGCGCGGGCAACGGCATCATGGACACCATCCGCAACTACGGCTACGACATCGTGCTGCTGGTGGCGTTGTTGGTGGTGGCGTCCATGTTCATCGGGGTGTGCTATCACGCCTACGGTACCTATGCGGAGATCCACACCGGCAAGAAGACGTGGGGGCAGTTCGGCCTGACGGTCGCGATCGGCGCGGTACTGCTTGTGATCGGCATCTGGCTGCTCACCGAAGCCACCGTCGTCCTCTGAGCGAGCTGGGTCATGTCTGAGTATCAGCATGTCCGTGCGGACGGAACGGTGGCGTTTCTGCCGCACCGCCTGAATCGCCATCCGGTCGTCGTGCGTGGCCTGACTGCGGACGAACTGTGGATTTGCTGCGGCTTGTCTGGCGCGCTCGGCCTGCTTATCGGCGCGCCGCTGTCGTGGCTGTTCTCGACCATTGCGCTCGCACCGACCTTCGTGGTCGTCGGCATTGCTATCGGCGTGTTCGTCGGCGGAGGCATCCTCCGCCGGCAAAAGCGCGGCAGGCCGGATACCTGGCTGTACCGGCAACTGCAATGGCGGCTGTCGACCCGCTATCCGCTGATGGCCGGCTGGGTCGGCGGGCACGTGCTGATCAGGCGTTCCGGTTACTGGTCGAACCGGAGGCAGGTGCGATGAGCCGGTTCAAGAACGAAATCACGCACCTGCAGGCGCACATCAAGACCCTGCGCATCGGGGTCGGGGCGCTGCTGGTTGTCGCCCTCGTCATGGGTGGCGGCTGGTGGAGCGCCCCGCGTGACCTGACCATCCACGTTCCCCCTGACCTGCGTTCGGGCAGCACACGCAAATGGTGGGAAGTGCCACCCGAGAGCGTGTACGCCTTCAGCTTCTATGTGTTCCAGCAGTTGAATCGCTGGCCAACGAACGGTGAAGAGGACTATGCGCGCAACCTGCACGCGCTTTCGCCGTATTTCACGCCAGCCTGCCGCGCCTTTCTTCAGGCCGATTACGACTACCGCCGCACTACGGGCGAATTGCGCCAGCGCGTACGCGGCGTCTATGAGATTCCGGGTCGCGGCTATGGCGACAACCCCGCTGCGCGCGTGCGCGTGGTCTCCGACCGCGACTGGGTCGTGACGCTCGATCTCAGTGCAGACGAGTACCACGGCTCGGAACAAGTCAAACGTGCCCTGGTGCGCTTCCCCGTGAAAGTCGTGCGCCTGGATGACGATCCGGCCCACAACCCGTTCGGCCTCGCGCTCGACTGCTACGACGGCGCCCCGCAGCGCATCGCCGTTCCCGCGCCAGAGGCACCCGCCCGTGGTGGCCTCGGGCAGCAAGGAGAAGCCCGATGAAGCACCATGTCCTCGCCTGGTTGGGGTTGCTGACCGTGGCCCTGGTCCCGTCCGCCCACGCCGTGGAAATCCTGCGCTGGGAACGTCTGCCGCTGGCCGTGCCGCTCGTGGTCGGTCAGGAGCGCATCGTGTTCATCGACCGCAATGTCCGCGTCGGCGTGCCGGCCAGCGTGGGCGAACGGCTGCGCGTTCAGAGTGCGGGTGGCGCGGTCTATCTGCGCGCAAGCGAACCCATCGAACCGACCCGGCTGCAGTTGCAAGATGCCGACAGTGGCGTGCTGATCTTGCTTGACATTGCTGCCCAACCAGCCAAGGACGGCGAGCCGGTGCTCGAACCCGTGCGAATCGTCGAGGACAGCAGTGCGCCCCAGCGTTACGGCCAGCAGTCCAGCGATGGGGAAGCGGTCGCACGCGCCAAGGTCCAGGAGGACACCCAACCGTCGCAACCGTCGCGACGCGAAACGCCCGTCCCGGTCGTACTGACACGCTTCGCTGCGCAGAACCTGTACGCACCGCTGCGCACCGTCGAACCACTGCCGGGCGTCATGCGCGTGAACCTGCGCCGTGACATGGATCTTGGCACGCTGATGCCGACGCTGCCGGCACACGCCGCTGCGCTCGCCTCCTGGCGCCTGGAGGATCAGTGGGTAACGGCCGTGCGCCTCACCAACACCAGCGCCGGCTGGATCACGCTCGACCCGCGCGTGCTGCAGGGCGATTTCCTGACGGCGACCTTCCAGCACGAAGCGTTGGGCCCGCGTGGCACGCCAGAAGACACCACCGTGCTGTACCTGGTGACGCGTGGTCGCGGCCTCGCACAATCGCTGCTGCCTGCCATCCAGCGCTTCGACCCCGCCGCGCATCTTCCACAGCCGGAGCCTCAAGCCAAGGGCGGCAAGGAGGCCGACCATGCGCAGTAATGGCCTTCTCAAGTGGTTGATGATCCCGGCCGCGCTGCTGGTGCTGTTTGTCGGTGTCCGGCTGTTCTCTGGCACAGGCACGCCAGAACAGAAAGAGGGCGCTGCGGGTAACCAACTGACGCCCGAAGAAATGCAGGCGCTGGGTATCGAGGGCGACACCCCGCGCGACACCGTTGCCACGCTGGTGGCCCAGGTCAAGCAACTGCGCACCGAGTTGCAGACCTCACTGACTGATAACAAGACCCAGCGCGATGAGAATTTGCGCCTGCGACAGCGTGAGAGCGCGATCGATCAGCGGATCAACGCCGCACTGGAGTCCGAGCGGGCCAATCTGCGCCGCGATCAGCAGCAGGTCGCCAGTGAACGTCAGCAGACCGAGGGCCTGCTCGCAGATCTGCAGCATCGGCTGGAAAGCATCGGTGGTCGTGGCGGCCATGCCGATCTGCCGGTTGGGTTGGGGCTGCGTGATGGCGATGAAGCCGGGCTTGGCAGTGGCGATTCGCTACGGTGGGTGGAACCCGACGACGCAAAGCGGGATGACGGACGCAGTGGTGCCAGCAAAGACTTGAGCTTCCCGACCCGCTTCGGTCCGGCGCAAAAAACGCTTGAGACCACTATCGGCCACGTCACCGATGCGGGTGCCAAGGCCGCAGGCGTCAGTTCCGCGCAGGCGGTCTACACCGTGCCAACAAACTCGACGCTCATGGGCTCGGTTGCGATGACGGCGCTGATCGGTCGCGTGCCGATCGACGGCACGGTGAATGATCCGTATCCCTTCAAAGTCGTGGTGGGCTCGGACAACCTGACGGCCAATGGCATCGACATCCCTGATGTCGCGGGAGCCGTGTTCAGCGGAACCGCTGCGGGGGACTGGACGCTGTCTTGCGTGCGCGGGGAAGTGCGTTCCATCACCTTTGTTTTCCACGACGGCACGATCCGCACCATCCCCGAGGATAGTGGGCGCAACAACCAGCGTAACAACCAGGAGGAAGGCCTGGGCTGGATCAGCGATCCGTACGGCATTCCCTGCGTCAGCGGCGAACGCCGCAGTAACGCGCAGCAATATCTGGGTTCGCAGGCGCTGATCACCGCCGCGGGCGCGGGCGTCGCGTCGTTGATCGATTCCGATAGCGGGCAAATGTCCTATGTCGGAGCAGACGGCTCGATCGGAACCATGGGCATCAGCAGCAATGAGGCCATGGGTCGCATCCTCGCCGGTGGTGTTCGCGACATGGCCGACTGGGTCAACAAGCTCTACGGCCAGGCGTTCGCGGCAATCTACGTCCAGCCCGGCGCCAAGGTCGCCGTCCATCTCGAAAAACCCCTTGCCATCGACTACGACCCCAAAGGCCGTCGGGTCGACCACCGCGCAGGAGACGCCCATGCACTCGAACTGGATTAAGCCGCTGCTGCTGGTGCTGGCAGCCGCGGTGCTTACCGCCTGCGCCACCAGCAAGGAAAAAATGCTGCCGCACGGCGACCGGACGATGCAAGACATCTGGCATCAGGAGGCCGGCGATGGCGGTAGCGGCCAGGTGGCTCGCCGTCAGTTGATCGATGCCCGACAAAGCCTGCGCCGGCCGCTAACCGAGACAGACATACAGGCTGCGCCCGCCGAGCAGATGCGCTACACGCGCACGGCGGCCAATGAGATCCAGCGTCAGTTCCAGCGGCTGCCGAACCCGGATTTGATGATGTACGTCTTTCCCCATCTTTCAGGCACGGACCCCGTGCCCGTACCGGGCTATACGACCGTCTTTCCCCTGTACCAACGCGTGCAGTACGCGATGCCAGGCGAGCGCGTGGAGGACTACTAATGGCCTGGCGTATTCCGTGGCGCAAGCCGGCTCCCGGTGGGACCGACGGCACCGCAGGCGAGCAACCGGACCGTTGGCAGCGGCACGTCGAAGCACTGCGTCAGGCCGGCATCCCGGAGCCCGGCACTGCGGTCCAGAGCCGCAAGCCGGCGACGCTCGCTGACGAGCAGGCGTTGTACGGCGTTGCGCCGTCGTTTGTGGAGTTGCTGCCGTGGGTCGAGTATCTGCCCGATTCGAAGTGCATGTTGCTCGAGGACGGGCAATCGGTCGCGGCCTTCTTCGAGCTGACCCCACTGGGCACCGAGGGTCGCGAGGCGGCCTGGCTGGCACAGGCTCGCGACTCGCTGGAGAACGCGCTTCAGGACAGTTTCGACGAGCTGGATGAGAACCCCTGGGTGATCCAACTCTATGCCCAGGACGAACCCAGCTTTGATCAGTACATGCAGACCCTGGGCGACTATGTGCAACCCCGTGCCCGGGGCACACGTTTCACCGACCTCTACCTGCGCTTCTTCTCTCACCATCTGCATGCCGTGGCCAAACCTGGAGGCTTGTTCGAGGACACGGTGGTCACCCGCCTGCGCTGGCGTGGCCAGAGCCGGCGGGTACGGCTGGTCGTCTACCGCCGCACGAAAACCAGCACTGCACGCCGCGGCCAGACCCCGGAACAGGCCCTGAACGTTGTCTGCGACCGCCTGGTTGGCGGTCTTGCCAATGCCGGCATCCAGGTACGCCGCCTGGGCGCACCCCAGGTCCACGAGTGGTTGCTGCGTTGGTTCAATCCCCGTCCCACATTGCTGGGCGCAAGCGCCGAAGACCGCGAACGTTTCTACCGTCTGGCCGCCTACCCGCAAACCCCTGAACCCGATGAGATCGAGTTGGCCAGTGGCCGGGATTTCGGCCAACGGTTGTTTTTCGGGCAGCCACGCTCGGATGTCGCGCAAGGGTTGTGGTACTTCGATGGCATGCCGCATCGGGTCATGGTCACTGACCGCCTGCGCATGCCGCCGGCGACCGGGCATTTGACCGGAGAGACGCGCAAGGGCGATGCGATCAATACCTTGTTCGATCAGATGCCCGAAGACACCACGCTCTGCCTGACACTGATCGCCACGCCCCAGGATGTACTCGAAGCCCACCTCAACCATCTGGCGAAAAAGTCCGTGGGTGAGACCTTGGCGTCGGAGCAGGCGCTCAAGGACGTGCATGAGGCGCGCTCGTTGATCGGCAGCGCCCATAAGCTCTACCGCGGCAACTTGGCTTTTTACCTGCGCGGCCGAGACGAGGCCGAACTCGATAGCAGGGGGCTGCAACTGGCGAACGTGATGCTCAACGCCGGCCTGCAACCCGTGCGCGAAGAGGACGAGGTGGCGCCGCTCAACAGCTATCTACGCTGGCTGCCATGCCTCTACAACCCGGCGCAGGATCGCAAGCAATGGTACACACAACTCATGTTCGCTCAGCACGCGGCGAACCTTTCGCCCGTATGGGGTCGCAGCCAGGGCACAGGGCACCCAGGCATTACCTTCTTCAACCGGGGCGGCGGACCGATCACGTTCGATCCGTTGAACCGGTTGGATCGACAAATGAACGCCCATTTGTTCCTGTTCGGCCCGACAGGCTCAGGCAAGTCGGCCACGCTCAACAACCTGCTCAACCAGGTGACCGCCATCTATCGTCCGCGACTGTTCATTGTCGAAGCGGGCAACTCGTTCGGGCTGTTCGCGGAGTTTGCTCGCAAGCTCGGGCTGACGGTCAATCGCATCAAGCTCGCGCCCGGCTCCGGCGTCAGCCTGGCACCGTTCGCCGATGCGCGCCGGCTGATCGAAACACCCAGCAATGTGCAGACCCTGGATGCCGACGCGCTGGATGATGAACAGCCAGACGCCGCCAACTCCACGGAAGCGGATGAACAACGCGATGTGCTGGGTGAGCTGGAGATCACCGCACGACTGATGATCACTGGTGGAGAGGACAAAGAGGAGGCACGGATGACCCGGGCCGACCGCTCGCTAATCCGCCAGTGCATCCTCGACGCTGCGCAGCGCTGCTCGGACGAGCAGCGCACGGTGCTCACTCGTGACGTACGCGACGCACTGCGCGATCGGGGAAACGACACTACGCTCCCCGAGATGCGGCGCGTGCGGCTGCTGGAGATGGCAGATGCGATGGATATGTTCTGCCAGGGCACCGACGGCGAAATGTTCGACCGCCCCGGCACGCCATGGCCGGAAGCCGACATCACCCTGGTCGATCTGGCGACCTATGCGCGCGAGGGGTACAACGCCCAGCTCTCCATCGCTTATATCTCGTTGATCAATACGGTCAATAACATCGCCGAACGCGATCAATTCCTCGGCCGGCCGATCATCAACGTGACGGACGAAGGCCACGTGATCACGAAGAATCCGCTGCTGGCGCCGTACGTGGTGAAAATCACGAAGATGTGGAGAAAATTGGGAGCCTGGTTCTGGTTGGCAACGCAGAATATCGATGACCTGCCCAAAGCCGCCGAGCCGATGCTCAATATGATTGAATGGTGGATTTGCCTATCCATGCCACCCGATGAGGTCGAGAAGATCGCTCGTTTTCGCGAACTGTCACCGGCACAGAAGGCGCTGATGCTCTCGGCCAGGAAAGAGGCCGGCAAGTTCACCGAAGGCGTGATCCTGTCGAAGTCGATGGAGGTGCTGTTTCGCGCGGTCCCCCCCAGCCTGTATCTCGCCCTGGCACAGACCGAACCTGAAGAGAAGGCAGAGCGGTTCCAACTAATGCAGCAATTGGGCATCAGCGAGTTGGAAGCGGCCTTCAAGGTAGCCGAAAAAATTGACCACGCTCGCGGGATTATGCCGCTGGCTTATGACGAGCTATTCTCGTAAAGGAGCCAGACATGCCGTCTTCGCGCTTGCCATCCTTTGAGTCTCGCCCAGGCTTCTCACGCAGGCTGCGGCCGCTTCTACTCACCATCGGCGTACTGATCCTACTGGTGGTCGCAGCGCTGATTGCTGTGGTCCCTGAGAAGCGCGCTGAGCCTGGCAACCCCGCGGAAGCGATCAACCATCCGGACGGCCCACCCTGGCGCTATGGCACGGTCGATGCCCGCTTTACCATCGTCATGTTCGCCGACCTAGAGTGCCCATACTGCCAGACTTACTCCCCGGTGCTACGCACCTGGATTGACGAGCATCCCGATGTGAACCTGCAGTGGCACCACCTGCCATTGCCCATGCACGAACCGGTAGCGACCCAACAGGCCCGGCTGGCCGAATGCGTGGGCGAGACTCACGGTCATGCCGCATTCTGGCAGACCGTCGTCTGGCTCTACCAGCACACCCGCAGTGATGGCCGGGGCTTGCCGCCCGGCACCGACTACCCCGGCCAGGATCAAGCCGTGCAGGCGTGCCTGGCCAGCGAGCGGCCCGATGCCATCATCAGTGCCCAGGCCAATGAGGCGCGGCACGCTGGTGTCAGTGCAACCCCGACGCTGCACCTGATCGACCACGACAGCGGCCTGTCACTGACGCTGCCCGGCCCCGCTGAAGGCGATGCGCTGCTGTCTGCGCTAGACCTGCTGGCTTCCGGTGTCGCTAACCCTGATATCGCCGACCCGCATTCCGAAATGCCTGCTGACGTTGTCAGCGACATGCCCAGGTAGTCATTGATCTTCGAGGCTACGGCACGGTTTTGGCCGTGTTGATCACACCAGTTCGCTTCGCATCCGACTCGCGAACGATCGCCGCACCTGCGGTGATGGATGCCAATTCTTCTCCTTGATTTCTCATCGTCCCCCGGAGGGTTCGCCCTCCCGCTCCCGGGTACGCGCTCTCCGATTGCATTTATTGGAGGTTCGCTATGTCCGCTACGCTCACTATCGTCGATTCCGATGTGGAATTAAGCAGCACTCCCGCCGAACAGCGAGATGACTGGATCATTCGCCAGGCCATCGCGCTGCTGGAACAGCGGGTTTTCAACGCTGGCCCCATGCTCAAAAGCCCGCCAGCCGTCCGGGACTATTTGCGCTTGAAGCTGATGGCCGAGCCCAACGAGCTTTTCGTCGTGGTCTTCCTGGACAGCCAAAACCAGGTGTTGGCCTATGAACCGCTGTTCAAAGGCACGGTCGATGCGGCTGTCGTCTACCCACGGGTGGTGGTGCAGCGGGCCTTGGCATTGAACGCCTCGGCGCTGATCTTCGCGCATCAGCACCCGTCGGGCGTGACCGATCCCAGCGGGGCCGATCGCACACTCACTCAGCGGCTCAAACATGCCCTGGAGACTGTCGATATCAGGGTGCTGGATCATTTCATCGTGGGAAAAGGAGAGCCGTATTCCTTTGCGGAGTCCGGCCTGTTGTAGCAGTTCCCCACCTCGCGCCTGCACAGGAGCGCGGTTTCCCTTCTTCTATCAGTGCTTAACCCCGTGCGGGCTCTCCAGGCCCGCACGGGGCCACAGGGAGTTCGTGCGCCTTTCCAACAGGAGTGCATCATGCAACCTAAAGTCCATCATTTCGACGGCGTTCCGTTCGTTGCCACCCCTTACCGGGCAGGCACCCACATCCGTGAGGAAGTGTTTTGGCGCCAATTCACCGTCATTTGCCAGGGCGAGATCGAGTATCCCGAGGACGATCCCATCTACGGTACGTGGTGGACGTCTCACGCCCTCGAACTCGGCCAGTGCGGCTTGATCGAAGACGCCATGTCACTGGCCGACACCCACATATCACAACATGACTTTGATCTCAGCGATGACGACGAAGCCCTGGACTTCTCACCAGAGTTAGTCATCCTCCTCGACAGGCAACAACGTCTGGTGCTCGCCGGACAAGCGTGGGGGAATGGCATCAGATGGTGCCCGCCCGTCACGACCGATGACGAGGCTCGACAGATCGCCAAAGAGATCGCCGCGCTGCGTAGCGAAGCATCCTATGAAGCAGGGTGGGACAATTTCTGCACCGCCAAAGGGCTGCGCCTTCGTGCCCGTGTGCTTGAAGGCCGGCTGGTGGATAGTTACTGGCGGGACTATGCCGGCAAGGCAATCCATAAGGTAGCGAACTGAACTCGTCTACGCGGGAGCCATTGGCTTCCGCGTCTTCTTCCACCTCGACCCATCTGCGACGCTTATCGCGTCCTTGGCCGATTAAATGATTCGACTCAGGCTATTGTGAGGGATCAGCTTTAGCCGAACCGCCAGCCGCCACAGCTTGCACGTCGTCCGACTACCAAGGATCGTGTCTGTTCAGAGCTTCTAAAACATTCTGAATGAGCCGATTATGTCGACAATAAGTGGATGAACGTAGCGAATCAGATCAGGCCTACGCGCGAGTTCGGTAGAGATAAAGCCAACCCACCATCTCGGGTTCGAGAAGCGTCGCTAAACATGATTTCCCAACTCGGTAGGTCGGTCAAATCGGTTCAGGTTGCTTCGGCATACCAACCGCCGTCGCTGTGCTTTGGACGCGCAAATCCAAGCATTCTGAACCTAAGCAGCAGCACCCCTCCTGAAGAGTTGACCAACTCGCGCCAACTATCCCCGCGTGGCCTCCACATCCAGGAACCGTCTGCTGACCGTTCCATAAAGCGTCCATCCAAGCATTGTCGCAATGCCCCCGAGCATTATGGCTTCGGCGCCTGAACTCCAAAGAGCGAAGTAGCTGTAGGCTGCGCCGATGTACGCGATCACGTTAGCCAAGAGCGCCTGACGCGGCGAGACACCGGCTGCCTTATGGATGGTCATCAATGCAGCCATCGACAGCAGATAGGGCACGATATTGGTGACGACAGCCAAATTGACCAAGCGATCAAACTGACTGCTTAAATCCGGGCTGGTGGTCAGCAAAGCCAGAACGGATTGGCAGACGACCAGCACGATCATGCCTGCTATCGGAACGTTACGGCGACTGACGCGACCGAACACCTTCAGAAAATAGCCTACGTCGGCTGAGCTCTTGAACACCTGCGCAATCGTGAATTGCCAGCCCAGAAGCGAGCCCACGCAGGCGATGATCATTAAGGCCATGATGACATTGCCCACGCCGGGCGTGAACAAGGTGGCAAAGGCCAATCCAAACGGGGCGGTCGAGGCGGCAAGTTCAGCGTTAGGGACGATGCCCGCGATGACATTGGTCGATACAATGTAGACAATGGCTGCGGCTACGGTGCCACCGAGTACTGCGATCGGCACATTGCGTTCCGGATTATCGACGGCCTCTGCATTAGCGCATGCTGACTCCAGGCCTAAAAAAGCCCAGAGTGTCATGGCGATCGACGCACTCATTGCTTGAAACGCCGGCATTGCATGAGGATTCCAGGCAGCGGCATAGATGGAGGGATCGAACCAGAACCAGCCGATGACCGAAATGCCCGCAACGGGGATGATTACCCCCCATACGGTAATGCTGCCAATTCGCCCTGTAGTCTGCGCACCGCCGAAGTTGGCCACCATGGTTAGCCAAAGCAACGCAATGGTCGCGATGCCCACTTCGATTGGCGTCAGCGACCAGCCGAAAAGCACAACGGCGTAGCCGACAGCGGTGACCGAGATGGCGATGTTCGCGATCAGCAACGATGCCCCATATGTGTAATTCGCCATAAAATTGCCTGAGCGGCCGAAGGCATACTCCGCATATCCGCCCATGCCTCCAGGTTTTCGACTGAACCGTCCGCACTGTGAGAATGCATAAGCCAGAGCCAACGAGCCCAGAGCAGTCACTACCCAGGACAGGATGGATATCGTGCCCACCTGGGCTAGTTTAGAGGGCAACATCACAATGCCTGATCCCATCATGTTGATGGCAGTCAGCACAGTCAGCTGCAGCACGCTCATTTTCTTGACATCGCTTGCCACACTATTCTCCGAGATTTTCAAGACGATCCTTTGCAAAGAATTCGCATTGGCTTCATGCATGTGTCTGAACATTTTTTTAATGCTGCGTGCTCAGCACATAGCCGTATGCGCGTATCCGTCCGTCATCCTCTGTCTTGAGGTAGACACCCTGCAGCTCGGGTGTAAAACCGGGAAGAGTATTAACTCCATCCTGAAGTGAACCGCCCCGGAAAACTCGGAGGCTCTTTGGTGTGAGTCATGCCGCTTGGGCAGACTCGGTAAGTTGCTGATAGTAGATTGCTTCAGCTTCTGCTGGTGGCATACTTCCGATGGGCTCCAGCAGTCGCCGGTTGTTGAACCAGTCGACCCATTCCAGCGTTGCCAGCTCTACTGCCTCCCGATTCTGCCAGGAACGACGATGGATCACCTCGGCCTTGTACAGGCCATTGATGGTCTCGGCCAAGGCATTGTCATAGGAGTCGCCCACGCTGCCCACGGAGGGTTCGACTCCAGCTTGCGCCAGGCGCTGGGTATAGCGGATTGAAACGTACTGCACACCTCGGTCGCTGTGATGGAACAGACTGCCCTGCTCAAGCGGCCTACGGGCATACAGCGCCTGTTCCAGCGCATCGAGCACGAAGTCGGTACGGGCCGAGTTGGAGACCCGCCAGCCAACGATGCGGCGGGCGAATACGTCGATGACAAAGGCCACATAGACGAAGCCCTGCCATGTGCTGACGTAGGTGAAGTCCGACACCCAGAGCGCATTGGGCCGCTCGGCACGAAACTGACGATTAACCCTGTCCAGAGGGCACGGCATGGTCTTGTCGCTGACCGTCGTCTTGATCGGCTTGCCACGTACGACACCTTGCAGGCCCAGTCGCCGCATCAGTCGCTCCACCGTGCAGCGGGCAGCTCCCAAGCCTTCGCGCTTGAGCTGACGCCAGACCTTGCGCACGCCATAGACCTGGAAGTTCTCCTCCCAGATCCGCTGTATGTGGCCGCACAGCAGTTCGTCACGCTGCGCTCGCAAAGAACGCCGCTCAGGCGCTCCCCGGCGAAGCGCATGGGCATAGTAGGTCGATGGAGCGATCGGCAGTACTCGGCAGATCGACTCGACTCCATAAACCCCGCGATGCTCGTCGATAAATGCCTTCATGGCTTGAAGCGGCGGTCGAGCTCCTCCTGGGCAAAATACGCGGACGCCTTGCGCAGAATCTCGTTGGCCTGGCGCAGCTCACGCACCTCTCGCTCCAGGGTCTTGATCCGCTCGCGTTCGCTGCTGGTCTGGCCTTCACGCTTACCGCTATCACGCTCGGCCTGGCGCACCCAACGGCGCTGCGTTTCGGCTGTACAACCAATCTTGGCGGAAATCGAGCAGATCGCTGCCCACTCCGACTCGTGGTCGTCTTGATGTTCCTGTACCAGTCGAACCGCTCGCTCGCGGATTTCTGGGGAATACTTCGTCGTTGTCTTCATAGCTCCATACTCTCAAGAGTTGGAGCCTCCGGGAAAGCCGGGGCGGTTCATCACTGACGATGGGAATTGGGTTGTGCCCGCTCAACGGGCGTTGTGGGTGCCGGTTTACCTAGTCATTGCCAGGTATTCGGCGCGTCGCCACTGCTTCGGCATCTATTTGAAGCGGCGCTAGATAACCCAGCCGATATACGCTCCAAGAAGCGGGATTTCCATGTACTTGGCTTGCTCGTCGATGAGATTGGGAGCATGCCCCGCCTCCCGTTGAATGCGCCTCTTCCCGCAGAACCACGACTCCTTCGGGCATGTCAGCAACTTCTTGATTCTCCAAGTCAGGCGATTTCCATTGAAGAAATGGCGGACTGGGCCAGCATGAGCCGCCGGACATTTACGCGTCAGTTCCTGTCCCACACCGGAATGACGTTTGTGGCATGGCGCCAGCAGATTTGCTTGCTTGAGGCGTTGAGCCAACTTGCCAATGGCGTGCCTGTCACAGAAGTCGCTCTCGGACTTGGATTTAGCAGTCCCAGTGCATTCACCACGTCCTTTCGGAAGGTGCTCGGTGAGTCACCTGCAAGGTACCTGCGAAAATCAATAGGGACAGCCCTTTTTTGAACCATGCGCACCTGCAGCAGGGCTCGTGGAGCCCTGGTAGCCAAAGCACCCCCTCCATTGGCTCGGGCGTTTTGGTGTCGCCTTAACCTCTCCGCCAATCGGTGCCATCTTCCCGTAAATACGGTGATCGCCGGTTTCCGTTTGTTTGTCGTTCCCGACTCAGCTTTGCAGTGGACTACCGCCATTAGCAACTACGCGGTGGTTCGACATGCTGGCTCGGTTTCTTTCCCTTTCCCTTTCCTCTTTCTGGCTGCGGCCAATCGCCGTCGGGTTGTGTGCAGCGCTTCTCAGCCGCGTTGCCATCGCCGCCGACGTCATCGTCGTCACCGATAACCACCACCCGGTACAAGCCCCGCCCGGCATCCGCGTGATCGAGCTGGACCAGGCCGCACGCATCGAGGCTGAACTGGCCGCCGACTTGCCGGCCGACCCTGCGCGCGCCAGTGCGCAGGTCCAGCAACGCCTAAAGGCAGGGGGCGCTGCGTTGCAGCGGCGCATCGGCGAGGCGTATCAAGGCGTGGTTGATGCCTGGAGCCTGGGCATCACCACCATTCCGGCCGTCGTCGTGGATCGCCGCTATGTGGTTTACGGCGAGGGCAATCTGGACGGAGCGCTGGAACGCGTCGCGCAGTACCGCAGGGAGCAGCCATGATGAGCCGGCTCACCCGTCGCCTGCGGCTCGGCACCGCTGTCGCACTGCTGTGCGGCACAACATCGAGCTTCGCGCTCAATACCGCCAGCATCGTCTCCTCGGCCTTGTCACCCGACTGCCTCGAATATCGAGTTACGGGAATCTGTTACTGGCTCTTCTGCACGCAATTCGGTTGCTCAGTGCGGACCTCCACCAAGGTGCGCCACTACATTCCTGACGCTGTCGTCTCCAGCTACTCCAACACGGGTGAAAACCCCTGGGTCGAGGTGCGGGCTATGAGCATGCCCAATACCACCGCCCAGGCCGGCGGCGACGGTACCACCAACGAGGACCACGAGAACAATCTGGCGAAGTTCAAGAACGCCGATGTCATCGGACATCCAGGCGGCACCGCGTTCAGCCAGTTCGCCAGCGCCTCGGGATACACCTGCCAGGGTGCCGGCACCGCATTTATGCCGTATCTGCTGAGCACGTTGGACACAGTCGCCTGGCGCTACAGCGTACCAGAAGCCGTATACCCCGAAGCCCTGGTGCCAGGTATGCGCGAGATCGGCACGCGGAGCACGCTGGACCTATGGGGCGCCGTCTACCCACGCGGCGGTTTCCTGCATCAGGTTGATGACCATAAGGCCGGCGCCGTGGTGGCCCAGCGTGCAGGCGACATCGTGACCCGTCGCGGACAACTGCATGTGTACCAACCGCTGCTCGCCAACGCGCGTGACGGTTACTGGCCAGCCGGTGCGTTGGTGGAAAGCGACGCCTCCACCGGCAAGTGGCAAGAGCTGACCCCGCGGCTTTCCAATACCTGCGCGGTATTCCCCCACGGTGATCCCACGGCCCAGGCGCAGCAAGGGGACTACGCCTGGGCATTGTGGCGGCCATACAGCTGCTGCCAGCGCCGGGGACAAACGTTCCTCGGCAGCGTCGAGTTCAACTAAGGACACAACGATGATGCGTCCTGACTTGATCAATCCCTCCACCACCCCGCCTCGCCGCTCGCGCCTGGTTGGCCTTGCGGCTGCGCTCGCACTGGCCAACGGCCTGGCATGGGCTCAGAGTGGTGGCTTCCAGAACAGCGGCAGCGTGATCGGCGATGAGGTCATGTACTCGATCGGCGGTGGCAACGCGGTCTCGATGAGTGGTGCGGCCGGCATGCGCTCGCTCGGCGTGGGCGTGGGCTGGAACAGCAATCTGATCTGCGGCGACATGAGCATCGGCACGACGATTCAGAATCAGCTCAACGGCGTGACCAATGGGTTCCAGAACATCATGTCGTCGGTGATCCAGAGCGCCACCAGTGCCGTGGCCTCACTGCCGGCGCTGATCATCCAACGGGCTGACCCAGGCCTGTATAACCTGCTCACCAACGGTATCTTGCAGGCGCGGCTTGACTTTGACCGCTCCAAGCTCACCTGCCGTGCCATGGGCGAACGGATGGCCGATATGGCTGGCGGTCAGCTGGGCTGGAATCAGCTCGCCGAGGGCATGGCGTTGCGCCAGGCCGTGGCGAGTACGGACGCCGTCTCCGCGATCGAGCAAGCCGAAAGCAGCCGAGGCAATGACGGCGTGCCTTGGGTCGGCGGCAGCAATGCGGGCGGCGCAGGCCAGCCGGCGATCAAGGTGGTCGGAGACGTCACCCGGGCGGGTTATAACCTGGTCAATGGGCGCGGCGTCTCTGACAGATCCGCTATCGCACAGGCCAGTTGTGCGAGCTTGTCCTGCCAGACGTGGTCCTCGCCAGAAGCCGCAGTCGAATGGGCCACGCGGGTGCTCGGTGAGCAGGAGCAGCGCACGTGTGAAACCTGCACGAAAACCCAGACCGTTCCAGGCGTGGGTCTGACGCCCCTCATTCAAGAGGAGTACGACACCAAGCTCCAGGTCCTGCAGGAATTGATCGCGGGCTCGCGCAACACTACGTTCGAAGATCTGCGCGAAGCCGGTAGCGTCTCATTGCCAATCACCCGGGGCGTGATCGAAGCCCTACGCGACGAACCCGACCAAGACATTCTGGCTCGGCGCCTGGCCTCGGAGGTGGCGCTTTCCAGCGTGCTGGAAAAGGCGTTGCTCCTGCAACGCACCATGCTGACCGGCAAGAAGGAGCCCAATGTCGCCGCGAACCAGCTGGCGGTCGATGCGGTGAACCACGAAAGCGACACGCTCGATCGGGAGATTCTCAATCTCAAAACCGAGCTCGAGCTGCGTCGCGAGCTCGCCAACAACTCACCCATGGCCATCATCCAGCGCCATGGCGCCCGTGCGAGCGGCTCGCGTGGCATTTATGAGGGCGATCCCGTGCCGGATCGGATCGACCGGTTGCAGAAGGGGAATCCTGGGGGCACACCATGAGTCCCGTATGGCTGAGGCCACGTTGGCTGTTAAACCGCCGCGTTGCCAGGGCGCTGCTGTGGACGCTGCTGCTCATCGCATTGGCGGTAGCGGCCAATATCGCGGGCATCTACCTGGTGGGCAGCATCGCCGACTGGGAGCAGTGGCTGGCGGATGCAGCTGGCTACTTCCTGCTGTGGCGGCTCTGCCTCTACGGGGCGACGGCCTACGGCTGGGTGTGGATGCGCCGCCGCCTGCTGGCGCGCGAATCTGGTGCCGAGGCAGGGCGTCGGCTGCTCCGTGCCGAAGTCGCCGGCGTCATCGCAATCGCCGTATTGGAGACCAGCCTACTGATGCGGGCTGCGTAGCGGGAGACCTGGGAGATGACGCTCTTTACGACGGACTATCTGGAATACTATCTGACGCTCGTGGGCTGGATAGTCCACAACGGAATTTGGGCGGTGCTGGTCTCCAGCGGCGTGTTTGCCATTCCCTTCGTGGCGATCATTATCCAGGAATGGCTCAAGGCACGCGCAGAAGGCGCCGACGAAGGGAACAAGGGCGTGCTCTCGTCGATGCGCATCGAAAACCGCATTTGGGTAGCCGTCGTCGTGGTGATGTTCGCTGGCATTCCGTTTATCGATATCGATCTCAATACGATCCAATACGACAGGGCTCGATCGTCGCAATGTCAGGTCAACCTGCCCGCTCCCGCCGACACCGGCTGGTCGCAGTCGTTCAGCACGCTCAACAATCAGAGTGCCAAGGTGCCCGTATGGTGGGCTTTTATCCACGCGCTTTCGCGTGCCGTTACAGGGGCCTCGGTGGCTGCGATTCCGTGCGGCACGGACTTGAGGCAGATGCGAATGGAGATTAACGCCACACGTATCGACGATCCGGTGCTGGCGCAGGAAGTGGCCGACTTCACGCACGATTGCTACGGTCCGGCGCGTGCCAAGCTGTTCATGAGCCGCCCCCAGCTCGATGAGGCGCAGATGCATGATGTGACCTGGATCGGCTCCAGCTACTTCGTCACTACCAACGGCTTCTACGACACGTACCGGGCCAAGACGCCGCGCGACGGTTGGCCCTACGACAGCAACCGGGACGCCGGGCTCGCACAGGTACCCAGCGGCGCCGGCTATCCGACCTGCCGCCAGTGGTGGAGCGACGGCGGCAACGGATTGCGCACGCGGCTGCTAGGCCAGGTTGATCCGGGCCTGCTGACCCGGCTGGCGGGCTGGGCCGGCTTTCTGAGCCGTGCTCAGGTGGATGATTCGGTAATTCGCGCGATCGCGGCGCCGCGTCAGCAGAAGCTTAATCAGGGCTCTGTCTATACCGACTACGGCGGCCAAGTTGATAAAACATTGCCGAACGTCGTTACCCGAGCGGCTGGCGACGTCGGTATGGCGGTTGGTGGGCTTGCTTATTTCCCCGCAATGGACGTCATGCGCCAAGCCTTACCAATGGTACTGGCATTCCTGAAAATGGCGCTAGTGATCTGCATCCCGCTGGTGCTGCTGATTGGTACCTACGATCTCAAGACGGTAGTTACGATCAGTGTTATCCAGTTTGCATTGTTTTTCACAGATTTCTGGCTACAGCTGGCACGCTGGATTGATTCAACAATTCTGGATGCACTCTACGGCTGGGGATGGGGGTGGAATAGGCCGCAATCAAACTTCGATCCGCTCCTCGGTCTGAACAACACATTCGGCGACATGCTCTTGAACTTCGTTATGGCGGCAATGTTCCTGATTCTACCGGCATTCTGGATTGCGGCATTGGGATGGGTTGGATTCCGCGCTGGACATACCATTCAGGGCATGACAGAGGGCACCAAAGGTGGTGCACAGGCTGGAGGCAAGGGCGTTGGCGCTTTGACAGGAGGGAAGCTCAAGTAGAATTTTGAGGCCTCAGTCATCCGTATAGTCAACGTGGGTGTTGTCGTTATAGAGATTAGGGTCGTAGCCGGGAGTGTTGCGAAGCTCATCCATATCTGTAAAGGGCCAGACATCATCCTCTGGATTGTTCATCGCGGATGCCCCCCATGCAGAAGCGGCAACGAATGCCAACAGCACTGCCAGCCAGAACACCGTGTACAGCAGCGTGCCCAGCACGAACAGCTTCACTATCCATAGCAAAACCGCTGCGGCGCCCGCGGGCAGACCTTGCGCGACCAGCCATCTAGACACTCGCCGCTCTCCGCGCACATAGCTCCGCCATCTGCTGCCAAGCCAGTTGCCAAAGCGCTCTGCGGCACTGCTATGAATGGTCGTGTTCATGGTCTGCTCCTACGTTATCACTGGAATGCTCCGCAAGGTTTCAGTCCTGCCCCAGTCAATCAACGCCGAAGGCGGTTTTCATCAATCAATGAACCGGTTCAAAAAATCAGCTGGTTTCAGTATCTCGATGCCGTGAAAAGGATGCAACTCCAGCAGATCCTGGTCTCCAGTAAGGATGAGCTGTGCCTCACCATTCAATGCCACATCGAGGAACTTGTCATCCTTGGGGTCACGGCACGCGGAGATCCGCTGCGTTATCGCCACTACCCGTACGACGCCACCGAGTAAGCGTAGGAACTGCTGCCTATCTTCGCGGGAAACATACTTGTCGAACTTGGACCGGCCCAGGACCTCGCTCAACTCTGTAAGCGTGTCCTCGGATACCAGCGGAATGCCCCAGGCCAGCCCATGGTCAACAGCCCTGGCCGCCGTGCCCTGGGGCATAAGCAAACGGCTGATCCAGAGGTTGGTGTCAAATACCAGCTTGCGATCAGTCCTCACTGCTCAGCAGTCCTTTCAGCACATCCTCCGTCATGCCGGCAGCCTTGGCCTTGGCACCGACTTGGTCACTGAAGCGCTGGAACTCGGCTACGTTCAGGTGAACCAGTCGCTCGTATTCCTCCATCGACATCAATACTGCTATATCCCGCTTCTGGCGCTGGATGACGACAGGCTCTCGTCGGGCGGCCTCAATGATTTCCGCGAAGCCCTGCCTGGCTTCACTCGCTGTTACGGCACGCATATACACTCCTCTGTACGTTTTGTACAAATTGTACTCGACATAAAGCGTCATCGCAATCGCTTTTCCTCTGCTTGGTAAACAAGGCGTCGGTGCAAGAGGTAAGAAGCGCTTTTGCGGATGCCAGGCCACTCAGTCGTGGAAATTGATTAGATATTTCTGCACATTTAGGCTAGGAGTGGAAATACCAGACGCCAGTATCAAGCCTTTGCAGGCGGAACCTCCCCGTGAAGCTCCGTTCGACCATGCCGTGCTCGACTCCTTTGGCGTGTCGCCCCAATTAGCGGCTCGCTACGCGAAAAGCGGCTGGCTTGTACGCTTGGCCCATGGGATCTACGCTTTCCCGAACGACGACTTCGGCACCTGCAGGCGATGAATCCGGCTACGCGGGGCCCAAGCTGGGGATTCCATGACCATCCGGACACCCATTCCACCAACATCCGGACACTGATTCCACGCTGATCCGGACACTCATTCCACGAGCATCCGGACACTTTCAGGCAGGCAGCAACGCAGGAT
>Ga0180008_1000246_pt1 | contig 52399 bp, 41 predicted proteins | sample MM_PW_MetaG_FD_121121 | JGI IMG/M metagenome (GOLD analysis project Ga0180008, IMG submission 121121) | Groundwater microbial communities from the Aspo Hard Rock Laboratory (HRL) deep subsurface site, Sweden - MM_PW_MetaG | ecosystem: Environmental > Aquatic > Deep subsurface > Groundwater... | reverse complement strand
TGGTCACCGTGCTCGGCCTGGCGCTGTTAGTGCGTCAGGCCAGCGAGGATGTGCAGCGCGAGGTGCAGGCCGCCGAAGCGGTGGTCGAGTACCTGTACGAAGCCGCGCAGCGTGACCCTGCCAGCTTGCAAAATGGCCTGGCCGATAATTTGCGCCATGTGCGGCTGCAGTGGTTGCCGCTAGCCACTGACTCGGCGGCGCAGTCATTTGAACAGTGGTTGGGACAGCGTTTGTTTGCGTTGCAACATACACCACGGGTGGCCACGTTGGCGGACGGTCGGCAATTGCAGATCAGCGTCGACCCCAGCGATGAGATCGACGAAGTCTGGGATTCGCTGTTGCAGTTGCTGCTGCTCTGCCTGCTGGCGCTGCTGATCAGCCTGGTGGCGATTCGCTGGGCCGTACGCCGTGGCCTGCGCGTGCTGGATGAACTATTGGCGGGCCTGCAACAGGTGACCCAGGGCCAGCTGGATGCCCGTTTGCCCGCGCGCAGTTTGCCGGAGACGCGGCAGCTGGCTGGCTATTTCAATGCCATGGCCACCACCTTGCAGCAGGTCCAGGCCGATAACACCGAACTGACCCAAGCCCTGATGGCCCTGCAAGAGCGGGAGCGCGCGCGCCTGGGGCAGACCCTGCATGACGACCTCGGCCAGTACCTCAGCGGCATTCGCGCGCAAGCCTGTTTGTTGCAGGCCGTGGCTCAGCAACCCGAGCAGGTAATGAATACCGCGCAGCAGCTGGATGCCAATTGCCAGCGCCTGCAAGAGGGCTTTCGGGCGTTGATACGCGACCTCTATCCCGTGGTGCTGGAGCATTTACAACTGGATGAGGCGCTGCACTTACTCGCGAGCAACTGGCAAACGGCGCAGCGCGTGCAGTGCCACGTCAGGGTCAGCGGCATGTTGCCAAACCTGCCGTTACCGACCAAGGCGCACCTGTACCGCTTGGTGCAGGAGGCCCTGACCAATGTGGCCAAGCACGCCCAGGCCAGTGAAGTGCGCGTGCGCCTGCACTATCAGGGGCAGCGCTTACGCCTGTTTATTCGCGACAATGGCCGGGGCGCGCAGTTGCCGCAGCGCCCTGGCATTGGCCTGCGTTCGATCCACGAGCGTGCGCGCAGCTTGGGCGCCGTGCTGCGCGTGCACAGTCGTCCTCAAGCCGGGTGGGCTTTGTGCTTGACCCTGGCACTGCCGGAGCAGGAAACATGAAAATACTGCTGGTCGATGATCACGCGGTTGTCCGCCAAGGCTATGCCAGCTTGCTGCGCGCCTTACTGCCGGACGTACAGGTGCGCGAGGCCTGCGATGGTGAGCAGGCGTTGCAGATGGTCCACGAGGAGATTCCCAACCTGGTCATCATGGATATCGGCCTGCCCGGCATCAGCGGCCTGGAAGTGACCCGACGCCTGCGTCAGCGCCTGCCGCAGTTGCGCGTGTTGTTTTTCAGCATGCACGACGAGTTACCTCTGGTGCGTCAGGCATTGGATGCCGGCGCGCTGGGTTACTTGACCAAAACCTCATCGCCAGAGGTGCTGGTCGAGGCCGTCAAACGTACCCTGGCCGGGCATGCGTACATCGAGCAAGGCCTGGCCACTCATCTGGCCTGTAACCCGATGGGCGAGGGCAGCAGCGACCCACGCCTGCGCGGCATGACCCAGCGTGAATTCGAGATTTTCGTGATGCTGGCCAAAGGCATGCCCAGCCGCCAGATCGCCGAGCACTTGTGCATCAGCAGCAAAACCGTGTCCAACTACCTGACCCTGCTCAAGAGCAAACTGCAGGTCAGCTCCCAGGCAGAGTTGGTGCACCTGGCGATTGATACCGGGGTTATTCGGCTGGGGCTGGAAAGCGCTTAAAGCTATTAGTTTGGATGCCTATAGCCCATGACTTTAAGCCGCCTCTCCAGGCTACTGACCATACAGCGGCGATCGACGGTCGTAGGGTGGACAACGCGAAGCTTGTCCACCTTTGCAAGCGGAAATTCCAAGCCTAATCAGCCTACTCGCAACAGGCCGATCTAATCCCTGCCTTGTATTACCCTTCAATCCCATCCCTTGGGGCATTCCACACAACCTTGCATATTGGCGCCCTGGAAGTTGCCATAGTGGGTGCGCGTGCCGCTTAGGTCGGCGTCGGCGAGGTTGGAGCCTGAGAGTTTGACCTCTTGCAGGTTGGCGTCCTTGAGGTTGGCGCCCTTGAGGTCAGCCTTGCTTAGCCAGGTCATTTCCAGATTGGCCGCTTGCAGGTTGGCATTGTGCAGTTTGGCGGCAGACAGGCGGGCGAATTCCAGGTTGGCAGCGCGCATATCGGCTGCGTTGAATTTTGCCGCCTGGGCATACATGGCCCAGCCGTTGATGGCTACCAGGGTGCTGTTGCTGAAGTCGGCCAGGCGCAGCTGACTTTGTTGCAGGCTGGCACGGGTCAGGTCGGCACCTTGCAGTTGTGCTTTTTCCAGGTTGGCCAGATCCAGGCGGCTATGGCGTAAATCGGCACCACGCAGGTCGGCACCTTCCAGGTTCATACGGCGCATGTCCTGGTTGCTCAGGTTGGCACCTTGCAGGTTGGCTTTGGGGCATTGGCTGTCGGCTTCGATGCGGCAGCCGTTGACGGTGAGCACCTCATCGGCGTTGACCAGTTCGGTACCCAGCACCAGCAGTACGATGGGCAGAAGCAGAGGCAGGTAATTCATGGCGAGTCCTCGGGTAGGGTGCGCCGTGCGCACCACGGGGGCAACGCAGGTGGTTGCTTGGAAGCGCGAAAGTGGATGCGCATGACGCACCCTAGGGTGCGTCATGCGAGTTGCGATCAGCGTTGTGCGGTCTTGTTATCCCAGCTTGGCAGCTTGAATACCCAGAACGAGCCGCCTTGCGCGACCGGTTTGGTCAGCTCGGCCATGTCGCCGCCCCACAGCGGTACTGCTCCGCCGTAACCGGTGGTTACGCCGATGTACTGCTCGCCATCCTGTTCCCAGGTGATGGGCGGGGAGATGATTCCGGTGCCGGTCTGGAACTTCCACAGCTCCTTGCCGTTCTTCGCGTCGAAGGCCTTGAAGTAGCCGTCGCCAGTGCCGGTGAACACCAGATTGCCCTTGGTGGCCAGTACGCCGGCCCACAGTGGCAGTTTTTCCTTGTGCTCCCAGACGACCTTGCCGGTGGTCGGGTTCATTGCCCGCAGGATGCCGACGTGGTCTTCGAACAGGCGTTTGATGCGGAAGCCCATGCCCAGGTAAGCGGAGCCCGCCTTGTAGTTGGCTTCCTCGGCCCAGTAGTCCTCTTTCCAGTGGTTGGCCGGCACGTAGAACAGGCCGGTGTCCTGGCTGTAGGCCATCGGGTTCCAGTTTTTGCCACCGAGGAAAGGCGGCGACACTTCTACCGATTTGCCTTTGGCTTCACCCGGCTCCGGTTTTGGTGGGCGTTGACCTTCGTTTTCCACCGGGCGACCGGTTTTCAGGTCGATATGGCTGGCCCAGGTGATCTTGTCGACGAAGGGGAAGGCGTTTTGCAGCTTGCCGTTGGCGCGGTCGACTACATAGAAGAAACCGTTGCGGTCGGCGTGGGCGGTAGCCTTGACGGTTTTACCGGCCTTGTCCTTGTAGTCGAACAGCACCAGTTCGTTGTTGCCGGAGAAGTCCCAGGCATCGTTCGGGGTGTGCTGGTAGAACCACTTCACTTCGCCGGTGGACGGGTCTACGCCAACCTGGCCTGAGGTGTAGAGGCTGTCGTAGTCCTTCGGATCGCCACCGTCGGCGGTACGCGCCCAGCCGTTCCAAGGGGCCGGGTTGCCGGCACCGATGATGATGGTGTTGGTTTCCGCATCGAAGCTGGCGCTCTGCCACGGTGCGCCACCGCCCTGGCTCCAGGCGGCCTTCTTGCCGGTTGGGTGGCTGGGATCATCCGGCCAGGAAGGGGCTTTGACGTCGCCGGTTGGCGTGCTGTCTTTGCCATTCAGGCGACCCATGTGGCCTTCGACAAATGGACGCATCCAGACTTCTTCACCGGTTTCCGGGTCGCGGGCGAACAGCTTGCCGACCACGCCGAACTCATCGCCAGAACTGCCGTGAATCAGCAGGGTCTTGCCCGATACCTTGTCCTTCACCAGGGTCGGCGCGCCGGTCATGGTGTAGCCCACTGCGTGGTCACCAAACTTCTTGTTCCACAGCACTTTTCCGGTGTCTTTATTCAAGGCAACGACACGGGCGTCTAGGGTGCCGAAGTAGACCTTGTCGCCATAAATTGCGACGCCGCGGTTGACCACGTCACAGCATGGACGAATGTTGTCCGGCAAGCGGTGGTTGTAGGTCCAGAGGCGCTTTCCAGTCTTCGCGTCGAGAGCAAAGACTCGTGAATAGGAACCGGTGACGTAGATCACGCCATCGTGCACCACACCTTGGGATTCCTGGCCGCGCTGCTTTTCATCACCGAAGGAGAACGACCAGGCGGGAGTCAGTTTGTACACGTTGTCGGCGTTCACTTGAGCCAGCGGACTCCAGCGCTGGGCGTTGGTGCCCATGCCGTACTGCAGCACATTATTGGTGCTCAAGTGGTCGTTGGCGATGTCGTCCCAAGTGACGTTTTTGGCCAGCGCACTGCCACTCAAGGCCAGGCCGCCGGCCAGTAATAGGCTGTGGATGGCGAGCGCCATGGGACGTGGCGAGCTGGGTAACGGTCTTGTTGTCATGGTTGTGGTTTCCCATCGTGGTGGTGAAGGTTGCAGGTCCTGTTCTGTTGGCGACCTGGCGAGCCGATAGTGGAACCACGGGGATTGCGCCGAAACGGAAAAACTCCCGCCTGCGCCGGGAAGAATGCCCAAACCGGGCATGACTTAGCCTTGCTGCCAAAGCCACCTGTCATGGGGTCGCAAGCCCTACTACCAAGGGACTAGTCGCGGGCCACCAAAGCAGCATTCGGCGGGCGCGGCGCTGTTTCTAAGATGCTCGCAAGCAAGCTCCGTACGAGCTGTGTGCGTGCATTCGATGAGGCCTTGAACATGACAATTAAAAAGAACACCGGTTTTGCTCTGCTGCTGCTGGCCTTCTCGGCCAACCTCTGGGCGCATGGTGATGTGGTGCCCCAGGCGGTGAAGACCGACGGTCTGGAGCCGCTGGGCGAAGAATGGCGTGATGAGAACCCCTACCGGGGCAACCCGCGCGCCATCGAAATTGGCTCTTCGGCCTACAACCAGAACTGCGCGGCGTGCCATGGCCTGGAAGCCAAATCCGGTGGCATTGCCCCGGACCTGCGCCTGCTCGAAGCCGGCATCAGCGGCGATGAGTGGTTCAAGGAGCGGGTGATCAATGGCGCCGTGCGTGATGGTCGGGTGTATATGCCGAAAATGGCCGACTACCTCAGCCAGGAAGCGCTGTGGGCCGTGCGCAGTTACCTGGAGAGCGTGGCCATCGAGGAGTAATCGGCATGGCTCGGCGACTGGTGTGGCTGGGGCTGTGGTGTTCTGCACTGCTGGCGGTCTGTACGCCGCTGCAGGCGCAGGTGCGCAGCTATGACTCGATTGTCGAGTCCGGTGTGCTCAAGGTGGCGCTGTATCAGGATTTCGCGCCTTACAGCTTTCAGCAGGACGGGAAATCCCGTGGCGTCGACTATGAGGTCGCCGAGGCTTTGGCCGCAGGTCTGGGGCTCAGGCTTGAAGTGATCTGGGCACCGCCGGGCGAGAAGCTCGATGATGACCTGCGTGATTACATCTGGCGCGGGCATTACCTGCGTCCGCACGAACTGGCCGATGTGATGCTGCGCGTTCCTTATGACCGCGAGTTTTCCTACAAGAGCAACGAGTTCGGCGAGCTGGTCAACGAACTGGTGGTGATGTTCGGCCCGTATCAGCGTGAGCGCTGGCAGGTGGCATTCGACCGCCGCCGGCTGGACGCGGTGCCCAGTGTGGCGGTGTTTCAGCGCCACCCCATTGGTGTCGAGGTGGAAAGCGTGCCGTCCTTTTATCTGTCATCGGTGAAAGACGGCATGCTCAGCCAGCAGACCCATCACTACAGCAATGTTCAGCAAGCGTTCGCGGCGATGAAAGCCGGTGAAGTGGATGCGGTGATGGCGCTGCGCGGCGAGGTCGACTGGCAGCTCAAACTGGCGGCTGACGAGCAACTGGCGCTGGCCGAGAACGCTTACCCGGACATGGGCAAGCAGGTCTGGGACATCGGCATGGCGGTGCATGAAAGCAATCGGCAATTGGCCTATGCCCTGGAAGAAAAGCTCGAAGAGCTGATTCTCGCCGGGGAGCTCAAGCGTATCTATGGCCACTACGGTCTGCGTTATGAGTTGCCGGGGTTGTACCAGGAGGTTGAGTAGGGCTGCAGGTCAACGGCACCGGGAGGTGTGGGATGGAACTGGATTGGCGTTCATTTCTACTGCTGGCGCTGTTTGCCGTGCCCTGGGACAGCTGGGGCAGCCAGCGCGACCCGGTCACATCGGTGATGTGGGACTACTACCACGAGCGTCTGCTGGGCGGCGAAGCCTTTGTTTTCGATGAGCGGGTCAAGCTCAGCGCGCCGCCGTTTGCCGAGGACGCGCGGCAGGTGCCGATTCAGATCGACGCCAGTGCCTTCGACGGTCAGGTGGTGCGCATGCTGGCCTGGGCCGAACTCAATCCGATTCCACAGATCTTCGATTTCCAGCCGGGTGAGCAGGTGCTGCCACGGCTGGCCATCCGCATTCGGGTCGAGCAGGCCACGCCGCTGCGGGTGGCGGTACTGACCCGTGACGGGCTCTGGCATGTCGGTTCGACGCAAATCGATGCTGCCGGTGGCGGCTGCACAGCCCCCAGTGTGGTGCGCGCCCAGGCCGGTTGGGAGGAGCATCTGGGTGAAGTGCTCGGCAAGCGCTTTGTCCTGGCTGATGCCAACCGCCTTCGCGTGCAGGTGGCGCACCCCATGGACAACGGCCTGGTCGGCGGTATTCCGGAATTTTTTCTCAACCAGGCGCAGTTGCGTGATCGCAGCGGCAACACCCTGGCCAGCCTCGAACTGTTTCCCGCCGTCAGCGAAAACCCGACCATCAGCCTGGATGTAAAGGGCAACGTCGAGACCGAGCTATGGTTGCGTGACAACAACGGCAATGAATTCAAAGCCGAACTCTGAAAGCCACAAGGACCTGCCATGATCAAAGTCAGCGTGCTGTACCCCAATACTCCCGGTGTGCGTTTCGACATGACCTATTACTGCGAGCAGCATATGGCGATCGTGCGCGAATGCCTGGGCAGCGCGTGCCAAGGCATTGCCGTGGACGCTGGCCTGGCCAGCGCCACGCCCGGTGAGGCCGCGCCCTATATCGCCATGGGGCATCTGTATTTCGACAGCGTGGCGGTGTTCGAGCAGAGCTTTGCCCCGCACGCGGCACGGATCATGGGCGATCTGCCGAACTTTACCGACAGCCAGCCGCTGGTGCAGATCAGCGAGGTCCGCCTCGCGCCCTAAATGGCGGTTCTGCCCTGGGCAGCCCAGCACGGCGCTGCCCGTCTTATCGCGAGGTGCTTATGCGCTGGATACTCATACTGGCGGCGCTGGCCAGCGCCTGCGTGCACGCCAATCCGCTCGCCTACGACCTACAGCCCCGGCAGATTGCCGATGGCGTGTGGCTGTTTGAAGGCAGCACGGACAACTTCTCCCAGGCCAATGGCGGCAATATCGTCAACACCGGGTTTATCGTCACCGATAAAGGCGTTGTGGTGATCGACAGCGGGCCGTCGCGGCGTTACGGCGAGGTGATGCGCCAAGCGATTGCCCGCGTCACTGACAAGCCGCTGCTCAAGGTCATGCTGACCCATCATCATCCCGACCATGTGCTGGGCAATCAGGCCTTCAGCGATGTGCCGATTGCCGCCTTGCCCGGCACCACCGCGTTGCTGGTAGAGCAGGGCGATACCATGGCGGAGAACATGTACCGCCTGGTGGGCGACTGGATGCGCGGCACCGAAGTGCTGCTGCCCACTGAGAGCCTTGAGCCGGGAATGCTTGAGGTAGGCGGGCGGACGCTGCAACTGCTGGCCCTGAGCGGCCACACCGGGGCTGATCTGGCGATTCTCGATGTGCAGAGCGGCGTGCTGTTTGCCGGTGATCTGGTGTTTTATCAACGTGCCCTGACCACACCCGGCACACCGAGCCTGGCCACCTGGCTGGCGGATCTCGACCAGCTGCAGCACCTGCCCTGGAAGCAGATCGTGCCCGGCCATGGCCCGCTGGCCAGCGATGCTGCGCCCTTTGCCCAGATGCGTGATTACCTCGGCTGGCTGGACGGCGTCATGCGCAGCGGTGCCGAGCAGGGCGCGGAAATGAATGAACTGATCCGCACCGCCATCCCGGAACGCTTTGCCGGCGTAAACCTCAGCCGTTATGAGCTGATCCGCAGCGTCAGTCATCTCTACCCGCGTTATGAGCAGGCCGCGATGCAGCGGGTGGATCGCTAAGAAAAACTGCGATACCCAGATGCGGTGGCTCTGTACCACGAGTGTGGTACGTCTGTATTTATCGACACAGACGTGAGGTGCTCTTGCTTCGTAGGGTGCGCCGTGCGCACAAGTCATTACTCGTCTAATTGGGGGTATGTCCGCGCAGACGTTGAATCCCGGTGCGCGCAGCGCACCCTACGGGTTGTCCCTGGCAACACATGATTGGCTTAGCGCAGCTGCAATTCCTCGCCGCGCTCCTGCTGCCACTCATCCTGGCTCGGCGCGGCCTGGTCGCCGTCCATATGGTGGATGATGTCGAAGTAGTGCTGCTTGAACGGGTCGAGCATCACGTCGTCACGCTTGCGTACCCGTACCGCATAGATGCTCTGCACGTTCTGATGGTCGAAGGCGCGCCACTGCTGCTGCCCCTTGAGCAACTGGTAACTGTGGTCTTCCAGGGTGCTGATCAGCCGTTCGCTGTCCAGGCTTTGCGTGCGCTGCACGGCATCGGCCCATTGCTTGACGATGGAGTAGGCGGAGGCGCTGGTGCTGCCGGGGTACTCCTGATAATCGCTGATATAGCGCTCAACGAATTGCTGGCCCTGGGCGATGTTGTCCTGGCTGGGCAGGTTCCAGGTCCAGGCTTCGGTGCCGATCACGCCCTCCATCACCAGCGGCCCGGCCTGCTGCACCACGCTCTTGGTCAGGTTGGGCACGATGATCTGCGTACGTTGCTTGAGGCCCATGTTGTGCACCATGCGCATGCTGCGCTGCAGGTTCTCGCCGAGCAGCACCAGCACGAGGATATCCGCCTCGCTGCGGGCCGCTTTATTGAGCGCCGCCAGGTACTGCTCACGGCGCACCAGACCACTGGGTAGCGCAGTACGGCCATGGCGTGCGCGGTCGGTGCTGTTGGTGGCCAGGCGCAGGGCGTTTTCCATGCTGCGGCCCCAGGCGTCATCGACAATGATGTAGTGGTAGCGCTGGCGTGGCATATGCCAGGACAGGTATTCGCCGAGCACCCGTGCACTCATCCAGGCGCTGTTGGACTCCCGGAACAGATAGCGATGGCCGGCCAGGCCGGTCACTTCATTGGCATAGCTCAGGGTGGCGAAGTACAGCAGGCCGCGCTCGCGGGCGCGTCGCCCGGCGGCTATCGCCTCTTCACTGGTGGCGCCGCCAAACACCATGCGTGCGTCCTGGTTGGCGAAGTAATCGACATTGCTGACGGCCTTGTCGGCCTGCGAGCTGGTGTTCTTGCTGAGCAGCTCCAGCGGTTTGCCGAGCACGCCACCTGCTTGGTTGATTTCGTCCACGGCCAGCAGTGCACCACGGCGCAGCTCGAGACCTTCATCCTTGTAATTGCCGGTACGTGGGTAGTTGAGGCCGATCTTGATGGGCTCGGCCTGGGCAAGGTTGCCCAGGTCTACCAGCAGCAGGCAGCTCAACAACAGGTGGCTGAGTGGGGTGGTGCGGCCCATATGGCTTGCTCCTTAGCGTGGGGGAGTAGCTTTCTAACGGCTGGGCCGGGGGCTGGGTATGCTCTTTTCAGGGGGCTGGGCTAGCACTTAAGTCGGCCAGGCCATGTGCCGGTACGGTGTGGGTGCACATCCGGGCGGGAAAATTGCCTGCGTGGCAGGTGCGTCAGGCAGCGATAAAACGGGCGGTATTGCTACCAAGGGAGTAGCTAAATCGGTACTGCGTTCAATTGTTGGGGGAGGCTGGGCAGCCAAGAATCTGTGGCAGATCGGGAAAAATTCCCGGTGATAACAATGAACCCGCAGAGGTAGCCGCAATGAAACACTCCGGTTTTCGCCAATCCTTCGTTCTCAGTGCCTTGTGTAGCGCAATGCTCGTGGCCGCCGCTCCAGCCTGGGCGGTGACTGATCAGGAAATCCTTAACGATGTGAACACCACCGATGAGATCGTCACCAATGGTATGGGCCTGCAGGGTCAGCGCTACAGCACGTTGACGACCCTGAACACGGATAACATCAAGGACCTGCGTCCGGTCTGGACCCTGTCCTTCGGTGGCGAAAAACAACGCGGCCAGCAAGCCCAGCCGATGATCAAGGACGGCGTGATGTACGTGACCGCCTCCTACTCGCGGGTATTTGCCGTGGACGCCCGCACCGGCAAAGAACTGTGGCAGTACGATGCGCGCCTGCCGGATGACATTCGCCCATGCTGCGACGTGATCAACCGCGGGGTGGCGCTGTATGGCGACTTGGTGATTTTCGGCACCCTCGACGCCAAGTTGGTGGCCCTGAATAAGGACACCGGTAAGGTGGTCTGGCGCAAGAACGTGGCGGATCACAAGGCCGGTTACTCAATCACTGCTGCGCCGCTGGTGGTCAATGGCAAGCTGATTACCGGGGTTTCCGGTGGTGAGTTTGGTGTGGTCGGCAAGATTGAAGCCTACGACCCGAAGAATGGCGAGTTGCTGTGGAGCCGACCAACCGTTGAAGGCCATATGGGCTATGTCTATAAAGACGGCAAGGCCATTGAGAACGGCATCAGCGGTGGCGAGGCCGGTAAAACCTGGCCGGGTGACCTGTGGAAAACCGGCGGTGCCGCACCGTGGTTGGGCGGCTACTACGACCCGGAAACCAACCTGCTGCTGTTCGGTACCGGTAACCCGGCGCCGTGGAACTCGCACCTGCGCCCTGGCGATAACCTCTATTCCTCCTCGCGTCTGGCCCTGAACCCGGATGACGGCACCATCACCTGGCACTTCCAGACCACCCCGCATGACGGCTGGGACTTTGACGGGGTCAACGAATTGATCTCCTTCAACTATGAGGAAGGCGGCAAGACCATCAAAGCCGCGGCCACCGCTGACCGTAACGGCTTCTTCTACGTACTCGACCGCACCAACGGCAAGTTCATTCGGGGCTTCCCGTTTGTCGACAAGATCACCTGGGCTAAAGGCTTGGATAAGAACGGCCGGCCGATCTACGACGACAGCAACCGTCCAGGCTCGCCGGACGCGGCGAAGAAGGGCACCAGCGTGTTCTCTGCGCCGGCCTTCCTTGGCGCGAAAAACTGGATGCCCATGGCCTACAGCCAGGACACCGGCCTGTTCTATGTGCCATCCAACGAGTGGGGCATGGACATCTGGAACGAAGACATCGCCTACAAAAAAGGCGCGGCCTACCTGGGGGCTGGTTTCACTATCAGGCCACTGAACGAGGAATACATCGGTGTGCTGCGCGCCATCGACCCGAAAACCGGCAAGGAAGTCTGGCGGCAGAAGAACTACGCGCCGCTGTGGGGTGGGGTAATGACCACTAAGGGCAACCTGGTGTTCACCGGTAACCCGGAAGGTTTCCTGCAGGCCTTTAACGCCAAGACCGGCGAGAAAGTCTGGGAATTCCAAACTGGCTCCGGCGTACTCGGCTCGCCGGTTACCTGGGAAATGGACGGCGAGCAGTATGTCTCGGTGCTCTCCGGCTGGGGTGGCGCGGTACCGTTGTGGGGCGGCGAAGTGGCCAAACGGGTGAAGAACTACAACCAGGGCGGCATGCTCTGGACCTTCAAACTGCCCAAGGAGCTGGTCGCCAAGCGTTAATTAGCCTGTAGCGTATGAGATGGCCGGTCTAGACCGGCCATCTGCGTTTTAGGCGTTAGTACTAAGGATTCTCGACTAAAGCGGCATGGCCGAATGCACGGCCATGCCTCAGCGTGGCGCTCTATCGCCTGGCTATGGGGGACGTATGCAGGAGCTTACCCGTCGTCAAATGCTCGCCGGCCTGGCCGCAATGCCTTGGTTGTTACCCAGTGGGTTAAATGCCAGCGTGAGTCGCGCGCGGGTCTTGGTAGTCGGTGGTGGTTTTGCCGGTGCCACTGCCGCGCGTTACCTCAAACGCCAGGCACCGGCGCTTGAAGTGGTGCTTATTGAGCCCAAGTCGGCGTTCTATACCTGCCCCTTCAGCAACAATGTGCTGGCGGGTATGGCTGAGCTCGATAGCCTGCGCCAGGATTACCGCGCCTTGCAGCGCCAGCAGGTGCTGCACGTGCGTGAGCGTGCGCGGGAAATTGACCTGCAGGCCCGCCAAGTGGTGCTGCAAGACGGCCAGCGTTTGCGCTACGACCGGGTGTTTCTGGCGCCCGGCATCGACATGGATTGGCAGGCCATTGAAGGCTACGACCGTAACGCCTCGATGCACCTTCCGCATGCCTGGCAGGCCGGTGCGCAGACCAGTCTGTTGCGCAGGCAGTTGCAGGCCATGAACGACGGCGGCCTGGTGATTATCAGCGTGCCGGACAACCCCTATCGTTGCCCGCCGGGCCCCTACGAGCGCGCGAGCCTGATTGCCCATTACCTGAGCCAGGCCAAGCCACGCAGCAAGCTGCTGATTCTCGACAGCAAGGACAGCTTCTCCAAGCAGGCGCTGTTTCAACAGGGCTGGCAGACGCTCTACGGTGAGCGTATCGAATGGGTCGGCCGGGCCGGCGATGGTCGTGTGGTGCGTGCCGATGCCATACGCCGCGAGTTGGTTTGCGAGTTTGGCCAGCGGCATCGCGCCGCCGTGATCAACCTGATCCCACCACAGAAGGCGGCCGAGGTGGCCCAGCGTAGTGGCCTGGTGGACGCCAGCGGCTGGGTGCCGATTCGCCCGGCGACGTTTCAGGCCCGTGAGGCCAGCGACATCTACGTGGCCGGGGACGCCTGTATCGCTGCACCGATGCCCAAGTCAGCCTACAGCGCCAATGCCCAAGCCAAGGTTGCGGTGGCGGCGTTACTCGCTGATTTGGCTGGACAGGCGCCGCCGCCAGCGGTGTGGCGTAACACCTGCTACAGCTTGCTGGCACCGGGTCAGGCGGTGTCGATTGCCGCGGATTACGGCGTGCAGGCGCAACGTCTGGTCGAGTTACCAGGCAGTCTGGCGCTCAGCCCGTTGCAGGCGCCTCTCGGTCTGCGCGCTCAGGAGGCGGCGCTGGCCGAGGCCTGGTATCAAAGCATCTGTGCCGATGCCTGGGGGCAGTTGCTATGAGCCTGCGCGCAGTGCTGTTGATGCTGATGCTGGCGGGGCCGGCTGCGGCGCAACCCTGGGGGCAGGCCCAGGAAGCGGTGGAGCAGTGGTTGCAGGGTGCTCAAGCGCAGACACAGGGACTGACTGTCGAGGTGCCAAGCTGGGTCGAGGACGGTGCGTTCGTTGCCGTCGACCTGACCCTGCACGGTGCTCAGCCGCCGTTATCCCTCAGCCTGTTGCGCAGCGGCGAGGAGGACCCTCGCATTGCTACGGTGCAGCTGCAGGCCTGGGAAGCGCCGCTGCGCCTGTCGACCCGCGTGCGCTTACCGCGCAGCCAGCAGCTGATTGTGTTGGCACGTGACGGCCGCGGACGGATTTGGCAGGCCGCGCAGTCAGTCGAGGTGCTGGCCAGCAGCTGCCTGTCACCCAGCCTGGGCAATAGCGCCGCCACGCTGGGCCAGTTGCAGGGCTGGCTGGAGGCGGGCGAGCACGGCCTGGAGTTGCGCAGCTTATTGCGTCATCCGATGGAAACCGGGCGGCGTCCCGGCGCGGACGGTCAGCTGCTGGCGCGGCACTTGCCGACACGCTTTGAAATCAATGGAACGCACGGCAACTTGCTGCGCGTCGAACCTTTTGAGGGTTTGGCGGCCAACCCTTACTGGCGGTTGTGGCTGCCGACTGGACATACGCCACTGCTGCTACGCTGGGTGGACGCCGATGGCCGCGAGTTCCGTCGGCAGTTGCCCTGACGTGTGCGAGTACGAGGCTCTGGGTCGCGGTTTGCGGCTCTACTACCAAATGACGAGAGGTTTTGTGCCATGGGCGCATACCGGTCGAGCAAGGCGCTTCCTAAGATCGAACCATGACCTGCTCCACGTCCCAGGGGGCAGGCTCCGCCAACAAGAGAGGTTAATCCCATGCTTTACGCCAAACCCGGTACGCCAGGCGCTGTCATCACCCTCAAACCGCGCTACGGCAACTACATCAATGGTGAGTTTGTCGCCCCGCTGAGTGGTCAGTACTTCACTAACACCAGCCCGGTGGATGGTTCGGTGATCGGTGAGTTCCCCCGTTCCGACGCCGCCGATATCAACAAGGCGCTGGATGCTGCTCACGCCGCTGCCGATGCCTGGGGCAAGACCTCGGTGCAGGAGCGTTCGCACATTCTGCTGAAGATTGCCGACCGCATCGAAGCCAACCTTGAACTGCTGGCTGTGGCCGAGACCTGGGATAACGGCAAGGCCGTGCGCGAAACCCTCAACGCCGACGTGCCGCTGGCTGCTGACCACTTCCGCTACTACGCCGGGTGCATCCGCGCGCAGGAAGGCAGCACCGCCGAGATCAATGAAGGCACCGTGGCCTACCACTTCCATGAACCGCTGGGCGTGGTCGGGCAGATCATCCCGTGGAACTTCCCGCTGCTGATGGGGGCCTGGAAACTCGCACCGGCTCTGGCCGCTGGCAACGCCATCGTGCTCAAACCGGCCGAGCAGACGCCGCTGTCGATCACCGTGCTGATGGAGCTGATTGGCGACCTGCTGCCGCCGGGTGTGCTCAACGTCGTCCAGGGCTTCGGCCGTGAAGCCGGTGAAGCACTGGCCACCAGTAAACGCATTGCCAAGATTGCCTTCACCGGATCGACTCCAGTGGGCTCGCATATCCTCAAGTGTGCCGCCGAAAACATCATCCCGAGCACCGTCGAACTGGGCGGCAAATCGCCGAACATTTTCTTCGCCGACATCATGAATGCCGAGCCGGCGTTTATCGAGAAGGCCGCTGAAGGCCTGGTGCTGGGCTTCTTCAACCAGGGCGAGGTGTGCACCTGTCCGGCGCGTGCGCTGGTGCAGGAATCGATCTATGAGTCGTTCATGGTCGAGGTCATGAAAAAGATCAAGCAGATCAAGCGTGGTGATCCGCTGGACACCGACACCATGGTCGGCGCCCAGGCCTCGCAGCAGCAGTTCGACAAGATCCTCAGTTACCTGGAGATCGCCCAGCAGGAAGGCGCCCAGGTGCTCACCGGTGGCGGCGTGGAGAAACTCGAAGGCAACCTGGCCAACGGTTACTACATCCAGCCGACCCTGCTCAAGGGCACCAACCAGATGCGCGTGTTCCAGGAAGAAATCTTTGGCCCGGTGATCGGCGTGACCACCTTCAAGGACGAAGCCGAAGCGCTGGCGATTGCCAACGACACCGAGTTCGGCCTGGGCGCAGGCGTGTGGAGCCGCGACATCAACGTCGCCTACCGCATGGGTCGGGCAATCAAGGCCGGTCGCGTATGGACCAACTGCTACCACCTGTACCCGGCGCACGCCGCGTTCGGTGGCTACAAGAAGTCTGGCGTTGGCCGCGAAACCCACAAGATGATGCTCGACCACTATCAGCAGACCAAGAACCTCTTGATCAGCTACGACATCAACCCGCTGGGCCTCTTCTAACTCGTGTAACCCCGGCGTATCCGCTCCAGTGCGCCGGGCTCCTTCCTGCGATTCGCCGGTCGGCGAGATCTGTTTGTGGTCTGGGCAGATAACTGCTGCAGCAGGTCACTATCGCAACGCGGCTTCGGCCGCGTTTTTTATTGGCTGCTGTCAGCGGCAGCGTGTTGCATCTGTTGCTGCATAGTCAGCGTGAGGCTGCCGGACAAAGCAGGTGGTGTCGCGCGCACCCTGCAAACACTACCAATGCCAGCAGAAATTCATCCCAAAGTACCATTTGGCTGCTGTCGGTCGGGGCGCTTAATGAAGGGGCCGGAATTCGCCGGCGTCGATAAGAAGAGGACCGCGCCATGTGGACTAAACCCGCCTACACCGACCTGCGTATTGGTTTCGAAGTGACCATGTACTTCGCCAATCGTTGAGCCGTTTTTGCCCCGGCATTGCCGGGGCATCCCAATAGGCATGCCCATTGGCATCGCAATCGGAAGCGTCCATGTATATCCAGATTCTTGGCTCCGCCGCTGGCGGTGGTTTCCCCCAGTGGAACTGCAACTGCCGTAACTGCCGTGGCATGCGCACGGGCAGCGTGCGGGCGCAGCCGCGTACACAGTCTTCGATTGCCCTGAGTGACAATGGCCAGGACTGGATCCTGTGCAACGCCTCACCGGACATTCGCGTACAGATCGAAGCCTTTCCTGCGCTCAACCCGGCACGTCGGCTGCGCGACAGCGCCATCGCCGGGATCATCCTGCTTGACAGCCAGATTGACCACACCACCGGCCTGCTGACCCTGCGCGAAGGCTGTCCGCACCAAGTCTGGTGCAGCGAGATGGTGCATCAGGACCTGACCAGCGGCTTTCCCCTGTTCAACATGCTCAGCCACTGGAATGGCGGCTTGCAGCACAACCTGATTGCCCTCGATGGTGAGCCGTTCAGCATTGCGGCCTGTGCCAACTTGTCGATCACGGCCGTGCCGTTGCGCAGCAGCGCACCGCCGTATTCACCGCACCGTGGCAACCCGCATCCGGGCGACAACATTGGTTTGTTTGTCGAGGATCGCCGCACCGGCGGCACGCTGTTCTATGCCCCCGGTCTGGGTCAGGTCGATGAACCATTGCTGGCCTGGATGCGCCGCGCCGACTGCCTGCTGGTGGACGGCACACTGTGGCGCGATGACGAAATGCGCGTGTGCGAAGTGGGCGACAAGCTCGGCAGCGAGATGGGCCACCTGTGCCAGAGCGGTCCGGGCGGCATGATCGAGGTGCTCGATGGCCTGCCATCTGCACGCAAGATCCTTATTCATATCAACAACACCAATCCGATTCTCGACCTGGATTCGCCTGAGCGCGCCGAACTTGACGCGCACGGTATCGAGGTCGCGTTCGATGGCATGAGCATCGTTTTGTAGGGAGCCCAGGCCATGCACACCTCAAAGAATACTGGTGCGCACGGCACACCCTACGGCAACGCGTATTGGAGATACTGATGAGCCAACCCGCCATGAGCCCTGCCGAGTTCGAGCAGGCCTTGCGCGCCAAGGGCGCGTACTACCACATTCACCACCCGTTTCATCAGGCGATGTATGCCGGCCACGCCAGCCGTGAGCAGATTCAAGGGTGGGTGGCCAATCGCTTCTACTATCAACTGAACATCCCGCTCAAGGATGCGGCGATCCTGGCCAACTGCGCCGATCGCGACACGCGCCGTGAATGGCTGCAACGCATTCTTGACCACGACGGTGCGCAGGGCGAGGAGGGTGGGATCGAAGCCTGGCTGCGCCTGGCCGAAGCCGTGGGCCTTGAGCGCGAGCAGGTGCTGTCGCAAGAGCTGGTGCTGCCCGGCGTACGCTTTGCTGTGGATGCCTACGTCAATTTCGCCCGCCGCGCGTCCTGGCAGGAAGCCGCCAGCAGCTCGCTGACCGAACTGTTCGCTCCGCAAATCCACCAGTCACGTCTGGACAGCTGGCCGCAGCATTACCCCTGGATCGATGCCGAGGGCTACAGTTACTTCCGCTCGCGCCTACAGCAGGCACGCCGCGATGTTGAGCACGGCCTGCGCATCACCTTGCAGCATTACGTCACGTGGGAGGCCCAGCAGCGCATGCTGGAAATCCTGCAATTCAAGCTGGATGTGCTGTGGAGCATGCTCGACGCCATGAGCATGGCCTATCAGCTGGAACGTCCGCCGTATCACAGCGTGACCTGTGAGCGCGTCTGGCACCGAGGACTTGCCCTATGAACCCGTTGACTATCGACCAGGTGCCCAAGCTGCGCCGCGGTTTCCGCCTGCAGTGGGAACCCGCTCAGGATTGCCATGTGCTGCTCTACCCGGAAGGCATGATCAAGCTCAATGACAGCGCCGGGGCCATCCTCAAACAGGTCAATGGCGACCACAGTGTGGGGCAGATTATTGCCAGCCTGAGCGCGCAGTTTCCCGATGTGCCGGGCCTCGACGAAGACATCCTCGCCTTTATGGAGGTCGCCAATGCTCAGTTCTGGATTGAGCTTCGCTAAGCCGGGGCACGAGGCTGGACCACCGTTGTGGTTATTGGCCGAGCTGACCTACCGTTGCCCACTGCAGTGCCCGTACTGCTCCAACCCGCTGGACTTCGCCCAGCAGGGGGCCGAGTTGAGCACCGCCGAGTGGATCGATGTATTTCGTCAGGCCCGCGAACTGGGCGCGGCGCAACTGGGGTTTTCCGGCGGTGAGCCACTGGTGCGCCAAGACCTGGCCGAGCTGATCAAGGCGGCGCGTGACCTGGGCTATTACACCAACCTGATCACCTCCGGCATCGGCCTGACCGAGGATCGTATCGCCAGCTTCAGCGAGGCGGGGCTGGACCATATTCAGATCAGCTTTCAAGCCGCCGATGAAGAGGTGAACAACCTGCTGGCGGGTTCGAAAAAGGCCTTCGCCCATAAACTGGCCATGGCACGCGCGGTCAAGGCGCATGGCTACCCGATGGTGCTGAACTTCGTCACCCATCGGCACAATATCGACAACATCGAGCGGATCATCGAGCTGTGTCTGGAGCTGGAAGCGGACTTCGTCGAGTTGGCCACCTGCCAGTTCTACGGCTGGGCTGAGCTGAATCGCGCCGGGTTGCTACCGACCCGTGCGCAGCTTGAACGCGCCGAACGCATCACCCAGCAGTGGCGCGACAAACTGGCGGCCGAGAATCACCCCTGCAAGCTGATTTTCGTCACCCCGGACTATTACGAAGAGCGCCCCAAGGGCTGCATGAATGGTTGGGGCAACCTGTTCCTCGACATCACCCCGGATGGCACCGCCTTGCCTTGTCACAGCGCGCGGCAACTGCCGGTGCAGTTTCCCAATGTGCGCGAGCAGAGCATTGAACAGATCTGGCGTCACTCCTTCGGCTTCAACCGTTTTCGCGGTGATGACTGGATGCCTGAACCCTGCCGCTCCTGCGACGAGAAGCACAAGGACTTTGGCGGCTGCCGCTGTCAGGCATTTATGCTCACCGGCGATGCCAGTAATGCCGACCCTGTGTGCAGCAAATCGGCCCATCACGGCATCATCCTCGCGGCGCGGGCAGAGGCCGAGCAGGCACCCGGTGCGTTGGAAAACCTGCAGTTTCGCAACGAAAAGGCCTCCAAGCTGATTTGTAAGGTGTGACGCGCTGATGACGCCACGCACCGCCCACTATGGCCACTGGTCCAGCGCCTGGGGCAGCGCCCAGGCCGCCAGTGCCAGCCGCGATTTTGCCGAACTGCGCACGGGGCTGGGTGGCGTGGTGTGGTCCGAGTTCGATCCGGCGGATGCCTGCACCCGCTTGTGGCACTGGACGCCCAGCGGCCTACGCTGTCTGACGGCCACGGGCTGGTCCGTGCGTAGCCGGGTGTACGAGTACGGCGGCGGCGCCTTCTGCCTCGGCGAAGATGGCCTGGCATGGGTTTGCGAGGCGGACCAGCAACTCTACTGGCAAGACCTGCACGGGCAGCCGCAGGCACTCACCGCACGCAGCGACTGCCGCTACGGCGACCTGTGTTATGACCCTGTACTCTTCGCCGTGCTCGCCGTGGAGGAGCAGCACACGGCATCAGGCGTGGTGCACCGCCTGGTGGCGATCGGGCGCGATGATGGCGCGTGTCAGGTGATCAGTGAAGGTTGTGATTTCTACGCGGCGCCCACCCTCAGTAACGATGGCCAGCGTTTGGCCTGGACCGAATGGGACCGCCCGCAGCAGCCTTGGCTGGCCACGCGCTTGTGCGTGAGCCAGCGCACGGCGCAGGGTTGCTGGTCGCCAAGGCAGGTGGTGGCTGGGCAGGGGGTGGATGAGTCGATCCAGCAACCGAGCTTTGATCAGCACAACCGTTTGCTGGCCTTGAGTGATCGTCAGGGTTACTGGCAACCTTGGCGTGAAGGCGAGGGCGGCATGCAGCCACTCAACTGCCGCGCGGCGGATCATGCCGCTGCGCCCTGGCAGCTGGGGGCACGCAATTACCTGACGCTGGCCGGTGAGCGTTTATTGCTCAGTGGCTTTGATCGTGGGTTTGCCTGGCTAGCTGAGCGTGACCCGGTCAGCGGCCATGAGCAGCGCCTGGCGCCCGACTACAGCCGCTTTCGTCAGTTAGCGGCGGATCAGCAGTATTTCTACGTGATCGCCGCGGCACCGCAGCGCGGCAGCGTGGTGCTGGCCATTGATCGCACAAGTCATGCCTGCCAGGTACTGGCGGGAAGCCCTTGCGCTTTGCCGGCCGAGGCGGTTTCCTTGCCGCAGCGCTTGTTGTTTCTCAGCGGTGCGGGGGAAAGCTGCCACGGTTTCTTCTACCCGCCGCACAACCCGGCGTTTCAGGCACCGGAGGGGCAGAAGCCGCCGCTGCTGGTGTTTCTGCACGGTGGGCCCACGTCGGCCTGTTATCCGGTGTTTGATCCGCGCATCCAGTTCTGGACCCAGCGTGGCTTTGCCGTGGTCGACCTCAACTACCGCGGCAGCAGTGGCTATGGCCGCGCCTATCGTTTGCGCTTGCAGGGCGGTTGGGGTGAGGTCGAAGTCGAGGACGCCGTGGCAGTCGTGCAGCACCTGGTTGAGCGAGGGCTGGTTGATGCTGACCGGGTGTTTATTCGCGGGGCCAGCGCCGGTGGTTATACCGCGCTGTGTGCGTTGGCTTTTACCCAGGTGTTTCGCGCGGGTGCGAGCCTGTATGGCGTCAGCGATCCGCTGGCGCTGCGGCCTGTCACCCACAAGTTTGAGGCCGACTACCTGGACTGGCTGATTGGTGATCCGCAACGTGATGCCGCACGTTATCAGACGCGCACGCCGCTGCTGCACGCCGAACGCATCCAGGCGCCGCTGATTTTCTTTCAGGGCGCGCTGGATAACGTCGTGGTGCCCGAGCAGACCGCGCAGATGGTCGCCGCTTTGCAGCGCAGCGGCGTTGAGGTGGAGTGTCGCGTTTATGCAAACGAGCGTCATGGTTTTCGCCAGGCGGAATATCTGGCCGATGCGCTAGACGCTGAGCTGGCTTTCTATCGTCGCCTGCTGTGAGTGGCGCCTGCTGCCATGGTGCAATTGCATAAAGCCGGGAATGCAGTAGGCTGGCGGACGATTTTTGATAACAACAAGAACAGGCCGTTGTATGAGCCACACCCTCAGTCAGTTACGTAAATTCGTTTCACCGGAAATCATTTTTGGTGCGGGCTGCCGCCACAATGTTGGCAACTACGCCAGTACCTTTGGCGCCCGCAAAGTGCTGGTAGTGTCCGACCCCGGCGTGGTTGCCGCTGGTTGGGTGGCCGATGTTGAAGCCAGCCTGCAGGCGCAGAACATCGACTACTGCCTTTACACCCAGGTTTCGCCCAACCCACGGGTGGAAGAGGTGATGCACGGCGCGGAAATCTACCGCGCCAACAACTGCAACGTAATCGTCGCCATCGGTGGCGGCAGCCCGATGGATTGCGCCAAGGGCATCGGCATCGTGGTCGCCCACGGGCGCAGCATTATCGAGTTCGAGGGCGTGGACACCATTCGCGTGCCGAGCCCGCCGCTGATCCTGATCCCGACCACCGCCGGTACTTCAGCGGATGTTTCGCAGTTCGTGATCATCTCCAACCAGACCGAGCGGATGAAGTTCTCCATCGTCAGCAAGGCTGTGGTGCCGGATGTGTCGTTGATCGACCCGGAAACGACCCTGAGCATGGATCCCTTTCTGTCGGCCTGTACCGGCATTGATGCGCTGGTACATGCCATCGAGGCTTTTGTCTCCACTGGCAGCGGCCCGCTGACGGATACCCATGCCCTTGAGGCGATGCGCCTGATCAACGGCAATCTGGTGCAGATGATTGCCACACCGCATGACATCGTCCTGCGCGAGAAAATCATGCTGGGCAGCATGCAGGCAGGGCTGGCGTTCTCCAATGCGATTCTCGGTGCGGTGCATGCCATGAGCCACAGCCTGGGCGGTTTTCTCGACTTGCCCCATGGCATGTGCAATGCGGCGCTGGTCGAGCACGTCGTGGCGTTCAACTACAACTCGGCCCCCGAGCGCTTTCGCATGGTGGCCGAGACCCTGGGCATTGATGCGCGCGGCCTCAACCATAATCAGGTGCGTCAGCGCCTGGTGGAGCATTTGGTTACCTTCAAGAAGTCGGTCGGCTTCCATGACACCCTCAAGTTGCATGGGGTGAGCGTCTCAGACATTCCCTTCCTCTCGCAGCATGCCATGGAGGATCCGTGCATTCTGACCAACCCTCGCGAGTCCAGTCAGCGTGATGTCGAGGTCGTCTATGCCGAGGCGCTCTGACCCGTCGCAGAGCCAGAGTGAAGCCCTCGCCGGGCTGCTGGGCCTGGGCAGTCACTCGGCACGCAAGAGCCACTACCCCGAGCTGTTGGCGCGGCTGGAGGAGTTGGAAACCGAGCGCAATCGCTACAAATGGTTGTTTGAGCATGCGGTACACGGGATTTTCCAAGCCAGCCTGCAAGACGGCCTGCTGGCTGCTAACCCGGCGCTGGCTCGCATGCTCGGTTATGACGACCCGGAGCAGGTGCTGTGGTCGCTGACTGGCTTGGCCAACTACCTGTTCGTGGGAGGTGCCGCTGAACTGGAGCATATCCGTGATGTGCTGGCCCGTGAGCCCGGCTTGTTTGGCTACGAAACACAATTGCGTCGACGCGATGGCAAGGTTATCGATGTGTTGATGAACCTGCTGCTCAAGCCTGATGAAAATGGCCTGTTCGAAGGATTTGTGGCCGATATCACCGAGCGCAAGCAAGCCCAGCAACGTCTGCAGCAGCTCAATGACCAACTGGAGCAGCGGGTGAGTGCGCGCACCGGCGAGCTGCAAGAAGCTAACCGCAACCTGTTGCAACAGATCGGTGAGCGCAAACGCATCGAGACGGCCCTGCGTGATGCACGCGATGCCGCCGAAGAGGCCAATCGCAGTAAGGATAAGTACCTGGCCGCTGCCAGCCATGACCTGTTGCAACCCCTGAACGCTGCGCGTTTATTGATCTCGACCTTGCGCGAGCGCCGCTTGCCGGTCAGCGAGCAGAATCTGGTGGAGCGTACCCACCAGGCCCTGGAAGGGGCGGAAGATCTGCTGACCGATTTGCTGGATATCGCGCGGCTGGATCAGGCCGCGATCAAGCCCGACCTGGATGTTTACAGCCTAGATGAGCTGCTCGCACCGCTGGCCTCGGAGTTTCAGCCGGTCGCCGCCGTTGCGGGGTTGGCGCTGCGGGTGCGCATCAGTGGCTATCAGGTAAATACCGATTTACGCCTGCTCACGCGCATTTTGCGCAATTTTCTCAGCAACGCCTGCCGCTATACCGAGCAGGGCGGAATTTTCCTGGGGGCGTGCAAGCGTGGCGCGTTTGTCGAGTTGCAGGTGTGGGACAGCGGCAGCGGGATTGCTGATGACCAGCTCGACAGCATCTTTCTTGAGTTCAATCAGTTGAATGTCGGGCGAGCGCAAGAGCGCAAAGGCGTAGGTTTGGGCCTGGCGATTGTTGAGCGGATTGCACGCATCCTCGGCTATCCGATCAAGGTACGTTCGCAGCCAGGGCGTGGTTCGGTATTCAGCATCCGCGTACCGCTGGCTAGCACCGCGCAACAACGCACGGCCGTGCTGCCGACATTGTCACGGCCGCGGCTGGGGGATCCACTGCCGGGGCGGCGTTTGCTGGTACTGGATAACGAACTGAGCATTCTGCACAGCATGTCGGCGCTGCTTGAACAGTGGGGCTGTGAAGTACTGACTGCCACTGACCAGGCTGGCGCGCTGCAGGTGCTGGGCGCGCATGCACCGGAGCTGATCTTAGCCGACTTCCACCTCGATCACGGTGTCGTAGGTAGTCAGGTGGTTCAGCACATGCGCGAGTACTTTGGCTTGAATATTCCGGCAGTGATCATCACCGCCGATCGCAGCGATCAGTGCCGCCGCGAGTTGCAGGCCATGGGCGTGCCACTGCTGAATAAGCCGGTCAAACCCGGCAAGCTGCGTGCGGTGTTAAGCCGGATTCTGCAGGACGCGCCCACTCCTATTGCTTAGGCGTTGCTGGAGAGGGGGCTGCGAAATGCAGGCTAAAGCAGAAGACCCAGCTGCAAACGCTTGGGCAATTTTGCCACCACCAGTTGATGGGAGCGTGTCAGCAACGCGTGCAGCTCACCCTCACTCAGCGGGTAGGGCGCAGCCATGCTGATCCAGTGTGCGCGGGCCAGATAGGGCGCAGGGCGAAAGCCCGGGCGGTCGCAGTAACCGAGGAACAGGTCGTCATCCACTTTGCAGGCCAGGCCAGCGTGCCCGCCTAGGTGAAACAGGGCGAACATTTTGCTCTCAGCCACCGAAAATACCCGCACGCCACCCCATTTGATGTCCTCACTGGCACCGGGCAGGCTCAGGCAAAATGCGGCGATCTGTTCGGCAGTCATGTGGCTCACTCGCGGTAGAAAACCTGCACCAGATGATAGCCAAACTGGCTTTTCACCGGGCCGTGTACTTCACGCACTGGCTTTTTGAAGATCACCTGATCGATGGCGCGCACCATCTGCCCGGGGCGCACTTCACCCAGGTCGCCGCCTTTCTTGCCGGAAGGGCAGGTTGAGTATTTGCGCGCCAGCACATCGAACGCTTCGCCAGCGGCTATGCGTTTTTTCAGTGCGGCAGCTTCTGCTTCGGTTTTCACCAGAATGTGGCGGGCCATTGCCTTTGCCATGACGGGCTCCTCATTTTTAAGTGGGCGTATTGTGCCAGTATTTCAACCGCTTAGCGCTTGGGCCGGGCAGGTGCGGATAATTCCCGGAGCGCTGCACAGTCTTGGCCTAACGTAATACCTCTCACCTTCGGAATAAGTCGCTATGGACCTCAATGCAATGCTCAAAGTCCTGTCCAGCCAGGACGGGTCCGACCTTTACCTTTCTACCGGGGCACCGCCCTGTGCCAAGTTCAACGGCGTGCTCAAGGCGCTCAGTGCCGAGCCGCTAAAGGCCGGTGAGGTGGCTGACATCGCCGCCTCGGTGATGGATAGCGCGCAGCGCGAGGAGTTCGAGCGTGAGCTGGAAATGAACCTGGCCATCTCGATTGCCAGCGTCGGGCGCTTTCGCATCAATATCTTCAAGCAGCGTAACGAAGTGTCGATTGTCGCGCGCAATATCAAGATGGATATCCCGCGCTTTGAAGACCTCAAACTGCCGGAAGTGCTGCTCAAGACCGTGATGGAAAAACGCGGGCTGGTGTTGTTTGTCGGTGGCACCGGCTCGGGCAAGTCGACCTCCCTGGCGGCGCTGATTGACTACCGCAACCGCAATAGCGGCGGCCATATCATCACCATCGAAGACCCAGTGGAGTACGTGCACAAGCACAAGAAATCGATCATCAATCAGCGTGAGGTGGGGGTGGATACCCGCAGCTTCCATGCCGCGCTGAAAAATACCCTGCGTCAGGCGCCGGACGTGATTCTGATCGGTGAGATTCGTGACCGCGAGACCATGGAGCATGCGCTGGCCTTTGCCGACACCGGCCACTTGGCGATCTCGACCTTGCACGCCAACAACGCCAACCAGGCGCTGGACCGCATCATCAACTTCTTCCCCGAAGACCGCCGGCCGCAGTTGCTCAACGACCTGGGCAATAACCTCAAGGCCTTCGTTTCCCAGCGTCTGGTGAAAACCACCGATGGCAAACGCCGCGCTGCGGTCGAGGTGCTGCTCGGCACGCCGACCATCCGCGACCTGATCAAACGCAACGAGTTTTCCGAAATCAAGGAGATCATGGAGAAGTCGAAGAACCTCGGCATGCAGACCTTCGATCAGGCGCTGATCGATTTGGTCAATGACGGCTCCATCGACGAAGAAGAAGCCGTGAAAAACGCCGATTCGGCGAACAACGTACGGCTCAAGCTCAAACTCTATCGCGACAATCCATCCACGCCGACTCCAGTACCGGCGGCACCCGCTGCCGTTGTGACCGCGCCGGCCAAGGTCGCCGCCACCGGCGATTGGGGCTTGGAACTGAAGCTCGAAGAGCTGGAGACAGACGAGCAGGCGGAAGACCCGGGCCGCCAAGGAATTTGAGCGAAGGCCAGGCCCGGATCAGCGCAAGGCAATCCGGGCTAGCGCTTGGCCACAGCCTTATATGCCCTTACAGGACGCTTTTCGCGCCCGCTGTCATCACATCAAAAGAAACCGAAGAGCTGCCTTTGAGCGCAGGTAGTCCGCGACAACGAGCTGGATTCCATTGCATACCGATGTTGCTCCGCGGGGGCAGGTCTAGCCCATCATCCACATCGCCGCAGGTGGCCGCTAGCCCCAGGCGAGCGCGGCGGTTCATTCGCCCTGGCGGCGTATGTCCAGGCGCAAGCTGTGGATCAGTGCTTTGCCTGCGACGAGCTGCAATGTGGCGTTTTCATGGATTTCCAATACCTGGGTAGCGCCGGGTGCTTGCAGGTGCTCGGTGATGGTCGAGAAGGCCATGATGCGCCCTTCGGCCGTCAACAGCTCCGGCTCCGAGCGCTGAGACTCGTAGCCTTCTACGCGGTCGAAGGTGGCCTGCCAGAGCGCCGCCAGTTGCGCTTTGCTGAGGCTGTCCCAGGCGCCGCCGGGCAGGCGCACGCGGATCTGCGCCTGGGGGCTGAGCCCGCTGACGATGCCCTGGGCATCTCGTCGTTGTGCGGCGCTGTCGGCAGCCGCCAGGGTGTCGAGTACGGCGGCGCGTTGTGCCGCGCTGGGTGTCGTGCCGCCTGGGTTGTGGCCTTCGATGCGGCTGAGAAACTGCGTGGCGGCCGGATTATCGCCTTGCCGGGCGGCGGTGCGAATCCAGCTCAGGCCGGCCAGCCGGTTGCCTTGCGCGTAGAGGTTTTTACCCAGCGCCCATTGTGCGGAGCTGTTATCCAATTCGGCCGCGCGCTGGTACCACTCGGCAGCCTTGGCCGCATCCGGCGGGACGCCCAAGCCTTCGGCATAGGCCCGGCCGACCTCGTACATGCCGATGGCATCGCCTGTATCCGCCGCGCGTCGATACCAGCGCAACGCCGTCTCATGGTTTTGTGGCACCGCCAGGCCCGCCGCGTGCATATTGCCGACATTCAGCATGCCTTGCCGGTTGCCGGCTTCGGCCAGCGTCAGGTAACGGCTGTAGGCTTCGTCGAAGTCCCCCATTTTGTATACCGCATAGGCTTCCAGCACCTGGATCATTTCGCGGGCGATTTGCTCTTGCGAGGCCCCTGCGGCGGGGTTCGAGCAGCACAGCGCGATGGCCAGGCCAGCCGCATATTGACGGTAAGAAGCGGGGGCGTGAAGCATGGTCGGTTACCTTCTGTGGTGTCTACGCGTGGTGGCGCAGGAGAGAATCCACGCTAGCAACGGCTTGTCGGCGCGTCTGTGCTGCAAAGGTGCCGAGTCAGTACGACCAAGGTTTTAGGGCGCTTTGGCGAGCGCGACCTTTATGCGCTCGCCAAGCAGGTCAGCGTGGGGGGGGGCGAAGGTCAACGCGTCGACAGTGACGTCTGCGAGGTCCGTCGGGGGCGTTGTTGAGCCGAATACGCGGTTTATTCGGCTCAGCTCAACGTGTGCTCAGTTGCTGGCTAGGCTTTGAGCTGTGGCAGGTCGCGGTACAACTCCAGCGCCAGTGGGTTGGCCAGGGCGTCGGTGTTTTTCACCGGTTTGCCGTGCACCACATTGCGCACCGCCAGCTCGACTATCTTGCCGCTGATGGTGCGCGGGATATCCGCCACGGCAATGATCTTCGCCGGTACATGACGCGCTGTGGTGTTGGCGCGGATTACCTGGCGAATCTGCGCTTGCAGGGCATCGTCAAGTTGTACGCCTTCACGCAGACGGACAAACAGCACCACGCGCACGTCGTCGTCCCACTCCTGGCCGATGGCGATGGATTCCAGCACGGCTTCGACCTTTTCCACCTGGCGGTAGATCTCGGCGGTGCCGATCCGCACGCCACCGGGATTCAGCACTGCATCGGAGCGGCCATGGATCACCAGCCCGCCGTGCTCGGTAATCTCGGCGTAGTCGCCGTGGGCCCAGATACCGGGGAAGGTGTCGAAGTAGGCCGCCTGGAACTTGCTGCCATCGGCGTCCTTCCAGAAGCCAATCGGCATGCACGGGAAGTGCTGCGCGCAAGCCAGCTCGCCTTTTTCGCCTGTCACCGGCTGGCCGGCGTCATTCCACACTTGCACGTCCATGCCTAAACCCTTGCACTGCAATTCGCCGCGCCACACCGGCAGCACCGGGTTGCCCAGGGCAAAGCAGGAGACGATATCGGTGCCGCCGGAGATCGAGGACAGGCAGATATCGGCTTTGATCTCGCGGTAGACGTACTCGAAGCTCTCATGGGACAGCGGCGAGCCGGTCGAGAGAATCGCCTTAAGCCGTTGCAGTCTGTGCGTGCTGCCCGGCTTGGCACCGGCTTTTTCCAGGGCGGCGAGGAACTTGGCGCTGGTGCCGAAGAGGCTGATGTTTTCCGCATCGATCAGGTCGATCAGACGCTCGGCTCCAGGGTGGAACGGTGAGCCGTCGAACAGCACCAGGGTCGCACCCAAGGCCAGGCCCGAGACCAGCCAGTTCCACATCATCCAGCCGCAGGTGGTGTAGTAGAACAGCGTGTCATCGGCCTGCAGATCGGTGTGCAAGCCGAGTTCCTTGACGTGCTGCAGCAGGGTGCCGCCGGCGCCATGCACGATGCACTTGGGCACGCCGGTGGTGCCGCTGGAGTAGAGGATATACAGCGGGTGATCGAACGGAACCTGGGTGAATTCGGGTTCGCCGCCGGCCTGGTAGAAGTCCTGCCACAGCGCCACCTTGGCCGCCGAGTGGAAGTCGGCGGCTTTGGCCTGGGTATTGGAGTAGGGCACTACAATCAGCTGCTCAAGCGAAGGCAGGCGTTCGAGGATTTCATTGAGCTTGGCGGTCAGATCGAGATTTTTGCCGGCGTAGCGGTATCCGGCTGCGGCGATCAGCACTTTGGGCTCGATCTGGCCGAAACGGTCGATGACACCCTGGGTGCCGAAGTCCGGCGAGCAACTCGACCAGGTGGCGCCCAGGCTGGTGCAGGCGAGCATGCCGACCAGGGTTTGCCAGGTGTTAGGCATAAAGGCGGCCACCCGGTCGCCGATCCCCACGCCAGCTTCACGCAGGCTGCGCTGCAAGCCGGCAACATGGGCGGCCAGCTCGGCATAGCTCAGTTGCTCGCGCAAGCCGTATTCGCCAATGGCGATCAGGGCTGGGTGATTATCACGGCGGCGCAGCAGGTGTTCGGCAAAATTCAGCGTTGCGCCAGGGAACCAGTGCGCACTGGGCATGGCCCGGCCTTCTTGCAGTACAGCCTGCGGCTCGGCGCTAAAACGGATATCGAAGAACTTGACCACTGCCTGCCAGAAGGCTTCACGCTGCGCCACGCTCCAGGCGTGCAGGGCGGGGTAGTCGGCCAGTTGCAGGCTGTGACGCTGATTGACGAAGCGGCGAAAGCTGTCCATTCGTGTCGCCGCAATACGTTCGGCAGAAGGCGTCCACAGGGGCTGTTGCATCGTGCTTCCTCATCATTCTTGTTATGCCGACAATGATGCTCGGCTGGTGCGGCAAGCCTACTGACTGATGGCGGGCTTGCGTCGAGCAGTTGCGGCGCCGTTTTGATCAGTCTCAGCTGTAGCTGTAGTCACTTTGCACCGCCCTCAGGCAAAAGGCCGTTAGCCTGAGGCGTGTGCTTTACAGTGCGTAAACAAAACCTTACGCACGGCCTGCCGCTAGGCATTGGCCAGCTTGGCCCGTGCCACCCGCGAGCCGTTGGGCTTGTCCAGCACTGCGCAAATACGCTGGCCGGCGGCGATCAGTCGGCCCATGTCGATGCCGGTTTCAATACCCAAGCCCTGGAGCAGGTACAGCACGTCTTCGGTCGCGACATTGCCGGTGGCGCCTTTGGCGTACGGGCAACCGCCGAGACCCGCGACCGAGCTGTCGAACACGCTGATGCCTTCCAGCAGGCTGGCGTAGATATTCGCCAGCGCCTGGCCGTAGGTGTCGTGGAAGTGCCCGGCTAATTTGTCTCTGGGAATATCGCGACCAACGACCTCGAACAGCTTGCGGGTGTCGCCAGCAGTGCCTGCCCCGATGGTGTCACCCAGGGAAACCTCATAGCAGCCCATGGCGTACAGCTCACGGGCCACGCTGGCGACCTGCTCGGGCGGTACAAAGCCGTCATACGGGCAGCCCAACACGCAGGACACATAACCGCGCACGCGGATGCCATGCTGTTTGGCGGCGTCCATTACCGGCACGAAACGCTCCAGGCTCTCGTTGACTGAGCAGTTGATATTCTTCTGCGAGAAGGCTTCCGAGGCTGCGGCAAATACTGCGACTTCGCGTACACCCGCTTGCAGCGCACCTTCAAAGCCCTTCAGATTGGGGGCAAGGGCGGCGTAGGTGATGCCCGGCAGTTGCTGAATCTGCGCAAATACCTCGGCGCTGCCGGCCATCTGTGGCACCCACTTGGGCGAAACGAAGCTGCCCACCTCGATATAGCTGAGGCCTGCGGCCGACAAGTCATCGACCAGGCGCACCTTGTCGGCCACGCTGATCGGCTGTTTTTCATTCTGCAAACCGTCGCGCGGGCCGACTTCGACCAGGCGCACCTGTTTGGGTAGGTTCATGCATCTTCTCCGTAGGGTGGATGGCGCTTTTCCATCCACCATGACCCTTCGCCGTGTATTTTCAGGTGGACATAAACAGCGATGTCCGCCCTACATGCCATGCTCTGTAGGGTGGATGGCGCTTTTTCCATTCACCCATTTGGATGAACACGCTGCGGGGGTTTCAACCCTACGCGTTGGCTTCTTCCAGTTCCACCAACACGGTGCCTTCACTCACCATCTCACCCTCGCCGCAATACAGTGCCTTGACCGTACCGGCATGCGCTGCGCGGATGCTGTGTTCCATTTTCATTGCCTCCAGCACCACCAGGGCAGTGCCGGCCTCGACCCGCTGGCCGGCCTCGACCAGCACGCGCACGATGCTGCCGTTCATCGGTGCCGTCAGGGCGCCGTGATGCTGATGGCTGGCTTCGACTTCGGCAATCGGGTCGACACGCTGGATGCTGCGCAGCTCGCCGGCATAGTGCAGGTAGAGGGTATCGCTGCGGCGAATCGCCAGATGTTGTTGGCGCAGGCCGTCGCGCTCTACCGACAACGTTTCGCCTTGCAACTGTAGGGTGGACGTCGCTGTGTGGCGCAGACGGATTACCTGGCACTCGCTCTGGCAGGCCAAGTGCACGTCAGCTTCGGCCGGTAAACCCAGGCGCAAGCCATGAGTGCGTGACCAGGGGGAGTGGTAGTCGTCGTGGCGCTGCTGCGGCGCTTCGCTCTGCACAAAGGCTTCGGCGGCTAGTTGCCAGAACTCAGCCGGTAATTCGCTTGCCGGTGGTAGGAGCTGTGCTTCATGGCGCGGAATAAAGCCGGTATCCAGCTCGGCATTGGCAAAGGCCGGATGGGCCAGCACACGTTGCAGGAACGCCAGGTTGGTTCTGACGCCGCCCACGCAGGTTTCCTTGAGCATGGCCAGCAGGCGCAGGCGCGCCTCTTCGCGGTTCTCGCCCCAGGCAATCAGCTTGCCGAGCATGGGGTCATAGAAGGGTGAGACTTCATCGCCTTCGCTGACCCCGCTATCAACACGGCGGCCTGGGCCCGCGGCGGCTTCGCGGTACAGCGCCAGGGTGCCGGTGGCAGGCAAGAAGTCGTTGTCCGGGTCTTCCGCGTACAGCCGCACTTCGATGGCGTGACCAATCAGTGGCACCTGTTCCTGAGTAATCGGCAGCGCTTCACCACGGGCCACGCGGATCTGCCAGGCCACTAGGTCCAGGCCGGTAATCAGCTCGGTGACCGGATGCTCGACCTGCAGGCGGGTGTTCATCTCCATAAAGAAGAAGTCGCCGCGCTCATCCAGCAGAAACTCCACGGTACCAGCGCCGACATAGCCGATGGCTTGGGCCGCCTTGACTGCAGCCTCACCCATGGCGCGGCGCAGTTCTGTTGACAGCCCAGGCGCAGGAGCTTCTTCGACGACCTTCTGGTGGCGACGCTGGATCGAGCAGTCGCGCTCATTCAGGTACAGGCAGTTGCCGTGTTGGTCGGCGAACACCTGGATTTCCACATGGCGTGGCTTGAGGACGTATTTCTCCACCAACATGCGCGAGTCGCCGAACGACGATTGCGCTTCGCGCTGGGCGCTGGCCAGGGCTTCGGCCAGTTCGCTCTCGCGCTCGACCACCTTCATGCCCTTGCCGCCACCACCCGCCGTGGCTTTGAGCAGTACCGGATAGCCGATCTGCTTGGCCGCGTCGCAGAAGGTTTGCGCATCTTGCGCCTCGCCGTGATAGCCCGGCACCAGGGGTACGCCGGCGGCCTCCATCAGTGCTTTAGCGGCGGATTTACTGCCCATGGCATCGATGGCCGAGGCGGGCGGGCCGAGGAAGATCAGCCCGGCTTGTTCGATAGCGCGGGCAAAACCGGCGTTTTCCGAGAGAAAGCCGTAACCGGGGTGAATCGCTTGGGCACCGCTGGCCTTGGCAGCAGCGATCAGTGCGTCAATACGCAGGTAACTGTCCGCCGGCTTGGCACCGCCCAGATTTACCGCCAGATCAGCTTCGCGCACGTGGCGCGCGTTGGCGTCGATGGTGCTGTGCACTGCCACGGTCTGGATGCCCATGGCTTTGGCTGTGCGCATTACTCGGCAGGCGATCTCGCCACGGTTTGCCACCAGCAAAGTGTCGATAGGCTTAAGGCTCATGCTTGTGGCTCCTGCCAGGCGGGCTTGCGTTTATCCAGAAAGGCACGCAAACCTTCCTGGCCTTCGGGGCTGACGCGAATACGGGCGATGGCGTTTTCGGTATAGCGGCGCAGGGCCGGAGTCAGCACGCCGCTGCCGACTTCGCGCAGCAGGTCTTTGCTGGCCTGCATGGCCTGTGGACTGTTGAACAGCAGGGTGTTGATCCAGTTTTCTACCTGAGCGTCGAGTTCGGCAACTGGATAGCTCTCGGCAAACAAGCCCAGCTCCTGCGCGCGTTCCCCACTAAAGCGCTCGGCGGTCAGTGCATAGCGCCGCGCCGCACGCTCACCAATCGCCTGCACCACGAAGGGGCTGATGACTGCGGGTGCTAGACCGATGCGAACTTCCGACAGACACAGCTGCGCGTCGCTGGCGCCGATGGTCATGTCGCAACAGCTGATCAAACCCAGCGCTCCGCCAAAAGCCGCACCTTGCACCACGGCCAGGGTCGGGATTTTCAGCTGGTAGAGGTTGTGCATCAGCTCGGCCAACTCGCGCGAGTCGGCCAGGTTGGCGGTGTAGTCCAGGGTCGCCGCGTGCTGCATCCAGGCCAGATCCGCACCGGCGCTGAAGTGCTTGCCGCGTCCGCGCAGCAGCAGAAAGCGCAGGCTTTTATCGGCCATCACCGCGTCGAGGGCGAGGATCAGCTCGCGGATCATCTCGGCGTTAAAGGCGTTGTTCTTATCGGCGCGATTGAGCCAAAGCGTGGCAAAACCACGTGGGTCGGTTTCAAGCTGGATGGTGTTGAAGTCGGTCATCAATCTACCCTCATGTAGGGTGGAAGACGCTTTTTCTTCCACCATCGCCGGTGGATGGGTGAAGCGTCATCCACCCTACGGTCACATACGGAATATGCCGAACTGAGTCGGCTCAATTGGCGCGTTAAGACTGGCGGACAGCGCCAGGCCCAGTACATCGCGGGTTTGCGCCGGGTCGATCACGCCGTCATCCCACAAGCGAGCACTCGAGTAGTAGGGGTGCCCTTGACGCTCGTACTGTTCGAGGATGGGCTGCTTAAGCGCCGCTTCATCCTCGGCGGAGAAACTCTGCCCGGCGCGGGCGGCCTGTTCGTGCTTAACCTGCACCAGCACACCGGCGGCCTGTTCGGCGCCCATCACGCCAATCCGCGCGTTCGGCCACATCCACAGGAAGCGCGGCTCAAAGGCACGGCCACACATGCCGTAGTTACCGGCGCCGAAGCTACCGCCGATGATCACGGTGAACTTCGGCACCTTGGCGCAGGCCACAGCGTTGACCAACTTGGCGCCATGTTTGGCGATGCCGCCGGCTTCGTACTTCTGCCCGACCATAAAACCCGTGATGTTCTGCAGAAACAGCAGCGGAATACCGCGCTGGCAGGCCAGTTCGATAAAGTGCGCGCCTTTTTGCGCCGACTCGGCAAACAGGATGCCGTTATTGGCGAGGATCGCTACCGGGTAGCCGTGAATATGCGCAAAGCCGCACACCAGCGTCGCGCCAAATAGCGCTTTGAATTCATCAAATACGCTGCCATCGACGGTGCGGGCAATCACTTCACGCACATCGAAGGGTTGTTTGGCGTCCGCCGGAATCACCCCGTATAACTCTTCGCTGCTGTACAGCGGATTGATTGGCGCACGGTTATTCAGCACGCCGAGCTTGCGCCAATTTAGATTGGCAATTGAGCGGCGGGCCAGGGCCAGGGCGTGCTCATCGTTATCGGCGTAATGGTCAGCCACACCACTGGTTTTGCAGTGCACATCGGCGCCGCCAAGGTCTTCAGCACTGACCACCTCACCGGTGGCGGCTTTAACCAGCGGCGGGCCGGCGAGGAAGATGGTCGCCTGGTTGCGCACCATGATCGCTTCGTCAGCCATGGCAGGCACGTAGGCACCGCCGGCGGTGCAGGAGCCCATGACCACGGCGATTTGCGGGATGCCCATGGCCGACATATTGGCCTGGTTGAAGAAGATCCGGCCGAAGTGCTCACGATCCGGGAACACCTCATCCTGACGCGGCAAGTTGGCCCCGCCGGAGTCCACCAGGTAGATGCAGGGCAGGCGGTTCTGTTGGGCGATGGTTTGCGCGCGCAGGTGCTTTTTTACGGTCAGCGGGTAGTAGCTGCCGCCTTTTACCGTGGCGTCGTTGGCCACGATCATGCACTCAACACCTTCGATCCGGCCGATGCCAGCCACCACGCCAGCCGCCGGTACATCTTCACCGTAGACCTCATAGGCAGCCAGCTGGCCGATTTCGAGGAACGGCGAGCCGATATCCAGCAAGCGGTTAATGCGTTCGCGTGGCAGCAACTTGCCGCGCGAGGTGTGACGCTCCTGCGCCTTGGCGCCGCCGCCTTCGTGAATACGGGCGAGCAGGGCGCGCAGGTCGTTTACCTGGGTAAGCATTGCCGCACTATTGGCGGCGAACTCCGGTGAACGGGTGTTGATCTGGGTGTGCAGGATGGCCATTGAGTTGGCTCCGGTGTGCTGGCTAGCGCTTGATGGGTATCGCTCTGCTCAACCCATCCTACGGTTTGGCTTATTTGGTTTCGTTGAATAGCTCGCGGCCGATCAGCATGCGGCGGATCTCGCTGGTGCCCGCGCCGATTTCATACAGCTTGGCGTCACGCAGCAAACGGCCGGTGGGGTATTCGTTGATATAGCCGTTGCCGCCGAGAATCTGGATGGCGTCGAGGGCCATCTGGGTGGCGCGCTCGGCGCTGTAAAGGATGACCCCGGCGGCGTCCTTGCGCGTGGTTTCGCCACGGTCGCAGGCCTGGGCCACGGCATACAGGTAGGCGCGGCTGGCGTTGAGCTGGGTGTACATATCGGCCACCTTGCCCTGGATCAGCTGGAATTCGCCGATGCTCTGGCCGAACTGTTTGCGGTCATGGATGTACGGCACGATCACGTCCATGCAGGCCTGCATGATCCCGGTTGGGCCGCCGGAGAGCACCACACGTTCGTAATCTAGGCCACTCATTAATACGCGCACGCCGCCGTTAAGCTGGCCGAGCACGTTCTCCTCCGGCACTTCGACGTTGTCGAAGAACAGCTCGCAGGTGTTGGAACCACGCATACCGAGCTTGTCGAATTTGCTGCCACGGTTGAAACCCTTCCAGTCGCGCTCGACGATAAAGGCGCTGATACCGTGCGCACCTTTGTCTAGGTCAGTCTTGGCGTAAATCACATAGGTATTGGCGTCGGGGCCGTTGGTGATCCAGGTTTTGCTGCCGTTGAGCACGTAGCGATCGCCTTGTTTGTCGGCGCGCAGCTTCATGCTGACTACGTCGGAGCCGGCATTTGGCTCGCTCATCGCCAGCGCGCCGATGTGCTCGCCGGACACCAGCTTGGGCAGGTACTTGGCCTTCTGCTCAGGCGTGCCGTTGCGTTTGATCTGGTTGACGCAGAGGTTGGAGTGCGCGCCGTAGGAGAGGGCGACCGAGGCCGAGCCACGGCTGATCTCTTCCATGGCGATGACGTGGGCCAGGTAGCCCAGGCCGGAGCCGCCGTATTCTTCCTCAACGGTGATTCCAAGCAGGCCCATGTCGCCGAACTTCTTCCACATGTCCGCCGGGAACTGATTGTCGCTGTCGATGGCCGCTGCGCGCGGGGCCAGTTCGGCCGCTACAAAGGCCTGGGTCTGTTCGCGCAACATGTCGATGGTGTCGCCGAGGGCGAAGTTGAGAGAGGGGTAGCTCATGGTTCCACCTATAAGATTTATTATTAGGTTTAGGAGGTAATCGATTGTTTTTTATCGGTTTCAGCCAAAGCAGCTAGGCAGCGTTCTTCGGCGGTATCCAGCTCTAGCTGCATCTGTTCAATGTCCAGCAGCTGTTGCTCGAGCTGGGTGCGGCGCTCGGCAATCTTGGCCATAAAGGTGTGCAACTGTTTGTGATTGCCATGTACGGGGTCGTACAGCTCGATCAGCTCCCTGCACTCGGCCAGGGAGAAACCGATGCGCTTGCCGCGCAGAATGAGCTTGAGGGCGACTTTGTCTTTGGCGCTGTAAATGCGCTCCTGGCCACGGCGTTCGGGGCTGAGCATCTGCTGCTCTTCATAAAAACGAATGGCGCGGGTGGTGATATCCAGCTCGCGGGCCAGTTCTGAAATGGAGTAGGTGACGACGGACATAGGCGTTGGCTCTTGCTTACCTTTACGTTAACGTAAGCCTGGCTGGCGCTGTAGTCAACTGGCGCCCAGGCAATGCCGACTAGGCCGCAACGAGCGATAACTGAGTTGGTATTTTTTATAGCTTAAAAGTCGTTGGCTGACAGTGCTTTACGGTGTTTATCTAGAAAAGTTAGGAGGTATGGATTACCGCAGCCATTGCAGCTGCGCTCATTCATAAACACGCACAACCCCGGCCAATTGGCGCAAACCAGTTTGGCTGTGGGGTTGGCTAACGGTCTTGGGCGCAAATAAACAGAGCCTGGAGTGGCAAGCGCTCTTTATCCGAAGGCGTCAGGCCTGGGCCTTCTCGTTTTTCTTTTCCAGGGCTACGGCCTGCTGGGATATCTCGATGATCTGCTCGCGCATCCAGCGGTTGGCCGGGTCTTGGTCGGTGCTTTCGTGCCAGTACAGGTGGGTTTCCACGGGCTGCATGTCTTTGACTGGTAACTCAACACAATGCAGGTCGTTACGTGTGACGAAGCGCTTGGGCACTGTCATAACCATGTCGGTGGTTTGCAACACGGTTGAGGCCATCAGGTAGTGCTGTGAGCGCAGTGCGATCTTGCGCTGGACGCCCAGGCGGCCTAGGGCCAGGTCAACATGGCCAAGGCCATTGCGCCGGGTGGAAATATGGATATGGGGCAGGCCCATGTACTCATCGAGGCTGATTTTGTCTTTGGCCATGGGATGCCCACGGCGCATGGCACAGACGTAGCGGTCTTCCATCAGCTTAACGTGGCGCACCTGAGGGTCGGTGTTGAGCGGCGCATCCACGGCGAAATCCAGGCGGCCAGCGGCCAGTTCCTTGGTGGTTTCGCGGCGTCGCGCGAGCATGCTCTCGATATTTACATTCGGCGCCATTCGCCGCAGACGCTGGAATAACGGCGGCAGGATGATCGCTTCGGTGAGGTCGGTCATGCTGATGCGGAAGGTTTTGTTGGCCTGGGCCGGATTGAAGATGCGACTTTCTTGCACAGAGATGCGCAGTTGCTGCAGGGCGTTGCGAACCGGGCCGATGATGTTCTGCGCCATGGGCGTGGGCACCATGCCCTGGGCGGTGCGCACAAACAGCGGGTCGTTGAAGGTTTCGCGCAGGCGCGCCAGGGCATTGGACACAGCGGGCTGGGTAATGCCGACAATCTGCCCGGCGCGGGTCAGGTTGGCCTCGGTGTAGATGGCATCGAAGACGACAAAGAGGTTGAGGTCGACCTTGTTGAGATTCATGACGCGCGCGCTCCGCAGGTTGTTGTTATGGGTGGATCATATATCGGTGATGAATGTTTATACACGCTGAGAATAGATTAGATAAATCTTAATCCCTGCTCTAGCATCATTTCCACCTCACCTCATTCCCTAAAAATCAGCGTCAGAAGGTAGCCATCATGGATTTCGCCTACTCCCCAAAGGTTCAGCAACTGCGTGAACGCGTCACCGCGTTTATGGAGAGCCATGTCTATCCAGCAGAAGCCGTGTTTGAGCAGCAGGTCAATCAAGGCGACCGCTGGCAGCCCACCGCGATCATGGAAGAGCTCAAGGCCAAAGCCAAAGCCGAAGGGTTGTGGAACCTGTTTCTGCCGGACTCTGAGCTGGGTGCAGGGCTGACCAATACCGAATATGCGCCCCTGGCCGAGATCATGGGCAGTTCGTTGATTGGTCCTGAGCCGTTCAACTGCGCCGCGCCGGACACCGGCAATATGGAAGTGCTGGTGCGCTACGCCAATGACGCGCAGAAGGAGCAGTGGCTCAAGCCGCTGCTGGACGGCACTATCCGTTCGGCTTTCGCCATGACCGAGCCTGGTGTGGCTTCATCCGATGCCACCAATATGCAAGCCAGTGCGGTGCGCCAGGGCGATGAGTGGGTGATCAACGGCCGCAAGTGGTGGACTTCCGGTGCGTGCGATCCGCGCTGCAAAATCATGATCTTTATGGGTCTGACCAACCCGGATGGCCCGCGCCATGCGCAGCACTCGATGATTCTGGTGCCGATGGATGCGCCGGGGGTGAAAGTACTGCGCCCGCTGCCAGTATTCGGTTACGACGATGCACCGCACGGCCACGCCGAAGTGCTGTTCGAAAACGTCCGCGTGCCTTATGAGAACGTCCTGCTCGGCGAGGGTCGTGGTTTTGAGATCGCTCAGGGTCGCCTTGGCCCAGGCCGCATTCACCACTGCATGCGCTCCATTGGCATGGCCGAGCGCGCGCTGAAACTGATGTGTGAGCGCTCGATCAGCCGTACTGCCTTCGGCAAACCGCTGGCGCGTTTGGGTGGCAATATCGATCACATCGCCGACTCGCGTATGGAAATCAATATGGCCCGCCTGTTGACCCTGAACGCGGCGTACATGATGGACACCGTGGGCAACAAGATTGCCGCCAGTGAAATCGCCCAGATCAAGGTAGTGGCGCCCAACGTCGCGCTTAAGGTGATCGACCGCGCGATCCAGATGCATGGCGGTGCCGGGGTCTCCAACGACTTCCCGCTGGCCTACTGGTACGCCATGCAGCGCACACTGCGCCTGGCCGACGGCCCGGACGAAGTGCACCGTGCGGCCATTGGCAAGTTTGAGATCGGTAAGTACGTGTCCAAGGATGTGATGAAAGCCAGCCGTTAAGGCGCTTCAACAACACAGTACAAGGCCCGCAATTGCGGGCCTTGTGCGTTGTGGGTTTAACGCTGATCTAAACCAGTCAGCTAGCTGTCAGTAGACCCAGACTTCTACCCGGCGATTCTTGATTCTGCCTTCGTCCACGCTGTTGGTGGCCACTGGCAGCTCATCACCGAGGCCGATGATGTCGCGGAACACGACTCCGCCTTTGCTTAGCTCACGGCGTACTGCCATGGCGCGTAACTTTGACAGCAACTCGGCGCGGGCCGGGTCCGCTTTGGCGTCACCGAACCCCACCAGTACCACGTTGCCCTTGAGCTTGTTTTGCGCCTGCAGGTAAGCCAGTAGCCGGTTCAGATCGCGCCGCGCCTTGTTGTCGAGGCTGGCGCTGCCTTCCTGAAAGCGAAAATTCACCGATAGGCGTTGGGCGTTTTGCGCCAGGTCCAGATAGCTGGCGGGCATGTGTGCATGCGCGGGGATGTTCACCGCCTGTACGGTCTGCGCGATAAACCCACTCTGCTCGACAATCGCCTGGCCGCGCGGGCTATGGGCAAACTGCACTAGGGCACGGGCCCAGGGGTTGTTCAGCGCGGGCTGGTTATACAGAAACAGCCGGCGCGACAGCGGGTAATCCTCGGTGGCAATCAAGGTCAGGCTGGGCAGCATGGGTTGCGAGTCGCCGGCCGCGATGGCTAGGGCCTTGGCCTGGCGGATATAAGGCAGGCCGATAAAGCCGATACCGTTACGGTCTTGGCTGACCGCATCGGAGAGTTTCTCGCTGGATTCAAAGCGCTTGGCGTTACTGGCCAGGGCTTTGCCATTGGCGCTCAGCACCAGCTCTTTAAAGGTGTCATAGGTGCCGGATTTGTCATCACGCGCATAAATATTGATTTCGCCTGCGGGTGCGCCCAGCTGCGCCCAGTTGGTGATTTCACCGGCAAAAATCTGTGCCAGCTGCAAGGTGTTTAATGCGGAGAGGGGGTTGCCCGGGTGCAGGATGATGGCCAGGCCATCGAGGGCGATGATCTGTTCAGCACTGGCGCTTTTCAGGTCGCCAAGGGCAAGCAGATTGGTGGCTTCGCTGTCCTTGATGGGCCGTGATGAGGCCGCCAGCTCAGCACTGCCATCGGCCAATGCAGTGAAACCGGTGCCCGAGCCATGGGCTGCGACCTCAATGCTGATGCTACGGCCATCGGGATGCGTGCCAGTGATGCGCTGCTCATTCTCCGCCGCGCCGGCTTCAATGCGAATGGCGCTTAACCCTTGCTCTTCAAACAGGCCTTTGACCAGCGCCGGGCCGAGCTTGGCGCCAATGGTGTTGGAACCCTGAATGCGCAACACGCTGTTGTTATCAGCGACATTGGGCAGGGCGGCGAATACTGACCAGGGCAGGGCGTAGCAGATTGAGCCGAGTAACAGAAAACTGATGGTGCGAATCCAGGTTTCACGATCAGAAGCGGAATGGGTGCGCGGCATGCGACAAACACCTTGTATGGGTGAGTGAAAGTGCCGCGACGATAAGACAAATACGTGACTGCAATATGACAGTCACTTTTCGATGTGAGCGCTCTAGCGCCGGGTTTATTCGCTCAATTCGAGCCAGATTGGGGCGTGATCCGAGGGTTTTTCCATGCCGCGCAAGTCGTAGTCGACACCGGCATCCTTGATTCGCCCCTGCAAACCCGTTGAGGCGAGAATCACGTCGATACGCAAGCCGCGCTTGGGCTCGTCCTCGAAACCGCGGCTGCGGTAATCAAACCAGCTGAAACGGTCATTCACCGCCGGGTTGAGATGACGGAAGCTATCCACCAGGCCCCAGTTCTTCAAGGTGGCTAGCCATTCACGCTCTTCCGGGAGGAAGCTGCACTTGCCGCTTTTCAGCCAGCGCAGACGGTTTGGCTCACCAATGCCGATGTCGCAGTCTTCCGGCGAGATATTGATATCGCCCATCACCACCAGGGCTTGCTGCGGGTTGAACTGGCTCACCAGCAAGTTCTGCAAATCCGCATAGAAGCGCTGCTTGGCCGGGAACTTGGTTGGGTGGTTACGGCTTTCACCCTGCGGGAAGTAGCCATTCATCACCGTGACCGGGTTGCCCTGGGCGTCGGCAAAGGTGCCATAGATAAAGCGTCGTTGGGCGTCTTCGGGGTCACCGGGAAAACCCTTGTGCAGGCTCAGCGGCGCCTGGCGCGACAGCAGGGCAACGCCGTAATGGCCTTTCTGGCCATGGTAGTGCACGTGGTAACCCAGGTTACGGATCTCGGCTTCTGGGAACTGTTCATCCGCCACCTTGGTTTCCTGCAGGCCAATGACATCCGGTTGGTGCTTGTCGATCAGCGCGGCCAGTTGATGTGGGCGGGCACGCAGGCCGTTGATATTGAAAGAGACGATCTTCACGGGCGACTGTCCTGGGTGGCATTCTGGAAAAACCGCGATGCTAGCCCATTGCGCGCGCCAGCGGCCAGCCTGTGGCGGTGGCTGATGCACGGTGCTAACGTGGCTGCAGGCCGAACACACTAAGAACAGCAGAGGTCAAGCAGATGCCCAACAGTCTCGCCGAAGTTCGCATGCTCGATAGTGGCTATGCCCGTGAAGCGCGCTCGCTGCTTTATCACGCCTACCGCCATGACCCCACTTTCGCTTACCTGTTTGAAGACGAGCGCCCAGGTTATGACCAGCGTGTGCGTGCCACGGTGCGCGAGCTGGTGCAGCAACATTTTGCCGAAGAGCTACCGGCCATTGGCCTGCTGATCGACGACCGACTGATTGGCATGGCGTTGATCGCACCGCCGCAGCGGCGCATGGACATTACCGAGAGTTGGGGCTGGCGCATGCGCATGCTGCTGACGGCCGGGTTTCGTTGCACCAAGCGCTATCTTGAATACCATGACGCGGTGATTGCCTGCCTGCCGCCCGGCCCGTATCACGTGCTGCCTTTGTTGGGGATTCACCCGGAATATCAGGGTAAGCACCTCGGTGAGCAACTGCTCGAAGCGCTGCACAACTGGTGCGCTGAAGATGCCAGTTCACAGGGGGTGGTCCTCGATACTGGCAATGGCCACTACCTGGATTTCTACAAGCGCCAGGGCTATGAAGAGGTGGGTGAAGTTGCCATTGGCCCGGTCATTGAGCACGTGTTCTTCCACCCCAGCCCACAATTGGCCGTCAAAGCCAGTGCTTGAGGGCATGCCGGCACGGCGCAAAGATGCCGTGCCGCGCCACTAAAGCGCAGCCAGATGCTCTAAATCGGCCTCTGGCTCGTGCTAGCATCGCCTCCATGGCTGTTTTTTCTAACTTCCTTACTGGTCTTTTCCTTCTCTTGCTGAGTGCTACGGCCCTGGCCGAAGCACAGCTGCGCGTGCGCGTTGAACCCGCCAATAGTGCGCTGAAAAGCAATATTGAAGGCTATATCGGTAGCCTCGGTGAGCGTGATGCCGAGGCCCTGCAGCGTTATCGTCGGGTGGCCGAGGGCCAGGCGGAAAAAGCTGCCCAGGCCTTGGGCTTCTACCAGGCGCAGATCACCACAGAGATCAGCGACGGTGCCACGCCGCGACTGACCGTGCGGGTTCAGCCTGGCGCGCCGGTGCTGCTGCGTGACGTGGTGGTGCGTGTGGAGGGCCCAGCGGCGCAGCTGCGTGCCTTCCGTACCCCCGATGACCCGCAACTGCGCAGCGGCGCGCAGCTTAATCATGGGCGTTACGATGCGGCCAAGCGGGACATCCAGAACCAGGCCTCACGCTATGGCTTTTTTGCCGGGCGTTTTACTCAGCAACGCCTGACCATCGACCCGGATGCCGGGGTTGCCGATATCGAGCTGGTCTATGACAGTGGCCCGCGCTACCAGCTCGGTGCCGTGCGTTTTCTTGGTGACGCGCCCTTCGATGAGCAACTGTTGCAACGCATGGTGCCGTTCCCGGCTAATAGCCCCTATGACTCTGCGCTGATTGCCAAGTTGTATCAGGCGCTGCGCTCCAGTGGTTATTTTGAGTCGGTGCAGGTGGATGCCAACCCGAGCAGCGCGGCGGCCGAGCAGATTCCGGTCGAGGTTCAGCTGCAGGTGCGTAAACCCCGCAGCATGGGGCTGGGCGTGGGTTTTTCCACTGATGTCGGCCCGCGCGGCAAAGGTAACTGGACCCGGCACTGGGCCAACCCGCAGGGGCACAGTTATGGCGCGGAGTTCGAGCTGTCGGCCCCGCGGCAGAATGTCGGCCTTTGGTACGACATACCGCTGGACCCGCCGCTGACCGATAAATTGCGCGTGGCCGGTGGCTATCAGGCAGAAGATCTGGCCGATACCGACAGCAGCAGCCGCCTGCTGACCTTCGGCCCGGAATGGCACAGCAAACTCGATAGCGGTTGGCAGCGGGTGGTGTCGCTTATGTGGCGGCACGAACAATACGATCTGGGTGACGACGCCGGTACCAGCACGCTGTTAATGCCCGGCATCAGCTACTCCTACCTGCAGAGTGACAATCAGATCGACCCCAATCACGGTTACCGTCTGCAGCTGGACCTGGCTGGGGCAGCTAAAGGGCTGCTGTCTGACGCCAATGTGCTGCACGGCAATGTTCAGCTCAAAGGGCTGACCACCGTATTCAAACGTCACCGCTTGCTGGGCCGGGTGCAAGTGGGCGGTACGGAGTCCAATGGCTTTGCTCGGGTGCCGCCGTCGCTGCGTTTCTTCGCCGGTGGCGACCAGAGCGTGCGCGGTTATGACTACCAGAGCCTGTCACCGGAAAATAACCAAGGGGACAAGGTGGGCGGTCGCTACCTGTTTACCAGCAGCGTGGAATACCAATACAGCCTGACCGAGCGCTGGCGTTTGGCGAGTTTTGTCGACCAGGGCAATACCTTCGATTCGTTGCAGCTCCCGTCGCTGAAAAGCGCTGTGGGCGTTGGCGTGCGTTGGGTCTCACCACTCGGCCCGTTGCGTTTCGACTTGGCGCACCCGCTGGATGATCAGGGCGGCATCCGCCTGCACTTTTCCATGGGCCCGGAACTGTGACGCGCCGGTTGCGCTATGGCCTTTACGGCTTACTCGGGGGGCTGCTTGTTGTGTGCAGCGGCCTGAGCCTGCTGTTGGGTACGCAGGGCGGCAGCCGCTGGTTACTGGCGCAGGTGCCGGGGTTACAGGTCGAGGGCTTTAACGGGCGCTTGGCCGGGCGCTGGAGCGCGGCAAACCTAAGCTGGCAGCAGGGGCAAAACAGCGTGCAGCTGATCTCGCCGAGCCTGGTCTGGTCGCCTGCCTGCCTGCTGCGCCTGACGCTGTGCATCGAACAGCTGCACAGTGGGCCGATCACCTTGGAGTTCCCAGCAGATGAGCAGGCCAGCAACGAGCCATTCAGCCTGCCAGACCTGAGCCTGCCCCTGGCGTTGCAACTGGGTGATGTGCAGATCGACAGTCTGCAGCTCAACGGCGTCGAACAGCTACGGGCCTTGCAGTTGGCTGCGCACTGGACGGCGCAAGGTATCCAGCTCGATAACCTCAGCCTGAACGCCGCTGACCTCGACCTGGCGCTGCAAGGGCAGGTGCACACCACGGGCAACTGGCCCTTGCAGCTCAGCGGGCAACTGCAATTGCCGGCGCCTGAGCAGCAAGCCTGGCCTGTAACCCTTGAACTCAGCGGCGAGTTACGTGAACGACTGCAACTAAGGGCGAGCAGCAGCGGTTACCTGCAGGGCGAATTAGCCGGTTGGCTGCAGCCTTTGGCAGAACACCTGCCTGCGCAACTGCGCTTGCAGGTCGTAGCCTTTAAGGCCAGCGCTGAACTGCCGAACAGCCTGACTCTTGAACAGCTTGAGTTGACGGCCCAGGGCGATTTGCAGGCGGGTTATCAGGTTATCGGTAGTGCCAGTTTGCCGGCCGTCGAGGGACCTGTGGCTTTGGCGCTGGCGGGTGTGGTCAAGGCTGACGGTGCGGATGTCAGTAACCTCAGCCTGACTGCTAGCCCTGAGCAGCAGGTAGAGCTCAGCGGCGAGCTGAACTGGCAGCAGGGCCTGAGCCTGGACAGCCGCTTCACGTGGCAGAATTTTCCCTGGCAGCGCCTTTACCCGCTGAGCGAGGCACCACCTGTGGCGCTGCGCACGTTGAAGGGTGAGTTGGCCTATCAGTCTGGCAATTATCTGGGGCATTTCGCCGCTGAGTTGGATGGCCCAGCCGGTGCGTTTAGCCTGCAAAGCCCGCTGAGTGGCGACCTGCAGCATCTGTATCTACCCGAACTGCGCCTGCAAGCCGGGCAGGGCCGCGCCGAAGGTCAGGTCAGCCTGGGTTTTGTCGAACAACTGAGCTGGGATGTACGTTTGCTGTTGAGCGAGCTTGACCCGGCCTATTGGCTGGCCGAGCTGCCGGGCAACCTGGCCGGCCCGGTGAACAGCGCCGGTAGCCTGCTCGATGGGCAGCCCACACTCAGCGCCGATATCGACCTCAAGGGGCGCCTACGCGGGCAGCCGGCCACGTTGCTGGCAAAATTTGCCGGCGGTTTGCAGCAGGGCGAGCTGAGTGCGTTGGACGTGCGCCTGGGTGATAACCGTATCAGCGGTAAAGCGGCCTTGCAGGAGCAGCTAAGCGGCCAATTGTTGTTGGCGATGCCGCGCCTGGGGCAACTCTGGCCTGGTTTGCAGGGCCAGCTCAGCGGCCAGCTGGACCTGGCCGGCAGCCTGCGAGCGCCACAAGGTCAATTGCAGCTGCAAGGTCAGCGTTTGGCCTATGCCGACCAGCGTCTGCAACAGCTCAGCCTCGATGCGCGCCTGAACCGTGCCCAGCGCGGCCAGTTAACCCTGCAGGCCCTGGGCATTCAGCTTGGCGAGACTGATCTGGGCCGCCTCGATGTCACAGCCAATGGCGATCAGCACCAGCAAAGCCTTGAGTTGCAACTGCAAGGCCCCTTAGTGCAAAGCCAGCTGACGTTGGCCGGCAAACTTGACAAGGGCAACTGGCGCGGCAGCCTCAGTCGCGGCCAGGTGCAAAGTGGTGGTCAGGACTGGCGCCTGCAACAGCCGGCTTCACTGGTGCGCCTGGCCAGCGGCCAGCTTAGCCTCGGCGCGCATTGCTGGCGTTCGGGCAACGCCAGCCTGTGCGGCGGTGAGCAGCGCCTGTTGCCGGAGCCTAAGTTAAGCGTTCAGCTCAGTAACTTGCCGATGGATAGCCTGGCGCCGTGGTTACCCAAGGATTTCACCTGGCAAGGGCAACTCAATGGCCAACTACAGCTTGAACTGCCAGCCAGCGGCCCGAATGGTCGCCTGCAGCTGGATGCTGGCAGCGGCATCTGGCGTGTCCGCGATCAGCAACAGTGGCTGGAGTTCGCCTATGACAGCCTGCGCCTGAATACCCAAATACGCCCGCAACGCATCGACAGTTCACTGCTGTTGCGTGGCCCAGCTGTTGGCGAGCTGGCCCTGGACGCCACGCTTGATCCGCGTCCGGTAAGCAAACCGCTGTCTGGCAGTTTCCGTCTCAACGGTCTCGACCTGGCGCTGGTTCGGCCCTTTGTGCCGATGGTTGAGCGTATCGCCGGGCAGCTCAATGGCGCCGGCACGCTGTCGGGTGGTCTGTTAGCGCCGCAGATCAACGGCAACCTGCGCGTCAGCAATGGCGAAATCGCTGGCGGCGAATTGCCCATGAACATCGAACAGCTACAACTGCAGGCTCGCATTGAGGGCGAACGATTATGGCTGGACGGTGATTGGCGCAGTGGCGAACAGGGCCAGGGCAGCCTTAACGGCGAGCTGAACTGGGCCGCTGGTTTAACCGCAGACATGCAATTGCGGGGTAGCCAGCTGCCGGTGGCGGTGGAACCTTATGCAGCGCTGGAGGTTGAGCCAGACCTGCGTTTGAGCTTGCGCGATGAGCAGTTGTCAGTGGCGGGTAAGGTGCTGATTCCCAGTGGCAAGATTGAGATCCGCGAGCTGCCGCCCTCAACCGTGCAGCTTTCCAGCTATGCGCATGTGCTGGGGCGTGACCGTGCGCAGCAGCAGGCCACGGCTATTGCTATGGATATTGATGTCGAGGTTGGTCAGGAACGCCTGACCTTCAGTGGTTTTGGCTTGAATGCCGAGCTGAAAGGCCGTGTGCACATCGGCAATGACTTGGACACGCGCGGTGAGTTGAGCCTGAATAAAGGGCGTTTCCGCGCCTATGGTCAGCGCCTGAATGTGCGCCGTGCGCGCTTGCTGTTCGCCGGCCCCATTGACCAGCCTTTTCTCGATATTGAGGCCATCCGCCAGGTTGATGATGTCACCGCCGGCTTACGCCTCAGTGGTAATGCGGCGCAACCGACCACAGTGGTATTTTCCGAGCCGGCGATGAGCCAGGAGCAGGCGCTGTCCTATTTGGTCATGGGCCGTCCGCTGGGGCAGGGCGGTGGTGACAACAATATGCTCGCCCAGGCCGCACTGGCCCTTGGCATGGCCGGCAGCGCGCCGCTGATCAACAACCTGGCGCAAGATTTGGGGATCAGCGATTTCCAGTTGGATACCGAGGGTTCCGGGGTGACCACCAGTGTGGTCGCCAGCGGTAACTTGTCTGAGCGCCTGAGCCTGCGCTATGGCGTGGGGGTGTTTGAGCCGGCTAACACCATTGCCTTGCGCTATGAACTGAGCCGCAAGCTCTATCTCGAGGCTGCCAGCGGCCTGGCTAGTTCCCTGGATTTGTTCTATCGACGGGATTTTTAGCCGCTGTTTGTGCGGACAAACGCTGGATTAAGCCAGTTAATTCGCGTTTAAATTGCGCACCGCGCTCAAAACGTCTGAGCGTTGAAATCTAAACGGTGAAAATCACTATCACAGTCTCCCTATACTGGCTGCCGCTGAGCACTGGGCAGCCGTTGCGCTGACTGGTATAGCCCGATTCGCTGTTTGCCCGCGCACCAACCCGGCTCGCGTTTGCCTAACAGCGTTGCCTACCCGGCAATCGGATAAGCGATGGGTACCCACCTCGCGTTCACTAAAACAATAAGGAAATGAGCATGGAATTCGTTAACACCCTGGTTAATCAACTCAATGGCGTGGTCTGGGGGCCACCCATGCTGGTGCTGATTCTCGGCACCGGCCTGTTCCTCATGCTGCGCCTTAAATTTATGCCGCTGAGCAAGATCGGCGCTGGCTTCAAATTGATGTGGCAAGGCCGCAAGAAAGGCGATGAGGAAAGCGGCGAAATCAGCCCCTTCCAGGCGCTGATGACCTGCCTGGCCGCCACTGTGGGTACCGGTAACATCGCCGGTGTGGCCACCGCGATCTTCCTGGGTGGCCCGGGCGCACTGTTCTGGATGTGGTGCACCGCATTAGTCGGCATGGCCACCAAGTACTGCGAAGTGGTACTGGCGGTGCACTACCGTGAGAAGGACAAGCGCGGCGAGCACGTCGGCGGGCCGATGTACGCGATCAAAAACGGCCTGGGCAAAAAGTGGCTGTGGCTGGGTACGGCGTTCGCCATCTTCGGCGGCTTTGCTGGTTTCGGTATCGGCAACATGGTGCAGGTCAACAGCATGGCTGCGGCCCTGCAAACCACCTTCAACGTACCGCTGTGGGTCACCGGTTTGGTCACCATGGTCTTTGTTGGCCTGGTGATCCTTGGCGGTATCAAGCGCATCGGTAAGGTCGCTGCGACCCTGGTGCCGTTTATGTGCGTGGCCTACATCATTGCCGCGTTCGTGGTGCTGGTGGTTAACGCCTCTGAGATTCCAGCAGCCTTCGAAATGATCTTCACCTATGCCTTTAGCCCAGCCGCTGCCACCGGTGGTTTTGCCGGTGCGGCAGTTATGGCGGCGATTCGCTTCGGTGTGGCACGCGGTATCTTTTCCAACGAAGCAGGCCTGGGTACTGCCGGTATCGCGCAAGCGGCCGGTACCACCAACAGCCCGGTGCGTTCGGGGATGATCGGCATGCTCGGGACCTTTATCGACACCATCATCATCTGCTCGATGACCGGTCTGGCGATCATCACCTCCGGTGTATGGACCAGCGGCGAAAGCGGTGCGGCACTCTCGGCGGCGGCCTTTGAGTCGGCCATGCCGGGCGTCGGTGGCTACATTCTGACCATTGCTCTGGTGGTATTTGCTTTCACCACCATCCTCGGTTGGAGCTACTTCGGCGAGAAGTGCTGGGAATACATGGTTGGCACCAAGTCGATCATGCCGTTTCGCATTCTCTGGGTGCTAGCGGTGCCGTTCGGTGCGATTGCCCAGCTGGATTTCGCCTGGTTGGTGGCTGATACCCTCAACGGCCTGATGGCGATTCCTAACCTGCTGTCGCTGATACTGCTGAGCCCGATCGTGGTCAAACTGACCAAGGATTATTTCGCTAAAAATTGATGTGCCGTATGACTGAGCAGGGTAGTCTGACTTTCTGGTCAGTTCTCCCTGCCCGTCTTCAAGAGGGCGCGGGCTTGCCATTTGGTGGGTTCGCGCCCTTACTTGTTAACCGTCTCCAATTTCGCTGAAAAAGGATTGTTCCAATGGCACAAGTCACCCTTAAAGGTTCCCCGGTTGAAGTCGCTGGTCAACTGCCACAGGTGGGCCAGCAAGCCCCCGCTTTCAGCCTGGTCGCCGGCGACCTGAGCGATGTGAGCCTGGCCAGTCTGGCCGGTAAGCGCAAAGTGCTGAATATTTTCCCAAGCGTCGATACCCCGACCTGCGCCACGTCCGTGCGTACGTTCAACGCCAATGCCAGCAAGCTGGCCAACACCGTGGTGTTGTGCATCTCCACCGACCTGCCGTTCGCCCAGGCGCGTTTCTGCGGTGCTGAAGGTCTGGAAAACGTGATCAACCTGTCGACCATGCGCGGCGCTGAGTTCCTCAAGGACTACGGCGTGGCCATTGCCAGCGGTCCGCTAGTGGGCGTTGCTGCCCGTGCGGTCGTAGTGCTGGATGAAAACGACAAGGTGCTGCACAGCGAGCTGGTTGCTGAAATTGCTGACGAGCCGAACTACGAAGCTGCAATGGCTGTACTCAAGTAAGCGCACACTTCGCATCATCGACGGCCTGCTTTGCAGGCCGTTTTTATTTATGGCTTGTTATCCCGGCGGGTCGTTGCGATGCGAGGCTGAACGCCAATCCGACGATTTTCTATTCGGATCAGATATTTAGTTACGTAAGAGAAAGGTAAATAGGCGGTAAAGAACCTTTGCACGGGAGCTGATAGTCAATATCGTTCAGGCTCCCCAAGGAAGTGATCGTCGCCATGCCTGATACACAGCTCAGCAACCGTACCCGTAACCTGTCGCGCCAATGGCTGATTGGCCTGCTTGCGCTCGCCGCGCTGAGCCTGCTGCTCTGGTGGTTTTGGCCGAGTGCAGAACAAGGCCCGGAAATGGGCCGTGGCCGTTTTGGCGATATGGGCCCGGTACCGGTGCGCGTGGCCAGTGTGAGCCAGGGTGATTTCCCGGTTGAGCTCAAAGCCCTGGGCACGGTCACGGCCTATAACACGGTGAATGTGCGCGGCCGGGTAGATGGCCAATTGGTCAAACTGCTGTTTAAGGATGGTCAGCAGGTCAAGGCGGGTGAGCTGCTCGCGGTGATTGACCCGCGGCCCTATGAAATCGCCCTGCAGCAGGCGCAGGGCGCACTGCAAGAGCGCCAGGCGCAGCTGCGTAATGCCGAGCTGGACCTTAAGCGCTACCGCGGGCTATACGCCGAAGACTCAATAGCCAAGCAGGCGCTCGACACCCAGGAAGCGCTGGTTAACCAGTACCGCGGCAACCTCAAGAGCTTGCAGGCGGATGTCGCCACCGCGCGGCTTAACCTCGATTTCACTCAGGTGCGCGCACCGATCAGCGGCCGCCTGGGTATGCGTCAGGCGGATGTCGGTAACTTGGTTGGTTCCGGCGATACCCTGCCATTGGTAGTCATCACCCAGACCCTGCCCATTGCCGTGATGTTCACCCTGCCGGAAGCCGAACTGCCAGCGGTGGTGCAACAAATGCGTACCGGCAATACCTTGGCTGTCGAGGCCTGGGATCGCAGTGAAAAACTCAAACTGGCCGAAGGCGAGCTGGAAAGCCTCGACAACCTTATCGACACCGCCACCGGCACGATCAAGCTTAAGGCGCGCTTCGCCAATGCCGAAGAGCAGCTCTTCCCCAATCAATTCGTCAACGTTCGCTTGCGGGTGAAAACCCTGCAAAACGTCACGCTGATGCCCGCCGCCGCGCTGCAGTTCGGCGCCAGTGGCACCTTCGCCTATGTTGTGGACGAAGAAGACAAGGTGCAGCTGACGCCAATCAGCGTCGGCCCCAGCGATGGTCAACTCAGCGTGGTGGAGCAGGGCCTCAAACCGGGCGATCGCCTGGTGCTGGAAGGCACTGACCGCCTGCGCTCCGGCAACAAGGTCGAGGTAATCGGCGATAAACCGGTTACTGCCCAGAAGGACGTGGCTACGCCTGAGCGCATGGGAGCGCCGCGCGCCCAATGAACGCCTCTCGCCTGTTTATCCTGCGCCCGGTCGCCACCACGCTGATCATGCTGGCGATATTCCTCAGCGGCCTGATCGCTTACCGGATGCTGCCTGTCTCGGCGCTGCCGGAAGTGGATTACCCGACCATTCGGGT
>Ga0180008_1000244_pt1 | contig 52799 bp, 46 predicted proteins | sample MM_PW_MetaG_FD_121121 | JGI IMG/M metagenome (GOLD analysis project Ga0180008, IMG submission 121121) | Groundwater microbial communities from the Aspo Hard Rock Laboratory (HRL) deep subsurface site, Sweden - MM_PW_MetaG | ecosystem: Environmental > Aquatic > Deep subsurface > Groundwater... | reverse complement strand
GCACGTGCTGCTTCAATAGCCGCATTCAATGCCAATAAGTTAGTTTGTTCTGCGATACCACGGATAACATCAAGGATACTGCCGATCGACGCGCTGTCTTTATGCAGTTTATTGATAACAGTTGAAGCCTGGTCCACTTCTTTAGATAACTGCAGTATGGTCTGCTTGTTATTTTCAGAAATAACTTTGACACGCTCAGCTTCACTGTCAGCATTTTTGATTTCAGCCAACGCATCGTTAGAGCTTTGCATTACGCCTTGTGAAGTGCTGCTCATCTCTGTTGTAGCAGTCGCGGCCTGAGTCACCTGAGACTTCTGCTCACGAATGGCTGTGGTTGTTTCTACTGTGATGGCTGAAGTCTGCTCAGATGCAGCGGCAAGTTGAGTCGAGCGGGAAATAATACCCTGGATCAGTTGGCGCAAATTGGTAATAACCTGATTACAGTTACGGGCCAGATCACCAAATTCATCCTGAGCTTTATCATCCAAACGTTTGGTTAAATCACCAGAAGCGACCACACCTAAAATTTCGTTTACCTTAGATAATGGTAACGTAATGCTACGCACTGTAACCATGGCAATACCTACGGCCAAACCAATAGAAATCAGTACAACCAGAAATATAGTAGTAATAGCACTTGATACATCAGATTGAGCTTCGGCCTGAATTTCGCCAGCGACGGTACGAGCACGAGATAATAATCGGTTTAAACCATCTAATGCGGTTTTGTTGTGACCTTCAGCCTGAGTCAATAACTTCTGAGCTTCAGCACTGGCGGCTAACATTTGTGCTTTTAAAGTCAGGATGCCTTCGTCACCAGACAATAATTCATGGATAGCGGTAATTTTTTCATCTAAATCCGCCACCATATCAACACTGGCACCAGCTTCAGTTTTGATGGTATTCATCTGCTGAGTCACACCTTCTAAACGAGATTTTACTTCGTTAGCAATAGTGTCTGCTGTTGTTGCTGAAGTTGTACGGGTTAAATCAACCACCACGCTGACCAGTGTATTTAAACCTGTTTCCAATTCAGTCGCAGCCTTACTGGCTTGCGGGAAACGGCGGTTTACATCTCTGACGTCACTGAAATCCAACAGTAAAGATGCGGAGTCATCTGAATTTAACTCTACATCCGATAACTGAGAGGCAATTTGATCACGTAAACTCAGGCTTTTACTAAGCTCTGCGAATAGCTTTTTGCTGACAGGTGTGAATTCGGTGTACGCAGCTGACACATCCTTAAAAGAACTCGCCAGAGTTTCCTCTTCGGCCACCACAGCTTGTAATACTTTGGCTGCTGTATCATACAACGCCTGTTCTGCATTGAACTGAGTCTCTAAATCTTTGACCTGTTTTACTTCTGTGGCATAAAAAGCTTGTAAACTGACTTTGCTCATTTTAACAAATTCACTTTGCAGTACAGCGCTATTTTCCAAAGCAGGGATCGAGATTTCATTTACTTGCGTGGTTGAGTCATTGATACTATTCAAGCTCATGTACGAGGTAATACCGATCACGAGCAGTAGTAGTGAAATTACACCAAAACCACCAATAATCCGAAGTGCTACCGTTAACTTCATAACCTTACTCCCAGTATCCAGGCTAAAAGGGCACTATTGACCCTGTCACCACACAATAAAAATTCAAAATACGACATTTTAAATGACGCGGCATTATAGCGTTATTTTTAGTCAGAAACACTATAACGCTGCTCAGTCTCAATACAATAGGCTGTTAAATAATTTCCCCAAACACAACCAGTGTCCAGTGCATGGATTCCTGCAACAGGGCTCTGACCCATCAGGCTTGCCCAGTGGCCAAAAAATATCTGTGGGTGTGGCGGCTGTTGCCAAAACAGATACCACGGAACCAGATTACTAACTTTATCCGGATGACGCTTTTCTTTGAGTTCAAGTGCGCCATTTGTCAGACAAAACCGCATTCGGGTGCAGCTGTTAATGGTGAAGCGCCAGAGCTCTTCATCAGTACGCACTTCAGACCATAAAGTCGGAGTGTTTCCATACATGGCAGTAAAGAGTTTTTCCGGTTGATGTTTTAGCACAGTACTGACCTGGTCTGCAGCATCTAATGCTGGCTGTATATCCCAGTAAGGTGCTAAACCTGCATGAACCAGTAACAGTTGCTCTTCTGGCTCAAAATGCATTAAAGGTTGTTGCTGCAACCATTGCACCAGATCTGGCAAATCGGGCGATTGCAGTAGTTCATCCAGTAGATCTTTAGCATCCACTTTAGCAAAGCCAAACACACAGGCAAGAAAATGCAGATCATGGTTCCCCAGTACAACTTTGGCCTTATCCCCTAACGATCGGACAAAGCGCAAAGTGGCTAACGAATCGGGCCCTCTTGCAATCAAATCGCCACAAAACCATAACTCATCCAGCTTTGGATCAAACTGGATTTTTGTTAACAAGGATTGCAGCTGTTTGAAGCAGCCCTGAACATCTCCAATCACGTAACGTGGCATAATCTCAGTTCAGAATATTTGGCAATGCTAAACGGAATAATGGAATAGCTGCTTTAAAGTTCAGTTGGCTTTGGCTGGTCATTTCGTAATGACCTTGCATGGTGCCCACAGGAGTTTCCAGCACTGCGCCACTGGTATAACTATAACTGGAACCCGGTGCGAGTTGAGGTTGTTCACCCACCACACCTTCACCATGCACCTCTGTTTCCTTGCCATTCGCATCGGTAATTAACCAATAACGTCTGAGCAATTGCACCGTTTCGGAGCTGTGGTTTTTGATGGTAATGGTATAGGCAAAAACATACCTGTTTATCACAGGATCAGATTGAGCTGCCACATAAAATGTCTCAACTGAGACCGGAATTTCGAAGCTCAGGCTCATAATTGTTGTTGCTCTTGTTGATGCAACCAGTGCGCTATACCAATAAATTGTTCCACACTCAATTGCTCTGGGCGTAACGTTGGATCTATACCCATTTCGACAATTTGTTCAGCCGTTGCAAAATTGCTGAAACAGTTACGTAAGGTTTTACGGCGCTGATTAAAAGCCTCTAAGCAGACTCTGTTTAATACAGCTACAGGCACATCCTGACGCTCTGAGCTTGGTTTAGGGATCAGTCGCACAACAGCTGAATGTACTTTAGGGGCGGGTTTAAAGGCTCCCGGACCTACTTCGACCACTGGCATCGCATGGCAGAAAAACTGAGTCATAACCGACAAGCGGCCATAAGTCTTAGAACCATGACCTGCAGTCATACGTTCAACCACTTCTTTTTGCAGCATAAAGTGCATGTTCTCAATATCGTCCGCGTAATCAAACAGGTGGAACAGTAGTGGTGTTGAAATGTTATAAGGCAAATTACCAAAGACTTTTAATTTTTTGCCTGGCTGCAGTAGCTGACGGAAGTCGAATTTCATCGCATCAGCCTGATGTATTGTCAGTTTGTCAGCGAGTACGGGGTGTTCCTGTAAACGCTGAGCCAGATCCCGGTCCAGTTCAATCACAGTTAAGTGGCCTGACTTTTCGACAACAGGTTCGGTGATTGCACCTAAACCTGGGCCGATTTCAACCAATAAATCCGTTGGTTTTGGGCTGATGGCTTTAACAATCCGCTCTATGACGACAGGATCGTGTAAGAAGTTCTGACCAAAACGTTTTCGGGCTGTGTGTCCTTGGTGTACTTTATCTGTCATGTTATAACTTGGCTCTTTGCGCTAAATAAATGGCTTGTTCCAGGGAGTGGAATAAACTTCCCGGGTCGGCTTTTCCAGTACCGGCTAAATCCAGCGCAGTACCATGGTCGACTGATGTTCTGATTAAAGGTAAACCAAGACTGATATTGACTGAACGACCAAAGCCTTTGTGTTTCAGAACAGGCAAGCCTTGATCATGATACATAGCTAAAACTGCATCAGCGTGGTCGAGGTATTTCGGTTGAAACAAGGTATCGGCTGGCAATGGACCCACCAGGTTCATGCCTTGCAAACGCAGTTCGTCTAAAGTGGGGCTGATAATATCAATTTCTTCCCGCCCCAAATGTCCATCTTCTCCAGCATGCGGATTTAATCCACAGACATAAATAACAGGGGAAGCAATGGCAAATTTGTGCTGTAAGTCGTGGTGCAGTACCGAAATGACTTTGTGTAAACGCTCTTTCGTAATAGCTTTTGCGACATAGGCTAATGGAATATGTGTTGTGGCCAGTGCGACTCTTAAACCTTCGGTTGCCAGCATCATAACGACATAAGGTGTATTCGACAGGTGGGCAAAAAACTCAGTATGGCCACTAAATGGAATGCCAGCTTTATTAATAATACCTTTATGTACAGGACCTGTGACTATGGCATCAAATTCGCCTGACATAGATTTTTCGCCGACATATCGTAAGGTCTCGACCACATAACGCCCATTAGCTTCATTCAATTGGCCAGTGACCACTGGAGCTTCTACTGCGAAGTCCACATAAGTCAGAGTGCCAGCTTGCTGAGGTTGTGCTGGCTGTTCCGGCTGATAAGGTAAAAGCTGAAGCGGCAGGTTTAACTCTGCCGCTCTTTGCTGTAGCACTTCTGCATTGGCACAGACGATTAGCTGCACCGGCCAATCTTTTTGTGCCAACATCACCACCAGATCAGGGCCTATACCGGCTGGCTCACCTGGGGTGATCGCTATCCTCAATGTCATTCAGTATCCGCCAGCACTTCGATAAAGGCCTGGTCACGCAACTCACGCAGGAAGTTCGCCTGTTCTTCGTTAAAGCGACGATTGAACAGCATACGGTAGACTTGATCTTGTTTTTTCTCTGCGGTCATGTCGACAACACGTTTATCTAATAATTGCGCAATGTGCCAGCCATGCTCGGTGCGGAAAGGCTCGCTCAGTTCGTTGATTTGCAGATTGTTGACTGTGTCGCGAAAGGCTGGCACATACATGGCCGGATCAGCCCAACCTAAATCACCACCTTTTAGCTTTGAACCCGGGTCCTCTGAGTTTTTGCTGGCAAACTCAGCGAAATCAACTTTGCCTGCTTTAAAGTCAGCAGCAAATTGCTTTAACGTATCACGGGCTTTTTCTTCACTCATGATAATAGACGGCTTAATTAACACGTGACGTGCTTTCACTTCGTTTAATTCAGCCACGTTAGCACCACGAATATCAAAAATCGTCAGGATATGAAAACCTGCACCAGAGCGTAACGGACCAATCATATCGGTTTTTTTCTTGCCGCGAATAGCATCAGAAAACAAAGTCGGCATTTCGTTAATATTCATCCAACCCATTTCACCGCCATCCAGAGCTGTGGTGTCAGACGAAGAAGCGATAGCAAGCTTTTTAAAGTCGCTGCCTTCACGTAACAACGTCATCACTTTATCTGCGCGTTCTTTTGCGTCTTTGATCTCTTCGGCACTACCCTGATTCGGAATTGAAATCAGAATATGGCCAATATTGTATTGCTCGTTGGAAGCACCTTGTTCTTCCATCACTTTCATCAGGTTTTCAATTTCCTGAGGACTGATGTAGATACGGCGTTGTACGTTGGAACGTAATACTTCACCTGTGGTAATTTCTTCGCGGAAACGCTCACGGAACTCCTGGTAATCGCCTTCTTCAGCGACTATTCGCTGACGGAACTGTTCCATCGTCAGGTTTTCACCCCGGGCAACGTTTTCCAAAGCCTGATCCAGTTGTGGGTCAGTAATTTGCAACCCCATACGTTTTGCCATCTGCATCTGTAAACTGTTGCTGATCAAACGCTCTAAAGCTTGAGTACGTAAAGCACGATCAGAAGGCAAGGTTTGTCCCTGACTTTGTGCGTTGCGCTTCACCTTGTTGACCATATCCGTCACTTCAGTATCCAGTACGACACCGTTGTTAACGATAGCTGCAACACCGTCTATCTTTTGTTCTGCCGCCTGGCTCGAGAAGGCCAGAAATGCGGCCACAGAGCTGGCAATCAAAAGTTGTAACTTCATAGGTTCCTACATTAATTATTTAGTAAATATGGGCGTCTATAACCAAAAATTCCGTTTGATAACATGTCGCTGACTGAGAAGCCTGCTCCCTCACCAAAACCTTTTAAGACAAATTGTACGGCAATACCGTTATCAAAAGTTGGAGGTTGTGATAAATCATTCAGTGCCAATTCAAGGTTGGTATTGATTTGGCGCTTAGCAACCACACGTATTGCCCAGCAACAGGATTCATATTGCAAACCAAAGTTAGCTTCTATCATATGATGCTTGTTGATGTCACGATAATAACTGGCAATCAGTTTCCATTTATCATCGATAGGGGTCGTGCCTAAAAAGCCAACCTGCGCAATTTCGTAGTCTGAGACCTCACGACTGTAACGGTGGTTCAATTGGATCAGGCTTTTATCATCCGCAATGTAATCTAAAGTCACATTGCTTTTGACCATACGCTCGTTGCTGGAATCATACTGCAATGCTGTATTTAAGTACCAGCCTTTGCTCCAGTTCCACAACAACTCCGAGGCCAGCACTGAGTCTGCTGGTTGTTCGGCGTCCAGCAGCGAATTATCTATAGGTTCCGGATCATCCAAAAATACAATCTGACCCAGGCTAAAACGAAATAATTCAGTGTCCTGAGAGTCATAAAGCCGGGTTGTCCAGCCTATAGTCAACTGATTGGTGTCGGCAATCCGATCCAAACCTGAATATCTGTTTTCACGGAATAAACCATAGTAATCGTCCTGCAATCGCGCTGTATCGTACAGACCGATCTTCGATTGGTCGCGATAGGGAATGTAAAGATACTGAACCTGAGGCTCGAAGGTTTGTAAGGAGCCAGAATCCTCCCATGCCAGTTCTCTTTCCATATTCAGTTTGGCGTTAATCTGAACCTTGGGCACGGTCCTGTTGATTTCTTCGGACAGCAAAGGCTGGACCTGGTCAGTATTTTGTTGGTACCTGGTATGCAGCAGGCTGGTTTCCGCCACCAGTTCGACAGCTGGGGTGATCAAAGGCCAGCGAATACTGGGTTCAAGATGCAAACGGTCAGCATTGTTAATGACGGCTGTATCATTACGAAAATGTGCGTATTGGCTATGCCAGTTAAATTCAAATCCGGCCGCTAAATCCAATGGTGCTGCCGAGCTTAGATCAATCTGAGGTAAGGCTGCGTAAGAAGGGGAATAATTACCCAGAATTTCAAAGCCTTGCAGTCGGATTTCTGAATTCAGGTAATCACCGAAATAATTCAGACTGGCCTGACGGTATAGCTGAGTGTCACTTTGATTGCTGTAATCTGAGCCCAGTTCAGATAAATAAGCATCGTCACTGACATCGGTAAAATCGACACTGGCACGCCAACGGTCTGACAGATCACCACTATGACTGAAATGGGTTAAATACCGGCTGCCAAAACCTGCAGGTTTATCATCATCATCGGGTAAAACTTCCAGTTGCAGCAGGCCGTTGTGGTCTTCAGTCAGATAACGGAATTCGGTATTGAGCTGTGCGCCCCTTTTGCTCATAAAACGTGGACTGATAGTCGCATCGTAATTTTCTGCCAGATTCAGGTAGTAGGGGGTTTCGAGATCGACCCCTAGTTTTTGTGAACTGCCAATCTTTGGAAACAATAAGCCACTTTTACGTTTGTCGCTGACCGGGAAGGTCATATAAGGTAAATAAAAGACAGGTACATCCTGAATTTTAATCACCGAATGCCAGGCTTCGCCCCAGCCATCATCAGAGTTAATATTAATTTTATCTGCGTGCAAAGCCCAACTGCTGTCATTTTCAGGGCAGGTCGTGAAGCTTGCTTCAGATAAATTAATTTGCTTGTTTAAAGCGCTCATCTCTTTGGCATATCCGCGACCAGACTGACTAACCAATTGATAGTCAGCTTCACTTAATACGGCTTTATCTTCTTTTAACTGTGCACTGAAATGACTACTGCTGACTTTTAAATCAGGGCTGTAATATTGAATGCCACCACTGGCGAGCAAGGTTTGATCTTTCTGACTGACCTGGGCATTGGCCGCGTTTAAAAGGGTATCGCGGTACAGAATTTCGATATTACCGTCAAACAAGGCGGTTTGGTCCTGCATCATTCGAATGCGGTCAGACAAAATTTGCAGTCTGTTGTCTTTAGCTGACAGCTGACTCAGCTTTGCCGGCATCTCAACCGCGCTATAACATTGCTGGATAGGTTGAGGTGTTTGCTCTTCTGCATGGACAAGATAAGGCATACCAATTGCCATGAGAATAAGGCGATACATCAGAGAATGAGTCATGCAACCTACTTAGTACAATACCTGAAACAGGTGAAAACGACCGGAACACCGAGCCAGCTATAATAAATCAATTTTCCGGATCCTGCTAATCCGTTATAGTGCTGGCTTTGACTCGATGGAGAGTATGAAGTGCCAGCTCGAATGCAGTTAATTCAAAGTTTTTTGGCGACTTGTTTTCCTGGCGAAGCGATTCGGTTGGATCCTATCACCGGAGATGCAAGTTTCAGGCGTTATTTCCGTTTTTCCGGAGCACAACAAAGCTACATCTTAATGGATGCACCAACACCAGCAGAGGATTGTAGCCGTTTTGTGGCCACTCAGCAGGCATTTGCTCAAGCGGGTTTACAGGTTCCACAAATTATTGCGCAGGATATTCAGCAGGGGTTGTTAGTGCTGAGTGATTTAGGCGATATCTTGTTGTTATCCAGGCTGACCAGTGACACTGCTACTGGCTTTTATCGTCAGGCATTGGCGCAGTTGACTCAGGTTCGTACGATCAGCGCGACAAGTAGTGGGCCTTTGCCTGTATTTGACCAGGCCTTTTTATTACGTGAAATGCAGATTTTTATTGATTGGTTTGTACTGCAGCATCTGCAACTGACGATCAATGCACAAGAGCAAGCCATGCTGCAGCGGCATTTCCTGCTGTTGGCTGATACTGCATTGCAACAGCCTCAGGCTGGTATGCACCGGGATTACCATTCCCGTAATTTGATGGTGCAACAGGATGGTCAACTTGCGGTGATCGATTTTCAGGATGTCGTCAAAGGTCCTGTGACTTATGACGCAGTGTCTTTACTCAAAGATTGTTACATCAAATGGCCTGTTGATTTGGTACAGGCATTAAGTCGAGAGTTTTATCAAAATCTGCGAACACAAGCACAATTACCGGCAGAGATAAGTGCTGAACAGTTTCAGCTTTGGTTCGACTGGATGGGGTTACAGCGACATATTAAAGTCTGTGGTATTTTCTGCCGCTTATACCATCGCGATGGTAAATCAGGTTATCTTGCTGATTTACCGAGGGTCTTTGATTATGTACTTGAGGTTACATCACTTTATCCACAGTTACAGGAACTGGATCTGTGGTTAAAAAATAAAGTAAAACCTGCACTGGAGGCTGTCGCCTGACATGAAAGCAATGATACTGGCTGCTGGTCGTGGCGAGCGTATGCGTCCCCTGACTGATCTATTACCTAAACCACTGCTGCCTGTGGCAGGCAAGCCACTGATCCAGTACCACCTTGAAGCGCTTCGTAATGCCGGCTTACAGCATATTGTGATTAATCATGCCTGGTTGGGGCATTTGTTACCTGCGCATTTAGATTCAGGCCATCAGTTTGGTGTGAGCATTCAATACTCGGACGAAGGCGCAGAAGGGCTTGAAACTGCTGGCGGTATAAAGAAGGCGCTGCCATTGTTAGGCGATGCACCTTTTATTGTGATCAATGGCGATGTGTTTTGTGATTACCCTTACCAACAACTTGCAGGGAAATTAGCGGCAGACTGCTTAGCTCATCTGGTATTAGTGCCTAATCCATCACAACATCCCAACGGGGATTTTGGTATCAGTGAGCAAGGCTATGCGCTGGCTGAGGCAACACAATGTTTTACCTTTAGTGGCATTGCCATTTACCGGTCTGAGTTTTTTAGCTCAGTGGCTGAAGGTAAACAAAAGTTAGCACCCTACTTGCGACAGGCTATGCAGCAGAACAAAGTTACGGCAGAACTTTACCGGGGCGTGTGGCACGATATTGGTACTGTGCAGCGGCTGCACGAATTATCTGCGCAATTGGAGTCTGAACATGTGGGGTAAAATTCTTGGTGCCTTGTTTGGTATGGCACTACTCAAGATCCCAGGTTTATTTATTGGCTTATTGATAGGGCACTGGTTCGATAAATCCTATGGCGGGGCCTTCGCCAGTCGTGGTGGTTTTAATGGTTTTTCCCGCGATAAATCGGAAGCTCAGGGGATTTTTCGTTACAACACTTTTGCAGTGATGGGCCATATAGCTAAATCTAATGGCGTAGTCACTAAGTCTCATATTCAACAAGCGACTGTTTTTATGGACCAGTTAGGTTTAACTGCGGCGCAGAAACAAGAAGCTCAGGCGGCTTTTCGTCACGGTAAACAAGCTGACTTCCCTTTGTTAGAACAATTGGCTGAATTTAAATCTGCGTACCGATCCAGACCTGATCTGTTGCTGATGTTTCTTGAAATTCAAATCAGTACAGCTTATGTCGATCTGAATCTAAGCAGCGCTGAGCAAAAGATACTGACACAGGTTGCTTCGGCATTAGGTATCAGTGGGACTCAACTGGAACAGATGTTAAGTCGCTACGAAGCAGAAGCCCGTTTTGCTAAAAGCAGTAACAATGGAGCTGTTGATGCAGGAAACCGTTTGACTGATGCCTATAAAATTTTAGGCATTGGCGCAGACAGTTCTGAGACGACGCTTAAAAAAGCCTATAAAAAATTGATGGCGCAACATCATCCTGACAAGCTGATGTCACAAGGTTTACCGCCTGAGCTGATGGATGTCGCAAAACAAAAAACTCAGGATATTCAGGCGGCTTACGAATTGATCCGAAAACAACGGGGTTAATCGCGGAAAAACATAAAGTAGACTGCGCCCATCAGGCACAAGCCGGCATAGACATAATTCCATTTAAAGGGCTCTTTCATGTAAAGCACGGCAAATGGAATAAAAACGCTCAGGGTGATCACTTCCTGCAAAATTTTAAGCTGAGCCAGGCTTAATACCTGATGGCCGATGCGGTTTGCAGGCACCATCAGCATATATTCAAACAAAGCGATGCCCCATGACACAGCTATAGCTATATACAGGGCTGAGCTTTTAAAGTGTTTTAAATGCCCGTACCAGGCAAAGGTCATAAAGATATTACTTGCGGTCAACAGTAATACGGTTTGAATTAAAGGCGACATAGTCTGGCAACTCCGGCAAAGAGTTAGATGGATGTCGCACAGTGTAATAGGTTTTTTTAACCGGAAAAGCTATTTTTAATAACCCTGGTAGCTTAACCAGCCATAAATTTCTTTAAATACCCGCTGTTGAGTTTCTGCCTGCGCAATCAATCCATTGATTTCCCGCTGACGGTATAGCAATTTTTGCTGCTGTCTTGCCAGCTGTTTCCTTAATCGCCATTGAGCTGCAACTTGTTGATTACCTTGCTCCTGCATCAGATCTAAGGTCGGAACCTGTTGTTTTGCAATAGCAAGCGGCAAGCTGCGTTGTTGCTCAGCCGCGGGTAAATATGCTTCCAGCAAAATAAGAGATTGAGGTTCCTGCAGCTTTTTGTCCGCATACAGTTGGCTGATAAAAGCAGCACTGCTGCCCTGGGCCACAACAATCACAGTACTGTTTTCCGTCATGGCGCTCGTCATGGCCACTTCGATGCGTTGTTGTAACTGCTCTCTATACTTTTCCAGGCTGGTTATATCGTCATTAAAAGGAGCATCAGGTACTGCGATAGCTAAGGTATCCCAGCCATAGTCATTAAACTCTTTTCGAAGTAAATTCAGATATTTAGGGCTGGAGGCATGTTGTGACCAGTCTGGGATAAATAAAATAGTGCCTTTGACCTGTGCGGTAAATGCAGACCTTTTTAACGCCAGAAAGCTTTTGTCTCCAGCCAGTAACTCAGTGATTTCTTCTGCTGGTATTTGCCAGCTCAGATCAGCTTTGTACCAATCTTCCATAGGTACTGGTTCAGAGGCCTGAGCATCTAAGCTCAACAACAATATCATCGCTAAAATTTTCGATTGCATGGGGCAACTCAGGCTGTAGGGGTCTAAGCAAGGTATCGACCAATAACGGAAAAACTTTATCCGAAGATACTGAATGGTTGGGAAGTTATAGTTATAAAAAAACCGCCTTGCGGCGGCTTTTTCAGGCAGTAGAGATTAACGCTCTACTTTTTCTTTGATTGTTGCAGTAACAACAGCTTCAATGCGGCGGTTAGCAGCGTGTGCAGCTTGAGTATTACCTTCAACTTTCGGACGTGTAACACCGTAACCTTTTACTGTTACGCGACCAGCACTGATGCCGTGTTCGTTTAACAATACTTTAGCTACTGCATCAGCACGACGCTCTGATAATTTCAGGTTGTATGCTGCGGCACCTACGTTAGAGGCATGGCCACCGATTTCAACATCAGTGCCTGGGAAACGTTTTAAAAACGCAGCTAAGTCAGCGATTTCTGAATTGTACTCAGGTTTGATCACAGATGAGTCATTATCAAACTGAGCTTTTAAAGTGAAGTTCACTTCTTTCTCAGTGAAGATTGAACAACCTGTCGCATCTACTTTGTCTGTAGTTGGAGTGCCCGGGCACAGATCGCTTGAATCAGGTACGCCATCTTTGTCGCTATCAGCAACTACAACAACAGGAGCTTGTACTGGCTCTGGAGCAGGAGTTGGTTCAGCAACAACAGGAGCATCACCAAACAGCATTGACATACCTAACTTAATGTTAGCGTCAGCAAAGCTGTCACCGATACCCTGAAAACGGTTGGCTTCACCATACAGAGATACACGGTCGTTCAGATATTGACGGTAACCAACACCCATATTCAGGGCTGTTGTTTCATCAGTACTGTCTACATCAAGGTGCTTTAAGCCACCTAAAACATAAACGCCAGTGTTGCTCAGACTGTATAACACATCAAGACCAATACGCTTGCCATCAAGTGTGTCGTCAGTCGTTAATTGATCTAAACGTTGTTTCGCGTATTCCAGACGTAATGCCCAGCTTTCGTTCAGGTTATAACCTAATTCAACGCCATAGCCCCAGCCTTCATCCATGAATGCCCATTCAGCAGATTCAGTTTTATCACCGTCTGGCAGGTAATATTCAGCAAACACAGAACCAAAAGCACGGTCAGTAACTAAAGGTTTTGAACTATCCGCCAATGCAGTAGTCGAAAGTAAAGTTGCCATAATGGCAATTGCGCTAGTACTTAGTTTCATCCATATCTCCTAAGAGGTAAATTGCGGCTGCCATTCTATTTGAGTAAAAAATTTAGTCAAATCTAGCTGCTCGTTATTACGAATTTAAGTCAGATGTCCATCTGACTTCTTACCCTGATGCCAAGTTTACCTTAAATAACTGAACCTTAGGTTAACAAAGCAATCAATTACTGCTGTTCCTGTGATTAAAACGGGCACTCTACTTCAAAATATAGCTCAGTTCCTGAGGTAGGGTGTCTGAATTTCAAAGAGCCAGCATGTAATTGAAGTCGAGCTACTGAACGTTTTCCCTGTTCAGTTCCATAAAACTTATCTCCGAGTATCGGATGTCCCAGCCATAACATATGGACTCTAAGCTGGTGCGAGCGTCCTGTTACTGGTGTAAGTTCTACTTTTGTTTGGTATGTATTTCGTTCCAGCACCTTAAAATAGGTCAACGAAGGTTTGCCAGCGTCAAAATGTACCATTTGTTTGGGCCTGTTGGGCCAATCGCATAACAGAGGCAAATCAACAGCCCCGGAATCTGCTGGCACTTGCCCTTCTAATAACGCGAAGTAGCGCTTTTTAGTTTGGCGTAGCTCAAACTGTTTATTTAGATCGCGTTGACTTTGCACATGCATTGCCATGACAACCAGACCTGAGGTGGCCATATCCAGCCGATGGACTATGCGTGCCAGAGGCCACACCAAACGCACCCTGTAATCCAGACTGTCTTTGTGTTCAGGTGCTTTGCCCGGAACAGTTAATAAACCACTGGGTTTATTCAGGATAACAATATCTTCGTCCTGATAAACAATATCCAGATAAGGCTCTGTCGGCGGCTTGTATTCAAGCAACATTGTATTCACTTTTAGTCATGGCTGACAACAACTACCCTTAACGCGTCAAATTTTAACCGTGCTTTACTGATGTAATCAGACAGTGCCTGTTGCTGTTGTTGCAAATGGGTAATCTCCTCTGACCGCACTGACGGGTTTAATTTTTGTAACGCCTGTAAGCGTTCAATTTGAGCGTTCAACGCCTGTTGCATCAACTGCTGTGCTTGTTGCTGCACTTCAATTAAACGCACCGTGGCCAGTTCCTGAGCTTTACCTATCAGTGGGTGAATAAAGCTTTGTAAGGCTTTCACCATCTTGGCGGCAGGTTGTCTGCCTACAGGTTTTAATTGCTTATTAAACTGCTCAAAGCCAACGTTTGCAGCCAGATTTTTGCCATTTTTCTCCAATAACAGACGTATAGGCGTGACTGGTAAATAGCGACCCAGTTGCAACTCTTTGGGGGCGCTTGCCTCAACAATAAAAACAAACTCTACAAAATAGGTGCCGGCAGGCAGGGCTTTATTCGGCAACAAAGCCACAGAACTATTGCCCATTTGCTCGTTGGTCAGAATATCCAAAGTTCCTTGCACCATAGGGTGATCCCAGCTTAAAAACTGAATATCTTCCTGCGCCAAAGCGGTGGCTCGATCAAAGGTGACGCTGATACCGTCATCGTCCAGCATAGGGTAGTGGCTATGCAGATGCTCTGACATGGTTAGTACCATGCTGTTTTCACCACGGTCGTCCTGATTCACACCCAAGACATCCCAGGCTCTTAACATAAACATCGGCAGGCGGGTTTCATCATCCAAAGTGGCAATGGCATCAGCCAGTTCGCGTGCTTTTCCCCGACCTGAACTGTTGATTTCCAGCAGTTTATCGCGGCCTTGTTCCAGTTTTTGTTTCAGTTGCTGGTTCAGTTCTGCGCTTTTTGCGATCAACGCCTGCACCGCATTTTGATCCATAACGTTGGCGCAAAGCAGCTCAAAGAGTTCAGTGGAAACCTGTTCGAACACAGAACGTCCGGTTTGGCAAGTCTGACTGAGTGCCTGTAAACCTTGCTGATACCAGTCCAGCAATACCTGCTGTGGATGATCAGCAAAATACGGGATATGAATTTGAATATCCTGGGTTTGACCTATACGATCCAGACGACCAATACGTTGTTCCAGTAAATCCGGGTTTAGTGGTAAATCAAACAACACCAGATGATGAGCAAACTGGAAGTTACGGCCTTCACTGCCAATTTCAGAACAGATCAGCATTTGAGCGCTGTTATCTTCCTGAGCAAAATAAGCCGCCGCCATATCGCGTTCGACAATAGTCATGCCTTCATGGAATACCGAAGCGCGAATACCTTCACGTACCCGCACTGCCTCTTCTAATGCGATCGCTGTATCGGCATGGGCGCATATCAGTAGAAATTTACTGCGTTTATGTTGTTTCAGTAAGGCGATCAGATGATCAACCCGAGGGTCAAACTGCCACCAACTACTTGCTTTGCCTTCAAACTCCTGAAATACACGCTCAGGAAATAAACTGGCCTTGGCTTTTTGCTCCAGGCTTTGTTGTTTATTAAAGGCCTGTTGTACTTTTAATGCGTTTTTATACTGCTCAGGTAGTTCCAGTGCGACGGCTTGTGGCTGGCGTTGGGGGAAACCTGAAATAGCGCTACGGCTATTACGGAATAAAATCCGGCCTGTGCCATGACGGTCCAGCAACTGACTTAATAACTGCTGTTTAGCTTGCTCACTGTCGTCATCGTTGCCGTCTGCATGTTGCAAAGTGGCTAAAGCGGCTTTGATATCACTTTCGGCCAGCAGCGTGCTTAAGGCTTGTACTGAAGCAGAACTTAAAGGTATTTGCTCTAAAACCGCAGCAGCTAAATCCGCGATCTGTTTGTAGCTTTGCTCTTCTGCAATAAAAGCCTGATAGTCGTGGAAACGGTTTGGGTCTAATAAACGTAAGCGGGCAAAATGGCTTTGATGACCCAGTTGATCCGGCGTTGCGGTGAGCAGTATTAAACCTGCGGTGCCTTCAGCCAGCTCTTCAATACGCTGATACTCAGTGCTGGCGGCTTCCTCGCTCCAGTGCAAATGGTGAGCTTCATCCACCACCAGTAAATCCCAGTCGGCATCCACAGCCTTTTGGTGGTGGCTGCGTTTTTTCACCAAAAACTCAAGACTGGTTAAAACCAGTTGCTCGGTTTCAAAGGGGTTGCCGCCATCCAGTGAGGATTCAACACAACGTTCATCATCAAAAATAGAAAACTTCAGATTAAAACGGCGCAGCATTTCTACCAGCCACTGGTGTTGCAGCGACTCAGGTACCACCACCAGTACTCGTTTGGCTAAACCAGCCAGCACTTGCTGATGAATAATTAAACCTGCTTCAATGGTTTTGCCCAGACCTACTTCGTCGGCCAGTAATACCCGTGGTGCATGGCGTTTTGCCACTTCTTCGGCGATATAAAGCTGGTGTGGGATAAGGCTCATCCGGCCGCCGACTAAGCCTTGCAGCGGGCTTTGTTGCTGCTGATGTAAGTGCTGCCAACTCTGGTAACGCAAAGGGAAGGTTTCAAAACGATCAACCTGACCGGCAAACATACGGTCTTGTGGCTGACTGAAACTTATAAAATGATCAAGAAATAACTCACGCAACGCCACGGTTTCATGGGTGTCAGTGCGGGTGCCATGATAAATAAAACAGTCGTTTTTGCTTTCAACTTCGCTGATTAATAAAGAAAAACCTTCGGCACTTTTGACTGTATCGCCCGGGTTAAACTGAACACGGGTCAGCGGCGCTTCCAAAATGGAGTACAGACGGTTTTCACCACTGGCCGGAAACAGCAAAGTCAGCATCCTGCCTTCCTGCCCAATCACAGTACCTAAACCTAAATCCGACTCACTATCGCTGATCCAACGTTGACCCAAAGCAAATTTTATCATCTTGTCCTCACTGCAGAAAATGGCGCGCCATGGTACAGCGAAATGCCTGCTACCGCATCAACTGCGATGACGTATTTTTTACGATAGATTAAAAATCGTCATCTATTGGTCATACAGGCAGTGCATTTTTGCTCTAAGCTTAGATCAAATGAATAAAAGCACTGGCGGTTCTGTTTTCACTGAACCAAAACATCTTCATACAAGTCAGATGCTATGTAAGGATTGTTGTATTTTTGCCATGAACTTTCATGGTTTTTATTGTCGCTAAGGAGCTGCTTATGGCGCGAAGAAGAGCTAAAGATAAAAAAATATACGTTCTGGACACCAACATTCTGCTGCATGAACCTTTCGCCTTCTTAAACTTTCAGGAACACGACGTTGTCATCCCGATGACAGTGCTCGAAGAATTAGACCACATTAAAGACAAACACAAAGATGTCAGCCGTGAAGCCCGTATTGCGATTCGTGCGCTGGAGGATGTACTGAAAGACGCTTCACCTGAAGAGATGCTGCAAGGGGTTGCTTTACCTAGTCCTATTGAAGAAAAAAATGCCGGTCATTTATTCATTATCAACGACCATCATATCAGCGACCAAATTCCGGGATTACCTGGCGGTGAAAACGATCATTTAATTATTAATACAGCGTTATTTTTACAGCGGGAAAAAGCGCCGACCAAAGTGATACTGGTCACCAAAGATATCAATATGCGCCTTAAAGCCAAAGGGGCAGGGCTAAAGCTGGTAGAAGATTACCGTACTGACCAGTTGATTGACGACGTGCGGTTTTTATACAAGGGCTATTACAAGTTTTCAGGTGATTTCTGGTCTGTAGTGAAAGACTGCCGCACTCACAATGAAGGTCGTGAAACCTATCATTTTGTGCCCCGTTCAGTTTTACCTAATGCTTATATCAACGAATACCTGATTGACGAGGCTGAAACCTTTGCTGGCCGTGTGCTGGACATCAATGAGCAGGAAATCAAAATTCTTGATTTAGGTTTTGAGCGCCTGATGCACAAACATGCCTGGGGTATTCACCCAAAAAATATTTATCAGGCAATGGCGTTAAATGCCTTGCTTGACCCGGATATGGACTTAGTCATCCTGACCGGACCTGCAGGTTGTGGCAAAACCTTAATCGCCTTAGCTGCGGCGCTAGAACTGGTGATTGAAAAGGGCATGTACGACAAAGTCATAGTCACCCGCAACACGCCGGAAATTGCTGAATCTATTGGTTTTTTACCTGGTACTGAAGAAGAGAAAATGGCGCCATGGCTGGCGGCTATTACCGACTCGCTGGAAGTGCTGCATAAAACCGATGAACATCCGCATGCCAGCGTGCAATACATTATGGACAAAGCCAATATCCAGTTTAAATCGGTTAACTTTATGCGGGGTCGCAGTATTCAGAATGCGATAGTGCTGTTGGATGAATGTCAGAACTTAAGTGCGGCGCAGCTGAAAACCATCATCACCCGCTGTGGTGAGGGCACTAAGCTGATTTGTTCGGGTAACTTGTCACAAATTGACAGTAATTATCTGACGGCTGTGACTTCGGGTCTCACTTATATAGTGGAGCGTTTTAAAAACTTTGAAGGTAGTACCACTATCAATCTTAATGGCGTAGTACGTAGCCGGTTAGCTTCTTTTGCTGAGGCTAATTTATAGTTGAAAATCAAAGCCCCGCAGCTCGCGGGGCTTTGATTTGTTAAGCGCTTCTAAGTTTGCGTCTTGCCAAAGCGATACCAATTAATCCCAGTAGACTGAACCAACCCATACTACCGCTGTCTTCTTCCACTACGATGACTTGTGGTTTGTCATAGGACAAATCTTCCAGTGGAAGTTCGGCTAATGCCGGTTCGTCAAAACCTGAAATTTCCGCCAGTAGATCATTGTAATCCGCATCATACACACGGATCACCAGGTCGTAATAGGCAGGTGGCAGGCTGTGCAGCAACTCACTTTCTATTGCAAACCAGTCCTCTGTACTGGTGCCATAGAGGGTGAACACAGAACTGGTGTGAATAATTACTTCAGGAGCGCCGGCACGCTTTAATGCGAAGTGCGCATACACAGGCACGGAACTGTAGTTGGTATCGGCATCAAAACGGACATACAAGCCATGGTAAAAGCCGTTATCATTCAAATCTGATTCAAATGAAATATCTATAGTGTCAAACCAGACGTTGTTTTCAACACTTTGAATTAACACGCCGTTGGTTCTTAAGGCTGTTTTAGATTTAGCTGTTTTAGCTACTTCCGAAGGCAGCTTAAATGACTCTTTAGTGGATGCAATTTCTGCAGGCGCGGCCAGAGTGAAAAACGGTACTATGCCGGAACTTACGACAAATAAACTGACCAACCAAAATTTACGCATACACAGAGCCTCCTTAGCTTTGGTATCATTACAGGCTAATCGCCATGAATACTGGCTGAACTTCTTTTTAAGTGAATAAATAATTTGAAACTGACGAAAAAACTCCAGATCACCGAAGCACAGCAGGCTATTGAAGCTTTGGTCGTTGCAGCGCCACAGCTCAGCAAAGGCCGACTGAAAGATGCGATGAATAAAGGCGCAGTGTTGTGGCGGCGTGGTAAGCAAAACAAAAGGTTACGACGTGCTCAGGCTGATTTATTGCCTGGTGATAGTCTGGAGCTGAATTACGACGAGCAATTACTGCAGCGCAGTTGTGATCCTGCAGTGCTGATCCATGAAGCTCGGGGTTACAGCGTCTGGTTTAAACCTGCAGCTATGTTGTCGCAAGGCAATGAATGGGGTGATCATCTGTCTTTACTGAGGTTTGCAGAACTGCACTGGCAAGGGAAACGTCAGGTGTTTTTACTGCACAGGTTAGACCGTGAAGCCAGTGGTCTGGTGCTGATCGCTCATACCAAACAAGCCGCCGCTGCTTTTAGTTTGATGTTACAACAGCATAAAATTGATAAGGAATACCGGATTGAAGTCAAAGGTCAGTTGTCAGATGAGCTGATCACAAAAGCTGCTTTGAATACGCCGCTGGACGATAAAGCCTGTACGACGGAGTTTGAACTGGAATCTTATTCAGAAGAACGCCGCAGCAGCATAGTCCGGGTTAAGTTGATCACAGGACGTAAACATCAGATCCGCCGTCACTTTGCACAAGCAGGACACCCTGTGATGGGCGACCCGGCTTATGGTTCTGGCAATAAAAATGAACAAGGTTTGATGTTGCAGGCGGTAAAGCTGAAGTTTATTTGTCCTTTTCGCAAAACTGCCATGGAATTTGAACTGCCAGCGAACTTATTACAGATTCAGAGCTGAGCCAGTTGTTGTTGGAGTTTGTCACTCAATGAAACGCCATTCACCCTGACATTTAGCAAATTCAGGCTGATGGCGTTAAATAAGTCCTGCCGTAAGTTATCCTTTTGCCAGGCACAAGGGCGGTTTTGATTGCAGCGGAACTTAAATTCCAGTGCGCCCTGAATACCTTGTTGTTGCGCCAGATACAGGCTGTACCAAAGTAACTCACGTAACGCATCTAAGTCTTGCTGACAAATCCGTTTTGACAGCAGAGCATGTAAAGGAAATACAGCGGAGTGCGCCTGATATTCCCCAAGCAATTTCTGTAACAACTGCTGCTGTAAGTCGGTAGCTTCTTGCTCTGAAGCACAGTACAGCCAGAACTCCTGATCCTGTTCAACCCAAAATAATGCCTGATCCAATGCTGCTCTGAATGGAGCAAGATCAGACATGACCTGTTGTATACCTTTGGCCAGCAGAGCAGTGCTTTGTTCCGGTAGGATCACGACCAGCTGGCCGTGCGTTTTGGCTTGATGATGGTGCAGCAATAATTCAGTAAAACTGCTCCATTGTGGTACTTGCATTAAGGCGCCGTAGCGGTTTTTTTTCTGTTTACTCAATAACAACAGCAACATAAATACTGACGCAGCCAGCAAAGCTAAGCTAATTAGCAGCCATTGTTTCATCTGGCTTTGCTCCGAGATATGCAACTGCTGTTGCTTTTCTTGCTGCATCTGCAATTCCAGGCTGCTTTGCAGGCTATCCAGTTGTATTTTGCTGGTGTCGTTTAGTTCTGCAACTTCCAGCTGATTGGCTGATTTCTCCAATTGATAGGCTTGTTGCCATTGTTGCTCAAGAGCTGCCAATTCTGCACTTAAGGCTAAATGTTTGCGTTTCAGATAACCCGGCAGCTTATCCGGTTCAACAGCGGCCTCGCCCAACATTTTTTTTGCGGCACTGTAATTTTGTTTTCTGATAAACACCTTGGTCAGCAATAAAGCGGTTTCAGATTTGATGGATTGTGCAGAGATCTGGCTGGCTAACTGGTGGGCTTTGATCAGCAATTGTTCCGATTGATCAACATCGCCTTGTTCCATGGCCAGCTCAGATAAACTGACATAAGCAGAAATCAGCATATAGGGATCCTGGCTCTCGTGTGCCAGCTCCAAAGCTCTGTCATAGGTAGCTTTGGCTGCTTCGATTTGTGTCAGGACCAACTGACTGTCGCCAACATTAATCAGTGCATTTACCAGGCTACTGTGGCTATCGAACTGCTGATATAACCGGGCTGCCTCTTGAAAGTACTGTAACGCCAGTTCGTGTTGTTCCAGCTTTTGATACGCCATCCCAAGACGCATGCTGATTGACGCTATGGCTTGTTGATCACCCATTTCACTGGCAAGCGGCAGGGCTGATTTAAAATGTTGATAGGCTTTGGTCAGGTTGTTGTTTTGTAAATGCAAGCGTCCCACCATGATCATGGAGGCCAGTTGGCGCTGCTTATCTGCAGCTACTATGGCCAGATCCAGACTTTCAGTTGCAGCTTCCATTGCCAGTGCGGCGTTACCTTGCTGGTTATAAGCCTGAGCAAAGCTTTCAAGAATATCCATCCGCAGTGCCAGCGACGCTTTATTGTTTTCTTCCGGCAAAATAGCCTGTGCCAACTTTAGCTTTTCAACTGCAAGAGCTGTATCACGATAAAATACGCCGTAGGTTAAGGCTTGCATCAATAAGATACGGGCAGCGAGCTCAGCATCGGGTTCTAAGGTCAGGGCCTTATTGCTGAATTCCAGCGTTGCCTCTTTATTTTTCAGCGCATAATGACTGTAAGCCAGCAGGAAATAGTCTTTGGCAGTGCTTGCGGGGTGTTTTAACTGCGCAGTCAATTGAGCTTGCGGGTCGGCTTTGGCTTGCTCTATTAATTTAGCTAGATCTGCCGCATAGGAGCCAGCAGTAAATAGCAGTAAGAAGATGCAAAAAGCGAAGCGCATGCAGAAGTTCTCCAAAAAATAGACAACGCAGTGTAACCGAAAGAAAATCAGACGGCCAGATGAAAAAGATGAGGTGCTTAGTGATTGAAAATACTAGTAATTTATGGCTGAATCGGTGGCTTTTTTATAGCCTGAAGGCGCAACTGGCCGGTTCGGGGTTACCTCTGGGTCATTTAAAGCATTTAGCTCAGACTCTGCCAACACAACCATTGATTATTGGCATCAGTGGCGCGCAGGGCAGTGGCAAAAGTAGCCTGGCGGCCGTTTTGCAGCAACTCTGGTTAACTCTGGGGATCCAAAGCGACATAGTGTCATTGGATGATTATTATCTTGAACCTGCGCAAAGGCTGGAACGGTCAAAGCTTTGGCATCCGCTTTTTGCCGAGCGAGGAGTGCCGGGGACTCATGACACAGAGCTGTTGTTATCACAGCTGCAGGCATTCAAACGAGGAGAGCCACAGTGCTGGCGTCGTTATGATAAAGCAATGGATAGGGCTGGTTTCGCATTGCAGGCCACAGCGGCCCGGCTACTTATTTTTGAAGGCTGGTGTGTTGGGCTAAAAGCGCAGGCAGATGCTGCTCTGATACAAAGTATCAATATACTGGAGCAACAACAGGATCCTGAAGCTCTGTGGCGTCGTAAGGTGAATCAGCAGCTTGCCGGGGACTATCAGCAGATCTGGCAAACATCAGATAGTCTGATATGGCTCAATGCGCCGGATTGGCAGGCCGTTTGCCGTTGGCGGGCATGGCAGGAACAGGCTTTGCAGCTGCAAGGCAGAGGTAAAAGCCCCGCTGAGCTTGAACATTTTATGTTGTATTTTCAGCGTTTGACCCAAGAGAGCTGGCGGCAATTGCCTCACCGTGCTGACTTTATTCTGGCATTAGACCAGCAGCACCGCTGTGTCAGTCTTACACCTGACGAATAGGCTGTTGTGCCAAAAACGCCCGCAGATTTTCAGACAGTTGCACCACCAGACGTTGCATTGCCTGACGGCTGGCCCATGCCACATGGGGAGTGATAATCAAGTTAGGCAAGGTATTATTCAGCAGTGGATGATCAGAGGATGGAGGTTCACTACTAAGCACATCCAAAGCGGCGCCCGCTATTGTGCCTTTTGTTAAAGCTTCTGCCAGTGCGATTTCATCAATCAGCCCGCCCCGTGCTGTGTTGATCAGCAGCGCAGTGGGTTTCATCCAGCTTAAGGTCTGAGTGTTGATAAGCTTTGCCGTCGCATCCGTCAAAGGACAATGCAAAGACAGCACGTCAGCTTCGCGTAGCGCAGTTTCAAAGGCAGTTCTGCCTGGGCGGATTGCTGTGACATCTGGTCGTTCTGCTATCAGCACTTTCATACCAAAAGCTTCCGCCAGACGAGCCGTTGCCTGGCCTAAATCACCATAACCAACCAATGTCATGGTTTTATCAGCCAGTTCTTCTATGGGCTGCAGATGCAGACAAAACTGTGGGCTTTGACTCCACAAGCCTTGTTGTACTGCCTGATGATAAGACTGAATATGATTGGTCAGTTGCAACAACAAAGCAAATACCTGCTGGGGCACTGCAGTACCGGCGTAACCCTGAGCGTTGCAAACCACTATGCCAGCAGCTTTGGCTGCTGCTAAATCGACCATATTGACGCCAGTGGCCGCCACCAGAATACAACGCAATTCAGGCAAAGCTGCTATAGCTTTTGCATTCAGGGCGACCTTATTACTGATGACGACCTGAGCTCCTCCTGCATGAACAAGCAATTGCTCAGCGCTGGTTTGGGGATAGAGGGTTAAACTGACATCAGCTAACTGGAGCGGACTCAAATCGGTTTCAGCCATAGTGGCTGCATCAAGAAAAACGACTTTAGCCATGATCAGCGATACACCACGTCTTTATACATAGGCGCTAACATCGCCAGAAATTCGTTCTGTGCTTCAACAGGAACCTGTTGTTGCTGCATAGCTGTGATCAGATGGTTTACCAATGCATCAAAGTGCGCTTGAGTGATCTGAAAACCTGTGTGGCTTTCCTGCATCGACACGCCTGTGTATTTGCAAGGGCCGCCTGAGAGTTCGCAAAATTGTTCTATCAGTAAACGACGGAAACGAGGTACATCGGTATCGGCAAAATGATGCACTATGCTCTGATCATGCTCTATGCCATACAAGACGCCGTCAACAATCTTTTCAACTCCGGCTTCGCCACCTAAACGTTGATATAAAGGTGTTTCCGGACTGTGTTGGCAGGCAGTTAACACTAAGGTCGCTAATAGCAACAGGTACTTCACCATGTGCCCTCCACTGATAAATAAAAGCCGGTTTGTTCTGTTAGGCCGGCAATATCGCCTAAATCGACATAACCCAGTACTACAGATGCATTTTTATTAATAAACCAGGCCGCAAACAAATCGCGCCAGTGCTGCTCGTCAGCAAAACCTAACTGATTGGGTTTTTGTTTAAATTCAGTACCCAGCGCCAGATTGTAATTCAGCAATAACACCGCTGAGCTTTCAAACATCAGTTCACGTGCAACACCTTGCCCGCCAAAACCTAATAAACCGGTTTGATGGGCATCGGTGGAGCGTACTGTGGCATTGAGTAATAAGTTACGTCCGGCTACGGCATCAAAAAATACTTTAGTGGCGGCGACATAAACTTCATAACCTGAATCATCACCCGCACCTACAGCAGCTGGCAGGGCAAAGTCGCGGTTTTTCTTAAACTGTACGCCTACACTGATTTGCGGCATCGCTGTATACAACAATTCTCCTGCTACTTTGTATTTGATGCCCAGTATGTCCTGACGCAGTTCGCCGCCAATGGTGTCGAGATCTAAAGTTTGACGGGCTAAAGACAGCTCCCATTGATTGTTGAAACTGGCGCCAACACCAAAACTATTCAGTGTGAAATCATCAACGCCAACCCGGCCAGCAAAAGTATTAAGCGACCACTCGTCACTGCTGCTGTAGCCGTTTATGCTGGCCCACGGCACTATGCCACCTCCCGAATTACCTTCGATATTGGTTGCACCTCCGGTGGCTATCACTTTTGAGCCTGCCATCAGGCTGCCACTGGCCATCATTAAACACAGGCCGACTAAGATTTTTTTCATGAACTGCTCTCTTGTTCGAACCACTCTGAGTTTTTTTCAGCAAATTGCTCAAGCCATATACTGAAGTGCTCAGAGGTTAACGGCTTGGAGAAAAAATAACCCTGAACTTTATCACATTGATAGTGCTGTAATTTCGCAAGTCCGGCCAGGTTTTCTAACCCCTCTGCTGTGACTTTTAAACCTAAGCTATGAGCCAGCTGAGTGGTTGCGCCGACAATCAAAGCGTCGTCCTGATTGTGCTCAATGTCTTTAATAAAAGCCCGGTCGATTTTGACCTCATGCACAGGCAACTGCTTTAAGTAGGCTAAAGACGACTGGCCAGTGCCAAAGTCATCAATGGCCAGCTCAATACCCATATCACGCAACTGAGTTAAAATCTGGATCACTTGTTTTGGATCCTGCATCACTGCACCTTCTGTCACTTCCAGAGCTAGCACCGAAGAGGGCAGATTGTAGAGCTTAAGTAAGCGGGCTATGTCTTCAGGCAGTTGTGGGTTGGTTAAGTCATGGGCAGACAGGTTAACCGCCACAGTAATTCGTTTGCCTTGCTGATACCAAAGCGCCAGTTGCGCAACGACAGTGTTTAGCATCCATTCGGTGACTAGCGCAATGTTGCCTGAGTGCTCGGCTAATTTAATAAACTCATCTGGTGCTACGAAGCCCAATTCTGGATGTATCCAGCGAATTAAAGCTTCAGCCGAATTGCAGGACCTTTGGCTTAATTCAACTTTGGGTTGATACACCACAAATAACTGATTCTGCTGTAAGGCTGATGGTAAGTCGCGCAAAATAGTCAGCTCGCGCTGATGACTTTCGTCCTGACCTTGCTGATAAAACGCCACTAAATCCGGTTGTTGCTTGGCATGGTTCAAGGCAATATCCAGCCGCCGTATCGCGTCGTTGGCATGTACAGTCGCAGGGGAAATATTATAAGCGCCGATGGAGACCTTCAGACTTAATGGTGAGTCCGCCAGTAAGTAACCTGAATGCAGCTGTAGCTTCAGTTGTTCTAATTGCACAGCGGAAAAATGCTGGTTATACAAGAGTAAAAACTCGTCGCCGCCTAAGCGGGCTGCCAACAGTGGTGCTGGTTGAAGCTGATGTAAACGTTGTGCCATTTGCTGCAATAACGAATCGCCATTGGCAAAACCCAGAGCATCGTTAATATGACGAAAGTTTTTAATGTTCAGCAGCAATAAGCCGACATCTTCTGATGGCAACAGCTCCGCCAGTTTACGTTCTGCTGCTCCACGGTTTTTTAAACCTGTCAGTGAATCATGTTCGGCCTGATACAACAGCTCTGCTTCACGGTTGCGGATATCCAGCTGCATCTTTTGTAAGGTGTTGCCTAATAAGCCTATTTCGCCTTTGGCTTCAGGTAAATTAACCGCTGTTATACCCTGACCTATCTGGCTGGCGAAGTTGGACAATAAGCGTAAAGGTTGGGTAATACTGCGGGCTATGACAAAGGCCAATAACAACGCCAAGGTTAAACTTAAACCAAAAATGACCAGCAGTTGCTGACGAATTTGCTGATAACTTTCCTGCCAGCGTGCACTTGGATAGTGCAACACAGCCCAGAGCAATTGCTGCTGGTCTAATGCTAAAGCCAAAGATAAAAACTGGGCTTCATTGCTGCTAAAAGGCTGTTGATTAGTATCGACCAGGCTAGGTAATAAAGGTAATAAGCTTTGTTGCGTAGCGGCGTCTAAAGTGGAGTGTAAGGTTTGATTCCCTTTGTCACCGTTGGTAGTAAAACTGATGTCCAGATCGGTAATGCCTTTGATTTGTTCGGCCAGTTGTTTATTTAAACTAAAGCCCATCCCAACCCAGGCTATGGTTTGTGGTGCTTTCACCGGGACTAACACTAGTTGGTAGGAATTGCCTGCCAATACCAGAATATCGTTGACCGTAGAGGACTGATTGCCTTTGCTTTGTAAAAACACTGGTTTTACATCGTCACTGGTTAAGTCTGCACTGGTACTGGCGAGTAAATCCCCTGCCGGAGACAATAACAACACCAGATCGGCATGCACTCTGCTGCCATGATTTTCCAGCACTGATAAAATGGTTTCCTGCTCAGCCGTAGCCACAGCCCGACGGAACCCAAAATCACTGGCTAAAATGCTGACTGAATTGGTGAGCTGACTGGCCCTGTTTTCCAGCGCCTGCAAAAATACATTAGCCGCTACCCGCAAAACTTGTTGTGCCTGATATTCACTGTCTTTTTTCATGGTGCTTAACGTAGCAAGACCGCTGGCAAGGGCCAGAATAGTCAATAAACTGATAAGCGACACAATCAATCGGCTACGTAATGAATCGAACATTTGACCTCATTGTGGCAGCAGCTGGTGAATGCTGTCATAGTAGATAGATAAGATAAGTCTGAGTGGCACATAGCTGCGCACTCACACAGCATAAGTGAAAATCAAAGGTCTGGATACGTCTGCTGAAACCTTAGCAATAAGTTAATGCGTGCTCAACTCTAAAGCGTTAAAACCAAATAAAAACCTGATTATTCAACTTCGTATACGATAGTGTTCTTAATATGGAAAAAAAGCAGAGGGGCTGTGCATGAAGGCAAGGTGGGCGCTATGTTTTTGTGTGTTTTTCTTCAGTGATTTGATCATTGCTGCACAATCACAATCTGCGACGGCGGAACAGGCACCTTGTGTCAATGTCAAAAACAGGCCTTGTATTGCGTTGGTGTTGGGGGGCGGAGGCGCTCGGGGAGGCGCGCACCTTGGCGTGATCCGGCAGCTTGAAAAACAGCGGATTCCGATTGATTTAATAGTCGGAACCAGCATAGGTGCCTTTATCGGTGGCTTGTATGCCACAGGCCATAGTCCGGACGAAATTCAGCATATTCTTGATCATTTAGAGTGGAGCACTGGCTTTCGCGATAAGGTGCATCGTGATGAAATGCCGATACGGCGCAAACAGCAGCAGGATGATTATCCGATCCGGCTGGGCCTGGGTTTAGACAGTTCAGGTATTAAAATTCCTAAAGGTGTGTTGTTAGGTCAGGCGATGGCGGAGCTGATTCTGGAGGCTTATGGTGCCCAGTTAAATCACAGTCATTTTGATCAGTTGCCTATTCCATTCCGTGCTGTGGCTGCAGACTTAACCAACAGAGAAGCTGTGGTGATGAGTCAGGGTAGTTTATTGCAAGCTGTGCAGGCTTCTATGTCTATTCCGGGTGTGGTGCGGCCTATGGAACTGAATGGCCGGGTGTTAGTGGATGGTGGTGTGGCTAACAATTTACCTGTCAGTATTGCTAAAGATTTAGGAGCTGACCGGATTATTGCTGTGGCCATTGACGCTCCTTTGTTGAACAAAGAACAGTTGGACTCCGCCTTTGCGGTGACGGATCAACTGACTAATTTTTTAGTCCGACAGGTGGTCGATCAGCAAATTGCCCTGTTGGGGCCACAGGATCTGCTGCTTAGTCCGGACGTAGCGCAGATAGGCACCCTGGATTTTGATCAACTACCCGCTTCCATCGAAGCAGGCAAACAAAGTGCAGAGCGCCAGAGCACTGCCTTGACCAGCTTTGCTTACCCGGATCACTATCCGGACTGGCTTGCTGCTCACAGAGCAAAACAGGCCAGCAGTATTCGCGTGGATCATATTGAACTGGATAATCAAAGTCTGTTGTCTGACGAGGTTGTATTACAGCGTTTGGCGCTTAAAAAAGGTAAAAGTTACAACAGTAACAAGCTGAAAGAGGGCCTGCGCCAAGTTTATGGAGTGGACACGCTAGAGCGGGTCTCTTTGCAATTAGAACAAAATAAACAAGGCGAAGACACCACTTTAAAAGTGCGTGCTGTGGAAAAGGACTGGGGACCTGGTTATCTGAATTTCCGTTTTACGATGGAAGATGATTTTCGTAACAACAGATATTACCAACTGGCCGCTTCGTACACTTACACCAATATTACTGAGTTAGGTGCCGAATGGCACAATGAGCTGGCACTGGGCACAGATAAGTTGATCAGTTCTGAGTTGTATTGGCCTGTCTTTACTCCTGCCACTTTTGTCAGTGCTCAGGTCCAAAGAGAAAATACTATTTTGGTACTGGAAGACACCGAAGGCTTATCTTTAGGTGATTTATCCAATAGAGAAACCTCCCTGACAGCCAAAGCTGGTTGGAATCTGTCTGATCATGCGCGACTCAGTTCTGGTTGGACCGACACAGATGGTTATTTTCGGATCCCAGGTTCAGGAGTTGGCGATTTAGGTTTTGACCGGCTGAGGTATCAGCGGGAAGGCCCCTTAGTGGACTTTGTTTGGGACAGATTGGATAACCCCGCCTTTCCAAGCCGGGGTTTTCGTATACGAGCCAACTGGCAATGGTTAGATGATACAGCCCTGGGGCAGACTCATCGTAGTCGTAGCCACGCTATTGAAGTCCAAGCGGCCCGTAGCTTTTTTGAACGTCATATACTGCGAGCTCGCTGGCGTCTTGAAGATTACACACCCGGAGATCCGGATGTTGCGGTTGAACAATTCTCACTAGGAGGCTTATTAAATTTATCTGGTTATCCAAAAAACTATCTGTTTGGCAGCGAAATTAAGTTTGGCAGTCTGGTGTATTTGTACAAAATGAGTGAAAACAGATTTAGTGTGATTAACTCGCCATTTTATCTGGGCGCTTCGCTGGAGCGAGGGCAAGTGCATGGCAATATGATACGGGTTGAAAGCCTGGCCAATGAGACAGACTGGATCTGGGCCAGTAGTGTATTTGCTGGCTGGGACAGTCCTTTTGGCCCAGTGTATTTGGGGTACGGCTGGGCTGAAGATGACATTAGCGGTAAGGCCTATCAGTATTATCTGTCGATTGGACAAAGTTTTTAATCAGGGGCGTATGATGAAAAGCTGGAGTAGCTGGTTATTGCTGTTGTGTGCTTTGTCTGCTCAGGCGAATGAGCTTCCTGCAGAGTTACGGGTTGGTCTAAGCCAGAACGCCGCGCCGCAAAAACAAGGTAATACCATTCATTTTGAAGCAGAATTATTCCGTCAGCTATTGAGTGAGCTTGGGTATAAGGCTGAGTTTGTGGCTGCGCCTCATGCCAGACTGACGCGCATGTTACAAAACAAAGAGCTGGATATGGCGGCTAGGCAAGGTGGAGAACCTATTGCAGGGCTGTTTTACAGCCAGCCTTATCTTGAGTTTCATAATTTGGTATTTGCTTTGTCTGATTTCCCGGATCAGTTGCACAGTGTGCAGGATATGAGTCGCTACTCGGTCGCCAGCTTTCAGAATGCGACCAAAATTCTGGGCGCTGAATTTACTCAGGCCATGAAAAAATCGCCTTCATTCCGTGAAGTGGTGGATCACAATCAAGCTGTTGAAATGTTGCAACAACAACGCACTGTGTTGCTGGTGCTGGACAAGGTCACTTTTTATCGACGCTGGAGTGAAAAGAGGTTGCCGGCACATAAAGTGCGTTCTTTTGATCTATTTCCAAAAGCTCAGCACCGTATTGGTTTTACCGATCTGAAGTTACAACAGCAGGTGAGTCAGCTGCTGCAAAAGTGGCAGGACTCTGGCCGGGTTGCGCAACTGCAAAAACAAACCCGGCAGTTAAATCAGTCACTGAATTAACTTTCTTCCTCAGTTAATTTTTTCGCGCCTTCTTTGATCAGTTGTTCTTTTTGTTTTTGCAGTACTTCCAGCTGAGCTTGTTCTGCCTCTGTCAGCTCGCCTTCTTTATTGGCAAGGGCTTCGATTTTCTCTTCTATTTCTTCCAGCTTTTTCCGGTCGATACCCAACTTGGCGTCCAGCACTTGCTGCATCATGGTTGCCAAACGGTCAGGCTCTTTTAACTGGTCAGTTTTTTCCTGGCTTTGTCTGCTCATGTCCGCTGACTCAGACATGGAGCTGTTGTTATTTTTAGCTAAATGCTGATAAGTCATATCTTGTTCTTGTTGGCCACCGGACAGACTTACTTTGTCGGCATAAGGGTCGTCAATTTCTAATTTTTTATCCAGGCCAAAAGAAGGGGTTTTATACAGCTGGTCCGTTAATCCAAGGAAAGGCGTAACACCTGAAATATTTACCATGATAGTCTCCTGAGCTTTATGCTGTGGTCATGTACCTGACCTGTTGCTTAAAGAGGAGCAAATTTGGTGCCAAGGTTATTTTGCTTAAAAACGCAGCAAATAGCAGAGCAACGGCAGCATGTGCGGCAAAAGCTGGCCGTTTTTAACATGTTTTTACATAAATTTTGCCGCTCTCATACTGCAGCGACCTTTTATCACTGGCTGCAACTAAACTGACGCTGATACTGGCGCGGACTAATGCCCAGTTGTTTCTGAAATTGCTGTCGCAAGTTTAAAGAGCTACCAAAACCTGTCAGATCACTAATTTGCTCTATCGAATGCTGACCCTGTTCCAGATAATGCTGCACCAGTTGTAAACGCTGTTGTAGCAGCCACTGCAATGGGCTTAATCCTGTACTGGTTTTAAAATGCCGATCAAAACTGCGCCTGGACATACCCGCTTTATCGGCCAGTTGTTCAATAGCTAAAGGCTTATTTAAATTTAATAAAGCCCAGTCCATAGTCGCACTAAGTAAATTGGCTTTTTTCTGCAAAGGTTGGGTCACAAACTGAGCCTGCCCTCCTTCGCGGTGAGCGGAAATAACTGCTCTTTTTGCCACCTGATTCGCTATTTCAAAACCAAAATCCCGCCTTATTACGGCCAGGCCTAAATCCAATGCGGCTGCGCTACCTGCGGAGCAGCCAATCTGGCCATCAAAACAATAAAGTACATTTTGCTGATAGCGACTATCCGGATAACGGCGCTGAAACTCATCGGCATAACGCCAGTGAGTCGTCGCTGCTTTGTCTTTGAGTACTCCAAGTTCAGCCAGCAAAAAAGCACCTGAACAGAAAGAAATCAGCCGGACACCGCGCTGATAAGCGGCTAACAACTGCTCGCGCAACTCTTTGGATGGGGTTGGCTGAGATACGGACCAGTTCGGGATCAGAATGGTATCGTAGGAGGTTAAATCCTGAATCTGTGGCACCAGCAATTGCAAGCCACCCGTTGCCATTAAAGGCCCTGGATGAAAACTGACGATATCGGTCTGATACCAGTCGGGGTATTCAGGCCGGTTTAAAGCAAATAACTCGGACGCACAACCCAGTTCGAAAGTGGCCACTGCAGGGCCTAACAAAATAGCGACTTTATGCATGCTTGTGCTCCGGACTTGCTTGCTGGCTTATTTTGGCTTAATACTATCTTATTGTGTCTTTTAAGCCAATGGTGTGAGCTGTGTAAGCAAAGTACAGTGGTGTTGAACCTCATACGCAGCGCACTTACGCAGGAGTAACACTGATGTCTTCTATGGTATCCAGACCCGCAGCAGCGGGATCAGAACAAGCTATTACGCACTTTAGCGCCTTATTGCAGTTTGAAACCGACTGCTGGGATGTGCATCATGCCATCAGCAATAAGCGGCAGGATTTTGTGCTGTTGGATGTGCGGGGGGAAGCAGCTTATCAACAAGGGCACTTACCCAATGCCGTACTTTTTCCTCATAGCCGAATTTCTGCAGAGAGTCTGGCGTTTTATCCGGCGGACACCTTGTTTGTGGTGTATTGCGCCGGGCCTCACTGTAACGGGGCAGATAAAGCGGCGCTGAAACTGGCGCAGTTGCAAAGGCCAGTGAAAAAGATGATAGGTGGAGTGACGGGATGGCTGGACGAAGGTTTTAGTCTGATCGTTGAGTGATAGACATCACATAGTCCGAAGTGGATTTTTCAACATAGCAAAACGCAAAAAAAAGAGGGAGACCACAGGGGTTTCCCTCATCAAAAATCCAGGACAATCCAGAGAGTTAAAGCAACACATCAACAGGGTACGCGCTTAACTGATGCTTATTATCCGGTTGTTCCGTGGCATATTTATGACAAGTTGATAAAGCTTTCGCGACACTTGCCAAGCAGGTTGCTTTAAGGTTGACTGTGAACTGTCAGGCACGCAGTCACTTCTGGAGCAATGGATGTTAAAAAAATACCTGCAGCAAATCCGTCAGGGTAAGCCTGTGCATTACGGTCGTATGCTGGAGTTGTTGCCGCCGCTGTTTTATCAGAAAAAGTCCGAGATGTTTAAAGTTCGGCAATTAGGCTCCGGCAGATGGCAGGTCAGTATTTTATCCGAAACTCTGTTTAGCCAGCTTGAGCAACAGGCGCTGCAGCCGGCTTCACGTAAAGAGGCTGCTCAGATCGGCGATTCGCATCAGGTGAATACTTCTTTTGGTTATCAACTGGTGTATCACGAGTTGTGCCAGAACCGCCAACCCGAGGTGGTGGTGCTGGACGGCACCGACAAATTCCAGAGCTATCAGACGAAATCTACCTTGCTGTTGATTGAAAATGAAGAATGTTTTTTCCGTTATCCGGAGCTCGTGCCGGTGTGTGGTCAGATGCTGGCGCTGGACTTCTCACTCACTAACACTGATATAGGTTTCGCCTCTGGTAGCAAAGCAAGTTCAGCCCTGCTGATGCCCTTTTATCAGCAGTACCAACAGATTTATTGTGCCTTTGATTTTGATGCTGCAGCCTTAGAGCTGTTTGATTTATTAAAACAGCGTTTAGGCGACAAACTGAAATTTGTTACACCTGCTGATTTCAGCCCATGGCAGGGATTATTTAACAACAAACCTAAGCATCCAAATCAGCTGGCTAAAGCACTGGAGTTAGCAGATAAACACCATTTTTATGGCCTGCTGCATGCCTTGCAGCAAAAAGGCTGCTTCTTAGAGCAGGAAGCGTTGTTAGAAAAATAGCGCTTTTCCTGTCGTCATTTGTTCATCTTTTAACTCTATAGTGTTGTTTTTCTTCACTAAGGTGCCAAAGATGTTGATCAGATTTTGCTTAGTAGCTGCGGTATGGTTGTGCTGTGCGGCACAAGCTTCAGAACCCCTGAAATTAAATCAATTGCAGTGGATTGGCTCGCACAACAGCTATAAACAGGCTCTGCCAGAGGGTGTAGTTGGCTATTTGCAACAACAAGGTCAGGATACCTCTTCGTTGCAGTATCAGCATTTAACCCTACGCCAACAGTTAGATTTGGGGCTGCGTCATCTGGAGCTGGATGTGCTGGCTGACCCACAAGGTGGCATGTATCTCAAACCAGCAGCCGAGCAATGGTTGGGGAAGTCTTTGTTATCTGCAGCATACAAAGCTAAATTACAGCAACCTGGCTTTAAGGCGTTTCATATTCCGGATATGGACTTTGCCTCGCATTGCCCTTTATTTCAGGACTGTTTGGGTCAATTAGTTGAATGGTCAAAGCAACACAAAAATCATTTGCCTGTGGTGATTCTTTTAAATGTAAAAGAAAGCGGAGTTGCGGGCGGCATTAAACCCCGAATTCTGACAGCTGAAGATTATGCTCAGCTGGATCAGGAAATCCGTGCTGTATTACCGGAAGAGAAGCTACTGACACCGGATTTTGTCCGAAAACCTGGTCTTACTTTACAGCAAACTGTGCTGACCCATGGCTGGCCCAGTGTCGCATCGTCCAGGGGGCGTTTTATCTTCTTGTTTGATGGTCAGCCCGAACAGCTGGAATTGTATCGTCAGCAGCATCCATCCCTGGCTGGTCGAGTGATGTTTGGCAACTATCCACCAGCCAGTGCAGAAGCCGCTATGGTGCTGCAGAATCAGCCAGTGCAGCAGTTTGAAACCATAGCAACACTGGTGAAACAAGGTTATATAGTGCGCACCCGCAGTGACGAGTTTCATCCTACCGCCTATTCCATTTCAAGACGGGATACGGCTTTACAAAGTGCAGCTCAGATTATCTCCACCGATTTTTATCCGCAGGCGCCACAACAAACACCTGACGGCAAAGCGGTGCAATTTCCGGATCAAAGCCTATGGCGTTGTCATCCACAATTAACCAACAGCCATTGTGTGGTTTCAGAGTAATTTGCACAGCCAAAGCACCAATACTGTGCTTTGGCTCTGTTGGTTTTTAGCCCAGTGTGTTCCTGCTGCTATGAGGTTTCAGCATCAATATGCGGTTTTTGTAAGCGTTGAAATAACCAGCCAAGCAACACCAGACTTAAACCTAAGCCTATAAAAGACAAGGCTCTGAGCATTCCTGTTAAGTCCTCCAGATCGACAATAAACACCTTCAATACCACAGCACTTAGCAAAACAAAACCAGCTTTGCGCACAACAGTTTTGTTGCGCCACTGCGCCAGCAAGACGGTGACAATGGCAATAAGCAAAAACACTAGCGAGTAGCTGTATTGTTCTGCCACCGAAGTGGGCAGACTGAGCAGCAACTGTCCCTGCTGCCAATAGTGCCGGATTGTCGCGACAATAAAGAGTAAGGCGGCAGCGATAGAAGCATAGGTCGCCAGTTTTTTCAGGCCCAGACTGGCACAGTAACGGCTGAGCATATGGCAAAGCAAGGCAGGTAGCCCCCACAGTACCAGTAGCAGATTAAACACCGGGGTTATGCCCAGCTCCTGGTGTTGCAGAAATGGTGAGGAGAACAAGCTCAGATCGAGATGAGTAACAGTGGTCATCAGCACCAGAGCTGTGGCCATCAAACGGTAAAGCCGGGCCAGATGGCCTGCTTTGTGGCTGCGCCATTGATAAACCAAGGCCAGCAACAACCAGTTAAACGCATGTACAGTTTTGGTTGTAAAATCCATAGACAGCAACTCAATCTCACCGGCATTCAGCCAGTACTGGGTTTGCACTGTGATAAATACCGCAACCAGATGCAGCAAGGCGCCCTCAAGCCAGCCTTTGATTTCAGTGGCGGACCACAAATACCAGCTCAGCGCAAAACAAAGCAGCGCCAGCGGGTAGACCACAAAAGACCAATGCAAACCCAGCAGCAGTGCCCCTTCGTAATTCCCTAACAGTGGAGCTGAGGTCAGCCTGAGCAGAACCACTGCAACTATCAGTTTGATCAGCCAGAAAGGAACTGGCATCTGCATGCGCCGGCCCAGCAAAGTCAGCAACACCAGCTGTGCCGCTATAGCTAAGGTTAAAGCGGCGTCGGATAGCCAGAAGGTAAAACATAAGGTCAGGGCAACGTTGGCTCCTGCCATCAGGATAAAGGCTGCTGCTTTGTCCGGGGTTTTCAGCGACATCCAACTTTGCAGTGCCACCAGCATCAAAGCGACTAAGGTCCAGATCAACTGAATATGCTGTTGCACTTCGACAGAGGCTTGGGTATGACTCAGGCCTAACAACAATGCCGGTAGTATCGCCAGAGCGCTACTCCAGTGTAAGCGCCATGGCAGGCGCAATACCAATGCGGCCAGAGGCAGACTGCACAAAGCAATAAGCAGCAAATGCTGGTATTGTCTGGTGCTGTTTAGGACGTAGGGATCCTGTGACAGTGTCAGCGGCTCAAGTACGAGCCAGAACAAGGCAGGTAAAGCGCTGAGCCAGAGCAAGACTTCGTTTTTACTGTGGCTGGCAGCGAAGCTTTGCAGCAGAACGATAAACAGCAGCATACCAACAAAGCCGGAAACAGGATCAGTTGCCAGAGCAAACAGCGCCAATACCACCATAGCTATAGCCAGGTAGAGTTCACGGCTAAAAGGCCACCAACTGCGTAGCTGCTGATGCTCCAGTTGCAGACGACTGAAGCGAAAACCTACTACAGGTAGCCAGGCTAATAACACCAGACTGGCACAGAGTACAAACCAGAACACTTGTAGTTCAGTGTCGTTGGCAGTGAACAGGCTGGCAGCCAGCCAGAATAAATGCGCTGTCATTGGCAGATACCAAAGCCAGGAACGTTTAACTCTTTGTTCAACCAGGACTGAAGATAAGGTCACCAGTGAGACATAGGCCAGCAGTGCCACGACATTGTCCGAACCGGTCGAGACCAGCACAGGCACAGCGTAAGCGCCAATGATGCCTATAAATGCCAACACCGGACCTTGTCGCAGCGAGAGCCATGAAGCGGTCAGAGCTATGACCGCCAGCAGCGGAAAAGCGAGAGCAGGACTTATCAGTTGATACCAATCGAATGCAACCAGAGTAGCGGCATACAAACTGATAAAACCACCGCTGGATAATGCTGCAGGTGCATAGTTGGTCAACAGATGGCCCTGACTGCGTTTATGCAACCACTCACTGGCAGCAAGCAATAAAAGGCCAAAAATAGCCCCGGTGATGGTGCGCAGCGCAGGAGATAACCAGCCCGAGTCCAGTGAGTGCTTCACTAAGAAGATGCCACCTAAGGCCAGGGCAATGGCACCCAGCCATACCATACCTCTGTTGATCAGTTGATCTTCAATCCAGGCGGACAGACTGTTGAATACTCCGGATTGTGGCTCTGCTGTTGCTGCATTATTCTGAATCCCTGCCGCAGTATCTGTTGTGAGGACAGCTAATGGGTTCAGAGGATTCAGATCCATAGGCGTGCTGGGTTCAGCGAAAACCTGTAGTTGCTGGACTGGTTCTGCTGTGAACTGTGCTGAGGGGCGTTCCGGGGCAGGGGTGTGGACTGCAGCTGAAGGCCGGATCTGGCTGCGTTTGAGCTCAGCCAATTCATCTTTAACCTGACCCAACTGAATGATGGCCGCTATACCACAGGCCGCGCCAACCAAGACTATCACTATCACCAGTATGGCGAATACTGTCAGTGCTGTCATAAGCTATCCCTTGTCTTGCTCCAATTTAAACCCATCCGGACACTCCATTGTTTAAGCAGATAACATCACAATAACATCAGCTTAAACCAGCCGGAGCTGAAAGGGAATGCAAAGGGCAGACAGGAGAGGCCACCACAGAGTTGTGGCAGCCAGTCAGGAGTTTTACTGCTTGTGCTGTTTCAGTTCAGCCCTTAAAGCTTGCAACTCCTGCTTAATATCAGCCAGTTGCTGATGCATCATTTGTTGTTCGGCTTGCTCCGCTTTTTTGTCTTCAGCACGCTCTGCCGCATGCTCCTGATCGGTAAAGGTTTGCATGGTATTGACGATAATGGCGATAAAAAGGTTTAGCATGGTAAAAGTGGCAATCAGGATAAAAGGTACAAAAAAGGCCCAGGCAAAAGGGAACTGTTCCATTACAGGACGGGAAATACCCATAGACCAGCTTTCCAGTGTCATCACCTGAAACAAGGTATAAAACGAGGCGCCGATAGAGCCAAACCATTCCGGAAAAGCCATACCAAATAACTTAGTGGCTATCACCGCAAAGACGTAATAAATCAGCAACAACACCATAGCGATGGAACCTAAGCCAGGTAAAGATCCCAGCAAGGCAGAAATAACCCGACGCATTGAAGGCACAATAGATAAAACCCGTAATACCCGCAGTACACGCAATGCCCTAAGCACTGAAAATTGTCCTGTGGCTGGCATCAGAGCTATACCCACCACTGCAAAATCAAACAAACTCCAGGGGTCTTTAAAAAAGCTGACACGATAGGCAAAAATCCGCAGCAGCAGTTCCAGCACAAAAATCGTCAGCAATATCTTGTCGGCGATCAGGATCACAGCTCCAAAGTCTTGCATCAGCGCTGCCGAAGTTTCCAGACCTAATAAAATGGCGTTGATTAAAATCAGCACTAAAATACCGTGACTAAACCAGTTTTTCTCCACCAGTTGTTGCACTTGTTGTTGCAGCTGTTGTTTCATTTTTCCCTCTGGATATTCAAAAATATGCCGCATTGTATCTGCCGCTTTGTGAACTTGATAGCGGGTGTTCAGGCCAAGATCTGTGTTGTCAAAATAATGTCCCGAATACTGGCTTATATCTTGCTTTGCTGTTCGCAAGGATTAAAGGACGCATTTTATGAAACTGGATAACAGCAATCTTTTTGAAACATTAAGTCAAATCCGCTCTGGTCAGTATTCGGCTATGTACGCGGCTGTCGCTAAAAAAGAATCGCAGTCTGTTACAGATCCTGCGGATAAACCTGTGGACAACGAAACAGGGCAACCCGGCGATGGTAAAACTCTGACCTTTGACACTATGAGCCGCAAACAATTATCCGACTGGCTGACCAAGGGCCTGGAGAGCGGAAAAATTCCGGCAGATCAGGAGCAGGCGTTTCGGGTCTTGTTGTATTCAGGCAAAACAGAAAGTTCTGGCGATGAAGCCAATTCAGACACAACAGCGATCAATTTTATGGAAAAAGCTCAGGATGCGATAAAGAGTGCTGCGCAGCGGAATGATAAAAGCTCAGTGCAGTTTTGGGCTAATGCGATGGCAACAATGAATCAGTTTCAGGGCAAAGCAGCATAAGGCAGTGAGTACTGCCTTATCAGGCTTGTTATTCAAAGGGTGACAATAAAGTACGCAGAGCAGGGCGTAATGCCAGTAATATCGTATCTTTTTGCAGTTCAGGATACAAAGTCCGGCGTATGGACAAGCCTCCTATCATGGCAAAAATAACATTGATACGGGCATCCAGTTCTTTGTCTGTTGAATCTTTGACCAGACTACGCTCGCCGGTTAATAATCGACGCATCCGGGCTCTGGCATGGGTATCGGATTGTTGCATTAAAAATGCCATTTTCTGATTGCGGGCAGCTTCCGCCAACATTTCCAGTTCCAGAGCATTTTTTTCTTTGTCGGTGTGGCGTTCAACTCCTTGGTCTGCACCGTCCAGCATAATAGTCATCAGATCGCCAGGATCGTCTTCAAACTGCTGAAATACTGAAAACATCTCCTCCATATCGCGCTGAATAATGGCTTCGATAATGGCTTCTTTACTGTCGAAATAATTGTAAATATGGCCTGCGCTCATCCCTGCAGTTTTTGAAATCTCAGCCATACCAGCACCATGATACCCTTTACGGCGGAAGCAATCCGCTGCCGCTGTCAGTACCTGATTTCTCCGCGCTTCTGCTAACGCTGGATCTGTATGTCTTTTTGCTATTTTTTCTGTCATGGGGAACTCCGACACCGGGCTCGAAAGCCCGGTGAGCACACATTTATTCGGCTGACGTATTACTGTTCTGCCAGCCACCGCCGAGCACTTTATACAAACTAATCTGGCTGGCAAGTAAAGCTTGCTGGCCGCTGATTAATTGTTGTTGTGCGCTGTACCAGGAACGCTGAGCGTCCAGTACCTGCAGATAACTGTCAGCGCCTTGTTTAAAGCGTGCTTCGGATAACATAAAGCTTTGCTGATTGCTGTTGGCCAGGTCCTGCTGAGCCTGCAACTGCGCTGCATAGCCTTCACGGTCCGCTAAGCCATCAGACACTTCACGAAAAGCCTGCTGGATTTTTTGCTGATAAGTCACCAGTGCCACTTGCTGCTGCGCTTCGGCCACCTCTAAATTGGCCTGAGTACGGCCCATATTAAAAATTGGCAGGTTGATGGACGGAATAAAACTCCAGCTGCCTGAACCACCTTTAAACAGATTATCCAATTCAGCCGAGGCCGAGCCAGCATTAGCCGTTAAGCTGATGCTGGGGAAAAAAGCCGCTTTGGCTATGCCAATATTGGCATTGGCTGCCAATAAGTCATGTTCTGCCGCTTTTAAATCCGGCCTTTGTTGCAATAAGTCTGATGGCAAACCTGCAGGTAGTTCAGGCAATCGCAGTATCTTACTCAGAGGCTGATCTGGCAGCAGCTGTTCCGATACTTGAGTTCCTGTTAACAGATCCAAAGCGTTTTTGTCCCGTTGCAGCAAACGCTGATACCGGGCTATATCCACTTTGGCTGTAGCCACAGTACTTTTTACTTGCTGCAGTGTTAAAGCTGAAGCTGCACCTAAGTTGTAGCTTTGTTCTGTCAGTTCCAGCGTTTTTTGCTGGCTGTGCAAGGTATGGGCAGCCAGTTCCAGCAACTGTTGATCAGCCGCATACGTCAGCCAGGCATTGGCTAGTTCTGCGACCAGACTGATCTGGCTGCTTAATTGCGCCTGTTCTGTTGAATACAGCTGCTGTAAAGCTTGCTCTGACTGATTACGTACTTTGCCCCAGAAATCCAGCTCGTACGAGGTCATGCCCACAGTAGCGCTATATTGCTGATTGATTTGGGCATTGCCTGTACCTGTTAAATCGGCAGGTAAACGCTGGCGCGTGCCTGACGCATTTAAATCCAAAGACGGATACAAGGCCGAGTCTTCAATCTGATACAAAGCTCTGACCCGCTGCACATTCAGTGCAGCGATTTGTAAGTCTTTGTTGTTGGCAAGGCTTAGCTCTATCAGTTGTTGTAACTTAGGGTTACTGAAAAACTGTTGCCAATGCAGCTCTACCGCCTTAGTGCCGGAGCCTTGTGCAGCTGATGCATAAGCATCAGGCACAGGCAGTTCAATGGCTTGTTGTTCTGGCGCCAGTTGGCAAGCGCTTAATACCAGTACGGCCAAAGCGCTTAAACTTAAAGTTTTTAATTTCATTCTGCTTTCTCCTGCGCTGCTATATGTTTGCCAGGAAAGACACGGCGAACCAGCACAAAAAACATCGGCACAAAAAGTACGGCCAGAATAGACGAAGCTAAAGTACCGCCTATCACCGAAATACCCAGAGCATTCTGCGCGCCTGAACCCGCACTGGAGGCAATAGCCAGTGGCAATACACCACAAATAAAGGCCATAGACGTCATTAAGATAGGGCGCAGACGTAAACGCACTGCTTCAATGGCCGCTTCCACTAAACCTAAACCCTGCTCCATGCGGTGGATAGCAAACTCCACAATCAGAATGGCGTTTTTCGAGGCTAAGCCTATGGTGGTTAATAAACCCACCTGCAGATAGATGTCGTTCGACAAGTTGGCAATAAGAGCGGCCAAGGCAGCACCAAAGACACCCAGTGGTACTATCATCATGACGGCGGCAGGCACAGACCAGCTTTCATACAAAGCAGCTAAACACAGGAATACGACTAGCAGGGATAAGGCATACAGCAGAGGCGCCTGACCACCACTTAAACGTTCCTCATAAGAGATACCTGTCCATTCGTACGCAAAACCTGCAGGCAACTGTTTGGCTAGCTTTTCCATTTCATCCATGGCCTGACCTGTACTGTAACCTGGTGCAGCAGCGCCCTGAATTTCCATAGAGGAGAAGCCGTTGTAACGCTCCAGACGAGGAGAGCCGTAGGTCCAGTGTGAGCTGGCAAAGGCGGAGAATGGCACCATGTCACCTTCACTGTTACGCACATACCATTTGGTTAAATCTTCCGGCACCATGCGGCTGTCCGGCGACCCTTGCAGATACACCTTTTTCACCCGGCCACGGTCAATAAAGTCATTGACGTAACTGCTACCCCAGGCTGTTGCCAGCGTACTATTGATATCGGCCTGGCTGACATTCAAGGCTTCAGCTTTGGCTAAGTCGATGTCCAGTTTCAGCTCTGGCATATCTTCCTGACCATTAGGACGCACACCAGCTAATACCGGGCTTTGGCCTGCCATCCCCAATAATTGGTTACGGGCAGCTAATAACTGGTCGTGACCTAAGCCAGCTCTGTCCTGTAAATGCAGGTTAAAGCCGTTGGCTGTACCCAGCTCTACTACGGCTGGTGGCGGGAAGGCGAATACAAAAGCTTCTTTGATGGTGGAGAAATAAGCCATGGCTTTGCCGGCTACAGCACCTACAGATAAGTCGTCACGCTGACGCTCGTCCCAGTGCTTTAAGTTGACAAAACCTAAGGCTGCATTCTGACCAGAACCTGCGAAACTAAAGCCTGTCACCGTGAAAATAGACTTCACAGCTTCGCTTTGATCCTGCAGGAAATGGTTTTCCATTTTCTCTACAACTTTCAGAGTTTGTTCTGTGGTTGAACCCGCTGGCAATACCACCTGGTTAAACATAATGCCCTGATCTTCATCAGGTAAAAATGCTGAAGGCAACTGGCTGAAAATAAACACCATGCCGCCAACAATCAATGCATAACCCAACAGGTAGCGTTTGCTTTGTTTGATCATCCGGCTGACAAAGTTTTGTGTGCCTTTATTGGTGTTATCAAAACCACGGTTAAAACCAGAGAAAAACTTACCTAACACAGAGCTGTCGTTATGCACATGGCTTGGTTTTAATAAGGTGGCACATAAAGCTGGTGTCAGAATTAAAGCCACCAGCACAGACAGGCCCATAGCCGAGACCAGCGTGATGGAGAACTGACGGTAAATCACACCCGTAGAGCCACCAAAAAATGCCATAGGCACAAAGACCGCAGACAACACCATGGCGATACCTACTAAGGCACCTTTAATTTCGTCCATCGATTTACGGGTGGCTTCAATTGGCGACAGACCTTCTTCGGTCATCACCCGCTCGACGTTTTCGACTACGACTATGGCGTCATCCACTAACAGACCTATGGCCAGCACCATAGCAAACATGGTCAGGGTATTAATGGAGTAACCAAAGGCCGATAAAATAGCGAAGGTACCCAGCAACACCACAGGCACTGCTATGGTCGGAATTAAGGTAGCGCGGAAGTTCTGCAGGAACAGATACATCACCAAAAACACCAGCACTACAGCTTCAATTAAAGTGCTGACTACTTTTTCAATCGACAAAGACACAAAAGGAGTGGTGTCGTAAGGCACCACAGATTTTAAACCTGCAGGGAAAAAGGGTTCTAAATCAGCCAAGGCTTTTTTCACACCAGCTGCAGTATCCAGCGCATTGGCGCCGCTGGCCAGTTTCACACCTATACCTGATGCAGGTTTACCGTTAAAACGGGCGACAACACCGTAGTTTTCGCCACCCAATTCAACTTTGGCAATATCACCTAAACGTACCACTGAGCCGTCGCTATTGGTTTTCACCAGAATTTCACGGAACTGCTCCGGAGTTTGCAGACGGCTTTGTGCTGTCACTGTCGCATTCAGTTGTTGGCCCTGAACCGCTGGCATACCACCGAGCTGACCGGCAGACACCTGAGCATTCTGAGCACTGATAGCAGCGCTGATATCTGCTGTAGTCAGTTCATAATTTTGTAATTTAGCCGGGTCTAACCAGATCCGCATAGCATACTGAGAACCAAACAGCTGCACTTCACCTACACCATTGACACGGGAGACTATGTCCTGCACGTTGGACGCGACATAATCACCTATATCGATATTGCTCATGCTGCCATCTTCAGATACAAAACCTGCAACTAACAGGAAGTTACGGGCTGATTTGGCTACTGAGACACCCTGACGCTGCACTTCTTGCGGTAACAGCGGAGTGGCAAGCGCCAGTTTGTTCTGCACCTGAACCTGAGCTATATCCGGGTTAGTATCGGCACTGAAGGTTAAGGTTAAAGTGACAGAACCATTGGACTCAGACGTGGATGACATATACATCAGGCCATCCAGACCTTTCATTTTTTGCTCTATAACCTGGGTAACCGTATCTTCAAGAGTACGGGCAGAAGCACCAGGATAACTAGCGCTAACGCTGATAGCTGGCGGTGCTATCGATGGATATTGTGCTATTGGCAAAGTGTTGATGGCTAAAATACCAGCCAGCATCACCACTATGGCCAACACCCAGGCAAAAATCGGCCTGTCGATAAAAAATCGTGACATCAGGATTCTCCGTTGGCTTTATTGTGATTTGGCTTGAGCAGCGGCTTCTGTTGGGACAGCCTGCACTGGTGCACCAGGTCGTATTTTTTGTAAGCCTTCAATAATCAGTTGATCACCGGCATTTAAGCCGCTGCTGACCAGCCAGTCTGAACCTATAGTGCGGTCGGCTTGTAAAATGCGGGCTTCAACTTTGCCTTCTTTACCTATCACCATAGCGGTCGCTTCCCCTTTGCTGTTGCGGCTGATACCACGTTGTGGTGCCAGAATAGCGTTGGCTTTTACCCCTTCAACCACTTCAGCGCGCACATACATACCTGGCAGCAGTAACTTTTCCGGGTTAGGAAATTGTGCTCTTAAGGTGACAGAACCCGTGCCTGGATCCACTGTCACTTCTGAAAATTGCAAAGTGCCTTTGTGTGGATACACAGAGCCGTCTTCCATTTTCAGTTCAACGACAGTCTGAATGGCTGCATCAGAACCTAAAGCTCCTGAGGCCAGCGCTTTTTTCAGCTGCAGTAACTCATTGCTCGACTGAGTCAGGTCGACATAAATAGGATCCAACTGGGTCACAGTCGCTAAAGCTGTCGCTTGATTGGCACTGACTAAAGCGCCTGCTGTCACAGCAGACTTACTGATCTGGCCGCTGATCGGAGACAACACTTTGCTGTAATTTAAATTAATCTGAGCTGTTTTCAGCTGCGCCTGAGCTGTCAGCAAATCGGCCTGAGCTTGTTTATAGCTGGCATCGGCTTCATCAAACTCCTGCTGACTGACGGCTTTAATTTTTAATAATTCGGTATAACGGCTGGCTTTAGATTTGCTGCTGGCAATGCTGGCCTGAGCACGGGCAACCGCTGCTTTAGCGCTTGAAAGCTGTGCGTCAAAACTGGCAGGGTCGATTTGATACAAAGCCTGACCTGCTTTTACTTCACCACCTTCGGTAAATAAACGTTGTAGCACTATGCCGTCGACCTGAGGACGAATTTCGGCAATTTGTGAGGCAGCAACGCGGCCTGGTAATTCTTTGGTCAGGGTAATGGCCTGACTTTTCAGTGTGACTACACCCACAGGCATAGCCTGAGCCGCAGGAGCTGAGGCTTGTTGAGCCTGGCCACAACCGGCCAAAGCAACAGAGCCCGCCAGGGCTGAAAGGGCAAAAAATACGATGCGGGAACGCTGCATGTTTAAAATCTCCATTTAGAGTGAACGTTCATTCTAAGTTAATTGGCTGGCTTTTTCCAGCTTGATTTGTCGCCGTTTTATGGGCTTTGGTCGTTATCGGAACTATATCGGAACGATAAAGAGGCAGTGACTGACTTTGTTTCAGATCAAAACAGCGCGAAAACCGATGCTTTAAACTGCTGCCACCTTTGAGGGGACAACAGAGAAAAGTTCAATGCAGATGTTATGGTCAGCTGATTTAATACAGAAGTATTCGGTGAATGGTCCCCGTTATACCTCGTATCCAACGGCTTTATCTTTACAGCCTGACTTTCCTGCATCGGCTGTGCAGGCGGCTTTGGCGGGCTCTGATAATCAGCTGTGTTTATATCTGCATATCCCGTTTTGTCAGCAGCTGTGTTACTACTGTGGCTGTAACAAAATAGTGACCCGCCATAGTGAAAAAGCAGATGTGTATCTGCAGAATCTGGTGACAGAGATGGCGCTGTATCAGCCACTACTTAGCGATAAAATCATTTCACAGCTGCATTTAGGCGGCGGCACTCCCACTTTTTTAACGCAAGATCAGTTGTCATTGTTAATGCAGCTACTCAGGCAGCATTTTGTATTTAAAACCGACGCTGAACTGTCGATAGAAATAGACCCACGCAGTTGTAGCCTGGAAAAACTGGCTCACTTACGCCAGTTGGGGTTTAGCCGGGTTAGTTTTGGTGTACAGGATTTTGATGAGCAAGTGCAAATCACCATTAACAGGGTGCAAAGCGAAGATTTGGTGCGATCTTTGGTGCTGGAAGCCAAAGGTTTAGGCTTTAGCTCTATTAATCTGGATTTGGTGTACGGCTTGCCTTACCAAAGACCGGAGCGATTTTTACAGACGCTGCAAAGCGTCCTGCAGCTTGATCCGGACCGAGTGTCGTTATTCAGTTATGCCCATATGCCCACCCGTTTTGCCGCCCAGCGTAAAATTCCAACTCAAAGCCTGCCGCAGGCTGAAGATAAACTGGCTTTGTTGCAACTGGCCATCAAAGAGTTCAGTGACGCTGGTTATCAGTGTATTGGTATGGATCATTTCGCCAAAACCACAGACTCTTTAGCCATAGCGCAGCAACAAGGCAAATTGCAGCGTAATTTCCAGGGCTATACCACAGCAGGTCAGGATGCTTTGATTGGCTTGGGGGTGTCGTCTATTAGCCAGGTCAATGGCGTGATTTGGCAAAACCAAAAAGAGTTATCGCATTATCAGCAGCAATTGAATGACGGACAGTTGCCGTTGGAACGGGGTTTTAGCTTAAGCCAGGACGATAAAATCCGCGCTGCGTTAATCAGCCAGCTGATTTGCCATTTTAAACTGGATATCCCTGACTTTTGTCAGCGCTTGGCTATAGAGGATTTCTGGAGTTATTTTGCCGATGCCTTACCTAAACTGGACCCGCTGATTGCCGATGGCTTAGTGCAATGCTCTGATAGTGTTATTCAGGTAACGCCACTGGGCCGGTTACTGGTGCGTTTAGTCTGTGCCAGTTTTGATCGTTACCTGCATCAGGCCAATAGCTTGAGTTATTCTAAAGTGGTTTGATCCAACATCAAAGCCTGCCCTCTTTTTGACAACGCCTGAACTGCAGGCAATTTAATTTACAGATCTGTACTTCTTTTTCTGTTTTTCTCACTAAACTACTGAAACATAGCCACAAGCTTTAAAAAGCAGTGGCTTATTTCAAGTGATCTACAGGATGAAGTAAATGACAGACCCTTTTATGCGAGCTGCGATAGAACAAGCCAAAAAAAGTTTAGCCGAAGGCGGCATTCCTATAGGTTCAGTGCTGGTGATCGATGGAGAAATTGTTGGTCGGGGCCACAATCAGCGGGTACAAAAAGGCAGTTGTGTATTGCATGCGGAAATGGATTGTCTGGAAAACGCCGGTCGTTTAACGGCAAAAGACTACCAACGAGCCGTGTTGTATTCCACCTTATCCCCTTGTGATATGTGCAGCGGCACTGTGCTGCTTTATGGCATTCCAAAAGTGATCGTAGGTGAAAACCGTACTTTTCAGGGGCCTGAGGGCTATGTCAAAAGCCGTGGCGTTGAACTTATCGTTCAGGACAATGTAGAGTGTGTGCAACTGATGCAGGATTTTATTGCCACTAAACCAGAATTATGGAATGAAGATATAGGGGAATAACGTGAAGTTATGGTGTGTGCTGTTACATGGATTGTTAGCCAGTACCCCGGCATCAGTGGATGCATCATCATGGGGAAATAGTAGTTCAGGCTGGCTGCTTTTAGCCGCGGCCGCGCTGTTTATTATTCCTGCTACTTTGGCCTTTGTTATTTTTATATTTCGGGTCAATCGTAAACTCAAAGCTATAGTGAATACAGGTCAGCGCGCTGCCATGATGCAACAAAACCGCAGTCGGGTTCTTGCGATGATTGTTGAGCAGGCACCATTGGTACAGGTGTTGGATGCACTGGTTGAAGGCGCTGAACAAATGGACCCATCGGCCAGCTGCACTGTGTTATTGCTCGATGAGCAAGGTTTTTTGCATGTGGCTTCGGCTCCTCATTTACCGGATGAATACAACGCAGCTATTGATGGTTTGGCTGCAGGTTATGGTGTGGGATCCTGTGGTACTGCTGCCTATTCGGGGGAGCGAGTGATAGTGGAGGATGTCCGGCTGCATCCTTACTGGCAACCTTATCAGGCTCTGGTTGATATAGCTGGTATCCGTTCTTGCTGGTCTGAACCTATCAAAAACCGTCAGGGTAAAGTACTGGGTACTTTCGCGATTTATCATAAAGAGGTGACAGTTCCGTCGGAGCAGGATATTCAACTGATTAGTGAAAGCGCAGCTTTAGCAGAAATTGTGATTGAACGCAGTCACGCAATAGAAGCGTTGAAACGCAGTGAAGAAAGGCATCGTTTATTGGCCGATCATGCGACTGATGTGATTTGGACTATGGATTTAAGTGGCCATTTTACCTATATCAGTCCCTCAGCACAAAAGCTGACAGGTTTTACTGTCGCAGAGCTGATGCATCAACAAATGCAACAGCTGGTGACACCTGACTCTTATGCGCAGGTGAAACTGCAAATGAAAAAGGCAGCCAAAGCTCTTCAGGATGGAGAAGTTTATCCGGATTATGTAGGCGAAGTGGAGCAGGTGTGTAAAGACGGCCGCCGCGTTTGGAGTGAAGTAAAAATCTCCGGCATGTATGATGCTGAAGGGGCATTTGTGGGCATTTTGGGGGTGAGCCGGGATTTAACCGAACGACGTAAAATTGAAGAACGTATGCGTTATATGGCGCAGCACGATACCTTAACAGGTTTACCGAATCGCACTTTGTTTTCTGACCGCTTACAAAAGGCATTGCAATACGCAGTGCGGCATAAAAAAGCCTTGGCCCTGATGTTATTGGATTTAAACAAGTTTAAACCTGTGAACGATACTCATGGTCATGCAGTTGGCGATTTGTTATTACAGCAGGTGGCAGAGCGTTTACAGCATGCAATCCGCTCTTCCGATACCGTAGCCCGTATAGGAGGCGATGAGTTTATTATCCTATTACCTGCAGTGGACGAACTAAATCATGCTGCTTTGGTGGCCGAAAAAATTCAGCATTCTATCGCTTTACCTTTTGATATTCATGGTCTGGAAATTCAGATCAGCTGCAGCATAGGACTGGCTTGTTATCCAGAGGATGGTGAAACTGATTTAGTGCTGAGCAAAGTGGCGGATCAACGTATGTACCAGCAGAAAGCAGAACTTAATTCGGGTCAGAGTAAAATTAAATCTCTTATTTAATTTTACTCTGACCCGATGCAGTTTTTACAAATTATTTCGTCTTTTCCGGCCAGGTGGCAGGTAAAGATAAATCACCTGAAGCCACATCGTACACATTCACTACGCAGAGCAGCGGGTTATGCAGGTTGGCATTTACTTTCAACGCAGCTGTCACACCGTCGTAGTTAAAATCAGTTGGGAAGCCCACTTCTTTTAACGGCACACGGATGGTGACTGTATCTTTTTTCAGGTTGAAATCATAACCCGGAGAGTCGATATAAATTGGAGCGCCTGGCCAGGTTTTTGGCACTTTAGGAGTTTCACCTTTAGGGATATCCCGTACTTTTAAACCTTTAGGGCCACAGCTTTCATCTGGGGTTAACACTACCCAGTGTGAATGCCAGTCGTCGCCGTCGTTCGCCAGATTGCCATCGTTGTTTTCGTCATACAAAGGTGTGTCATCAAAGTCAGGGTGGGCTGTTAACGCCAGCGCCACTATGCCTTTTTTACCATCAAACCCAATGACTGAAGAATCCAGTGTGGTTGGCCAGACATAACTTAGTACGTCTGCTGTGGCGAAGTTACCGCCATTGCTGACTGGTTTTTCTGCACCTGCAGTGCCAGCAACCACTTGTTCAAATACCAGATGGGTACCGTCTTTAAATACCCGGGTGTGAACTAAGTCAAAAGCAGCTTTAGTGGCTGATTTTTCCGAGTGAATACCACCAGGGCCATGAGCCAGCGCCTGGCTGGCGGCTAAAGCTATTAAAGAACTTAACAGTAATTTTTTCATCATTCACCTCAAGCTAAATCTGTGATGGCAGCGCCAAAGTTGATATGTAATACCTGGCCATCAATAACTAAGGCTGGCACTGACTGGACACCGGCAGCTTTGGCTGTTGCGACTTCAGCACTCTGCTCGCCTAAATGCACTACATGGATTTGGTATTTATTTGGGTCAATCATGCTTAACAAGGCTTGCTCGGCGCTAATGCAAACAGGGCAACCAGCATGGTAAAAAGTAGCAATAGTTTTAGTGTTCATAGCTTTGTTTCCATTAAAAGAGTCAGGTTAAGCAGGTTAAGAATCTGTACTGCACTACACTGTATTGCGCTGTACTTTACTATATGTTTCGACTCGATACGTATTATTGTTTTGAATCGAAACAGTGTCAAGGCTATGTTTTAATAAAACTGTGGGTTATTTGGTAAGATTTTGATTTTTACAGTTTTATTTTTTTTGTTATGTGCTGCTAATTACCAGAAAACAAAAAAGCCACCGGGTTGGTGGCTTCTTGGTTAATTCGGGTCAGAGTAAAATTAAAACACTGAGTTAATTTTACTCTGACCCGAATTAAGTTAAATAGCGCAGCTGCCGCCTTGCTGTAGCCAAATCTCCTGTTGGGGTGCATTGGCATCCAATACCTCAATACGTTCAATCTGCAGTAGTGGAATTTCCACTTTTTGCCCGTCTTTATCCAGCAGCAGGAATTCTTCCTGTGCTGTACTTCGGGTGTCACGGGCAATACCCTGAATAGTGCTGCCATCCAGCTGATGGATCAGGACTGGGTATCGTCTCATACAGATAATTTCGACATGATCATGTAAATCGCAAGCAAGAATGGCCGGGTTCATCAGGGCGCTCCTTTGATCTTGGGTTAATTAAACACAGAGCCGCTTAGCAGCCCTGTAATTTCAGAATGTAATAACCCTGCGCATTAATAGCTGCAATAACCGCTGGGGTGGCTATTTCGTTATGACAAAAATCACAGCTTTGTTGCTGTATGTCGTCACTGTTATAGCCTTGTTGTTGTAAAAACTGCTGTGCATAGAGTTTAGCCTTAGCTGCATGCTCTGGCGTCACCAACACATCAAAATGCAGGTAATGGCCATTGGTCGTTTTTACATGGGTGTCAAAAACCTGAACGTTCATAAAAGCTCCTCACTCAAAGTTGAATTAAGTATCGAGTCGATACATTATGAAAATAATAGTTTCGCTTCGATACAATGTCAAGCTATACTGTGAAGATAAAATGCAGTTCTAAATCCAGATGCAAGTGCAGGTGTGAAAACTATGGCTTTAAGCTTTTTTGATTATGTCGAACGCATCAACAGTTTGTTGCGTAGCTGGCAACGGGACGATGCCGAACTGTCTATGGTGCCCGCAGTGCAGCTTAGCGCTTTGCGTTATCTGAGTATTTGTAATCATTACTCAGACACTGTCATGGGCGTGACCGATTATCTTGGTCTGACCAAAGGCACAGTGTCCCAGTCGTTAAAAGCGCTTGAAGAGCGGCAGTGGATTTACAAAGAGCCGGATCTGCAGGACAAACGCATAGTGCATTTAAAACCAACAGCAGCGGGTTTAGCTGTGGTGCAACAGTTGGTGGCTGTGCAGGTGCTGCAACAGGCAGTGCAGCAGTTGGGGCCTGAACTGGAACAGCAACTGACAGGCGCTTTGCATCAGTTGTTGAGTCATGTGCAGCGGCAAGAGCAGCGCAAAAGTTTTGGCCTGTGCAAAAGCTGTCGTTTCCATCAACAGCAGGACGGTTTGCCCTTTTGTGGTTTAACTCAGCAGCCTTTGCCAGTAACAAGCACACAGTTGATTTGTCGTGAACATCAGGACCCGGCATAGAGGAGAAAATAGATGAAAACGAAAAGTTGTGTGGTGATCCGGCATTTGCAGTTTGAAGATCTCGGTAGTTTTGCTGAGCCATTAACGGCTGCTGGTTATCAGCTGCAGTATCTGGATGCGGCTATGGATGATTTAACTGCGGCTTATCAGGCCGATTTAACTGTCATTTTAGGTGGCCCTGTGGGCGTGTACGACACGGCTTTGTATCCGTTTTTACAGACTGAGCTTCTGATAGCTAAACAACGTTTGGCTGAACAAAAGCCATTAGTAGGGGTTTGCCTCGGGTCGCAGCTAATAGCCGCAGCTGCTGGTGCAGCTGTCTATCCGGGCGCTTATGGCAAAGAAAT
>Ga0180008_1000243_pt1 | contig 52912 bp, 45 predicted proteins | sample MM_PW_MetaG_FD_121121 | JGI IMG/M metagenome (GOLD analysis project Ga0180008, IMG submission 121121) | Groundwater microbial communities from the Aspo Hard Rock Laboratory (HRL) deep subsurface site, Sweden - MM_PW_MetaG | ecosystem: Environmental > Aquatic > Deep subsurface > Groundwater... | reverse complement strand
GGCGGGCGCCAGGCGGTCGAGGAATAAGGTGGCGGCGAGCAGGTCGGCGGCGCCGCCTGGCGAGGCACGCAGTGACAACATCTCGCCTTCCAGTGCGCGCAGCTGGCGGCGCCCGGCGAGGCTGGCGCAACCGCCGGCAGCCAGCACGGCGCGAGCGCCCTGCTGCATGCGGGTCAGGCCATCGAGGCCCGCGCGGTGCAGCACGCAGGTGTCGCTGAGCTCGGTCATGATCGCCAGCAGCGCATCGAGCCGGGCGTTCTGCTCACCTGACCCGCCGCGGCGGCTCACCAGCAGTTGTGGCAGGCCCTGTTCGATGACGGCGGGAAAGCCATGCTGGGCCTGTTCCCGTGCACCGAGCACGCCATAGGTCCGGCAGACCCGCCCCCCATGGCTGTCTGGGTTGTGCGGCGCAGCCGGGTCGCTCAAGCGGGCCAGTGCCGCGGCCGTTGCCGCAACGCCTCGGGCGTCGGGCGCGTCGATTTGCAGCGCCGCCGCCGCGCTGAGCAGCCCCAGCGCCCAGATCGCCCCGCGATGGGTGTTCACGCCGCCAGTGACGCGGAGCATGTCGGCTTCGCCGTCCCGGCCCAGCTGGCCCAGGGTTTCGCGCAGGGGCTGGCCGACTTCGCCAAGCTGCTGCGCCGCTTCGGCCATTGCCTTGAACGTAGGCCACAGCGCATGAGCCGAGGCGTGCATCAAGCCCAGGTGCAGGTCGTCATGCGCGCCGTTGCCGCGGCGGTCGACCAGGCCCGGCTTCGGCGAGAGGTCGGCCTCGTCGATCAGCGCCTGCACCGCCAGGTCTGCCAGGCGCTCAGCCAGCGTCGGCTGCGCCTGTCTTGCAATGAGTGCGCTCATCACCAGCTCCTGAACTTGGCAGGCGGGTTGTAGAGGCCGCCGGACCAGTCCACCAGCTCGGCGATGCTCTTCGCCGCCAGCAGCTCGCGGGTCGCATCGTTGCGGCGGATCCCGAGGTCTTCCGGCAGCGCGATCAGCCCTTCGCGGCGCATGCGCGCGGTGTCTTTCGGGTTATGCCGCAGGCCGATGCTGGTGACGCCCGCCACCGCGGCGATCATCGCCTGACGCTCTTCCAGCGAGCGCGCCTTGTACAGGTAGGCGATGCCTTCCTCGGTGAGCAGGTGAGTAACGTCGTCGCCGTAGATCATGATCGGCGCCAGCGGCATGCCGCTCTTCTTTGCCACCTCGACCGCGTCGAGCTGCTCGACAAAGGTGGGTTTGCCGCCTTCCTGGAAGGTCTCGACCATTTGCACCACGAGCTTCTTGCCGCGCTCGAGCAGGGTCACCGGCGCTTCGCCACCGGGCATGGCCATGTCCAGCCAGGCCGGGGTCGGATGGCGCCGGCCGCGCGGGTCGTGGCCCATGTTCGGCGCACCACCGAAACCGGCCAGACGACCGCGGGTGACGGTGGAGGAATGGCCATCGCCATCGACCTGCAGGGTCGCGCCGATGAACAGGTCCACGGCGTACTGCCCGGCCAGCTGGCACATCATGCGGTTGGAGCGCATCGAGCCGTCGCGGCCGGTGAAGAACACGTCCGGGCGCTGGGCGATGTAGTTCTCCATGCCCAGCTCGGTGCCGAAGCAATGCACGCTCTCGACCCAGCCGGTCTCGATCGCCGGGATCAGGGTCGGGTGCGGGTTGAGTGTCCAGTTGCGGCAGATCTTGCCTTTCAGGCCAAGGGATTCGCCGTAGGTCGGCAGGATCAGCTCGATGGCGGCGGTGTTGAAGCCGATGCCATGGTTGAGCGACTGCACGCTGTGTTTTTCGTAGATGCCGCGGATCGCCATCATCGCCATCAGCACGTGCACCGGCTTGATGTGACGCGGGTCGCGGGTGAATAGCGGCTCGATATAGAACGGCTTGTCGGCGACTACTACGAAATCCACCCAGCTGGCCGGGATATCCACCCGCGGCAGCTCGTCGACGATCTCGTTGACCTGGAAGATGACGATGCCGTCGGAGAACGCGGTGGGCTCGACCAGCGCCGGGGTGTCTTCGGTGCTGGGGCCTGTGTAGATGTTGCCGTGGCGGTCGGCCTGGAAGCCGGCCACCAGCGCGACATTGGGGATCAGGTCCACCAACAGACGCGAATAGAGTTCGATGTAGGTGTGGATGGCGCCGACTTCGAGCAGGCCGTCTTCGAGCAGCTGGCTGATGCGCAGGCTCTGCGGGCCGGCAAAGGAGAAGTCCAGCTTGCGCGCGATCTGCCGTTCGAACAGATCCAGGTGCTCGGCGCGGCTGACGCTCGGCATGATCATGTGCAGATCATGCAGCTTGCCGGGGTCGGCCTGGGCCAGGGAGCGGGAGAGGAAGTCCGCCTGCTTCTGGTTGTTGCCCTCGAGCACCACCCGGTCGCCGGGGGCGATCAGCAGTTCCAGGGCCTCGACGATCCGCTCGCTGGGCAGCACCACGCCATCGGCGAGGTTGCGCACCTGATCGAGACGCCGGGCTTTTTCAGCGCGACGACGCGACCACTGCGGCGGTGGGGAGATTGTTGTTGTCATGGCGACTCCACAGTATTTCCGCTTGTGGAGCGCACAGTAGGGAGATGACCGGAGGGTCATCAATCAAGCGCGGAGGCGTTTCGTTACGCTGAGGTTAACGATGGCTCTGGATGGGCTTACAACCAACCGAGCGTCACGCTGGCGAGCAGCAAATAGCGGCCGCCCTTGGCCAGGGTTACCAACAAGAGGAAGCTCCACAGCGGTTCACGCAGCGTGCCCGCCACTACTGTCAGCGGGTCGCCGATGATTGGTACCCAGCTCAGCAGCAGCGACCAGCGACCGAAGCGGTGATAGCGGCGCTGGGCCCGTTCCAGCTGCTGCGCGCTGACGGGGAACCAGCGTTTGTTGCGCAGACGTTCGATCGATCGGCCCAACAGCCAGTTGACCAATGAGCCCAGCACATTGCCCAGCGTGGCGACCGCCAGCAGACCTGTCAGCGAATAGCCGCCATGCAGCAACAGCCCGACCAGCACGGCCTCGGATTGAGCGGGTACCAGCGTAGCGGCGGCGAAGGCCGCGCCGAACAGGCCGAGGTAGGCAGTCAGGTCGAACATTATGGAATCGTGGGCTCAGGCATCGCCGATGCGACATAACGAGAAGGCATGATGAAAATCTGGCAGGCTGCAGCCTTGGCGTCACGCATGGCAAGGTAACAGAGGATTTTGATGAAAGGCAGGTTGATCTACCTCATCGGCCCTTCCGGTTCCGGCAAGGACAGCGTGCTCGATGCGGCACGCGAAGCCCTGGCCGAGCGCGGCGTACGTATCGCACGGCGAGTCATCACGCGCTCGGCCGAAGCCGTGGGCGAATCTGCCGAAGCGGTCAGTCATGACGAGTTCGATCGTTTGGAGCGCGACGGTGCCTTTGCCATGAGCTGGCGCGCCAACGAACTTGCATACGGGATACCCATCCAGATCGACCAGTGGCTGGCCGCCGGTGAGGATGTGCTGGTCAACGGTTCGCGTGGCTATCTTGAGCAGGCGCGCCAGCGCTATCCCGACCTGCTGGCGGTGTTGCTCAGCGTACGCCCCGAGGTGCTGCGCCAACGGCTGCTCAAACGCAACCGCGAGACGCCGGAGCAGATCGAAGCCCGCCTGGCCCGCAATGCACGTTTCGAGGACTCGCTGGACGAACTCTTTCTGCTGGACAACTCAGGCGATCTTCACGAGTCAGTGAGCAAGCTGCTGCGACTCATCGATCGTTAACCCATCAGCGCCCTGGCTGTGGGTGGAAGCCCGGCACCGCGTTGGGCCGGTCGATGCGGCCGGCCGGCATGGTGCACTTGAGATCGCGGAAAGGCTGGCCGTTGAGCAGCTCCCAGCCATGCCCCGGCGAGGTCTGCCGACAGATCACCGTGCCGTCGGCCTTGCTTTGCCACTGGTAATACGGCGCCGGGGCGGCGTAAGCCAGCAACGGCAAGAACAGGCTGAACGCAATGAGAACGGCGCGCATGGGTCGGACTTCGATGGAGGGCTGGCGCCACTTTAGCCGGATCGATCCATAGCGCAAGCACAGCTGGTCGCAGCGGCGGCTAGGACCAGACCTTTTGCGCCTCGCGCATGAAGATCTCCACCGTTTTCGGCCCGATCCCTTCGAACTCGCCCAGCCTTTTTTCCAGCTCCTTGCGGTCCTTGCTTTGTTCACGAATGTTGCCGAGCTTGCCGCCGTATTCGTTATTGAGTTTGTCGCTGAGCTTGAGCAGGCGTTCGGCGGTCGATTCGTCATAGCGCACGTAGTGACCCTCCCCCAGCATGTCCACCAGCTCTTGCCAGCTGCAGTTGCCTAGCTTTCTCGGCGTGTCGCGTTTGTGCTTTTCGACGATGACACGATAGGCGTCGGCGGCGATGTCCTGCTGGATGCGCTTGCCGAACAGGAAGCTGGCGATGAACCATTTGAACAGCTCGCCTTCTCCCTGACTGATATCGATCCCGAGTTCTTTCGCGCTGATTTCACTGGCCATTGCTGTGTCTCGCTCGCGGTGGATTCCTCTGTTGCGACGCCAACGGCAGATCAGGGTTCGCATCGGCTTTTGCGCGGCGATAGGCAGAATTCCGCCTATCGCCGCTTCACCTATGAGCGAAATATTGCCAACAGGGGCTATGAGGCGGCCCTGACCCGCTGAAACAGAGCCTTCGGCGTTATGGCACAGCTCGTGCTAAGTCTTAACTGCCCGATGCGACGACCAACGACAAGAAAAGCCGCACAGCGCTCCTGCTTCACTCTGTGAAAGCACGTCCGACGCCGTCTCTCCTTTTCTTGTCGTTGCATGCAGCCCTGGCGCTGTAGCTGATCGTCTATCGTCAGTTCTGCAAAACCAATAACAACGAAACGGAGATACACCATGAGATTGACCAAACGCTTCAGCCTGCTCGCTGCCGCAGCGGCCTTCACCGCCAGCACCGCCGCAGTGGCTGCCCCGACCTTCATCAATATCCTCACGGGCGGCACCAGCGGTGTGTACTACCCAATCGGGGTGGGCATCTCCCAGCTGTACAGCAAAGGCATCGACGGCGCGAAAACCTCCGTGCAGGCAACCAAGGCTTCGGTCGAAAACCTCAATCTTCTGCAATCCGGTCGTGGCGAGCTGGGCTTTGCCCTCGGTGACTCTGTCGCTGACGGCTGGAATGGCGTCGAGGAAGCCGGCTTCAAGGCACCCCTGAAGAAACTGCGCGCCATCGGCGGCAGCTACCCGAACTACATCCAGATCGTCGCCAGCAAAGAGTCCGGCATCAAGACGTTGGCCGACCTCAAGGGCAAGTCGATCTCCGTCGGCGCGCCGAAATCCGGCACCGAACTCAACGCTCGCGCCATCCTCAAGGCGGCCGGCCTGAGCTACGAAGACATGGGCAAGGTGGAATACCTTCCGTTTGCCGAATCTGTCGAGCTGATCAAGAACCGCCAGCTGGATGCCACCCTGCAATCGGCCGGCCTGGGTATGGCCGCCATTCGCGACCTGGCTTCGACCATGCCGCTGAACTACGTGGAAATCCCGCAAGACGTGGTCGACAAGATCGGCAACGACGCCTACCAGGCGGCCAAGATCCCGGCGGGTACCTATGACGGCCAGGAAGCCGACGTGCCGACCGTGGCCATCACCAACATCCTCGTGACCCATTCGGACGTGCCGGATGACATTGCCTACCAGATGACCAAGCTGTTGTTCGAAAACCTCGACCAGCTAGGCAACGCGCATTCCGCCGCCAAGGACATCAAGCTGGAAAACGCCACCAAGGCGCTGCCGATCCCGCTGCATCCGGGTGCCGAGCGTTACTACAAGGAAGCCGGCGTACTCTGATTACGCCCCTGGGCAGCCCGGTGCTGCCCAGCCTGAACCGTGGGCGTCAGTCCTGACGTCTGCGGCTCGTCCAATCCGAATCTGAAGAGGCGCTAGTAAAACCAGCGTGAAATCACGGCAGGTTTTGTTAGCGGCTCTACGCGACCACGCTTTATCAGCTCGAGGCAATTCATGAGCGAACTACAACAAGAGGAAGGCCTGGCAGGTAGCGCAGCCGATTGGCCAAAAGCATTGTTTTATGTGGCCCTGCTGTTCTCGATCTACCAGATCGTCATGGCGGCGTTTCACCCGGTATCGAGCCAGGTACTGCGAGCCGGGCATGTCGGCTTTCTGCTGATGGTCGTTTATCTGTACTTTCCAGCCGCGGGCAATGGTCGCCCCTGGCAGCCGCTGGCCTGGGTATTGGGCCTGGCGGGCATGGGCACGGCGTTCTACCAGTGGTATTTCGAAGCTGACCTGATCCAGCGCTCCGGCGATCTCACGACCACCGATTTCGCCGTTGGCGTCCTGCTGATCGCCCTGGTATTCGAAGCCGCTCGCCGGGTCATGGGCATCGCCTTACCGATCATCTGCGCGACATTCCTTGCCTACGGGCTGCTCGGCCAGTACCTGCCCGGCGATCTCGCGCACCGTGGCTACGGCATCGATCAGATGGTCAACCAGCTCGCCTTTGGCACCGAAGGGCTCTACGGCACGCCAACCTACGTGTCGGCGACCTATATCTTTCTGTTCATCCTGTTCGGCGCTTTTCTCGAACAGGCCGGGATGATCAAGCTGTTCACCGACTTCGCCATGGGCCTCTTCGGCCACAAGCTGGGTGGGCCGGCCAAGGTGTCGGTGGTGTCCTCGGCGCTGATGGGCACCATCACCGGTTCCGGCGTCGCCAACGTGGTGACCACCGGCCAGTTCACCATTCCGCTGATGAAGCGCTTCGGCTACAAGGCCGCGTTTGCCGGCGGTGTGGAAGCAACGTCTTCCATGGGCAGCCAGATGATGCCGCCGGTGATGGGCGCCGTGGCGTTCATCATGGCCGAAACCATCAATGTACCCTTCATTGAAGTCGCCAAGGCCGCGCTGATCCCGGCCCTGCTCTACTTCGGTTCGGTGTTCTGGATGGTGCATCTGGAAGCCAAACGCGCCAACCTCAAAGGCTTGCCGAAAGAGGAATGCCCCAGCGCCATGGCCGCGGTCAAGCAGCGCTGGTACCTGCTGATTCCACTGGGTGTGCTGGTTTATCTGCTGTTTTCCGGGCGTACGCCACTGTTCTCGGGCATGGTCGGCCTGGCACTGACGGCCATCGTGATCCTCGGCTCGGCGATCATCCTCAAGGTCTCGTCATTCGGCTTGCGCATTGCCTTCTGGATCGCCCTGGGCGTGCTATGTGCCGGGTTCTTCCAGCTCGGCATCGGGGTGATCTTCGGGGTCATCGCGGTACTGGTAGCGATCTGCTGGTTCATCAAGGGCGGGCGCGACACCCTGGTGGTATGCCTGCATGCGCTGGTCGAAGGGGCGCGCCATGCGGTTCCGGTGGGTATCGCCTGTGCGCTGGTCGGCGTGATCATCGGTGTGGTGTCGTTGACCGGTGTGGCCTCGACCTTTGCGGGCTACATCCTCGCGGTTGGTGAGGACAACCTCTTCCTGTCGCTGCTGCTGACCATGGCCACCTGCCTGGTGCTGGGCATGGGTATCCCGACCATCCCCAACTACATCATCACCAGCTCCATCGCCGCACCGGCCCTGCTGGACCTTGGCGTTCCGCTGCTGGTCTCGCACATGTTCGTGTTCTATTTCGGCATCCTGGCTGACCTGACACCGCCTGTCGCGCTGGCCTGCTTTGCAGCAGCGCCCATCGCCAAGGAAACCGGGCTGAAAATCAGCATGTGGGCGGTGCGCATCGCCATTGCCGGCTTCGTGGTGCCGTTCATGGCGGTCTACAACCCGTCGCTGATGATGCAGGGCGACAGCCTGTGGATGACTGCGTACATGGTGCTGAAGGCAAGCTTTGCCATTGGTCTCTGGGGCATCGCCACGATCGGCTACCTGCAGCGACCGCTGGCCTGGTGGGAGCGGGTGCTGGGCTTCGCCGCCGGTGCGACGCTGATCATGGCCATGCCGATCACCGATGAAATCGGCTTTGGTATCGGCATCCTGCTAATGGCTCAGCACATCGTGCGTGCCCGCCGGGCCGGGCCGGTACTGGCGTGATCGGACTCTGTCTGGGCTTGGCCGGGGTGGTGTGGGCGCAGGTGCCCACGGCCGACTTTACCCTGGCCTGGACCCATACGATCGAGAAGATCCGTTGGGAAGAGGATTACCGCGTGACGCCGGACGGGCTGCTGCTCGGCGAAGCGCGGGTCAAGGGTTCAGGTGCCGGGATGGAAATTCCGGATGATGCCGAACTGCGTGACGGGGCCTGGCACTACCAGCGCCAGATGCCGCCGTTGCAACCCTTGCGAGTGGGGCGAACCCCCGAAGCAGGGGATTATCAACTGTGTTTCAACCAGCGTTGTCACGCCTTGAGCGAATGGCTTGGCCCGCCAAAAGCGGACCAGCCCGCGCTGGAACTCTGGAGCTGCGCCGCGCAGGCGGTGGGCTCCTCCTGATTCTGGGTGAGGCTTTGCCGCGTTAGGGGCGCATAAATCGCCTGGTTGATCGGTGAAGCGTGATCCACCCTACGTTGGCTCAGCGCCTACGGCGGTTATCAGATGGCCTGCAACGTCGCTCTGCGCTTGCTCGCCGCCACCTGTCTGGCGCGCAACTTGCGCCACCAGATCACCACGCCGGTCACCGACAGCACGGCAATTGCCAACCCCAATACCGCGATCAGAATGCGCCCTGGCATACCGAGGATGCGGCCGCCGTGTATTGCCGGTTGCAGCATGTGAAACTGCTCACCCAAGGTGCCCTGCCCCGGTATCTCCTGCCCCAGCAATTGCGTGCCATCGCTGCCATGAAAGAACAGCCAGGCGTTGCCCTGGTTGCTGTCGTGGTCACCGAAGCCAGCGCCATAGAAGTTGTATTCGAAGCTGTAGTAGAGCTCACCAATCGGCTCGCTCAGGCCAAGGTCGGCAGCGTGCTGCATGGCATAGTCGTAAGCACGGTGGAAGTCGTACTGAGTGGTGCCCAGCTCCGCCTCTGGCAACCTGCCGCGTGCCTCGTAGACGCTCGGCTCAACTGGCGAAAACAACGACACCACCGGTTTGAACACCTGTTCGGGCAGGTTCATGGCAATACTGCTGATGGCGACCGGCGTGAGCAGCAACCACAGCCACAGGCCGCCCGCACGATGCACGTCGTGGTTGAGCCGCTGCCGCTTGATCTTCCAGGCCGTCCACCACTTGCCGAAGAACGGCCGACCACGTGGAAAGGTCAGCAGCAGGGAGACGAAACAGTCGAGGGTCCAGAATATTGCGACGACACCCATCAGCCAGATGCCCCAATTGCCGGGCAAGGTCAGGTTGTAGTGAAACTCCAGCATGAAGGGCACGAAATTCTTGCGCGAAAAGCAGCACTCACCCCAGTGGCGCGTGCCGACAAGCTCGCCGGTCACCGCATCGAGGTATTGCACTACGGGCTCTACGTCGTAGGGCTTGCTGGTTTGCGGATCGTTGCGCGGCACCAGGGCCATTAGCGCCGCATGTCCCGGCTCATCGGGGAACTCCATGTACCAGACCTGCATACGCGGGTTGGCCTGCTCGACCCGCTCGACCAACGCTCCAGGCGCCAGCACCGAGCCTTCGCTGGCGGTGTGGTAGAACTCGGGGTTGAGCCACTCGTCCAGCTCGTGGTGGAAGGCCAACACACTGCCGGTGATGCCCGCCAAAAACAGGAACAGCGCCGTGGCCAGGCCGATATAGCGGTGCAGCAGAACTAGAACTCGACGCATCAAAGTGTCCATCTCGCAGAAAGCACAAAGCCGCCGGCCGATGAAGGCCAGCGGCTAGCGACAGGGCTTAGAAGTCGTAGGTCAGGGTCGCCATGACGTTGCGGGATTCGCCGTAGTAGCACTGGTTGAGGCTATTGCAGGCCGCGACGTATTTCTCGTCGGTCAGGTTGTTCAGGTTCAGTTGCGCGCTGAGCCCGTCGAGCCCAACACGCGACAGGTCATAGCCCAGCATGGCGTCATAGAGCGTGTAGGACGGTATGCGCAGCGTGTTCTCCGCGTCCGCCCAGCTCTTGCCGAAGTAGCGCATGCCGCCACCGATCTGCAGGCCCGCGATTGCGCCCTGCTCGAAGGTGTAGTCAGTCCATAGCGATGCCATGTTGCGCGCCACCGCGTTGGGCGTATTGCCGCGGTTGTTGACCCCGGCGGTGCCGACGTAATCCTTGCTGTACTCGACGTCCATGTAGGTGTAGCTGGCGATGACGTTGAGGTTGTCCAGCGGGTTCACGCGCGCTTCGAGTTCCACGCCACGGGAGGTGATCTCGCCCACAGAGCGGAAGAAGTTCTCGTTGGAGTCCTTGCTGGACAGATTGGACTGTTTCAAATCGAACAGCGAAATCGTGTAGAGATCATCGGTGCCCAGCGGCTGATACTTCAGGCCGACTTCGACCTGCTCGCCTTCGGTCGGGTCAAGCAGGGTGATGTTGTAGGCACCGTTGCTGTAGTTATAAGCACCCGTCGCGTTGGGGTTGAACGACTCCGAATAGCTGACGTACGGCGACAGACCGTTGTCGAACGCATAGAGCACACCGACTCGCCCGGTGAATTGCTCGAGTTTGGATTGATCGGACTGGTCGCCGTACTGGGATTCGGTCTGATCGAAGGAAACGTCCACCCAGTCCTGACGCATGCCCAGGGAGAAACGCCAGTTGTTCAGGCTGATCAGATCCTGCACATAAAGGCCGGTTTGTTGCAGCTCCCGTGCCTCGTCGTACTGGTGATAAAACGCAAGACTGCCTGGGTTGGCCACGCTGGTGTAGGGGTTGACGGTGCCCACTCCGGTTGCCGCGTTGTAACTGACCTTGGCCTTGCGCCGTTGGTAATCCAGCCCAGTGACTAGGGTATGGCTGAGCGCACCGGTATCGAACAGGAACTGCAGCTGGTTATCCAGCGTCCAGGCATGCAATACCTCATCGGCACCCGTGTAGTAGCGCACCAACTCGTCAGTGGTGGCGTAGCCGTATTGGTAGACCTGACCTGACTCAACGGTGGAATCGAGGTACTGGAAGTTCTGCCGCGCCGACACCGTATCGTTGAAGCGGTGTTCCAGCTGATAGCCGACCATCTGCTGGTCGCGCTCGAACTGCTCGTAGTCCTCGTCGCCCTCGAAGAAGCTGCGCGAGATGCGCTGGCCGTTGTGGGAGGTGACGGTGCCGTCGGCTGGGAGGCCCCCGTGATATCCGCTTTCAGGATCGCGCTGGAGCATTGCCTGCAGCGTGAGCCGGGTGTCTTCGGTGAAGTCGATGCTCAGCGAGGGCATCACGGCGTAACGCTGTTCCTCAATGCCATCGACCTGGTTGTCGGCATCCTTCGCGACACCGACCAGGCGGTAGGCAATGCGCTCGTCTTCCAACGGCCCGGTGAAGTCGAATGCGACCTGCTTGTTGTCCTCACTGCCGTAGGACAGACGTATCTGCCGACTCGTCTGGTATTGCGGCTTCTTGCTAGTCATCGCCACCAGTCCGCCCGGTAGGCTGCGCCCGTAGAGCACCGACGACGGTCCCTTGAGAATGTCGATACGCTCGATGAAATACGGGTCGACCTGCAGGCTGCTGTAGGTGCCGCTATCACCCAGCAGCTTCTGGCCGTCGAGGTAGAGGTTATCCACCGAGCCGTCGGTGATACCACGCATGGCAACGTAGTCGTATCGGGTCGTCGCGCCATAGGGCGTGCTCATCAGACCTGGCGTGTATCGAACCGCCTGCGCGATGGAGCGCGAGCCTTGGTCCTCAATCTGCTGGCGCGTGACCACGGACACGGTCTGGGACGTTTCAGCCAAGGGCATGCTCGTCTTGGTCGCCACGCTGCTGTGCGTCGCCTTGTAGCCGTCCATCTCACCCAGTGCGTTTCCCAGCGCGAAGCCCTCGACCACCATGGGCTTGAGCTCCACGGCTCCGGCTTGCTCGCGAGCCGGCACCAGCGAATAGGTCCCGCGCTCGTCACGGACCGCCTGCAAACCGCTGCCGCGCAGCAAGGTTTGAAAGCCCTCATCCACGCCGTACTGGCCCTGCAAACCGCTGGAGTCGCGGCGGTCCACGAGGCTGCCATCGACGGACAGCATCACCCCCGCCTCGCCCGCGAAACGGCTCAGTGCGCTGGACAGGGAACCGGCTGGGATGTCATAGCGCCGTGCAGTTTGCTCAGCCGCCGATTGCGCCAGAGCCACAGGAGCGGCAGCAATCGCCGTCAGTGGCAAACAGAGCAGCGCGGCACGGACGGCCCGAGACAGTGGGTTGGAACGGCGGGGAGGCAAGGCATTGGAGCGCATGATTCTTCCTTTCTGCGAAGGCAAATTCGGGATCGATGCGGTTATGCCCAGCGAGCGAAAAGAAAAGGGAACCACCCAACGAAATATTTTTGCTCTGGCTCCACTAGCGTGGCTATGCCGGCTCCAGGCTTACCCACCAGGGCAGCCGGCGATTCACGCGCAGCGACAGCGTGCTGGCAACCACGTCCAGCACTCGGTCGGTATCGGCCAGTGGGTAGGCACCGACGACACGCAAGCCGGCAATCCGAGGATCGCAACCCAGGTAACCCTGCCGATAGCGCCCCACTTCGGCGATGAACTCATCCAGGCGAAGGTTATCGGCAAGCAGTACCCTGCTCGCCCAGGCCTGCCGTCCCGATTGAACCGGACGTTCAGCCTCGATGCGAAGGTCGGTGAAGTCCAGCTGCTGTCCTTGGTGCGCCATGCGCGATCGGCCGTTGGCGGGCCGGGCCTCGACAGCGCCATCGAAAACGCTGAGCCGGGTATGCCCGTCGCGCTGCAACACCGAAAACCGCGCAGCAGCTTCGGCCTTCACGCTGCCCTCGGCGGTGCGCAGCAACAAGGGACGCCGTTCGTGGCTCACCTGCACCAACAGCTCGCCCCGGTAAAGCGACAGTTGGCGAACCTGATCATTGAGCGCGACGTCCACGGCGCTGTTGGTGTTCAGCCACAGGTGCGAACCCTCGGGCAATTGCCAATCGCGCACCTCGCCCACCGCCGTGCGTTGATCGGCCGTCCAGCTGCGCCAGGGCGTGCCGCCGCCCGCCAGAGCCAGAACACCACCACCGAAAACGACGGACAGGGTTTTCAGCGCCTGCCGTCGTGTCGGCTGCCGACGCTGCATCAAGCTGCTCGCCTCGACGCCAAACGGATCGCGGGAGAGCGGCTCGAAACGGCCGCTGATCTGCTCGACACGCTGCCACGCCCGATCGTGCTCCGGATCGCTGAGCCAGCGCCGCCAGGCTTGGCGGTCGTCATCGCTAACGGTGTCCGACTGCAGTACAGCAAACCACTGGGCAGCTGCCTGCAGTACCTGGTAATCGAGATTCACGCGTCGTCCTCGATCAGGGTCAGGCAGTGCAGCATGGCCTGCGCCATGTACTTTTTGACCATCCGCTCGGACACGCCAACCTCCAGCGCGATGGCTGCGTAAGTCAGGCCATGCAGCTGCGACAGAAGAAACGCGCGCCGCACCTTTTCCGGCAGGCGAGCCAGCATGGCCTCGACCTGCATCAGCGTTTCGACCACCAGCGCCTGGGATTCCGGTGACGGCGCGACCGCCTCGGGTTGCAGCGCGATGGCTTCCAGATACGCCTGCTCGATCTGCCGCCGACGCCAATGGTTGATCAACAGGCCACGGGCGATTATGTGCAGGTAGGCGCGCGGTTCACGGATCGCATCCAGCCCCTGATCCTTGCTCAGCACCCGAACGAAGGTGTCCTGAGCCAAGTCGGCGGCCTTCTGGCTGCAGCCCAGCTGGCGCCGCAACCAACCGTTCAGCCAGCCCTGATGGTCGACATAGAGCCGATGCACCAGTTGTTGCCGAACCAACCCGTCAGCTGCCATGTTTCGCCGCCTTTCACTCGAAGGACGCTAATGCTAACGCTTCTCATCAACAAAAGACCACGAGGTTTTCTTCTTTGGTGTTTCAATCGCGGGTTGGGGCTTTTGGATGGCTGGACTAGGCTATCGGACATCTGACTGCAGGAGATCCCTTATGATCCGCTTCGCCTGGCTCACCCTAGCTGCACTATCCGCCGCCTCCCTGCCCGCTCAGGCTGAGCAGTTGCTGCCTGGTCTATGGGAGTTCACCAGTGAAAAACTGGTCGTGGACGGCATGGAAATGCCGGGCATGGCCGAAATGCTGGCGCAGATGAAAGAGCTGCCGCCCGAACAGCGCAAGATGATGGAGAGCATGCTCGCCGAACAAGGCGTTGAGCTGGGTTCCGGTGGCATTCGGCTCTGCCTGAGCGAAGCTCAGGTCGAATCACGCAAGCTGCCCTTCCAGGACGAGCCCGGCTGCACGCAGGAAGTGCTCGAGCAGACCGACAGCCTGTGGCGATTCCGTTTCGAGTGCCCGGATGCGAAGGGCCAGGGCGAGACGAAGATCATCAGCAACCGGGAAGTGGCCAACATGATCGAGACGACGTACGCCGTGGGTGAACAGCAGGGCACCAGCCGGATGCAGTCGCGCGGCCAGTGGCTCGGCGAGGACTGCGGTACGCTGAAGCCTCAGAGCTAGCTAACGCGGACGTTTCACGTGGAACGCAACGCCCAGAGCTAGGTGGTTATTCAGTCACCCATTCGCCGGCGCTGTTCTGCTCGCAGGCGGGCTTCAGAAAACGTGCATCGCTGGCCACGCCGTAATAATGAATGTCCTGGCGATACGGCATGTTGGATACCTGAGCGTTGCGGCAGATACCGAAGGACCCAGCTGGGCATTGCTCGACGAAGGTCACTTCAACCTTCTTGTCTTTAAGAGCAGGCTGGCAAAAACCGGTGCGGAACAGCGTTTCAGGAATGCTTTGATTCTGCTGGCAGACCTTCACTTCAACCCGATCATCCTGGCTGCGAACAATGCAGCCTTCTGCAAACGCCTCGGCGCAAAGCCCCACCATCATTAGCAGCACGTACAGCGAACGCATCACCGGTTCCTCCCGATCGGACGTCGCGACTCTAGCATGCAGGTCTGAAAACCGCTTTCCTCTGTTCAGCAGAATGCGCACCATAGCGCGATGCTCTCCCATATCCCGACACATCTCATCAGCGGCTCACTTGGTGCTGGCAAGACCAGCCTGATACGCGCCCTGCTGGCGCAGCGGCCTTCCAACGAGCGCTGGGCGATCCTGATCAACGAGTTCGGACAGATCGGGCTCGATGCAGCGCTGCTGAGCACCGACGACGCAGGCGTGAGCCTGACGGAAGTCGCCGGTGGATGCCTGTGCTGCGTGAACGGCGTGCCCTTCCAGGTGGGTCTGGGTCGACTCCTGCGCAAAGCAAAGCCGGACCGATTGTTCATCGAACCCTCTGGCCTGGGCCATCCTGCCGAGCTGCTCGATCAACTGGCAGGCCCACCGTGGCGAGACGTGTTAGCGCTGCAGCCCAGCGTGGCGGTCATTGATGGGCCGGCGCTGCTGCGTGGCGAAAAGCTCCCGGTGAGTCAGACGCAATCGCTGCAGCGTTGTGGCTTGCTGGTGATAAACAAGAGCGAAGATTTAGGGCAAGCCGAACGACGGGCAGTGCAAGCGCTGCTGCCAGCGATACCGATCTGCTGGACGCAACAGGGACAGCTGCCGATCACGGAGTTGCCGGGCATCGGTCAGCGCGCTGGGCACGCGGTGACCATGCCTGCGTTGCCCTCCTCTATAGCCACCCTTGGCAGTGTCTGGCTCGACCCGCAGCAACCGCTCTGCCAGAGCCAGGGAAATGCCGAAGGCTGGAGCATTGGCTGGCGTTGGCACCCCAGCCAGCGCTTTGATTTGGAGCGGGTAACAGCATGGCTGGAATCGCTGGACTGGTGCCGTGCCAAGCTGGTTATACAGGGTGCACAGGGCTGGCAATCACTTAACGCACTGGGTGGCCAAAGCCTGGTCTTCAGGCCCAGCGAATGGCGCAAGGATTCTCGCCTCGAACTGATCTTCGCAGAGCCCCAGAATGAAAAACGTCTGAATGACGCGATGATCGCCTGTCGTCTATGAGCTGTACGCCTACTCGCCTCGACGGCGCCATTCGTCCATCTGGATGATCTGCCCTGAATCCTGACGCGCGGGAAACGGATGCGCCTCCATTTCGATGGGGCCCTGGCGTCCACCAAACATCACGATGCTGCCCTGATGGCGCTGCTCGCCAGTCACCGTGAACTCGAAACCGTAGACCCGCGCGAAGCGGCGATAACCGCGCGCATCACGAATCAGCCCGAGACGGCGAAAGGCTACGTTCCCATCGAGCAGTTCTACATCCATCTTTTTACAATGCTGCCGCACCGCGATGAGCGCCCTTTCGCGAATGCCATGGGAGTGCCACAGCCAGGCGCCAGCGGAGAGCAGCAGGAGAAAGACGAACAGGTTGCCGAGGGTCATCATGCGTGCGGCAGCCAGCTGCCGGCGCACGGCCGGCGCGTGGTGGCCGAGACGTCCATCAACTCTCCAGCCAAACGTCGCGCGCCCAGTGCCAGACCGACTCCCAGCTTTCGTCCGTCATCTCATGCTCGCTGCCATTGAACAGCATGACCTCACCTTCAAGATCGACTACATAAAAGTCCGGCCCGTCCTGGCAGAGAGGTAGCAGGTCTCGCTCCACGCCTGCGTCCCAAGCGCTCGCGGCCACTTCGGGCAGATAGGTGTGCGATTGCGGATCGACGGCAGTTACCGGTTCCAGACGCCCATAGATCACATCGCTGACGGTGAGCAGATACTCGCGCAGACCAAAGGGTAAGTTGATTAGCAACTCCTCCTCGACCTCGACCAACCGGTCATCGTCCGGCAACTCGAGCGGTACCGGTACCGGCTCGCTTAGCTCACGCAGCTGCTCGATCACTTCCTCCATGACGGTCCCCCTTTGACGGTCTTAAGAATGCGCCGTTTATACAAGCCCTCGCATTGGCTAGCCAGTACCAGTCGCGCTAAAGTATTTGCCGTTTTGAAAAAATGGCGCACCGGCAGGTTTCGCAGCTAATCATTAATCCGTCTTGCAGTCTCAGACCATAAGGTAGCAACCGCAATTGGTGCCTGCTCGTCGCCATTAGCCCGTACCGGGGCGGACAGGAGAAATTGTGGCATCCATCGAAGACCAAGACATGCTCGCCAAGGCCATTGCCCAATGCGGCGATGAGCCCATCCATATCCCCGGCAGCATTCAGCCCCACGGCTTTCTGCTGGTGCTCAGCGAGCCAAGACTGACGATTACCCAGGCCAGCGAAAACGTTCGTGACTGGCTTGGCGTCGATGCGCACATGCTGCTGGGTCAGCCTCTGACGGAACTCATCGGTGACTGCGGCTTTTCCGAAGGGCTCGCCAGTCTGACTGACGATGACCACAATCCCTTTCATCTGCGAGACATCAATTTCAACCTGCCTGGCCGAAGCAACCATCCGCCGCTGGCTCTTATGGCGCACCGTTACCACGGCAAGCTGATCGTCGAATTCGAATCAGCCGGCAGCCCAGGCGCGGCATACGACAAGCTATACCCCTTGATGCGCACTTTCGTCGTGCAGCTGCAGGAGGCGCAAGACCTTCAATACATCTGCCAACTGGCCGTTGATGAGGTCAAGCGCATCACCGGGTTCGGTCGGGTCAAAGCCTATCGGTTCGACGCCCAGGGCAACGGCCATGTGTTGGCAGAACAGGCTGACGAAGGTTATCCGCATTATCTGGGCCTGTGCTTTCCCGCCTCGGATATCCCGCCACAGGCACGCCAACTCTACTGCAACAACCTGATCCGCGTGATCCAGGACGCCAATTACAAACCCTCTCCGGTCGTACCCACGCTCACCCCCGACGGAGAGCCGCTGGACCTGAGTTTCGCCTCGTTGCGCAGCGTGTCGCCGGTTCACCTGCAATACATGCGCAACATGGGCACGCTGGCTTCGATGTCGATCTCCATCGTCATTCAGGGGCGCCTGTGGGGTCTGATCTCCTGCCACGATGCCAGGCCTCGCCAGGTCAACTACCAGACCCGAACGGCCTGCGAACTCCTTGGACGCATTATGTCGCTGCAAATCGAAGCCAAGGAAGCAGCAACCCTGGCGCAGCGCAAGCTCGAACTGCGACGGCAGATCGTCGAAATGCTCTCGTCAATGGCCGACCGCGACAGCGTTATTGAAGGCTTCAAGTGCCTGCCGAAGGTCGTACTGGATTTCGCCGGTGCGGTCGGTAGCGCCATCGTCTCCGGCGAACACTCCGAACCGGTGGGCGAAACGCCGCCGGCAGCCTTACTGGTGCGACTCACTCATTGGCTGTCCCAGCAGCGCGACCAGCTGGTGTTCAGCACCGACTGCGTCAGCCGAGATGTACCGGCTATTCCTGAACTGGCCGAGCATTGCGCCGGCTTGCTGGCCATTTCTATCTCCCGCCTGCACCCCCATTACCTGATCTGGTTCCGACGCGAACAGATCAAGACGGTCAATTGGGCCGGCCAGCCAGAGAAACGCATCGACAGTAAGGGCAGCCTGTCGCCACGCCACAGCTTTGCAAGCTGGCAGGAGACCGTACGCGGCTATGCGTCACCTTGGCAGCAAGTAGAGTTGGAGGGTGCGCTGGAGCTGCGTACCGCGGTGCTCGGTATCGTCCTGCGCAAGGCAGAAGAGATGGCCCAGCTGGCGGGCGAGCTGCGCGAAAGTAACAAGGAACTCGAGTCGTTTTCATACAGCGTTTCCCACGACCTACGGGCGCCGTTGCGGCATATTGCCGGGTACGCCGAGCTGCTCGGTGAGCTTGAAGGCAGCAAGCTCAGCGAACGTGGCCTGCGCTTTCTAGACAATATCGGCGATGCGGCCCGATTTGCAGGGACCCTCGTCGACAACTTGCTGAGCTTTTCCCAGATGGGCCGCGCCGCGCTGCGCTTGTCCGATGTGAATCTTTCCGCGCTGGTTGAATCCATTCGTCAGGAAATGGCACCGGACTGCGACGGCCGCGAAATAGAATGGCACGTTCATCCCCTGCCTATCGTGGTCGCCGACGCTGCTTTCATCCACATGGCGTTGCGCAACCTGATCTCGAACGCGATCAAGTACAGCCGCAAACGCGAGCGCGCAATCATCGAAATCGGCGCCGAAGAGCGCGCTGAAGAGATCATCGTCTACGTCCGCGACAACGGTGTGGGCTTCAACATGCAATACGCCAACAAACTGTTCGGCGTCTTTCAGCGCCTGCATCGCATGGAAGAATTCGAAGGCACTGGGATTGGTCTCGCCAGCGTGCGCCGCATCATCGAACGCCATGATGGTCAGGTCTGGGCCAACGGCGAGGTTAACCAGGGCGCAACCTTCTTCTTTTCGCTCCCCAGACTTACCTACGCGTCACCCATTTAGTACGGGACTCTAGATGCTCAAACCGATTCTGCTGGTAGAGGACAATCCACACGATCTCGAGCTGACCTTGGTTGCGCTCGAGCGCAGCCAGTTGGCCAATGACGTGATTGTCATGCGTGATGGTGCCGAGGCGCTGGATTACCTGCTCCGCCGCGGCGATCACGCCGGCCGCGCCGATGGCAACCCAGCCGTGCTCCTGCTCGACCTCAAGCTGCCTAAAGTCGACGGGCTGGAGGTGCTGAAGAACGTACGCGACACGCCTGATCTACGCAGTATCCCAGTGGTGATGCTCACCTCCTCTCGTGAAGAGCCCGATCTGGTCAGGGCTTATGAACTCGGAGTGAACGCTTACGTGGTCAAGCCGGTCGAATTCCGAGATTTCGTCGCCGCCATCTCCGATCTGGGGATTTTCTGGGCCGTGCTAAACGAGCCGCCACCCGGATCGCTGCGGTTGCAGCGCCAACTTCGGGATCGCAAGAGCAGCGAGGAGCCGAGCTAAAACGCTCATGTTTAAGGCTCCTAAGCAGAACTCCTTTCAAGTAGTGCGGTATCCGCGACAGGATGGTTATGCCGGCGACAACACCTATCTGCGTCCTGTTTGTTGAAGACAGCCCGCACGACGCTGAACTGGCGCTCGTCACGCTCGAAAGGAGCGGCTACACCGTCGATAGCGAAGTGGTTTTCGACCACGCGGGCGTAGTCGAAGCCTTGCAACGTCGCTCCTTCGATCTGATTCTTTCCGACTTCATCCTCCCCGGTTATTCCGGCAGCCTGGTACTGCAGGAAGCTAGGCAACTGGCGCCCGAAACGCCGTTCATCTTTCTGTCCGGTGTGTTCGGCGAAGAACATGCGGTCAACATGATGCGATCGGGCGCCGTCGACTATGTGCTCAAGCAGAACCTTGGATTTCTGCCGAAGGCGGTCGAGCGGGCTCTCAGTGAGGTGCAGGAACGGCGCGGGCGCCTCCGCGCAGAAGAAGCGTTGCGTGAGGTCGAGGTAAGAGCCCGATTGGCAATCGATGCTGCCGGGCTCGGCATGTGGGATTACGAACCACAAAACGGCACGATGATCCTAGACCGGCGCTGTCGGAGCATGTTCGGCTTACCGGGCGAGGCGCCGGTGGACATCCAGGTATTCGAGTCGCTGTGCCACCCCGACGACTTGCAGCGTATGCGCGAGCATATCTGGGACGCCATCAGCACCGACGATGGCGACAAGGAATACACCACCGACTATCGGATCATGCTTGAGTGCGGCCAGGTCCGCTGGTTCGAAACCCGCGGTCAGGCGTTTTTTGAAGATGGACTGTGTAAACGCTTCATCGGTGTAGTGATGGACGTGACCGAGCAGCGGCTGGCGACCGAAGCGCTCAAGCGCATGAACGAAACCTTGGGTGAGCGTGTGGAAGAGCGCACCCGGGAACGTGACCGCACCTGGGAGCTGTCCAGAGACCTGCTTGCCGTCATGCGGTTCGACACCACCGTGCTTGCGCTCAACCCCGCCTGGGAGGAAGCGCTTGGCTGGCCGCGTGAACAGCTGCTCAATACGCCGTTGTGGTCGCTGGTTCATACCGATGACCTCACAGCGACTCACGCAGAAACCGAACGGATTCGCAGCGGCAACGTCACCGACCGCTTCGTCAACCGCATGCAACATTGCGATGGCAGCTACCGCTGGCTGTCCTGGACTGCGGTACCGGAGGCGGGAATGATGTACGCCGCCGCGCGCGACATCACCAGCGAAATTGCAGCGGTGGACAAGCTCGCGGCGGCCAACCGCGAATTGACCGAACAGATCAAAGAGCGCGAGCGCATCGAAGCCACCCTGCAGCAGATGCAACGGCTCGAGGCGGTTGGCCAGCTCACGGCGGGCGTCGCACATGACTTCAACAATCTGCTGACGGTGATCCTGACCAGCGCCAGCTTCCTCAAAAATGATCTGGAACGAGGCGCGCCACTGGCTAAATCGCTCAGCCGCCTCCAGTACATCCAGGAATCCGGCGAACGCGGCGCAACCCTGACCAGTCAGCTGCTTGCGTTCGCTCGCAGACAGCAACTCGCCCCCAAAGCTGTGGACCTGAACGACACACTGGTCGGTCTCTTGAGCCTGTTGCACAGCACCCTGGGCGGTTCCGTGACCATCGAAACCGACACCCGTGCAGGACTCTGGCACGCGCTGGTCGACCCTACACAGATCGAGATGATCATCCTCAATCTCGCCATCAACGCACGCGACGCTATGGGCTCCGGCGGCTGCCTCACGCTGCGTACCGACAACGCGGTGATCACCGCACCAGCGGAGCGGGCGGAAGAACCTGGGCCAGGCGAGTACGTCGTCCTCTCGGTGAAGGACACCGGTTCAGGCATGAGCGACGAGGTGCTGCAAAAAGCTTTCGAGCCCTTCTTCACGACCAAGGAAGTGGGTAAAGGCTCAGGGCTCGGTTTGGCGCAAGTGTTCGGTTTCGCCAAGCAATCCGGTGGCGGAGCGCGCATCGAGACTGAGCTGGGCGTCGGTACCACAGTGATGGTCTATCTGCCTCGAGTGACCGCACCGGAACGCAGCCTCGGCGTCCCGGACCATGAGCTGGGCACGCCCGTCGACGACGCCTCGTATAAAGTGCTGCTGGTCGACGACGATCCCGCCGTGCGCGAAGTAACCGCACAGATGCTGAGCAATCTGGGCTACGCAGTGGTTCAGGCCGACGGTGGTCGTATGGCCTTGGAGATGCTCGAACAGGGCGCGGCGGTGGATCTGCTGCTTGCAGATTTCGCCATGCCAGGCATGAACGGGGGTGAACTCGCCCGTGCAGTCTCGTCTCGCTATCCCAAGCTGCCCGTGGTGTTCATCACCGGGTACGCCGAGCTCGGCGAACTGGGTATGGGTAGCTCGACCATCATCCAGAAGCCCTTTCGTGAAGAACACTTGGTGCGAAAGCTGAGCATGGTTCTGAAAGAAAGCAGCTCGGCCTGATGGACAGTGTGCGAAATCGCCTGCGCGCAGCCACCACGCTTCAGCATGAACGCGTCGACGCTGCCTTTTCGGCCTATCCGCTGGATCAGACCGAAGGCTACCGAGCTTTTCTACAGGCCCATGCGCAAGCGCTCATCCCGTTAGAACTCACGCTGGAGCAGGCGGGCATCGAAACGATGCTCAATGACTGGTCCCAGCGCAGCAGGCGTCAGGCATTGCTTGCAGATCTGCAGGCGTTGGGTTGTACGGAACCCACGTCAGCGCAGGCTGACACAGCACCCTCATCCGGTTGGTGCTGGGGCGCAGCATACGTCATTGAAGGGTCACGCCTGGGTGGACGTGTACTGGCACGACGCGTGGCAGAAGCCAACCCCTCCGCCCCGCTACGCTATCTAAGTCACGGCAACGCAACGCCGTTTTGGCCGAGCTTTCTGCAGGAGCTGGAACAGCAGGCAGCGGCCTGCGGTTGGTCCGAGGTGCTGGCCGGTGCGCATGCATCCTTCGAACGCTTCCTGAGCGCAGCCCGGTCGAACAGGCCGTAAAACAGAAAAGCCCTTTCGGGCTTTTCTGCTTACAACTAGCTGGCAAGAATATAGTTTGACACAACAGCCCCTGGAAAAACTGGGCTTGAGCGTTCTCTTCAACCCTAACTCCGACAATATAGTTTGACACACGCCATGGCCTGTATCGAATACGAGCAGATCATGCAAACAATATAGATTGACACAAGCTTGCCAGCGGCCGCGCGAGTGATCGCTCAGCGACCAAGAACAATCAAATTTTTGTCTTCCCGACCATCGGACTCCGCTCCAAAAGCATTTTGGGCAAAAGCGATTAATCTTCAAGAGTTGATCGACAAATGCAAGGGGACCGTATGAACGTCTTGGACTTGCTCAACCCTGCGGTTGACAGGGTTCGTCGTGCCGGCGAACTGTTGTCCGCTGAATGGCATCGCACCGGTGGCCCTAGAGGACACGGGGACAAGGCAGTTATCGATTCTCAGATTGAAGTTCAGCTACGTTTGGAGTTACTCAATCTTCTGGATTGTGACTTCTGGGGCGAGGAAACCGGTTCCCACATGGCGGGCCATGAGTTCTGCTGGGTAGTTGACCCGAATGATGGGACGCGAGATTTCTTGCAGAAAATCCCTGGTTCTGCGATTTCAGTTGGGCTCCTCCATAATGCAAAACCAATTCTCGGGGTCGTTTACGCACCGATAACGCTAGATCTCGGTGAGGACTGTATCTATTGGGCAGAGGGGCAAACGGGGCTGATGCGTAACGGGCAATCAGTTCACGCTCCACTCGGCCAATTAACGCTGGAGCCTGGTAGTGCAGTGCTGGTGAGCACTGCCGCCGCCGGCAAACCAGAGCACAACGCAGAGCTCTGTGCCCCAGCAGAGTTCATACCGATGCCCAGCGTAGCCTATCGTCTAGCCCGCGCTGCTGCAGGTGATGCTCTGGTTGGTACATCTTTAGTCCCCGTGTCCGCCCACGATGTGGTCGGAGGACACGCGTTGCTAATCGGTGCGGGTGGCGTGCTACTTAATCAGGATGGTGAACCGGTCTCTTATGAATCCGAAGACCGGATGAGGGAGGTTTGCTCGCGTTGCTTTGGTGGAGCGCCACAGGCGTGTCGCGAGCTCGCCACCAGGGATTGGAGCCGCTTGTTCCAGCAGCCATGAGGCTCCATCGTGACTACCGTCGGGCCTGCAGACGCTCAGCCTGTTGCCGCTCCCGAATCTCAGCCTGCTGTGCAATCACGGCCTGGATCTGGGCATAGAGCTGGGCATCTTCGTTGTCACGGTCAGCAACCGTCACAACCAGTGCATAAGGTTCTTTCTCCAAGACGTCTGGATGATTCCACTCGCGATCTTGCCTGATCACCACTACAAACCATTTTTCATCGGGATTGCGCCGCCGGAACGTCCAGCGTGAAGACTGAACGGTGCCGCGGCTTCGCTGCTGAGCCGTAATTTCACGATTGCCTGTTGCATCATCGTTGCGCGAATCCACATCCGCTTTTTCGGCTTGATTGAAGTGCTTCTGGACCTCTTCCAGAGATGCACCTTTGACTAGGCGATAACTGATCTGGGTCGCCAGATATTCGATCCTGGTCGTACGAACTGCAGGCGAATACGCCAGCGTGACAGTGAGCTCGCGGGTAGCAAGGCTTTTGCGTAGAAAGTCGGGGGGCAAAGGCAATTCGAAAAACTGGCAGGAGTCCTTTTCGATAGTCTGCTCCGAGACCAAGACGACGGCGTTATCTGATGAGCGAAAGAGGTCACCCTCATTCACCTCTCCGTAGCCGGCTACATCCCTCGCCACTTCACGATGCAGGGTACTTTTGTCCGCTTTGTAGGCGTTCGTAAAATCTTCAGAGAATGTCGAAGCAACCTCATCAGGCAGAGAGGCTTGATTTACCAGCATTGCTCGGAGCAAATTCGCAGAGGCCAAGGGGTACTCGTTCAGCAAGCGCCCGGCCAAATGGGTGATGTAGGGAGCAGCCAAACTAGTCCCGCTGACTTCCTTGAAGATCGTGTTGCCCACGAACTCATGGTTAAACGTCAGTACACCCAGCCCCCTTTCCACCTGCCTCCATTGGCCACCTCTAGGCCGCATCGGGCACGCCAGGTTGCCACCTGTTGCCACGAGCTCAGGCTTGAACGCCCCTTTTACGGAGGGCCCATGCCGAGTAAAAGGCGATGGCTGGTTTTCGGATGCTGGTGATAGCTCGTGGATTTCCGGATAACGCTGAGTCTGCGCCGTGGCGTTATGCCGAGCAATGCTGCCGACAGTTAGTACTGACATCGCGGGCGCTGGATCAATGATCGAGCTCTGCTCTGCTAGCAAGTATTCTGGGTATTCCTCCCGCCAGCTATTGATCGGAACAGCCGGGTCTTCCGATCCACAAAAATTCCCGGTCGATACCACGAACAAAATATTGTGTCTCCTGGATAGGACATCCAGGATGTAAGCGAGGCCACGGACGTGCATCCCGTCGTAGGGCGCGTTGCTGTTGCCCAGCGACAAGTTGAAGATCCGGCAACCAAGCTCAACGAAGTACTCAACAGCGCGAGTCAGCGATGCCTCAAGGGTGTGCTCGTTGTAAACAGCGTTACCCGACTGAGGACACCGTTTCATCACCTTGCCGTTGTAGATCCAGAACTGGGGACGCCAGAAATTACCGGCGTCACATGCTTCAACGTCGCCATATAAAGCTACACCAGCCACTGCCGTACCATGCCCAGCCAGATCCGCTTCGCCCTCTTCATCGACGAAGGAGGCGCTTTCTGCCATCGCAGGTCGCAGTAGCGGATGGTTAGCGTTGATGCCGCTATCCAGGATGCACACCCGGGATGCTCCTGCTGGCGGTGGCGCTATATCACGCGGCAAGACGTTGATATCCCTGCTCAGTTGCTGGACGCTGATCCCTGTCGCCGGAATAAGGTCGACAAGGCGGACATCGCGGTGATTGAGTAGCAGCTGTGCTTGGTCTGGATTCACCTCAACCCGATACATGAGGAGGCTATCTAGATTCACCCTATCGAGTTGCCTGATGCCTACGCTTTGGAGCCATTGCTCGAAGGCGGTTGTTAAGCGGGTTCGGTTTGGGTGGTTCGCGACCTCAACAGGCCAGAGCTCAACATCCAGCTTGAAGGCCGCGGCCTGGGGCAGGCCGATGTGGGTTAACGCCCAACTCATTCGATCTTCTGCAGACCAGGCTTCGATACCCTCGATCGCCTCAAGAATCTGCTTATAGGTCAGGGCAGCGCCGAGGACACCAAGCTTGTTCAAGTGATCGGCAAACTGCGCCAGTCCGGCCTCCGTAGCGAATACTACGCAGAGCTGCTTGTTCTCTTGGCTAATGAACTCCAACCCATGAAACTTCAGGTTGGTGAAGGTCAATGCGCCCTCATATTTGATCTTGAGGACGAAGGGAGATTCGGCAGTGGAGCCAATCTGTCTCCTAGCCTGCCCTGCGGCCGTTGCGAAGTAGGCATTGAGCCTCTGGCCGTGGCCCCGCTGATCTTCGCGGGTTACAAATCTAGGTGGGTTCTTGGTCCGGCGCTGGTTGTCCAGGGTCTCCCGGGTGATGCTCAGATGCTTGTAGGTAGCCACTACTTCTTCCTTGAAAGCCGATCCTTAGAACTTCCTGAGACCCTCCCGCACAAGTGCGCTTTTCAGCTCCTTGATTGTGAGGAATTCTTGCCCTCTCAGGATCATTCGCTTCGCAGCCCGCCGTATGACTCGTTCAATATCGGCGCCGCTCTTGCCCTTAAATTCCTTTATTACTTCTTTGTCGTCAATCTCAAACTGACGCCGAATTCCGCGCAACTTAAGAGTCAGGATATCAAGCAATTGCTTCTCATCCGGAAGCGGGAATTCGATCGACTCGTCGAATCGTCTCCAAATGGCCGAATCCAGGATTTTTTCGTGGTTTGTAGCGGCAAGGATCACGCTGCTGCCTTCATACGAATCCATCATCTGAAGAACCGCATTCACAACCCGTCGTAATTCGCCGTGGTCACCACTATCGCCCCGCTCTTTGCCGATGGCGTCGAACTCATCAAACAGTGCAACCAGCGAGTGCTGTGAGATGAAGTCAAAAACCTTGCGAAGGTTCGCTGCAGTTTCACCGAGGAACGAAGACATCAAGGCGTCGAGTCGAACGATAGCTAATGGCCGATCGAGCTCAAATGCCACGACCTCAGCTGCAAGCGTCTTTCCACATCCAGGCGGGCCGAAAAAGATGATTTTGGTGGCTGGCTTCATCCCATAGCTGCGCAGGACATCATCCCTTCGGTTTTCCTCCAAGATCTCCTCCAGGGCAGCCGCACTGCTTGGAGGAAGGATGACTTCGTCCAGGGAGCGCTTGGGCGTTCTGATATCGAGCAGCGGTAGGCCGCGCTCCTTATCCGCCGGAATGTCGTAGTGAACTCGCTGGTTGTTGCTGGACGCACGGGAGTTAACGTCACCGCCGTAGAGAATCTGCTCCAGGTCGTTCGCAAGGAGATGGTGTTGTTTCTGGCGCTCTTCTTCGATAACAGCCTGCGAGGCGCGACGGAATGCATCTGCATCACCCGTCGTGCCTGCCCGGAACAACTGCCGGAGAATCTTTCCATTCGCCATTTTTTCCACCCTATTAAGTCATTGTTTGCTGTCGCAGTATCGAGGCCGTTAGTAAAGCGATCGCTCTTAACTAGCTCGCAATGACCAATCTCGTAACCGGGTTTTCATAACCAAGGACTCCGTTCCCCTTAACTATCAATCTGACATGTACTCAAGCTTAGCGCTCGCCTGGCAGCAAGGCCTTCCGGCTTGGCGGCGTAGCCTAGTGCACTTGGAAGCGCCATAGACAGCCTCTCCCCAAAATCCGCTGAGCTGCTGTGTCACTCATGCCACTTGGCGACTGATCGCCTGTGCCATCCAGGCAGGCAGGAGGTGCCGTACAGAGCACAACTCTTGCCAGTCGGCTGGAGACATCAGCTTATGCAGCTTTTTCATCGCTCTGGCCACATGCGCCTCGCCTAGCCAGCCAAGTGCCCGAATAGCTGCGCCAGGGAGCGCTGCACCAAGCAGCAGCATCCACTTCGGGGCTCGCTGGATCTCGACCGTTGCCTTATTCAACTTCAGCCTCCGCCCACGCCCACTGGTGAGATACACCTCTCGAACCGGTACCTGAGTGGTCAATCCGAGTGCATTTGCGGATCGTGCCCCACTGTCAGTGATCGTCTCGTGGGTCTTGTGCGCCAGAGAATTGAGCGTCTTATCCACAGCAGGAGCCCGCATCCCAAATTTTGTGGAAACAGGCGCCACATACAAGCCGCGGGCAGCACGCATCAGCAACCCGGCTTTCGCCAGGCGGGAGAAAGCCTGATCCACAGCAGCTCGGCTCCCAAGGTGCAAGAACTCCTTCGGAGTCAGTATGCCTCCTTCGGGTAATTGCCGGCTGTGATCCAGGATCGTTTCGGGAAGAGTTTTCATCGCGGCGAGTGTAGTAATTATGATGTCAGAAAATTAGATCATTATCTGACATTGGTCAACTCCTACTACGATGCGGTTTCGGCTCAAAGCCCCCTCCCAATTGATTGGGCCCGCGGCGCATCTGGAAAGCCTCAAGCGATCTAGCCATGCAATCGTGTCGTGATTGGCTGGGGTTCGTCATTGTTGAAAATGAATACTGTATTTATATACAGTATTCCGCCGCTAGCCATCGCCGGTCAATTGCGATTCGTCGGGGCGCTTCTAAATCAATGACAGCCTCATCACTCAGGAGTGGTGCGACTGAATCAGACCCGTACTCCTTGAGCCCTCTATAATGCGGCTCCCAGAGAATCCAAGCCTTTGCAATCCGTGAATCGTATTCTGCCGTTTTTAGCCCTTTCCTTTTTCCTGCTCACCACCGCCTTCGCCAGCGCACCCGCGAACTTCGATGAGGCGAAGATCGCGGCCAAGCGGCAGGTGTTTTGCGATCAAGCAGACGGCGTCGAGGGCGATCTCTATTGCGGCTGCAACTGGTCATGGGTGGGTAAGTCCGGCGGTAGGGTGGACGCGCAATCCTGTGGGTATGAAGTCCGGAAGTAGCCGAACCGCGCCGAACGCACAGAATGGGAACATATCGTCCCTGCATGGATGCGGTCAGTCCTTGATAGCTCCCTCCGTAATGTAGGCGAACTGATAGCGCTATTCATGCCCGAAAAGCGCAGGGGAGGTGTTCACTGCACTACCGAAGGGCAGCCAGCCACCGTTGTAAGCCACCAGAACTGGGCGTGGCTGCAAGGCTCATTTTATTGTGAATTATTACTTGGCCAATAAATTATTGTGCTGCTAATAATTCGTAATAAGCTGACTCAGCGGTTAGCTGCGCGGCTCGTTTCTCAACCCTCAGCGGCCAAAAAAAACAATGGAAGCTTGTGGTTTCGCAGCCGGGGGAACCGAGTTGTCACCACAGAATGCGGCTGAACTGTTCTGTGGCTAGGATAAATCGACATAGGGCTGGTCTGGCTAGCTTAAGCGAACGGCCGCTCATGCGATCAGCAGTTCCCTGATTTTTCCCTCATCTGCAATTGCCTGCCTTTCGGTAGCCGGCGGCTGCAGCTTCGGTCTCGGAACGGAAAAGCACCTGGTTCTTGGGCGATACCATGTTGTAACTGGGGCACCCCTGGGCGAGGTGATAGACCTTGCTGTTCCGATTGCCAATGATTGCGTCGTTGCTGCGAGTCTTCGGTACTGGAGCTGCAGCAGTCCGGGCAGGAACTGCGCTCACTAATCCGTCGCGAGAAGGCTTGTGCCCTAAGCTCCAAGTGCGGTCACCAGTGATAAACAGGTTCGCATGCCCCATCACGCTAGTGGTGCGGCGGTTCCACTCTTTCTCCCACGCTGACACCGGGTATTGCCGATCCCAGGCCATAAGCAGCTGCTGTTGCTGCCTGGACATGGATAGCCCGTAGCGGTCGTACATGTAGAAAGTGGAGCGCGCTACCAACCCCTTTACGTCATCACGCGGCTCGGCCGCTCGCCCTTTGAAATCCACGCGAGTGGGGCACGCGCCGTACTGCGGTGCAACGCCGGTTACCGTGCCGTATTGGAAGTTGCTTCGGTCGCCGTTCACCTCACCAACTGAGGGGTAGAGATTGAATAGGTCTGCTTCCATCGCCCGGAATACTGGGTCATCAGCAATGCAGTTCTTTCTGCCGCCGTTCTGCCAGCATTGACGCTGATGCCCGAAAATCCACGCAGGGACGATGTGCTCCCACTCGATGCGATCCGCGCGGGTCTGCTGGGCGCGAGTTTCGTAGCCGCAAGATTCAGGATCGATTCTACCGCCGGACTTGCCCGTCCATTTCCATTTACATCCACAGTACAGCTCGCCGTGTACGCTGGACGATTGGTCGAAGAACACCTTTTGTTTGGCGACTACTTTGGCCGCGGTAAAGGTAGTTGGTGCATCGGCGTTTGCGTGAGAGATTAGGAGAAGCGAAGCAAGTAGTGCAGAAACGAAGCGATTCATTCGGGCGGGAGCGTCAGGAAAATGGACGCGCATTTTACGGCGTGATTTGCTTTTGACTATCGAGAAGCTAGGGGTGTCTTTTTATAAGCTCGTGAGGACGTCCCGCCTAATTCATAACAGAGGATGATTGATCTGTTCGATCAGTGCGGGACCCTCGTTCCGTACGTTGCCTACTGATTTGTCTACCGGGTGCCAGTCGAACTCCTCCACGCACAATCCATGCTCTAGGGCGAGATTCTCAGCGTCGCGCTGCGAAAGCTCGGAATCAATCCAGCGCGAAGCGCACTCCGGCGATAGAACCAATGGACGCCGATCGTGGATGTCGAGCATCCCGGCATCACTGGATGAGGTGATGATCACAAAACCGTCACCATCACGCGGCTCCAATAAGCCGCCTCGCTGGAATCTCCCAAGTGCTGCAAAAAACATCGGCTCGCCTGTGCGAAGCGTGATGTAGTAGGGCTGCTTGATCTTCGGGTTGGCCTCGTCCTTCTTCCACTCATACCAACCGTCCGCCGGGACGATCGCGCGGCCTGTCTGCCATATATCGCGGAAAAACTTACTCGTCGCGGCTGTCTCCACCCTTGCGTTTATCGCTGGCGGTCGCTTCCCCTGCGCCCACAACGGGGCGTATCCCCACTTGACCGGTTCCATGCGAAGGCCGTCGTCGTCCTGGTGAAGCAGTTGAACCATCGATTGAGGCGGTACGTTGTAGCGCCCAATAGGCTCAGGGTTGATGCCTCCACGTAACGGTAGGGGCAACTGCACCGCGATCTTGCCCAAGTACTCGTAGGCGACTCGGTACTGGGCGAAACGTCCACACATGATGCCTCCGCACGTCTAGTTCAATTGACCGTGAGTCACCTTAAGAATACTGTGTAAATATACAGTATTCTTGAGGTGCGTATCATGCCCGTCCACATCTTGGGACCTGCCGCTCCCTCCACAATTGCACTGCCGTTTTTCAGTTTTTGCGTGCCAGCAGGCTTTCCTAGTCCCGCTCAGGACCACATGGAGGGAAGCATCTCGCTTGACGAGATGATGAACATTCGGGCCCCGCACACTTACCTTGCTCGTGCCGATGGCGAGAGCATGATTCATGTAGGTATTTTCGACAGAGATATCCTGATAATTGACCGTGGGCGTGAGGCGGAGAAGGGCGAGGTAATTATCGCAGCGCTGAACAACGAGCCACTGGTCAAGATTTTCGACCGGGACGGTAGCCAGGTAATCCTGCGCTCAGCTAATCCGAAATTCCCGCCGCGATATTTGCTAGAAAGCGAAGAACTCTACGTATGGGGTGTGGTGCCATACAGCATCCGAATCCATGGCAAATATTGAGAGAGTGATCGCTCTCATCGATTGCAATTCGTTCTACGCCAGCTGTGAGCGCGTCTTCCGACCGGACTTGCGGCGTACCCCTATCGTTGTGCTCTCGAATAACGATGGCTGTGTGATCGCGCGTTCAGCCGAGGCCAAGCTACTGGGCATCAAGATGGGCGCGCCGTACTTCCAGATCCGGCGTGACCTGGAGCGCTGGGGCGTGGTGGTGTTTTCTAGCAACTACGCGTTGTACGGGGACATGAGCGAGCGAGTGATGACGGTCATCGAAAGTCTGGTGCCGGCTGTAGAGGTCTACTCAATCGACGAGTCATTTGCGGATCTGACCGGTGTGCCGAACACGGAAGCGCTTGGCAGGCGAATCCGCGCCGATGTACTGCGCTGCACGGGCATCCCGGTTGGAGTGGGGATAGCCGGAACGAAAACACTCGCCAAGTTGGCTAACCATTCCGCAAAGCGGTGGCAGAAACAGACCGGCGGGGTTGTAGAGCTGCTCGACCCAGTGCGCCGCGATAAGGTGCTGCGGGTGACCAACGTTAGCGACGTGTGGGGCGTTGGGCGTCGGATGACTGAACACCTGAACAAGATGGGCATTCGCACAGCCTGGGACCTGGCCAGCGCGGATGCATGGACTCTGCGCAAGCAGTTCAGCGTAATGATTGAGAAGACTGCCCGTGAGCTGCGCGGCACGCCGTGCCTTGATCCGGAGGAAATGGAGGAAATGGAGGCTCCCAAACAGGAGATTTGCTGCTCGAGAATGTTCGGGAAGCGTCTGCGCGAGCTAGAGCCGATTAAGGAGGCGGTCGCGGCGTACGCCGCCAGGGCCAGCGAGAAACTGCGGAAGCAGCAATCGATGTGCAAGCGCGTACGAGTGAGCATCCGCACCGGCATGTTCAATCCCGACGAGCCCAAGTTCGCAAAAGGGGTAGTGTGCGAGCTGCCGTATCCCACTGATGACACCCGGCACATCACTCGGGCGGCTATTGCAGGTCTGGAACACGTTTATCGGGACGGCTTCTCTTTCAGCAAGGCCGAGGTCCTTTTGATGGACCTCCGCCAGCGCGGCGAATATACCGCTGACCTCTTCACCGAAACCCAGCCTGCCGCCTCGGAGCGCGTCATGGGCGTGCTCGATGCGATCAATGCCAAGTGGGGCCGCAATACCCTGAGACCAGGCCGAATAACTACGACGCCGGATTGGGGAATGCGACGGGACATGATGAGCCAGAGTTTCACGACCAGGCTGGATCAGCTATGGGTGGTTCGCTGCAACTAGGGGAGCGGATGTGACACTTCCCAACTGTCGGAGGGATGACGGGGAAAGTTAGTTCGATATGGGGTTCAGCAATGGCTGCTCTCGGCCAGAAGCGGTCTTCCATTGTCTACAACAGTCGGGGCGATTCAATCGTGACTCAGGCAGGCGCCAATGATTAACTCAGAGGCGCCTGAGGGCTGAGTCAGCTGGTATTATTTGTCCAATTTTATAATCGCATCAGAGACTTTTTTCACAATGTCTGTCCATGCAAGGGCAGGATCTGCGAGCTCATCAATGACTGCAATTAGCCATTTATGAGCGTCGTACAACTCCGGCTTAACCTTGACCAGTTTGTAGATCTCTGCCGCGGCGAACCCCGTCGCGGCTATAGGGATAACAATCCGACCTTGCTCTATTGCGATTTCCGCTTCACGGATTACTCCGTTCGCGATCACGAGTTTGCCGTCATCGACCTTATTGCCAAATATAAATATACATACGCCCGCCAACCCGATCATACGTTGTCGGTACTCTTCCCATAGCAGCCTTAAATCCTCTCCCGAGCTGGCAAACTGTGGGAAGGGGCGCATTACTAACTGGTCCTCTGAGTACTTCTCCGGGTTTTTATAGATTGCATCTAGGGCGCCGTTTATAACAGCGCTTCCGACTCCCCAGCCAAATCCGTTAACAATCCGACGCTCTTTCAGAATAAGCTCAGAAGACAAAGTATGAATAAATTTCAAAGACTGCTCTTTTCCCCAGTCGCCATACTGTTCTGCACTGCCGGAAATGAAGGTGGTTTTCTTTAAGAACCGCCGTTCAATTTCTAACAGGATTTCGGTGATGTCGGAGTAATTTTCAACCAAAATTGGTTGGATGCCGTACCGGCGCAAATCTTCGATTCGGAAGTCTTGCTTGCGTCGTTTGTATTGCGTCATCTCCTCATCGTCACCTGCCACCCCGTCTTCACGCTTAATGAAGCAGTAGTGTGCTTTGATCGTTGATGTGTGCAGTCGGCTGAGCACATAGTCCAAGTTCGGGTCGGAGAAGCTGAAGCCAATAAATAGGAAAGTTTTTGAAACTAAATCGCCGCTGAGGGCGGTCACAAATGGCGCATGGTCGCGGTAATAAGTTTCATACTGATGTTTATAAAGAATGGCATTGCCAGCGTCTGACGCACAGCCGTGCATCTTGTAAATTACCGCATCACGCTTCGGGCGGGTGATATTCAATTGGCTTAGCTTGTGTTTAACGTCGGCAACCTTGTAGGACTGTTTTAGAGAATCTTCAATTAAGCTGTCGTAGTTGGTTGTCCAGTAAGTTCTTATAGGAAGGCGCGCTAAGATTTTGTGATTTTCGGAGGGCTCTGCTTGATGAGAGAACTCCTCAACAATTTTTCGGGTAAGTTTTGCAGGGCCCTTGGTTTTATTTACATGAAATTGGGCCAGAGAAATTAGGTCGCTTTCAAGATCGATTTTTAATTCAAGCTCTTCTGCTATATCTGTGAGAAGCTCTTTCCAGTTTACGTAGCCAGATGATCTAGACAGTCCGGCCCCGGCAAAAACTGCAGCATTGTTTTCGCTCAAATCTTTAACGAAGTCACGAATGAAACTATTTATCTCGCCGCTGAATTTCATTTTGTTGTCCGCATGAAAAAGCCGCTTACTGTCAAGCAATAAACGGCCTTATGTAGGGTTAGTTGTTTTTGCGAATTCCGATGGCCTTCTCGATCCAGGAATCAATATTGTCTGCGATGTAGTTATATCTTGCTTTGCTATCGGCGCCTATTGGGTCGTATGCCTGTACGATCGACGAGAAATTTTTGCCGCCTAATTCAAGGTGGGCAAAAGGGTTGAGGCCTTTTTTGGAAATGTTTCCTGATGAATCCTTGATGCCATGGATATATATGCCGAGCACGCCGACTTTATTGGCCCATGCTTTTTTAATTTCATAATCTATCCATTTTCGTTTGGCAGTGTTCTCGCCAATTAGGATAATAGCGCAGGTGCGTCCCTCCATCTGAGAGTCAATCCATTTCTGGATCTGAGCATCACCACCTTTAGTCACCTTTTCCCAATCGTTATCCAGCGCTGGCTGGTTCCCCTCAATTGCCCCGATCCCACGAATGGTGCTTGCCCGCCAGTTGTCAGGCACGTAGTGGAAACTGAAGAAACATTTGCGAGCCATCACACATCTCCTTGTTGTTTACTACCAAACGCTATTCGCATATCGACCGTTAGTTGTCATTCCCGGATCAAATATAGCCAAGCTTCCGTTTGAGGCAATCTCAATCCGCTGATACAGTTCGAGATACTCCTGCCCGTAGGCGTTGGTTCGATCCTTTGTTGGTGCAATGACGATTTTGTTCGTGACCTTCACGCCATCTGCATAACCAATCTCCCATGGGCACCATCGCGACTTGGATGAATTTTCTGTGGCTAGATAAACAAAGTAATCATTTTCCTTGATCTTAAGTTGGATTCGCGCGGCTGTTTCTTTATTGGGCTTCTCAGGCATTTCACTGTCAAGCCAGTCAATATAAACCTTACAACCTGCCTCTTGAAGTAATTGCGCAAACCCTAGTGCAAGAGTGTGGTCTTTGTGGCTGTGGCACAAGAATATCGTCGACTGTCCTAATATCTTTGCTTGCTGAACTGACCTAGTGATGGCATTAAACTGCGCTCGTTTGTACGAGGCGCCGCGAAGGGAATCAGTAGTAATCAAAATGCCGCTCCTGTCCTTGGTGATGGTATTCTGATATCATTTATTTCAAGTGCTTTCAATAACTTTAAGCTCTAGTGGACTAGTTGATTCGTTAAGGACGCATGCTTCATTGCTGATCACGTCCTCGTAGATGAAAGCAACAGGAGCGCCCGATCCCCGCGACGACCTTGATCGTCAACAGCAGGCGCGCAGCCGAGCTGGTGAGCGGAGCGGTAGCTTTGGGTGCCGTAGCAAACCCCGTCTGCCTTGGACTCTTGAGCCGAAGCCTGATGAAACAACTTATTACGGGCCGAAAGCTGCCCGTCGCCACCGGCTGCAATTGGCCGATAGCGCTATTCCCCCCCCACCGTCAGGATGCTTGTTCTTCCTCACCGAGGAGGACAAGCCATGAAAGCGACAGGCGCCACTAGCCACGAGCCTTGGAACAAGGGAAAGCTCATCGGTCAGAAAGCCCCGCTCCGAATCACAGATATCTGGGCTATCCGCGTCAGACTCCAGCTTACGTTGGGTCTGGACCACTAAGGCTTTCATTTGATCGAGCAATCGTTGGCTGCGTTGCTCGCGCCTGGCGTTCTGCAGCTTTCTTCCTGCCAAAGTAAAAGTTGATCCTAGTCAAAGCAAATTCCCGCCTTTCCGGCAGATGCCGCAAAAAGCATCTGATCCCCTTTTTTCAATTCTATCTGACGCTGTTTCGTCTGCGGGCGAGGGCAGATGATCTGGTTGCCCGAAACAGCGTCGAGGGGTTTTTATCCCTCGTCTGATATTCGGAGGTCTGCGGTTCGCCGTGGCTTCGATATACCCGCGAATAGATATGAAACCAGTCAGCAGAAAGTGCTGACTGCGTGACTGATATTGCGTGTAAGTAAGAACTTGGAGTTGATATTCATGATGCCCGCATGCAGTTCGTCCTCGACTATGGACGCCTGGGGGAAGTTGCTGAGCGTAGTTCTGTTTTTTCTGTTTTGCAGTTTGCCCGTGCACGCCGGGGAATATGAGGCGGCGCGGGAGCGAATCGAAGCTTTGTTTCCCGCTGTTTCCCAGATATCCGATCCCGAAGGCAAGTATCGGGTGCGTACGCTCAGGGATATTGCGGGCGCTGTCTACGGTTATGCCTATCAGAGCATCGATGTCTTGGACATGCCGGCATACTCGGGCAAGCCGATGAATATCCAGGTGTTGCTCGACCCCGACGGCGTGATCGTCGATGCCTATGTATTGGAACATCACGAGCCCATTCTGCTGATCGGGATTCCCGAGCAGAAGTTGCATGATTTCACTGCTAAGTATGCCGGCGTAAAGGCAGATCAGCGCGTGGTAGTCGGCCGATCCAGTGACGACAGGGTCGTTACGGTCGATGCAGTTACCGGCGCCACGGTAACCGTGATGGTGGCCAACGAAATAATCATGCGCTCGGCCCATGAAGTCGCCGCATCCCTCGGGTTGGTGGACAGCCGGATTGGCGCTAGGCAGAAGCCGGCGATTGTCCGTGAAGATGTCCATCACGTTGCCAGTTGGGCGCGATTGACCGGCAGTGGGGCAATCCGCCGGTTGCACCTGACCAATGCCGATATAAATGAAGCCTTCAAGGGCACGGCCGCCGAAGGTGTCGACGAGGCGCCGGCCGCCCAGGCTGATGAGACTTTCATCGACCTGTACGTTGCCCATCTTGATCCGCCGACCATTGGGCGCAACCTGCTGGGTGACCGGCAGTACCGCTTTTTGATGGACAACCTGCAGCCGGGCGAGCATGCCATCGCCGTACTGGGCCGCGGTGAATACTCCTTCAAGGGGTCCGGATATGTGCGGGGCGGTATTTTCGATCGGGTGCAGATGCGCCAGTTCGGCACTATCCACAGCTTCCGCGACACGGACTTCCAGCGCCTCAACGACGTTTACGCCGAGGTAATGCCGGACTTCACGGAAATGGCGATCTTCGTGGTTCGTCAAGAAGCCGGTTTCGACCCGGGTGCACCCTGGACGCTGGAGCTGCTGGTGCGTCGCCAGACCGGTCCCGTCGACGGCATCTTCACCAGCTTCGAGTTGCCCTACCAACTGTCCGAGGACTATTACGAGCGGCCACAGCCGACCGCAGAAGAGCTGGCCGCCGTCGAGGAAGCCAATCGTCCCCTGTGGGTCAACATCTGGTACGCGAAAAGCTTCCAGATCGGCGTGATCCTAACGGCGCTGGCGTTGCTGACCGTCATTCTCTTCCTGCAGGACAAACTCACCCGGCACCCGACTTTCCTCAAGCGGCTGCGCCACGGCTACCTGCTCTTCACCGTGGTGTTCCTTGGCTGGTATGCCCTGGGGCAGCTTTCGGTGGTCAACGTGCTGACCTTCCTGCATGCGCTGGTGCAGGACTTCCGCTGGGAACTGTTCCTGACCGATCCGGTGATTTTCATCCTCTGGACCTTCACTGCGGCGAGCCTCCTGCTCTGGGGACGCGGAGTGTTCTGCGGCTGGCTATGCCCGTTCGGCGCGCTGCAGGAGCTGATCAACGAGATCGCCCGCGCGCTGAAGATTCCACAGTACGACGTCCCCTTCGCAGTGCACGAGCGCCTCTGGGCCATCAAGTACATCGTCCTTCTTGTGCTCTTCGGCATTTCGCTGGAGTCGATGTCGATGGCCGAGAAGGCTGCCGAGGTGGAACCGTTTAAGACCGCCATCACGCTCAGGTTCAACCGCCAGTGGTGGTTCGTCGCCTACGCCGTATTGCTGCTGGTGATCAACCTGTTCACTCGCAAAGTTTATTGCCGCTACGTCTGCCCGCTTGGTGCCGGGTTGGCAATTACCGGTCGTTTCCGTCTGTTCGATTGGCTCAAGCGGCGCAAGGAGTGTGGCAACCCCTGTCAGGTTTGCGCGAATGAATGCGAAGTGCAGGCGATTCATCCGGAGGGGCATATCAACCATAACGAATGCCACTACTGCCTGGATTGCCAGATGACCTATCACAACGAAAACAAATGCCCGCCGCTGATCACGAAAAACAAACGCGCGAAACGCCGCGGGAAGGTATCGGCCGGACCCGAGTTGATACCGGTGAAAGTTGTGGAGCCCGAATAGATAGAACTGTCACTTGGTCGTTTTGAACTACATCCCGAAAGGAGCGAAGCATGAGCGATAAACCAAAAGGTACTACTGAAGTTCTGGATAAAAGCGGCCTGAGTCGGCGCGGCTTCCTCGGCGCGAGCGCCATGACCGGTGCCGCAGTGGCTGCCACGGCCCTGGGTGGCGCGGTGATGACCCGGGAAAGCTGGGCGGCGTCGGTGAAGGACGGACAGTCCAAGATCCATGTAGGACCGGGCGAACTTGATACCTATTACGGATTCTGGAGCGGCGGCCACCAGGGCGAAGTGCGCGTGCTGGGCGTGCCGTCCATGCGCGAGATCATCCGCATTCCGGTGTTCAACCTCGACCCTGCGACCGGCTACGGCCTGACCAATGAAAGTAAGCGGGTGCTGGGCGACAGCGCCAAGTGGATGATCGGGGACTGCCACCACCCACACCTGTCACTGACCGACGGCAAGCATGACGGCAAGTACCTGTTCATCAACGACAAGGCCTGCAGCCGCGTCGCACGTATCCGTCTGGATATCATGATGACCGACAAGATCGTCACCGTGCCCAATGCGCAGGCGGTGCATGGCCTGCGCCTGCAAAAGGTTCCGTATACGAAGTACGTATTCTGCAACGCGGAATTCATCATTCCGCATCCGAACGACGGGCTGAACATCGCGCTGGATTCGGAAAACAGCTTCACCGTATTTAACGCCATCGATGCCGAATCCATGGAAGTCGCCTTCCAGGTCATCGTCGACGGCAACCTGGACAACTGCGACGCCGACTACACCGGTAAGTACGCCGCATCCACCTGCTACAACTCCGAGAAGGCGCTGGACCTGGGCGGCAGCATGCGCAACGAGCGCGACTGGGTCGTGGTCTTCAATATTCCGGCAATCGAGAAGGCCATCAAGGACGGCAAGTTCGTCACCCTGGGCGATAGCAAGGTGCCGGTCGTCGAAGGGCGCAAGGCGAAGATCGGTGACACCAACGTCACCCGCTACATCCCCGTGCCAAAGAACCCGCATGGCTGCAACATGTCTCCGGACGGCAAGTACTTCATCGCTGCCGGCAAGTTGTCACCCACCTGCACCATCATTTCCACGGCGCTGCTCGATGAGCTCTTCGCCGGCAAGCTGCAGGACGAGCGTGATGTGGTGGTCGGCGAACCGGAACTGGGCCTCGGCCCGCTGCACACGACCTTCGACGGTCGCGGCAATGCCTACACCACACTGTTCATCGACAGCCAGGTGGTCAAGTGGAACATCGAGGAGGCGGTTCGCTCCTACAAGGGCGAGAAGGTCAACTACATCAAGCAGAAGCTCGATGTGCATTATCAGCCGGGGCACAACCATGCCACGCTGACCGAGTCCAGCGAGGCCGATGGTCAATGGCTGGTGGTGTTGAGCAAGTTCTCCAAGGACCGCTTCCTGCCGGTCGGCCCGCTGCATCCCGAGAACGACCAGCTGATCGATATCTCCGGCGACGAGATGAAGCTGGTGCACGACGGTCCTGCCTTTGCGGAGCCGCACGATTGCACCATGGCCCGCCGCGACCAGATTCGGACCAAGAAGATCTGGGACCGCAACGACCCGTACTTCGCCGAAACCGTAAAGATGGCCGAGAAGGACGGCATCAACCTGGAGACCGATAACAAGATCATCCGGGACGGCAACAAGGTCAGGGTTTACATGGTGTCGATGGCGCCCAGTTATGGCATCAATGAATTCACCGTCAAGCAGGGCGATGAAGTAACCATCACCATTACCAACATCGACAAGATCGAAGACCTGACCCATGGCTTCTGCATCGTCAATCAGGGCGTAACCATGGCTATCGGTCCCCAGCAGACTGCATCTTTCACGTTCAAGCCAGAAGGCGTGGGCGTGTTCTGGTACTACTGCAACTTCTTCTGCCATGCGCTGCACATGGAAATGAACGGCAGGATGATCGTCGAGCCAGCATAAACCGTCGCACCCGGGCAACTCTTCGGCACGCCGCAGAGTTGTCCGGTGAATGGAATGGCTTGATAGATGAGGCGTTTATGATATTGCCCGCGATCAGAAGAAGTTACTGCCAGATGTCTTGGGTCCTGTTGGTGATCGCCAGTTCTTCCATGGCGCAGCCAAGGTCTTTTTCAGACTTGCCGCTCGAACCTGAGGCCGACAATAGATGGCTCTTGCCGGCCGGTGAGTATTCAGGTCAGTTCATCGTCGATCGGTCGATGCATGTACGTTGTGCCGCCGGCGCTGTGTTAGACGGACAAGGCCGGGGTAGCGCAGTGCAAATCAGCGTGGCTGACGTTACGGTGGAGGGCTGCTCGATCCGTAATGCAGGGCGCAATCTTACCGAGATGGATGCCGCCATTTTCATTCGGGCCGGTGCCGACAGAACGGTTATCCGCGACAACCGCATCGAAACGGCGGGATTCGGCGTGTTTTCCGATTCCGTCAGCGATGTGCGCATCCTCAACAATCGGATTCTGGGCGATGAACGCGTGCGCTCGCAGGATCGGGGCAACGGGATTCACTTGTTCAGAGCCAGCGGCGCCCTGATTGATGGAAACGAGGTCAGTCTCACCCGCGACGGTATATACATCGATAATTCCAACGGCAACGTTCTGCAAAACAACACCCTGCATGACCTGCGATATGGCGTGCATTACATGTATTCGCAAAACAATCAGTTGCTCGCCAACCGTACTTACCGCACCCGCACCGGTTATGCACTGATGCAGAGCCGTATGCTGACGGTTCGCGGAAACCTGTCCCAGACGGATCAGGGCTACGGCATCCTGATGAACAACATCACCTATTCGACGCTTCAGGATAACTTCGTCACCGATATCAAGGCGGCAACTACCAGCGCCGGTGGAGAGATCAAGGGTAACGAGGGAAAGGCGCTGTTCATCTACAACTCACTGTTCAACACCATCGAACGCAACCATTTTCAGAACAGCACGCTGGGTATTCATCTGACTGCCGGTTCGGAGGACAACCGTATTTCCGGCAATGCCTTCGTGGGGAACGAGCAGCAGGTCAAGTACGTGGCCACGCGTACTCAGGAATGGTCGGTCGACGGCCGCGGCAACTACTGGAGCGATTACCTGGGCTGGGATCGCAACGACGACGGTCTGGGCGACACGGCCTACGAGCCCAATGACAACGTCGACCGGTTGCTGTGGATGTATCCGCAGGTACGCCTGCTGATGAACAGCCCGAGCATCGAGGTGCTGCGTTGGGTGCAGCGTGCCTTCCCAGTGACCAAGTCGCCTGGGGTGCAGGACCGGTATCCGCTTATGAGCATACCTACCCAGACGCCGGTGACCCGGATTGGGGTGAGCATTACAGAGGAGCCCGCTATATGAATGCGGTCGAGATCCATGGCGTCAGCCAGCGTTACGGCAGCATGACCGTGCTGCGTGATTTGAATCTGACTCTGGGGGAAGGGGAGGTGCTGGGCCTGTTCGGCCACAACGGCGCCGGCAAGACCACGACCATGAAGCTGATTCTCGGCCTGCTGCAGGCCAGCGAGGGGCGGGTCGAGGTGATTGGGCGTGACCCCCGCACCAGCGATGTTCGCCGCCAGTTGGGTTACTTGCCCGAGAACGTGACCTTCTACCCGCAACTCAGCGGCCGCGAGACTTTGCGCCATTTCGCTCGCCTGAAAGGCACACCGCTGAGTCAGGTCGACGCTCTTCTCGAACAGGTCGGTCTCGCTCATGCCATGGATAGGCGGGTGAAAACCTATTCCAAGGGCATGCGCCAGCGCCTTGGGCTGGCCCAGGCAGTGCTCGGCGAGCCGCGGCTGTTGCTGCTCGACGAGCCGACCGTGGGGCTCGACCCCATCGCGACCCAGGATCTGTACCTGCTTATCGATCGCCTGCGCCTGGGCGGTACCAGCGTCATCCTGTGCTCGCATGTACTGCCCGGCGTAGAGGCGCACATCAACCGCGCGGCGATCCTCGCCAAGGGCCGTCTGCAGGCCATTGGCAGTCTGCATCAACTTCGTAACGAGGCCGGTCTGCCGGTGCGCATTCGCGCTACTGGCGTCAACGATAGCCAATCCTGGCTGCAGCGCTTGAGCGCGGCGGGTCATTCGACGCGCCGGCATGGTGCCGATGGCGTCGAGGTGGTTGCGATGAATGGTCACAAACTGCCGCTTCTGCGAGAGCTGCTTGGCGAAGGCGACCCGGATGACCTGGAAATTCACCAGCCTTCTCTGGAGGACCTGTATCGCTATCACATGGAGCGCGCCGGTGATGTCCAGGCCGCGGAGGGCCGAGCATGAAGCAGATCTGGAACATTGCCCGTAAAGAACTCAGCGACGGCATGCGCAACCGCTGGCTGCTCGCGATCAGCCTGCTGTTTGCCGTGCTGGCAGTCGGCATTGCCTGGCTTGGCGCGGCAGCCTCGGGGCAACTGGGCTTCACCTCGATCCCCGCGACCATCGCCAGCCTGGCCAGCCTGGCCACCTTTCTGATGCCGCTGATCGCGCTCCTGCTGGCCTATGACGCCATCGTCGGCGAAGACGAAGGCGGCACGCTGATGCTGCTGCTGACGTATCCGCTGGGGCGTGGCCAAATTCTGCTCGGAAAGTTCATCGGGCACGGGCTGATCCTCGCGCTTGCCGTGCTGATTGGTTTCGGCGGTGCTGCGCTGGCCATCGCCCTGCTGGTCGCCGACGTCGAGCTGGGCGTGCTGCTCTGGGCTTTTGGCCGCTTCATGATTTCCTCGACGCTGCTGGGTTGGGTATTCCTCGCCTTCGCCTACGTGCTGAGCGGCAAGGTCAGCGAAAAGTCCAGCGCCGCCGGCCTGGCGCTGGGTATCTGGTTCCTCTTCGTGCTGGTCTTCGACCTGCTGCTGCTGGCCCTGCTGGTGCTCAGCGAAGGCAAGTTCAGCCCCGAGCTGTTGCCCTGGCTGCTGCTGCTCAACCCCACCGACGTCTACCGATTGATCAACCTTTCCGGCTTCGAGGGCGGGAGTGCGATGGGCGTGCTGTCGCTGGGCAACGAACTGCCCGTGGCTGACGTGGTGCTCTGGCTGTGCTTGCTGGCGTGGGTCGCAGTATCCCTGACGCTGGCCTCATGTATTTTCCGTCGCCGCCTGACCTGAATTCATCTACGTAAGGAAATCGCACGCAATGAACGTTCTGTTTCGCATCGGTGCCCGCACTGTCTTCATTCTGCTGATGGGGCTCGGGTTGGCCGGTTGTGGCGATCAGCAAGAGCTTGCGCAATCGCTCGACCCGGTGGCTTTCCACGACAGCGATGAGTGCCACGTCTGCGGCATGGTTCTCGCGGATCTTCCCGGGCCCAAGGGCCAGGCTGTGGAGAAGAGTGGCGTGAAGAAGTTCTGTTCCACCGCCGAGATGCTCGGGTGGTGGTTGCAGCCGGAGAATCGTCAGCGCGGCGCCCGGTTATATGTGCACGACATGGGTCGTAGCGACTGGGAGCACCCGGACAACAATCACCTGATCGATGCAGCCAGCGCCTACTACGTGATAGGCACGTCGCTCCAGGTATCGATGGGCGTCCCTTTGGCGACCTTCGCCGACGAGCAGACCGCTCAGGGTTTTGCTGAGGCGCACGGCGGCCGGGTGCTGCGCTTGGAGGAGATCGACCAGCGGTTACTTCAGGAAGCGGCGAGCATGCAGCACGAGGACATCCATGAGGATGTGCATGTCGATGCACTCAGTGCCTGAGCACCCGGCAGGGCAGTGATAGCCCACGGCTTTCGATGCGTTTAGTCCCGGAGGGGAACCCATGCAACTTGTTTGTCCGGCAGGCAGCCTGCCTGCGCTGAAGGCAGCCATCCGCCAAGGCGCAGATGCCGTCTATGTCGGTTTTCGCGATGACACCAACGCTCGCCATTTCAGCGGGCTCAATCTGGACGAGAAACAGCTGCAAACGGGCCTTGAGCTGGTACACAAGGCAGGCCGCAAGCTCTACGTGACGGTCAATACCTACGCCCAGCCGGGTGGTTGGCAGCGCTGGCAGCGGGCAGTGGACCAGGCCGCCGAACTGGGTGTGAACGCCCTGCTGGCCGCCGATCCCGGGGTGCTGGCCTACGCCAGCAAGCGCTACCCGGATCTCAATCTGCACCTCTCGGTGCAAGGCTCGGCGACCAATGCCGCCGCCCTCAGGCTCTACCAGCAACGCTACAACATCCGTCGCGCGGTGCTGCCGCGCGTGCTGTCGCTGGCCCAGGTCCGCCAGGTGGCGGAGAAAAGCACGGTTCCACTGGAAGTCTTCGCTTTCGGCAGCCTGTGCATCATGGCCGAGGGTCGCTGCCATCTGTCGTCCTACCTGACCGGCGAGTCGCCCAACCTGTGCGGCGTATGCTCGCCGGCCAAGGCGGTGCGCTGGCAGGAAGACGCCCAGGGCCTCAGTTCACGCCTCAACGGCGTGCTCATCGACCGTTATGGCAGGGACGAGCCGGCTGGCTATCCGACCCTGTGTAAGGGCCGTTTCATGGTTAATGGCCAGCGCTTCCATGCACTGGAGGAGCCGACCAGCCTGAACACCCTCGATTTGATACCGCAACTGGCCGCCATCGGAATCAGGGCAGTGAAGATCGAAGGGCGCCAGCGCAGCCCCGCCTATGCCGACCAGGTGACCAAGGTCTGGCGCGCCGCGCTGGATGCCTATGCGAGGTCGCCGAAGAGCTTCAGCGTAGAGCCGCAGTGGCGCAGCGCGCTGTCAGCCCTGTCCGAGGGTAGCCAAACTACCCTTGGCGCCTACCACCGTTCCTGGCAGTGAGGAGCCAACCATGAAACTCAGTCTGGGTCCCGTACTGTTCTACTGGACAAGGGAAAAACTGCTGGAATTTTACGCCGAGATGCTCGAACAGCCGCTCGATGTCATTTACCTGGGCGAGACTGTGTGTTCCAAGCGCCGTGCCTTCGGCCTCGACGAGTGGCTGGGGTTGGCCCGCGACCTGCGCGGCCATACTTCGGCCGAGCTGGTGATTTCCGGCCTGACCCTGGTGGAAGCGGCTTCTGAGCTTTCCAGCCTCAAGCGCCTGTGCGACAACGGTGAGTTGGTGGTGGAGGCCAACGACATGGGCGCAGTTCAGTTTCTCAGCGAACGCAAGCTGCCGTTCGTTGCCGGGCCGGCGCTGAACGTCTACAACGGCCACGCGCTGGCGGAACTGGTGGATTGCGGCATGCTGCGCTGGGTGCCGCCGGTGGAATGCTCAGGTGCCTTGATCCAGGACAGTCTGCAGCAGTTCGACAGCCTCGGCCTGAGCCGTCCGCAGGTCGAGTTGTTCGCCTACGGCCACTTGCCGTTGGCGTATTCGGCGCGCTGCTTCACCGCCCGGGCAGAGGACCGGCCCAAGGATGACTGCCAGTTCTGCTGCCAGAACTACCCAGAAGGCATACCGCTGCTCAGCCAGGAAGGCCAGGCGCTGTTCACCATAAACGGTGTGCAGACCATGTCGGCCAAGGTCAACAACCTGCTCGCCGATTATCCGCAGCTGCGCACTGCCGGCGCCGATATATTGCGCCTCAGCCCACGCGCCGAGGGCATGGCCGAGGTAGTCCAGACCTACCACGCGGTGCGCGAGGGTGCGCTGCCGCCGTTGGCGGTGGAGGGCTGCAACGGCTATTGGCACGGCCGTCCCGGCATGCTGGGCGCGGATGCGGCGGGCCTGGGTTGAGCTCAGCTGTACATCGGCGCCAGGGCGGGCCGTGGTAGCGACCGGCGGTGGTTGGAATGATTCCGGTTGGCTACAGACACCGGTACGTCCTTTGCCGAATTTCGGCATCAAACGCCATCGCCCTGATAGCCGCTATCAGAACGACTTCAAGATGCGTCCGAGGAGTTCCATCGCTTTCTCGCTGCGGTTGTCCCATGGGTGGCCGTGGTTCAAGCGGGCGCAATTTCGGAAGCGCTGGGTGGCAGAGAAAATCGGCCCAGGCGCCAGGCTGATGCCCTGGGCCAGCGCCAGTTGCAGCAGCTTCAGCGAGTCGACCTGTTGCGGAAATTCGAACCACAAGAAGTAGCCCCCCGAGGGACGGGTGACGCGGGTGCTGGCGGGGAAATGACGAGCGGCCGAGGCCAGCATCGCACCCTGCTGCATTTCCAGGGCATGCCGTAGCTTGCGAAGGTGCCGATCGAAGCTGCCGTGTTGCAGGTAATCGGCAATCGCCGCTTGCGCCGGCACGGAGGGCGAGATGGTGGTCATCAGCTTGAGGCGGCTGATCTGTTCGGCGAAGCGCCCTCCGGCTACCCAGCCAACCCGGTAGCCAGGCGCCAGGCTTTTGGAAAACGAGCCGCAGTGCATGACCAGTCCGCTGCGGTCGTTGCTCTTGATCGGTCTGGGCGGCTCCTTGCCGAAATAGAGTTCGGCATAAACGTCGTCCTCGATCAGCGGCGTCTGGTGGCGCTCGATGAGTGAGTAGAGCTGCTGCTTTTTCGCCTCGGTCATGGAGGCGCCGAGCGGGTTCTGCAGGCTGCTCATAAACCAGCAGGCCTTGATCGGCAGCCTCGCCAGGCAATCGGCCAGCACTTCGAGCTCGATGCCCTCGCGCGGGTGGACGGGAATCTCGACGGCCTTGAGCTGCAATCGCTCCAGCACCTGCAGGGTGGCGTAGAAGGCGGGCGCCTCGATGGCGACCAGATCACCCGGCCTGGTGACCGTCTGCAGGCAGAGGTTGAGCGCCTCCATGGCGCCGTTGGTGATGACCAGTTCTTCCACCGGCAGCATGACGCCGCTGACCATGTAGCGCAGCGCGATCTGCCGCCTCAGATCAGGATTTCCTTCGGTCATGTCGGCCATGATCGCCTGACCCGACATCTCGCGCGCGCTGTGGGCGAGGGAGCGGGCCAGCCGGGCGAGTGGATACAGATCCGGATGTGGGAAAGCCGAGCCGAACGCGACAGTGTCGGCGTCCTTGAGTGATTTCAGCACCGAGAACACCAGCTCGCTGACACCGACGTCGCTCACATCGACGGCGCGACCTGTGGTGGTCGGCTCGTGCAGGGGCTTTTGCGCATGCTCACGCACGAAATACCCGGAGCGGGCCCGGGCCTGAATCAGGCCGCGGCTTTCGAGCAGGTAGTACGCCTGGAATACGGTCGACAGGCTGACGCCGTAGGTGCGGCTGGCGTGGCGAACGGAGGGCACTTTCTCGCCGGGTGCCAGCACACCGGTGCGGATCAGCTCGGCGACTTCCTCGGCAAATTTCTCGTATCGCTTCATCTTGTCCAGACCGACCGAAGAACTCATCGCTAAGTTTACCCGGGTGCAATCGTTCATAAGATTTTCCTGTGGCGTCGCGCAGCATCCGCGACGCGACGCACTAAACGGCTCGGCTTACCGGATGGCAGGCGCTATGAAGGTGCTGGAGACACTGTCCCAAGCTGCCGGGTCGTTCTGATTGGAAATGGTGAAGCGAATCTCGTGGGTGGCTGCCACGCGGCTCGGCTCGACAAGGGCAACGCTGTAGGCAACGTCACTAATCTCGCCGGGCGCCAGGGTCAGCTCGCGCGGCCCCTGCAGGGCGAACGGCTGCGCGCCCTGCAAGCCGACGCTGTAGTGCTGGGTTTGCTGGCTCTTGTTGATGACCTTGAGCAGGTACATGTTCTCGATCTGCCCGGCACCGTTCTCGCGGTACAGGGTGCGATCCCGGGTCACGTCCAGCGAAACCAGCGAGCGCTCGCCAAGCGCCCAAATGAACGCGGCGATCATCGCAAGCAGGACTAAGCCGTAGCCCACCAGCCGCGGGCGTAACAGGTGGGTTTTGCCGCCGGCCAGGGAGCGCTCCGAGGCATAGCGCACCAGGCCGCGCGCGTAGCCCATCTTGCCCATCACTTCGTCACAGGCATCGACACAGGCGCCGCAGCTGATGCAGTCGAGCTGCAGCCCGTCGCGAATGTCGATGCCGGTCGGGCAGACCTGGACGCACATCGTGCAATCGATGCAGTCGCCCAGCCCCTCGGCGAGGTAGTCGCTGTCCTTCCGGCGGGGGCCGCGGGATTCGCCGCGTGCGGCGTCATAGCTGACGTTAAGGGTGTCGCTATCGAACATCACGCTCTGGAATCGCGAGTAGGGACACATGTGCAGGCACACCTGTTCGCGCAACCAGCCGGCGTTTAGGTAGGTCGCGGCGGCGAACAGGGCGACCCAGGTCGCCGGGCCGGGCTCGGCGGTAAGGTTCAGAAGGCCCGCCGACAGCTCGCGCACCGGGGTGAAGTAGCCGACGAACGCGACGGCGGTGAGCAGACTGACCGCCAGCCAAATGACGTGCTTGGCACCGCGCCGCAACAGCTTGTCCAGCGACCAGGGCGCGGCGTCCAGCTTGATGCGCTGGCTGCGATCGCCTTCGGTGATCTTTTCGGCCCACATGAAAATCCACGTCCAGGTGCTTTGCGGGCAGGCGTAGCCGCACCAGACCCGCCCGGCCAGCACGGTGATGAAGAACAGGCCGAAGGCGGCGATGATCAGAATGGCCGAAAGCAGAATGAAGTCCTGCGGCCAGAAGGTGGTGCCGAAGACGTGGAACTGGCGAGCGCCAAGATCCCATAGCACCGCCTGCCGGCCGTTCCAGTCGAGCCAGGCCGTGCCGAAAAACAATACGAACAGCAGGCCTGCGCCCAGCAGGCGCAGCGTGCGGAACATCCCGTGGAAGCTGCGGGCATGGATCGGGCCGCCGGCCTTGGCCGGGGTCAGGCGCATCGTCTTGCCGGTATCGGCGGTTTCGATGATCCGGGTAGGAATGCGTTCTGTCATGACAAAAGACTCATCAGGCTGATTCAGGCCGGGCGCATCATCGGCCTCTGCCTGGGGCGAAAACAGCGCCAGATGAATCAAAAAAAAACGGATCAGATGGCTGCCTGGAAGATGTCCCGGAAAACGCAAGGCGCGGCCATTGAAATAGATCAGTCGCGCTTCGATCAGAGCCGGCTGATCTGCATTTTTTCAGCGCAACTGCATCTGTCTGTGTGTTCTCGATCTCGGCATAGTGCGCCGCCTCGACGGTAGCGCGGCTGCTGTCGCACCTTGCGGCGAGCGATTGGGAGCCTTGCATGTATCACTACGATGAATACGACCGCGCGCTTGTGCGCGAGCGCGTAGCGCAATTCAGGGATCAGATCAGGCGCCGTATCTGTGGCGAGCTGAGCGAAGAGGAGTTTCTGCCGCTGCGGTTGCAGAACGGGCTGTATATGCAGAAGCATGCCTACATGCTGCGGGTGGCGATTCCCTACGGCACGTTGTCGGCCACCCAGATGCGTACCCTGGCGCGGATTGCGCGGCAGTACGATCGGGGCTACGGCCACTTCACCACCCGCCAGAACATTCAGTACAACTGGATCGAGCTCGAGCAGGTACCCGACATCCTGGAGATGCTGGCTGAAGTGGACATGCATGCGATCCAGACTTCGGGCAATTGCGTGCGCAACATCACCACCGAGGCCTTCGCCGGAGTCGCTGCCGACGAGCTGCTGGACCCGCGCCCGCTGGCCGAGATCCTGCGTCAGTGGTCGACGGTCAACCCGGAATTCCTGTTCCTGCCGCGCAAGTTCAAGATCGCGCTGTGCTCGGCCGAGCAGGACCGCGCCGCGATCATGATGCATGACATTGGTCTCTACCTTTATCGCGACGAGCAGGGCGAGATGCTGCTGCGCGTGATGGTGGGCGGTGGGTTGGGGCGCACCCCTATTCTTGGCCAGCAGATCCGGGAGGCATTGCCGTGGAAGCATCTGCTGTCCTATGTCGAGGCGATCTTGCGGGTCTATAACCGCTGGGGCCGGCGCGACAACAAGTACAAGGCGCGCATCAAGATCCTGGTCAAGGCGCTGGGCATCGATGCCTTTGCCGAGGAAGTGGAGCGCGAGTGGCAGCACATCAAGGAAGGTCCGGCCGAGCTGACCGAGGCCGAATACCAGCGCGTAGCCGGTTCGTTCGAGCCGCCGCGCTACCAGGAGTTGGCGGATGTGGATCTGGCGTTCGGCTCGCGGCTTGCGCAGGAGCCCGACTTTGCCCGATGGGTCGAGCGCAACGTGATGCCGCACAAGGTCCCCGGCTATGCCTCGGTGACCCTTTCGACCAAGCCAGGCGTGTCGGCGCCGCCGGGGGATGTGACCGCCGTGCAGATGGAGGCGCTGGCCGACTGGTCCGAGCGCTTCGGTTTTGGCGAGCTTCGCATCGCCCACGAGCAGAACGTCGTGCTCCCGGATGTGCGCAAGCAGGATCTTCACGCGCTCTGGAGCGAAGCCTGCAGCTTCGGGCTGGGGTCACGGAACATCGGTTTGCTTACCGACATCATCGCCTGTCCCGGCGGTGACTACTGCATTCTGGCGAATGCCAAGTCGATTCCCATCGCCCAGTCCATTCAGCAGCGTTTCCTCGATCTCGACTACCTGCACGACCTCGGTGACATCAGCCTGAACATCTCGGGCTGCATGAACGCCTGCGGCCATCACCACATCGGCAACATCGGCATCCTTGGCGTCGATAAGAATGGCAGCGAGTGGTACCAGATCACCCTCGGTGGCGCGCAGGGCAAGGCCAGTGCGCTGGGCAAGGTGATCGGCCCGTCGTTCGCCGCCGAGGAAGTCCCCGCGGTGATCGAACGCATCGTCCAGACCTTCGTGGATTACCGCGCAGCGGATGAACGCTTCGTCGATACCTTCCACCGCATCGGTCTGGAACCTTTCAAAGAGCGGGTTTACCCCGTAGAGGAGCTCGCGCCATGAGGAACCTGATCAGATTGTGCGGCGACCAGGCGCGGATGGTCCACGACGATCCCTGGCTGCTGCTCGGCGAGGGAACGAACGAGCCAACGGCACCGCTGATCCTTCCGCTCGCCGAATGGCAGGCGCAGCAGGCGCCCGAGGTGCTCGCCGGCGAGCGGTCAAGCCCGCACGGCGTGCTGTTGCAGCCGGACGATGATCCCGAGACTTTGCGGCCCTGGCTGAACGTGCTGCCGCTGATCGCCATCGGCTTCCCGTCGTTTAGCGACGGTCGCGGCTACAGTCAGGCCTACCTGCTGCGTGCGCGGCTGGGCTGGCGCGGCGAGCTGCGCGCGGTGGGAGACGTACTGCGCGATCAGCTGGCACACATGCGCCAGTGCGGTTTTGATGCCTTCGCGGTGCGCCAGGACAAGTCCGTCAAGGATGCGCTCAAGGGCCTGGCCGGAATGAGCGTGCTCTATGGGCGCTCGGTCATCGAGCCGCGTCCATTGTTCCGTCGAAGAGGCTAGGTCTACAGGATTTATCGCTCACGGCCTAAAGAGATATAAGCTGCCTGACTTGCTTCTTGATGATGAGGCTCGGTTCAAGATGCCTAATTGTCAGCGTTACAATATAATAAACATTGGGACGAAATGTACGAAGAGGGTTTTGCGCTTAATAGGCTTGTGAAGAACCCCGGCACAATGAAGAAGTTTCATATGGGATTAGGGCGGTGGGGGTCGATGCAGGAGTTAAGATTTATGGCTATAACAGCTAATAAATCTAGATAGATATAAGCATCCTCAGTGAAATAATTCAACTGGAGGGCATTAAAGGATAGGCTGCAATATCAATTACAGTCGTTAGTAGTTGGTTGTAAGTGGCTCTATTGGCCAGTAGGCGCCACGCTCGTGACAGGCTGCTTTCGGCCGATTCTGTTGAAAAAGTAGGTTTAGCGGCGGCCTGCCGATCAGGTGTGCCTGCTGTCGAAGTGGCTGCAAGCCACTTCAGGTTGCCTTTCGGCGTTTCGCTGAGCGTCCTTGCTCAGGCCTGAGGGTTAATTTGAAGGTTTCTGCTCTCAGCAGGCGTACCTATCCCGTGAGCGGTGGCCCTTGAGGCAAAAGCTTGGCCATGCGTCGCAGGTTCTGCACCGCCGCCGCCAAAGTGAATTCGTCAGTGGCACCTGTCAGGCCGCGCAGTCGTAAACGATCGAGTTTCATGATCCGTTTGAGGTGGGCGAACAGCATCTCCACCTTCTTTCGTTCGCAGCGAGAGACGAGGTATTCCGGTGTCTTGGCGATGCGCCTGGCCACATCGCGGGCAGCCTCATGGATACTGCGGACGATCTTCCGATTCGGCGTGTTGGGGCAGCATTTCGCTTTCAGCGGACAGGTAGTGCAGTCGGTTTGGCTGGAGCGATAAATGATGGTGTTGGCCTTGGTCACCCGCGATCTTTTCTGGGTGAAGGCGCGCCACTCACTGCGTAGTGGTTTGCCGGCTGGGCAGCGGTATTCATTGGCCTCCTGGTTCCAGTGGAAGTCGTTACTGGAGAGGCTGTCGTCCTTGCGCTCAGTCTTGTCCCACACCGGCACATGCGG